>Ga0209863_10000058_pt1 | contig 65525 bp, 55 predicted proteins | sample OrgsoiDNA2013046_FD_185796 | JGI IMG/M metagenome (GOLD analysis project Ga0209863, IMG submission 185796) | Permafrost soil microbial communities from the Arctic, to analyse light accelerated degradation of dissolved organic matter (DOM) -... | ecosystem: Environmental > Terrestrial > Soil >...
GTCAACGCCGCCGTCGATGCCACCCTCCTCGCCGAACGCCTTCACCGCGTCCTCGCCCAGGTCGAGGTCACCGAGTCCAACTCGATGATCGAGGCGCGGTGGCGTTCCCTCAAACATCAGTGGCTCTTCCTCAACTCCCTCGACAGCGTCGAACGCGTCCGAACCTTGGTCGCGTTCTTCGTAGAAGAGCACAACACCAAGATGCCTCACGCCGCCTTCCGCGGCCAGACGCCTGACGAGGTGTTCTTCGGCACCGCGCCGCACCTGTGGGCGGAGCTGGACGGTGCCCGAACGAAGGCCCGTGAGCTGCGGCTGGCTGCGAACCGGAGCGCGTCCTGCGGTCGCTGCGCGACCGCTGCCGGACCGGAGATTCCGCCGTGATTACGCGCATGCCGCATCTGCGTACGCATTTGTTCGCAATGTTCTGGTTCGCAGCACCGCGGGCCAAGAATGGCGTGAGGCCTGGCGGGCAAGACACGCGCACCGCTCCCGCCACGTCCTGTTTGGCGGCACGGATCGTTCGAGTGGCATCCCCGGCGGAGGGGGATAGACTGGCGTGAAGGTGACGGAATCGACGTTATCGGCGAAACGGAAATAGCGGGCCCGGCGAAGAAACCGAGCCTTGTTCTTCCTGCGCCCCCGTCGGAGACGACTTCTTCCGCAAGAACTTCGTCGCCGTGACGACCTTCAGCCGCGACTACATCGACAGTGCTTTGTCGACCGCCGAGCAGAAGCAACTGGTGGAGCTTCTCGGCAAGCTCCTCAACGAGGCCCGCGTCCCGGGGAAACCAGCGCCGAGCTCGTGAGCCGACTCGGCCCGGCTCGCGGCGACATCGAGCTCAAGCGTTTTCATGGTAGGTATCCCCCATGACGTTGACGGGATCGTCGACTCAAGGAAGAATGCAGATCGGGCGGGCGGTGATTGGCGCGCTGGCCATGTTGGGCGCGTGCTCTTCGAACCCCGCGTCGTTGCCCGTTGGTGGCTCGGGCGGAAACGCGACGGGTGGCAACGGCAGTGGCGGCTCGGTCGGCGCGGGCGAAAGCGGGGGAGCGGGCGGCAGCCGATCGGCTGGTGTCGGCGGTTCAGGGATCGGAGCTGGCGGCGCCGGGGTGGGCGGTGGCACGGGGTCCGGCGGCGAGCCTTCGGGAATGGGCGGCTCCGTGGTCGGCGGCAGCGCCGGATCCGGAATGGGCGGCTCGACTGCTGGCTCCGGCGGCGCGCCCGTTGGGATGGGTGGCTCGGGCGGCGGAAACGGAAGCGCAGGCGCAGCGGGCGCCGGCGGAACGACGGGCGCCGGTGGAGCGGCGGGCACCGGCGGTGCGATCGCCGCTGGCGGCGCCGTGGGTGCCGGCGGTGCCGTGGCGTGCCTGCCCGCGATCCCCGTTACCACCGGCACCGCCGTCACCGTGACGGTAAGCTTGGACGGTCCCCCGCTCGCAACGGTGAGTCCCGACCTGATGGGCATTCACACCGCCGTGTACGACGGTTTGTTGACCACCTCGGCGACCACGGAGGCGTTGTTGAAGGCAGCCGGGGTGACGTCGCTGCGCTATCCGGGCGGCTCCTACGCGGACCAGTACCACTGGGAAAGCCACACGGCGACCGCGACGCCCGCCGCGGGAGCCGGCAGCAATGTCATCTATGTCGATCCGACGGCTAACTTCGGAAGCTTCGTCTCGCTCCTGCAGCGCCTGGGCGCGAACGCGCTCATCACCGTGGACTACGGGATGAACTCCGCCGGGACGGGACCCGGTCAACCGCAGGAAGCAGCTGCGTGGGTGGCCTACGCCAACGGCAGCCCCACGGACACGACGGTGATTGGAATGGACGGCTCGACCCCCGCCGTCGACTGGAAGACGGTCGGCTACTGGGCCGGTCTGCGGGCCGCGGCCCCGCTCGCAACCGATGACGGCAGGAATTTTCTCCGCATCAACCGCGTCGCTCCGGTTGGTATCAAGTACTGGGAGATCGGCAACGAGCTCTACGGCAACGGGTATTACAACGGCTCGGCGACCTCCGCAGGTTGGGAGCCGGACATGCACGCGCCGTATAGCGGCACCAACGGCACGGCGCGCCTGAACAACCCGAACCTCTCGCCCTCAACCTATGGGACGGGCGTCGGCCTGTTCGCGAAGGCCATGAAGGCGGTGGACAGCACGATTCGAGTGGGCGGCGTGCTCAACTGGCCGGACACGTCTTACGCGGGATTTAACGTCGGTGTCCTCGGTCCGGCGTGCGCGTCGATGGATTTCGCCGCGGTTCACTGGTATCCGGGCTCGACCATCGCCAGCTTGCTGACGATTCCCAGAACCGACATCCCGGCGATGTGGAGCGGCTTGCACGCCGTGATGGCGACCAATTGTGGCACGACGGGTCGCGGTGCGACGATGCCGATAGCGATTACCGAATGGGGGCCGAACACCCTTTACGGAACGGCAGCCATCATCGGCCGAACATGGCATCCGGTGCCTCCGGGCGTGCCGAGTCAGACCCAGGTCGGCGGGATCTTCGCAGCGGAGTCCTATGCGACGTTCATGGAGCAGGGCGCGTTGGCGGTCCACTGGGCGCAGCTTCACGACAACCAGTATCTGATGCCGACTCCGCAGCCGGACACCCCGGGTTTCGGATATCACGGCCAGCTCATCGCGCACTATCTGGCCGCGGGTGGCGACACGATGAAGCCCACCACGTCCACAGTTTCGACGCTGTCCGCGCACGCGGCGCTTCGCGCGGACGGAGGCATCAATGTCATGCTGACCAACATCAGCCCGACGGCCGCCGCCAACGTTACCGTGAACCTGGCCGGCGGGACCAGCATGTTCGCGTGCGCGGGGACGCGGTACGCGTACGCCCCGGTATCCACCAACCTCGACGGTCCGGTCAGCGCCGGCCAGGCCATCTACGCGCCCGGCACCGGGTCCTCGGTGAGCGTGGCGGTGCCGGCCTACGCCGTTGTCGTCATCGCCTTCGCGAAGCGGTGATGGTCGGCGTCTCGCTGGGGCGACTCGACGAGGGCCGGCTCGGGGCGCGGGCACCTGCACACGGCGTTCGGTTGCCTTTAGCGTCGTCGTGCAGCATCGGCATCCAGCTGAACCAGCGGTAAGCGGCCGCGTCGACTATCCTCAGGCCATGCCGCTTGTCGCCGTCGCGCCGGGGCTCTGGTCGGTCACCCACACGATGCGTTTCCCGGGCGGCGTCCGGCTGCCGACGCGCATGAGCGTCGCGCGGCTCGGTGGCGACGGCCTCTTGGTTCATTCGGCGGTCCCGATCGACGACGCGCTGGCCGTGGAGATCGCGCGTCTTGGAAACGTGCTCTACATCGTGGCTCCGAACTGTTTCCACCACCTTCACGTCGGTCCGTTGCTATCCGAGCGCCCAGCTGTTCGGCGCACCAGGCCTGGCCCAGAAGCGGACCGATCTCGCGTTCGCCGGGACCCTAAGCGCCATTTCCGACCGCCCGATATTAGATAGGCGTTTACGTGAATGCTCGCTCCTTGTTCTTCCTGCGCCCACCACCACGTCGTTCCTGCGCCGGAAGCAGCCCGTGATCTCCGTCGACACGAAAAAGAAGGAATTGGTCGGCGATTTCAAGAACGCCGGACGGGAATGGCAGCCGCGGGCCACGCCCGAAAAGGCGCTGGTGCACGATTTTCCCGGCGATGCGATCGGCAAGGCGATCCCGTACGGGGTCTACGACATGGCCCGCAATGAGGCATGGGTGAACGTCGGCCGCGACCACGACACTCCCCAGTTCGCCGTCGCGTCGATCCGCCAGTGGTGGAAGATGATGGGCCGCAGCGCGTACCCGGAGGCCAAACAGTTGTTCATCACGGCGGACGCGGGAGGAAGCAACGGCTACCGCTCGTTGGTCTGGAAGCATGAGCTCCAGAAATTTGCTGACGACGTGCGGCTGAGCATCCGGGTGAGTCACTTTCCACCGGGGACGAGCAAGTGGAACAAGATCGAGCGTCGCCTCTTCTGTCACATCATGCAGAACTGGCGGGGCAGCCCCTGCGAACGTTCGAGACCATCGTCGATCTGATCGGAACCACCAGCACCGTCACTGGCTTGCGGGTAAAGGCCAACCTCGACAAGCGGAGGTATCGAACCGGCGTTGAGATCACGAAGGCGCAGATGCGTGATCTGGCTTTGCGGCCTTACGAGTTCCATGGCGAGTGGAACTACGAACTCCAGCCCCGCGAGTTGAAAAGCTAAATAGGATCAGCTGCCTTAGCACCGTCGCTGGTCCGACAGGAAGCCCGCCCTGGGCCGCCCTGTGGACATCGATCGGTTCGAGCGCGGCCCAGGCCCGCGACGCAGCCGCGATCGCGCTTGCCCGCGCTGGAACGTGGAGGCGGTTCGTGCGTATGATCGAAAGTGGAGGTTGAGTATCTCGATGTCTTACCGGATGGCGCGACGTTCGTTCCTGCGCGGCTGCGGCGGTTCCGTCGCGTTGCTCGGGCCGCTCCTGCGCGGCATCGAGGCGCGCGCGCAGGGGATCGCCGCACCGCTGCGTTTTCTCATCATCCGCCACGCCTGCGGATCGCCGCTCGATCAATGGCGGCCGACCAACGCGGCCACCACGACGACCTATACGCTGCCCGCCAACAGCGCGCCGTTCGCGCCCCTGCAATCGAAGATGGTCCTCGTCGACGGGCTCAACATCATCACCGCCTCCGCGTCAGGGTACGGCGGGGGGCAAAACACCTCCGAGGGGGGCACCGTCGCGATCATGACGGGGGTGCCCACGCTGGGGCTGGTCGGGCAGCAAGATCACTGCGCGGGCGGTCCCTCGATCGACCAGATCCTGCTCGACCGGTCTCCGATCCTGGGCGGCGCTGGCGCGCCGATCATGAGCCGAACGCCGTTCGGATCCTTGCAGCTGGCGGCCGACATTCGCTCGGATCGGGACGAGGTCGGCCCGCGGGTGCTCTCCTATCGCCCGCCCACAGCCAACGTCGAGATCTCGCTGGCGCGACAGCCGATGTACCCGAAGACGCAGCCGCTGGACGTCTTCACGCAGCTGTTCGGCGGGCCTTTACCGGCCGGCGCCTCGATGCCGGCGCTGCTGGCCCAGAAGCTCAGCGTGCTCGACTACATGCGCAGCGATCTGCAGCGGCTCAACACCCTCGTACCGGCTTCGGAAAAGCCGAGGCTGCTGGCGCACGCGGACGCGATCCAGAGTCTGGAGGTCGTCTTACGGAGATCTTACGCGCCCCCGGGAGGAGCCTGCGCCGTGCCGGCAACGCCGCCCTCCATCCCGCAGGTGACGGGAATGATGGGGCTCGGATCGATCTACACCGACCTGCCGGGGTTCGACTATTACACGGCGGGCGATCCCACCAGCCATCCCCACGAGGTGGTGGGCCGGTTGCACCTGTCGCTCATCAAGGCGGCTTTTCTGTGCGACCTCGTCCGCGTGGCGACCTTCAGCTGGTCGTCCGGTACGAGCTGGGTGGTGTTTCCCGGCACCTTCAACGGGGCGACCCTCCCGCTGCCGGCAGGTGTCGTGTCGTGCCCCCACGACGAGCCCCTGAGCGCGAACGATCCGGGCACGACGGCCTGGTGGACGGCCATCGATCAGTACTACTCGACCCAGACGTCGCTGGCGCTTCAGGAATTCGCGGCGGCGACGGACGTCGACGGGAACAGCCTGCTCGACAACACGGTCATTCCGTACATCAGCGAGGTCGGGCGCCGCTTGGATCACAACCAGCAGAACGTCCCGTTCCTGGTGTTCGGCGGCAAGAACACCCGGATCAAGGGTGGCACGTTCCTGAAGGTCACCGACGGAACGCTCCCACAGCAACTCGGCGCCACATCCTCTGGTCCCGGCAGCAATCGCCCCGTGAACGACGCCTGGCTGGCGCTGGCGCCGATCTTCGGCGTCACCATGACCAGCCTGGGCGCCAGCACGCAGTACACCGGCCCGCTCGCCGGTCTCGTCGGGTGAGGAGACCTGGCTCGGCGCTCGAGCGACGCGGGCCGGAGCCCGCCGCTCTCAGTTTTAGTTGGTGACGAGCCCCATCATGACGCTGTTCTGAAAATTGCTGGTGCCTGGCGTGCCGTGCTCCGAGAGGATGACGAACGTCTCCCCGTCGACGCGCGGGTCGACGGTCATCGGGGTAATCGTGAGGTGCAGGGTGTCACCGTTTTGGCCCCGGGAGCTGTCGAGCGCGAGCGCCAGGTTCGCGGCGCCGCCCTTCAAATAGTTGGCGTCGTAGACCTTGACGGACCAGACGCCCGCCGTCGGGGCGGCGCTCGATAGATTGAGCGCGATGGTTACGGTCTGCCCGATCGGGATGTTGACGGCCTGGGTGGCGAACGCGTGGCTCCCCGGGCCGTAGGAGATCGTGCCCAGCGCGGGGAAGGTGTTGAAGTAGGGCGCCGTCGTTCGCTCGGGGACGCAGGGGTCCTGGAAGGCCGCTGCGGCCGCGTTCGACCAGACGCGCTGAATCACGTACCGCGACCCCGGCGGCGCGAAGAACGCGTCCTCGTTGAGCTCGCACATGTCGGCCACCTCGCCTCCGGTGACGATCTTCCAGACCAGGTCGGCGTCGTCCTCGTAGAGGTAGGCGGGGTTGGTGTTGGGGAAGGGGTCGGTGGCCGACTCGACCAGCTCGTGGCTCATGGCGATCGTTCGACCGTCGAGGACGCTGCCCGGCCCGTCGAACCCGGGACAGGTGCAGATGACCGCATAGGGAAGCGGGACCGCCCCGGCCGTCGTCTCGCTGTGATAGCCCCCGTAGTCGGTGCAGCAGGCGCCCCCGGTGTCGCTCTCGATCGTCCCCTGCGGAAGGGCGAACAGGTAGACGGTGCTCGGATCGGCCGGACCCCACAGGGGGTTCGTGCCCGAGGTATTGGCCACCACCGCCGCTTGCAAGGCGGCGTCGGAGATCGTCGCCGGCGCGGTGCCCGCCATCATCACGGACGGCAGCGTGGTGAGCGCGCCCACGCCGTACTCCGAGGTCGCGTCAAACCAGTACTCGGAATTTTCCAGCCCCCCCAAGAAGTTCTCGACGTCGATCGCGCCGGTGTCGCCGGCGAACAGGATCGGCAAGACCTTGGGGGCGGCGAGGACGGGGCCGCCCGAATTGAGTACCTGAGGCAGCGCGGGATGGGGCGCGGGCGACAACGGGCCGTCGGAAGCGTCGCCGTCGGTCGAGCCGGCGGCGTCGCCGTCCTGGCCCGCGTCGAGCGACGCCGACGCGTCGGCGTCGGGATTGCTCCCCGCGCCGGTGGCGCTGCTGCCGCAGCCGACGAGCACCGTGGCGCTCAGCCCGGCGAAAATACCGAGGGCACCGAAGGCGCCAGAGACACGGAAGACACCGAAGAGGGCGGGACGACGAATGGGGGCTCCTCGCACCGGAGTTTAACTCCATTTGGGCGCAAACGGCTGGGCTCGAGCACCATCCGCTCGCCGGGAGGCAGGGCCTGCCGAGTAACATCGTGACGGTCTACGGTCCTCGCGACCGGTGTCCCGGCGGAGGGGGATAGACTGGCGTGAAGGTGATGGAAGAGATAGGCGTTTACGTGAGTCGAGCGAGGAAGGCGGCGAGCGGGAGCGAGGCGCCGCGGGAGCGAGCATTCACGTAAACGCCGATTGGGCGAAGCCTTCGCGGCAGCCCCGGGCGGCGTGCGGCTATGGGAAGATCAGGAGATGGTGCCGCCAAGTCGAGGCGGCGGCGAGGGGTAGCGGTGGCATCGGACTCGCCTGCTCACCACCGGGGCGACGACGGCAGGCCAGTCGACGGACAAGTTCACGTCGGCGCTCGCCTCCGAGGCATGGGGATGCCCCGAGCGGCCACTCGGAGGTGTTCGGCGGGCGCCTGAAGGGTGCATTGATCAATTGAGCAACGGTTGGGCGGGCGGGCCACGGCAATCCGTTGGAAGTGGGAGGCGCACGACGGCGCGGGCGTGACACAGGGGGCACTCCTTGAGATCGACGCCGGTGAGGGCCAGGAGCAAGTCGGCCCAGGGCAGGTGGGCGATCTTGGGCACGAGGCCCACGGTGTCGACGGTCGCGGCGTCCGAGTCGCAACGGTCGCCGCCGGCGAGGACGGCCTTGGCGGAGGCGAGGCGGCCGTTGACTTTGGTGGGCGATAGGAGTCCGCCGTGACGGATCTTGACGAAGCCCATGGGCAAGCGGTGGTCGAGAAACCGACGGATGAATTCGGCGGGACCGACGGTGGCGGTGTCCTGGCCGCGGGTGCGAAAGACGACGGCGTGGTCGTCGACGCTGACCAGTCGCGCGTTGCTGATGGCCACGCGATGAGTGTAGCGGCCGAGGTAGCGATACACCTGCTCGGCGCCACCGAACGGGCGCTTGGCGTAGACGACCCAGCTCTGGTCGTAAAGCCGCGCGCGGCGGCGGCGCGCGGCGCGATCGTCGAGATCATCACGGAGGAGGCCGCGGGCGCGCAGCCGTTCGAGGCCGTCGAGGAATTTCCCTCGAAACAGGGCGCCGAGGACGTGGACCGGCAGCAGGAATTCCGGCGGCGCGGCGACCCAGGTCTTGCCGTCGGGCGCGAGTCCACCGCCGGTGACGATGCAGTGGGCGTGGGGATGAAAGTGCAGATCGCGTGCCTAGGTGTGCAGGACGGTGGTGACGCCGAGTTGGGCGGACGCCCCGAACCACTTCGGATCGCGACCGAGGGTCAAGAGCGCGGCGGCGGCGCTCTTGAGGAGCAGGTCGAAGACGAGGGCGCGATTGCGGCGGGCGAGCTCGCGCAGATCGCCCGGCAGCGTGAACACGACGTGGAAGTAGTGGACGGGGAGGATGCGGTCGAGCCGTTGCTCCACCCAGCGCGCGCCGCGCAGCGCCTGGCACTTGGGGCAATGACGGTTGCGGCACGAATTGTAGGCCGGCCGCTGGAAGCCGCACGAGGTGCAGACGTCCAGGTGGCCGCCGAGCACGGCGGTGCGACAGGCCATCACATCGCGCGCGATGCGGTCTTCCACGGGTCCGAGCGCATGCTTGTCCTTGAAGGGCGCGAGGTAGCGCCGAAAGATCTCGGCCACCTCGAGCCCCGGCTCGGCGTGTACGACCGGCGTCGCGCCCGACGGACATCGGGCGTGTTCGGGCATGACCCGGCCTTCAGCCGAGGATACGTCCGCGTTCGGTCCCGATCAGGTCGAGCGGGCTCGGTACCTGCCGCAGCCGCGCGGTCGTCAGGTGCAGGTACGTAGCTGTGCTCTCGAGGCGAGCGTGGCCGAGCAGCAATTGGACGGCCCGCACGTCGGCGCCGGTCTCGAGCAGGTGCGTCGCGAAACTGTGCCGCAACGTGTGCGGCGAGACGGTCTTGGTGATCCCAGCCGCCAGAGCCGCCTTGGCCAGCACCTTGCGCACGGCCTCGCGCGTGAGGTGCGGGTCGGCTTGCCGCTGACGTCCCGAGAAAAGCCGAGGACCGCTGGGCCGGAACGCACGCCAGTATGCTCGCAGCGCCTCGAGCACCCGCGGGCTCATCTTCACGTACCGCGGTCCGGTCTTGCTCTCGCGCACGTGGAGCAGCATCCGCTCGCTGTCGATGTCCGTCGTCTTCAGCGACACCACCTCGCTGATCCGCAGCCCCGCTCCGTACGCCAGCATGAAGATCGCGCGGTACTTGAGCGAGGTCGTCGCGTCGAGAAGCCGGCTCACCTCCGAGCCGCTCAAGATCTCCGGCGAATGCCGCCGCACCTTGGCCGGCCGGATCTCCCTGCACGGATCCCGCCCGAGCCACGCCCGCAGCGCGAATCGGATCGGCGCCAAGTTGACGTTGCGTGTGCGCGGGCTGCGGTCTCGGTGGACCATGTCGAGCAGGTATTGCTCGACGTCCCTGCTTTTGACCGCCCCGAGCGGCTTGCCCACCCAGCCGATGAAGCGCCGAACACACGGAATGTAGGTCGCGACCGTATGGGGCGCGAGCCCGCGCAGCAGCATCTTCGTTTCCAAGCGCGCCACAACCTGATCGACGTAGCTGTCGTGAACCATGGCCTGCCTCCTTTTCGAGCGCCCGCCGTGGGCGCTGGGAGGTCGAGGCTCTCGTATCAGCGATTCGCGCGCTCGCCGGCGCACCGCGCCTGACCGTCACTCAGGACGCGAGGCGGGAGCTGCCGCGAAGCGGCTTCGTCCAATCGACGTTATCGGCGAAACGGAAATAGCGGGCCCGGCGAAGAAACCGAGCCTTGTTCTTCATGCGCCCACGGAAGAGATAGCTGTTTACGCGAATGCTGCTCGCTCACGTAGCGCCTCAGCCGCGACTCTTTCCGCGGGCGCCGCTGGCGAGAATATGATAGTAGCGGTCTCCAGTTTCAGAGCTGCATCGCAAGGACGGAGGTCATGTCGAAAGTGTCTTTTAAGTCCATCGAGTTGGTTGCGACCGTCGCGGCAGCCGTCGCGCTCCTCGGCTGCGGCAGCAGCTCGGGTAGCCCGCGTCCCGGATCGGGCGGGACCACAGGAGCCGGCGGCAGCACAGGCGGCTCCGTCGGGACCGGTGGCTCCGTCGGGACCGGTGGCTCGGTCGGTGCGGGTGGCTCAGTCGGGTCGGGCGGCTCCGTCGGCGCAGGTGGCGCGGCCGGTTCATCCGCCACCGGGCAGCTCATGTGCAACCCTGGCGTCAATCCGGCGACGGCCCTCCTGACCGACTTCACGTCCGGCACGAACTGGAGTGCCATCGCGGGCAAGTGGGGAGTGGCTGGCAATCTGCAAGGGAGCCTCTATTCCTACGCTGGATCCAACTCGGGGACCTGGGAGGCGACGGTCGAGACGACTGGAGATCTGGCGATCGGCGTCCAGGTCGGCGCAAACGTCGGCGGCGGGACCGTCGCCCCGAGCGACTACGCGGGGGGCGGTATGGCCTTTAGCGACTGCGTCAATACCAGCACCTGGACCGGCGTCTCGTTCACGCTCGGGGGAACGAGCGGTGGCTGCGAAATCCTTTTCCAGGTCCAGACCTTCGACGAGCAGGGGACTGCGAATCACGGGGGATGCTCCGGCAACAGCTGTTACGTCTTCCCGCAAGCGACGGTCCAGATCGGCACCGCCCCGATCGTCGTCAGCTTCAGCGATCTGTCGGGCGGGATGCCGACGACTGGCGCGGCCATCGCGATGCAGATCGTCGGCCTGCAGTGGCAGCTTCAGTCCCCGGCGCCGCCCGCCGCCGACGCCGGACAGCCCGCGTGCCTGGGCGCAGAGCTCATCATCGACAACGTCAAGTTTGTGCAGTAACTAGCCGGGCACGACCTCGGCGGCAGGGCGTTTGCGCGCCGACGACCATGATCGTGGACGCTCACCATCACTTCTGGCGCTTCAGCGCGGCCGAATTCGGTTGGATCGACGACCGCATGGCGGCGATCCGCCGGGACTTCCTTCCCGCGGATCTCGAGCCCGAGATGGCTGCGGCGGGCGTCGACCAGGTGGTGAGCGTGCAGGCTCGCCAGAGCCTGGAGGAGACGCGCTGGCTGCTGGATCTCGCCGCCCGCAGCCCCTTCATCGCGGGGGTCGTCGGCTGGGTACCTGTGGGGCGCAGAAACTCCATCGGGGCTCAAGCGGCACGCTGGTCCACCCGGCCCGCGCCGTCGGGCGTCTCGACGCGCCTGCCGACACGCGGCAGCGCCGCCGCCGCCTCGACGTAGCTCGCGTCCTCGTAGACCAGACAGCACTTGAGCCGGCCGCACTGGCCCGAGACCCTGGTCGGGCTCATCGCCAGGTTCTGGTGCTTCGCCATCTTGATCGACACTGGCGCGAACCGGGGCAGGAACGTCGAGCAGCACAGCTCGCGGCCGCACGGGGAGCAGGGAGCAGAAGGCCCGAAATCTGATCGCGTCAAACGGCCGATAGAACCTGTTCCGTCCACTGACCGCGCTCCTCGACCTGCCCAAGATGCCCGTTTTCACGGGAGTCGAGATTCACCTGCTCCCAGGCGTTGTAGGCATCGATGGGTGTCACCGCATGATTTCTGGCCATACCGCATACGGGGTCGGTACGTTTTTCGATCGCTTCTTCGGCCGGCTCACCCGTGGCGGCCTCATTCCTGCGCGGAGAGGGCGATGCGCAGGACCTCGAGGCGGGCGGGCGAGCCGGTGAAGAGATCGCCGGGGTAGTGTCGGAGCGCGAGCATGCCCCGGTAGATCTCCTTCCGCTGATCAACATTCATGCCGAATCCGGCCAAGAACTGCAGACGCAGGTTGTCGTCGCGGTTGATCTCGGCGTCCTCGAGCCATGGCGCGAGCTCGGCGCCGCGGCCGCTGTAGGTCGACAGCAAGGACACGGCCGAATCGAAACCGACCTCGCGCAGCGACCGGGCGACGGGCGCCATCTCGGGCGTCTGTAGCAGACCTTCCAGCAGGTCGACGTTTATCCGGGTTGCCTCCACCTGACCGAGCAACACGACGTCGTAGCCCTGTCCCTCGACGGCGTTACCCCAGACCGTCCCGTTCGGGAACGCCTCGAAGAACGTCGCGACCTGGCTCTTCACCGCCGCCATTCCGCTGTCATAGAGCTGCACGAAGACGGTCACCACGCCGCCCGGGTTGAGGTGCCGCTTGGCGAGCTCCCAGAACTCGCGCGTGTAGAGGTTGGCGGCGCCCTTGACCCATGGATCGAACGGATCCGACGTGATCCCGTCGAACTTCTGCTTCGTCGTCGTCAAGAAGTGGCGGGCGTCGTCCAAGGCCACGTGCACCTTCGGATTGCCGACGACGTGGTCATTGTATTCGCCGAAAAGGGGGGCGACGAATCTCGGCACCAGCGGCTCGATCTCGGCGATGCTCAGATGCTCGACGCGCGGATCAATGCTGGCGGCGCCCGCCGTCACCCCGGCGCCGCAGGCGATGACTAGAACGTCGCGTGGACGCTCCGGGATGAGCGTGGTGAGGTGCCCGAGCATGCGTTGAAGCCGCATGTCCTGCGGCAGGCTCGACGCTTGGATCTTTCCGGCGTTGTAGTAGCTGAGGGTTCCGTTCAGATCGCGGGACACCGCCGGGGATGAGCTCATGCCCTCGCCGACGAAGAGAAAGGTCTCTTGAGTTTTTCGCTCGACGGCCGCGAAGCGGCCATGCCCCACCAGCAGCGGGGGAACCGCGGCCACGTGGAGCGCGAAGATCGCGCCCACGATGGCGATGCCCGCGGCCCACGTCGCGTTCCGCACCGTGAAGCGCGGCCCGCCGCGATCGAACAGCGGCAACAGGGTGAGTGCCGCGGCCAGCGCCGAGACCGCGATCAGGGCTCGCTCGCCATCCTGGGTTCCCAAGGCCGCGATCAAGACCAGGCTGGTTCCCAGCGCCCCGACAATGCCACCCACGGTGTTCGCGGCGTAGACGCGGCCCACCACGCGGGCGCCGTCGCTTCCCCTCGTCGCGACCGCCGCCAGGGCCAGCGGAAAACTGGCGCCCCACAGGCAGGCCGCCGGCAGGATGGCCCACAGGCAGCGCACGAAGTCGATTTGGAACTGGAACCAGGGGCTCGCCGCGAGACGCGGGTCGACCGGCCAGCCAGGCAGGGCGCTGGTGATGTTCCACGACGTCCAGGCGATTGCCGCGATCAGGGCGAGCTGTGCCGCCCCGAGCGCCCGCTGCGGATGGAGCGTCCGCCGCGCCACGGCCGATCCGGCGCCGCTGCCGAGGCCGATCCCCAGCAGGAAGACGGCCAAGATGATCGAGAAGGTGTAGGTGGTCTGGCTGAGCAAGAGCCCGAGCAGGCGGGTCCAGATCACCTCAGCGCCGAGCGCGCTCATTCCCGAAAGCCCGATGGCCAGGTAGATGACCCATACCGGCGTCGTCCGGGAGGGAAAGGCCGCGGGCTCGACGTCATCGCTCGCGGCGCTGGGTCGAGCTTCCGGGCGGATACGCAAGAGCCAAAGGGCGCCCGCGGCGACCGCGGCGTTCAGGCCGACCGCGACGAAGGTCGCCGTGCGCATCCCGAAGACGCGGAGCAAGTAGAAGCCCGCCAGCAAGCAACCGAAGATCGCGCCGAGGGCGTTGCCGCCGTAAAGGTAGCCAAGCCGGGAAACGCCCCGCGGGCTCATTTCGACCCAGCGCGAAACGGCCGGCAGCGTGGCCCCCATCATCGCTGTCGGCGGCAGAAGGCAGATCGCGGCGAACAACCCCCGGAGAAGGAGCCCTGGGATGCCATTCCCCGCCAGCGCGGTGTAGACAGCCTGGACCAGCGGCAACACGACGAGCATCAGGAGGCCGCAAGTACCGATGGCTATCTCCAGGACGGCGTAGACCCGCAAAGGGTGCCGATCCCGGGAGACAAAGCGCGACAACGTCAGGCTGCCGAGGCACATTCCGCCCATGAAGGTTCCGAGCAGTACCCCCACCGAGACCGCCGACGATCCCAGCACCAACTGCAGCATCTGGAGCCAGACGATTTCGTAGATCAGCGCTGCCGAGCCGCTGGCCACGAAGAGCGCGAGCACGACAGGGAATGATCGCTCGTCCGCAGTGCGCGAGGCCTGCGGCATCCTCTTGCGGCGACGGAAGAGCGCCCCGGAGCCGATCAGCAACACAAGACCCGCGGCGAGGACGATCTCGAGCCAGTCCGTCGGCGGTTTCCCGGATGCCGCCGGCTCCAGCGTCGCAGGCGGCTTCGGCGCGGTCGATGAAGGCGCATCCAGGGCCGGCGGAAAAGACGCGGCCGACGAAGGCGCATCCAGGGCGGGGCGCATGGCCGGCGGAAAAGGCGTCGGGGCGCGGCAATACGCCGCGAGCTCGGAAACCGAATAGAACCCGTCGCCCACGGCGCCGCCGACCCGCAGATAGCGCACGATCACCGGCGCGATCTGGATGGCGCGCCCGTGCAGGCCGGGCCCACGGGCCGCCAGCTTGGCGGCCACCGCCAGCGCCCGGAAGCTCTCCGGTCGTCCGTCGGCCGAGCCGGTGATGCTGTAGGTGTCGTTGGCGTCGCCTTGCAAATAAAAGGCGCCCACCCGACGTGGCTGGCCGAGATCATAGGTTATCGACGCGGCCTGGTTCGCCAGCTTGACCGCGGTCGGCGCGTCCCATACATCCCCTTCCGGCGCGACTTCCCCGTCGGTGAGCCGCGCGGTATCGCCGCTGATCTGGACCTGCGACGACGGCGACCGGCCCCCGAGCAGGTTCGAGGTATCGCATTCCGCGGCCGCGACGACAGAGCGCTCCCGGGCAGACGCGCCCACGCCCGACATGGCCACGAAGGTCAGCGCCAGGCCGGCGCCGGCAAGCGCCAGGGAGCCACGACGTCTCGGGAATTGGGGGGCGTCCACGCCCGGCAGTCTACCTATCTCCACGGTAGAGGACGATTGATCGCGGAGGTATTCGTCGGCCGCCGATCAGGTCGTCGCGCCTGTCGCCATTGAAGTGACGGCGTACGGCCCTCATTGGTGCAAACGCAGTTAGGCGGGTGTGGCGACCGCAATACCAAGGTCGCCGTTCGTTCCGCTTGGTCGCCGGAGGTCCGATTTGGGTCTAGAGTGCGCCAGTTGATGGCCCTCGTCGAAGCATCAGGGCATGAGGCCGCCGATACACTGTGACCCGCACGCCGAGGTCCCGACTTTCTCCGCCTCGGCTCGGACCTGGCTCAGCAAACTCGTCGAATCGTTCAGCTCCCCGAGGAGCACGGTCGGATCGGTCGTGCCCGCGACTGCGTTGAACTGTGCCACACATTGGCCGTTGACACCCGCCGAGCAGGTCGCGTCGCTGCAGTAGCATGCCGTTTGACAGGCTGCGATCTGGACGACCACACACTGAGAAAGGTTGTTACTCATGCAGTTGAGGAGGGCCTGACAATTGGTCCGGGCGGTTCCACTGAGCGCCGGCAAACGAAGTCGGCCCTCGTGGGGTTCACGTTCATTGGACCGAGAGATGAGAAGAAGCACGCGCCGCAGGTCGTGACCCGGCAGTTCGCGCAAAAGCGACCATTTGTAAAATCGCAGGTCTCGCCGGGGTGAATGATGCCATTCCCGCACACGATCGGGATGCTCTGACACTGAGAATCACAGACATTCGTGTTGGGCGGATCGCAGCTCTCGCCGGGATCGATAATCCCGTTCCCGCAATCCGGAATCTGGCAGCTCTGATCGCAGAGGTTGGTGCTCCCGGTCGACTTCGGCGGATCGCAAGCCTCACCCGGGTCGATGACTCCATTGCCGCAGGTGAGGAGGTGGCAGTTGCTGTCACACTGCAGTCCATCGGCGCCTTGCTGCGGCGGATCGCACTGCTCTCCCGGTCCGATCGTACCGTCGCCGCAGCGTCCCGGCTGGCTGTGGGGAGCAAATACTCCATCCGGCGCTCAAGCGGCACGCCTTTCCTCCGACGGTGGGGCCCCTGCAGCCACCCCAACGCCGTAGCGATGATGCAGACCGCCGAGGAACGGGATTCCAGCGATTGGAGTTCCCTTTGGCGGCCGAGGAGGGGGTAGGTGTCGGGCGCCGTCGGGCGGCTGCATTCGGAGGCCGCGATGGGGCCGGCCATGGTAGTAGGCCAGGTAGTCGTGGAGAACGCGCTCGGCATGTTTCTCGTCTTTGACGATGATGTGGTCGAAACAATCCCGGCGGAGGGTTCGATCACGCGCTCGGCAAAGGGATTGGCCGTGGGCGAGTGAGGCGGAGTGGCGAGGAGTCTGGTGCCGAGTCCGCGGACGCGGCGGTGGAAGTCGGTTCCATAGATCGAGTCTCGGTCGTGGACGAGGAATCGGGGGATCTGCTGGGCATCGCTGGTCGCCTCCGCGATGCGCTGGGCGGTCCAGCAGGCGCTTGGATGCTCGGTGACGCCGGCGTGAACGATGGTGCGTCGGCCGAGAGAGAACGACGAAAACGTAGAGGACGCGGAATCTGCCCGTGACGAGGACGAAGAAGTCGCAGGCCCAAGTCTCGTGCAGGTGGTTACGGATGAACGTGGTCCAGCGTTGGCCACGCTGTCGGTCGAGGTTGGACCGGCGGTATTTCGCGACGGTGCGCGGCGAGATCTGGTAGCCGAGCTTGGCCAATTGGGCGGCGATGATCTGCTGACACCAGGTAGGGTTCTCGCGCCACATCCGCCGGATGAGTTCGCGGAGATCTGCATCAACGGGCGGACGGCCCGGTGGACGGCGGGAGCGCCAGCGCCAGATGAGACGCCAGGCGGCACGGTGCCAGCCGATGACGGTCTCGGGTTTCACGAGCAACACGACGTCCATGAGGCGGAGGAAGCGGCCGGCCAAGGCACCGATGATCCAGCGATCGAATCGGCGCAAGCGCGGGCGTTTGATCTGGCGGCGGACGACGATGAGCTGCTGTCGAAGGATCAGGTTCTCGCGCTACCTCCGGTCTACTCGTGTGACGTTGCCCGTCGCCCGATGACCCTCCTTGGCCGAAACCCGAATCGCCGCCTTCTACGACACATTCCCACTCCGGTGGCCTTACGCCGAACGGCTGCGGGCTGGCCCCGTGTTTACAAACACCATTTGAGGGACACACGGTAAGGGCGCTGGCGTCCGCCCCTTCACTTATCGTGATTGGACCGCGCGTGGGCGAACAGTAGATGACCTCGCCAGCGTCGTTGTTCGTACATGCCGCCCAGCTCACGGTGGCTGCGATCGATAGGAGAAGCTACGCGTGGCGGGCCGTCGACTTCGCCTTCGGTTTGCCTGGATCGCGACTGTCCCACCACCTCGCGCGCCGACGCGATCACTTCCTGAGCGTCGAGGGGCGGTCTCTCGAAGACGAAATGGCGTCCCGCGGATGCGGTCGTGTGCCGCTCGGCCGATGACCTGCCGAAACCTTCACCGACCTGCACCCGATGATTCAGGGTGCGCGCGCGACACGAGCACGCGACCTCCGCGAGCAGATCATCGGCAGACGGCTACGAACGGCACCGGCCCGAGGAAACCGTCCTCTACACGGCGCTGCAGGCGCACTGGAAGACGTTCGTCAGTGAGCTGGAGGCGGTGGCCGAGCCGCCGGTGCTCCCCGAGTTCGTCGTGGCCAAGTGGGTGGTCTTCCTGATGAGCCTCAAGAACTGGATCGAGCGCGAAGAGGGGCGCCCGCACGACTACGACTCAAGATCCACCCGCGCGACTGAGGTCGCCGCGGCGCGCGCTCACTGCACGGCGTGCCGGACGCCCCAGTAGATGAGGCCGTTGATGTCGGCGATGCCGACCTGAGCGATCCAGCTGTCGAGCTGGCCGGCGCCGGCGAACCTGTCGACGCCGGCGCCGAGTCGGAGCTTCCCGGCGATGAAGTAGGCACCGACCTCGGCGCCGAAGGTGCAGCCCTGGGCGAACCAGGCGCACTGCGCCTTGGGGAAGGCCTCGACGCCCGTGAGCAGCAGCGAGTCGATCGCATAGAAGAGGCCGAGGCCGACCGACTGAAACGTCTGGTGCGTGCTGCGCTGCCAGATCCAGGGGGAGATCGGCGTGATGAGCGCGAGCTGCCCGCTCTCCCGTCCAAACGTCGGCCGATAGGTGACCCGCCACCCGGAGTGGACGAAGTCGCCCGAGACCTCGTAGGGGAGCAAGTGAAAAAACAGCCGGGTCGGCGTGAGGCGGCGATCGGGGATGCTGGAGGGGTCGAGATCGAGCGGCGTCAGCGGCCGCAGCGGCTCGGTCTCGAGCACCATCTGCGCTCCGGCGGTCAGGTGCTCACCGAGCGGGTAGCCGTCGATGTGCTCGATCTGATCGAGCCGCTCGGCGGCGTCGATCTCGGCGTTCTGCAGCCACTTGTCCGGCCGGCGCAGGAAGCCGCGCTCGTCGGCGTCGGTGAAGTAGAGATCGGACTTCACCTTGTCGGCGGCCAGCGCCTCGCGCAGATGATCGACGACGTCAGTCAGCGCCTGATCGTCGACTGGTTTGTCGTGCGGCCCACAGCCGGGTGGTTTGGTTCCGGCCTGGCTCTCGCAAGAGAGGACGTCGACCAGCACGCGCAGGAACGGAATTCGCGGCGGCGATTCCTCTTCGGCCAGCTGCTCGCGCGCCTTCAACCAGGCGTCCAGCGTGACCCCACCGGCATCGGGCTGTTGCCGCAGGCGCACGCCGACCTCGGGAGAGACCGCCTGCGTGAGCTCGGCGTCGAGCAGGCGGCGGACCATGTACGACGCGGCGGCGGCGCGCGGCGCCGATAGCCCCAGCCGATCGTGAAAAGCCCGCACGCTGCCGACCAGGCGAACCGCCTCGTCCTCGGTCAGTTGACGATCGGCGGCGTTGATCTTCCACTGCTCGCGCGCGGCGTTGATGAGGCCGTCGTAAACGCCGACGTAGAAGTCGTGCTCGCGGAACGGCTCGGCGAAGAACGCACCGAAGTGGGCCAGGTACGAGCCCATCAGCGGATGAAACCGCGAGCTCAGCCGGGGGAGCGGCGTCGCGGGCGGCAGCTTCTCGCCGTTCGGCAACCGCCCATCGGTCGGTTTGTAGAGGTAGCGCGCGACCGTCTGCAACTCGTACTGCTCCGAGACAGCGACGAAGGTAGAGATGAAGTCGAAGGTAGTCGAGAGGCCGACGCGCTTGGTCTCCGGGCGCTCGGGCGGGGGCGGCGGCGCTTTGGTGTACGACCGCGCGTGGTCGGGATCGACGTAGACGTAGTGGACCTGCTCGGCGGCGTTGGGGGCGAGGATCTGTTCGGTCAGGCTGACCGCCAGCCCGAGCGGGACGTTGTCGAACACGCCGCCGTCGATGAACTGGTCGTCGAGCGCGACACCGCAGCCGGCGAGACCGTGGCCGGGGCCGTCTTCGGGACAATGGCGGATCACCTGAGGCCCGAACGCGACGGGAAACGCGCTGGAGGCGTGGATGATGTCGATGACCTGATCGTCGGTCATCAGGCCGGCGCCATCTTTTGTCGGCAGGGTCAGGTATTCGCCGATCTCGTGGTCGTGCTCGGCGAGCTGCCGGAAGCGCAGCCCCGCGGGCCCCGTCTCGAGCCCGAACGTCGAGACGAACCGCTGCGTCGGGATGTGAATCCCATCGCTGCCGGACTGCGCGTCGGCCGACTTGATGACGATGTCCGCGGGACGAATGCGCGTCACCGTCACCCCGACCGTCAACGGACAACCGGCCGGAAATCGCGTCCCGTCGTCGAGCGCCCGCCGGAGCGTCGCTTCGGCCGGGGCGAAGGCCCCGCGCGCGAACAGACCGTCGCCGGGCGCGTACCCTTTGGGCTGGCCGCGCGGAAAGAGGTCGTGAATCCCGACCGGGATCCAGGCCTTCCAGAACAGGTTGTCGCGCGGTGACTCCGCGGCCGAGCGCGTGGGGCTCTGGCACCACTCCACGGCGCTTAAGAACGCGTTGATGTTGCCGGCCGAGGCGCCGGTGACGGTGGTCAGCGACGCGCTCGGATCGCCCTCGAGCACGCGCAGCAGCGCCCAGTTGATGCCGCCCTCGTAGGCGCCCAAACTGACGCCGCCGCGCACGGTGAGACTGTAACGTTGCAATGCCTTCGTCGTTGCGGGCGCCTGCGCGATCGCCGGCGGACTCGCTGCTGCGGTCGTCGCTGGCGTCGCGGGCGCCGGCAAATCAGCAGCTCGAACGCCCCCCGCTGCGCCGCACACAGCGGTCGCGCAGCAAGCAGCCGCAACGAAGAGAAGGCCCCACCAACACCGAACAAACGGGGGACGCGCCTCGCGCATCCCCCCCTATAACATCATCAGGGCTTGTCGATGACGATCGGCGGCGGCGGCGGCGGTGGCGGCGGCACGGGGGGCGGCTGGGAGACCGACGGCGGTGGCGAGGTCGGCGCGCCTGGCGGCGGGACCACCGGCGGCTCGGGCATACTCGAATCGGGCTGAATGCAGGCGGAGAGATCGAAGAACAGAAACTCCAGCGCCTTGGCTTGGCCCGAAAGACCGGTCGCCTTGCAGCCGCTCGGGAACGGCTTGGTGGGATCGGAATCGTCCTTGCCACTGCCCGTCGGCGGCGGCTGTTGGCCGCAAATACTCCGTCCGTGAGCTGGATCTGATCTGGTTTCACCGACGGTGACGTGGGACTCGCGACGCGAGATCCGCAACCTCCCGACGGCGCCGACACCTGCCCCCTCCTCGGCCACCGATGGGAACCCGAATCGTTGCCACCCCGATCCTCGGCGGTCTGCACCATCGTTACGGCTTCGCCCCGTCGGCGCGAGCCCCACCGTCGGTGGAACAGCATGCCGCTTGAGCCTCGGATGGAGTTTCTGCGCCCCACAGCTGGAGAAGCTGTCACCTCGTGCGCCCGGCCCGCTGGTCCATCTACGCGTTGAGGCGCTGGTCCACGATTTGGCGCAAATGCTGGCCGAAGTCGAGTCGCCTGGAGCGACAGTGCCAGACCCAACAACCCTCAAGTTGTAGTATCCGTCGGAGCATAGCCAGCAGATGCCCGGCGCGAACAGCCTCCTCCCGTCGACCGTCCTCCATCCCGAAAGCCTGTGCCTGGCCTGCGCCGCTCATCGGCTCGTGCGCACGAAGAGCTCAGCGTTCGTCCTGTGCGCGGCGCTGCCGCTGAAATATCCCCGCCAGCCGGTGAGCGCCTGCTCGGCCTTTCGACCCCGCCGAGATACATAGCCGAACGTTCGCGGCGCCCGCACGGAAGCCCGCTACGCAATCCCAACCCGCTTCAGAATCCCCACATCCTCCACGACAACAGCGCCGCCGTCCCGCCCCCGAGCCCGAACCAGAGCGCCCGCTGGTGCGGCGGCGCGAGCTGGCTCGCGATGTCCGCGGCGACGAGGGCGAGAGAGAAGGTGAAACCGGCCTGGACGCCGAGGGCGGTGAGGCGGAGGGCGAGCTGGAAGCGTGGCGGGGTGTCGAGCGGTGGAAGCAGACCTGCTCCCTCGAAAGCTCTCCGACCGAGCGGGTCACGGAAGCGTCACCGACGAGAGGCGGACCTCACCGTCGAACGTGCCCGTCGAGTGTGCGTAGCTCACGATCAGGATCCGACCGCCATCCTCTGCCAGTTCGGGGTGCTCCTTGCCGGCGTAGTCGTTCCCGGACGATGGGGGGAGAGCGGTGAAGAGCTTCTGTGGATCCGACCAGGGCCCCTCCGGGTGTGGCGCCGAGCGTAGCCAGATGTCGTTCGAGAAGATGCCGCTGTACACCGCGATGAACTGCCCGAGATAGGGATTGAACGATACCGACAGATCTCCCGGGGGGCCGTGCAACACCGTCGCAGCCTGCGTGAGGTCGGTGTTCCACGTAGTGCCGTCCCACGCTTGCCACGCCGCCGCCGTGGGTGCGTCGGAGGTCGCGGAGCGGACTACGCTGCACACGGAGTCGAGTTGCCCGGCAACCGAATTGCAACCGTAGAGATAGACGAATCCGCCGTCGACCACCGCGCCGAGAGCGTAGGCAGGTGTGGGTGCCGAAAATAGCGGCGACGGGTCGAGCGCGGCCACGGTCGATCCGGCGTTGAGCCGCGCAAACCCAACGTCGACGGGCCGGTAGTTCAGCGTGCCGGGGTGAACCATCAGGCGCTGGTAGAAGATCCATGCGCCGCTTCCGTCAGGCGCTGAGATCACGCTCCCTGGCCAGAGAGCGTAACGCTCCATCGGTCCGTTGCTGGTGTTGTACGCCGCTTCGTTGGCGGAGTAGGGCAGGAGTTGGTATGGCGCACCCGTAGCGTCCAGTGCGTCGTCGAGCGCAAGTTGGCCCTGCGCTCCCCACGCTCCCGTCGACGAGCGGTAGTTGAAACCGTCCGCGCCGGTCACGGTCATCAACGTGTCGCCGAAGGTCCAGAGCATGCTGGCACCGATGAGCGCAGCTGAGCCTCCGTCACGGGCCGTGACCACCGCCGGCTTCGAGAGCGCACCGAGATCCATCGACGGCAGCGAGGGCGTCGAGGACGAACAACCGGCGACAAACGCCGTCACGAGGAAGCCACGTTTGGAACGACCGGTCGCCACGTGAACCTGAGCTTCGTCGACGCCAGCAGAACGGATCTTTAGAGTCTGGCTCGTGCCCCGAACTTCCCGCCGTATCCGCGGAAATTGATCGCCGAGATCTGCCTGGTCAACGACGACACGCTTCGACGGCCCCAGTGGGCGAACAGCCGAGCACACGTCGAGCCCGCCGCCATACCGCGTCAGCCTCTCTCCGGCGCCCGGATGAACGGTTGGCGAGGGACTGCGCGCAGCGACGCGCGGCCGAGACGACCGGCCCCGTGTCGGGACGTCGCGTCAATCGACGCCTGCTGTGCCTCGGAGAAGTGGTTAGAAGTCATGAACGCGCCATTTTACAAAAAAACCCGCTGTAAGTGCTCATATATGACCGTCCGCGATGTGCCTGGAGGCGCGCCTGACCAACCTGCGCATCTCGACGAACCTCCCCGTGAAATGCGATGTAGCGTGCCGTCTTGCGCGCGCGGACTTCCATGCGGTCATTTGGCCGGACATATTTTCTGCTTGAGTTATATATAACTATTTGGTATTAAAACACTTTATAGAAGTGATATTCCGGACATGAAAGCGGACATAACAATGGTCGACCGCGGCGAATCTATCTCTGCGATGGAGCCGCTGCTCATCACCGACAGCTCACGCCACCGGGGGGCGCTAAACGACCTGGCATTCGAGCTCACGCAGAAGTCGGCCGGGTTCCGCCGCAGTCTTCCACGTCCGATACATGCCCCGCTGGCGAGCCTCGTGCGTGCGATGAACTGTTACTACTCGAACCTCATCGAGGGACACGACACCCACCCGATCGACATCGAACGGGCGCTTAAGGACGACTACAGCAAGGATCAAAAAAAACGCGATCTGCAGATCGAGGCCAAAGCGCACATGGCTGTGCAGAAGTGGATCGACGACGGCGGCTTCTCCGTCAGCCGGGCCGTCAGCCCCGAAGGCATCACCGAGATCCATCGGCGGTTCTGCGAGCACCTGCCTGAAGACCTGCTCTGGGTCGACAACCCGGACACCGGCGACCGGGCACGCGTCGTCGCGGGGGAACTGCGCCAGCGGGACGTGAAGGTTGGCCAGCACGTGGCCGTCAGCCCGGGAGCGTTGCCTCGCTTCCTTGCCCGCTTCGCGGAGGTGTACGGCAGCCTCGGGAAGGTCGACGGCCTGATTTCCGCCGCCGCGGCCCATCACCGGCTGCTCTGGATGCATCCGTTCCTCGACGGGAACGGGCGCGTGGCCCGACTCATGTCGCATGCGATGTTGCTAGGCATCCTCGACACGGGAGCCGTCTGGTCGGTCGCGCGAGGCCTCGCGCGCAACGTCCAGCAGTACAAGACCCTGCTCGCCAACTGCGATGCGACTCGCCGGAGCGACCTCGACGGGCGGGGAGCGCTCAGCGAGGAAGCGCTCGCCGAGTTCACGCGCTTCTTCTTCACGATCTGTATCGACCAGGTCGACTTCATGGAGAGCCTCGTCCAGCCCGACCGCTTGCGCGCGCGCGTCCTGGTCTGGGCTGAAGAGGAAGTCCGGGCGGGCGAGCTTCCCGCACAGGCGGCGCGGGTTCTCGAGGCGGTTCTCCATCGTGGCGAGCTGCCGCGTGGCGAGGTTGACGCGATTGCCGGCACGGGGGACCGGCAAGGACGCCGGATTCTGGCCGCGCTGCTCGCGAAGGGCGTCCTGGCGTCGGACGGCCCGCGTGCGCCCCTGCATCTGGCGTTTCCCGCGGAGCGAGCGCAGCGGTGGATGCCGGGGCTGTTCCCGGAGCGTGCTGAATAGAACGAGCCGAAGTCCATCTTCGGATCTCCTCGAACGACGCCGCGGAGAAGTCGTCTATCACGTCAGATGTCCGCCCAGCGTGACGCGGCGGATAGATCTCCCATCTCGTCAACGTCGCTGCACCTCGACGCCGCGATCGTCGCTGCGTGGTCAGCTTCGCCGTCTCCGCTGTTCAGTCGCGCGCCTAGCCTGACGTCGCGCCGCGGCGACAGCCTTGGGCGTCGACCGGAACTCGGCGGTGCTCGCTACTTGGGTGTCGACCAGAATTCGGTAGCGAAGTAAGCAACGTCGTCAGCGTGCCTGGCTTCTACGACGTCTCCTCCGGCACTGCCTGCTCATCCCGTCCGTCATCTCCACCCACGAGCCATCATTCTGGCAGCCAGAGGTTCAGCCTTGTTCACGTCTGTCACGTCACCCTTTTCGTCTACTCCGGTGCGCGGAACCCGTTACGAGTTCGTCTCCGCGGAGTCGACCTGTGGCATGACGACACTCAGACCGAAAGTCATCCTCCTTGGCGGACGTTTGGGCAGCCGGATCAGACGCGAAGGAGCCGAAAATTTGGCTCCAAAACGGGCTCTCAGAACGAATAAAGCCAAGGGCAAGATAAAGGGGCTGCTACGCGTTCCGCGTAACTAGGCGCCCCGAAAAAGGAAATCCGAAATCCGAAAGCCCAACCGAAGGAGGCACCACCAAAGTTCGAGACGTTCGCGAAGACGTTCTTGGAGATCAGCGGCACGCAGAACAAGCCGAGCACTCTGGAGTCGAAGGAATCGATCCTTCGCGTTCACCTGACACCGGCCTTCGGGCGCAAGCCCCTCGACCGGATCGGGTTCGCGGAGATCCAGGACTACGTCGCGATCAAGACCAAGAAGGGGCTCTCGAAGAAGACGATCAACAACCACCTGACCGCCCTCCGGCGGCTGCTGGTCGTCGCGAAGAAGCGGAAGTTGATCGAAGTGGTACCTGAAATCGAGTGGCTGAAAGCGCCGAAACCGGAGTTCGATTTCCTCGACTACGGCGAGGCTCGGCGACTCATCGAGGGTGCGGATGAGAACTGGAGGCCGATGATCTTGGTCGGCCTCAAAACGGGGCTGCGGCTGGGGGAGCTGCTCGCGCTGCGGTGGCGGGAAGACGTCGATCTCGTGAAGGGCCAAATCGTCGTGCGACGGTCCGTCACGAGACGCGTGGTCACGACGCCGAAGAGCGGGAAGGGGAGGGAGGTCGACCTCGGGGACGAGGCGATCATCGCGCTGAAGAACGCGAGGCATCTCAAGGGGCCTCTCGTGTTCTGCGGCGACGATGGGCGGATGCTCGGGAAGAACGAGGTCAAGCATCCGCTCTGGCGGGCATGTCGAAAGGCGGGTCTCCGACAAATCGGCTGGCACGTTCTTCGGCACACGTACGCCAGTCACCTCGCGATGCGCGGCGCACCTCTGAAGGCGATCCAGGAGCTACTCGGACACGCGACGATCGAAATGACGATGCGGTATGCGCACCTCAGCCCCGGTGCGCGGAGGGACTCGGCGCGGTTGCTCGACGCGCTGCCTATACAAGAAAATGGCTATGGCGATCGAGCAAGGACCGAAGTTGGTACCTAAGCAGTCGGTATCGTAAGAGAAAAGAAGTGGAGGCGCCGGGAGTCGAACCCGGGTCCGGAAGCGCTCCGCTCAAGCCACTACGTGCGTGTCCGGCGATTTGGTTTTCGTCGTCTGGGTAGCCCACCGGCGGGGCGTCCTGACGCTTATCCTTCTAGTTGTCGCGACCATGCCCGAAGGCGCTGCATGGCCACCTAGCCCGCTAAATGGCCGATCCCCAGGGCCGCGGGCGGCTCCCTGGTTCACGGTCTAGTCCGCTGTTTAGGCGGCTAGAGCGAACGCGTTGTCGTTCGCTGTTGTTTTTTTTGCCCGTTTTTACGAGGCCTCGGGCGCCTCGGCACGCGACTCGAACTTTGCAAACCCCCGTCGAAACCGTTTCGCCCCCGAATCCATTTTCGGGACCGCTTGCAGTATAGCGGAAGCCCAAGTAAGAGGGGGCATGACCTCTGCCGGCGTGGGTGTGGCCATCAATCCGGATGGCTTCACGGCGGCTGGTCTCGCGGCGCACCGTGCGCTGGTCGCCGCTGGGCCGGAGCCCGTCGAAATCGCGATCGTGTTCTCCGGAACCCGGCACGACGACGACGAATACAGCGGCGTCCTCTCGGCGGTTCGCCGGACGATTCCGGGCGCCATCATCGTCGGCTGCTCGGCGACCGGCGTGCTGACGGGGACCGAAGAGGTCGAGAACGCCACCGCGGTCGCCGTGCTCGTGCTGGGCGGACAACCGCTGCCCACGCCGCTCTTCATCCCGGGCGTGCGCGCCGAGCCGCGCATCGCCGGCGCGCGCCTGGGGCGCGAGGCGCTGGCCGTGCTCGGCGGAGACGCGACGGGCGCGGCGGTCGCCGTGCTGGTGGATCCCGCCGAGCTGGACGCGACCGACTTCGTCGCCGGGATCGCCGACGTGGCGCCCGATCTGATCATCACGGGCGCCGGCGCTTCCGGGGGCGAATCCGGTTGCCGTGTCTTCTGGCAGGACGCCGCGCAGGCCGACGCCTGCGTCGCGCTGGTCATCCCGCGCGAGCTACACCCGAGCCTGGGGATGACCCAAGGTTGTCAGGCCCTGGGCGAGCCGCTCACCATCACGGCGGCCGAGGGAAACCTCATTCTCGAGATCGAAGGGCGCCCCGCGGTCGAGGCGCTCGAACGGGCGCTCTCCAACCCGCGACATCCCGGGCTGCGGCAGATGGCCAAACATCTGCTGGCCGGCATCAGCGAGCTGGGGGCGGGCGGGCGCTCTGACTATGTCGTGCGGCCGTTCGCGATCGCCGAGAGCGATCACCCGGCCCTCGCGGTTGCCGAGCCGGTGCGCGCCGGCCAGACCATCTGCTTTACCATGCGCGACGCGATCGGCGCGCGCGAAGACATGAAGGCCATGCTCGAGGAGCAGGCCGAGGCCCGGCAGGACTGGGTGCCCAAGTTCGGCGTCTACTTCAACTGCGCCGGCCGCGGCAGCGATCTCTACGGTCAGCCGGGGCTCGACCCCGAGCTGATCCAGCGACGCTTCGGGCCGCTGCCGCTCGCCGGCATCCAGAGCTCGTTCGAGATCGCGCCCACCTGCGGACGCCCCCGCATCCACATGCTCACCGGCGTCCTACTCCTGGCCGGCTAACCGGCCCCGCGGTCCGGCCCTCTCGGGTCCATCAGAGGATCGAAGGTGGGCTCTGCCCACCGGAGACTTACCTGCCGAGCCAGATCCGGCTCCGGCTCTCGTCGCGCGGGGTGGGCCCGTGGGAGGGGCACAGCCCCTCCCGCGAAGCTCGCGAAGCGAGCGCCCTATTTATCCTCCCACCAGAAGACGGTGATGGCGAGGCAGTGGAAGGCCTCGTCCGAAGACTGGGTCACGATCGTATCGACGACCTGGCACTGCTGGTGCTCGCGGATCCAAGCCGTCACCTTCTCACCCAGGTTCTCTCGCTCCTGCGCCATCGTTGCGGAGAAAACCTTCACACCGTTGAAACGCGTCGTTGTGTGGTTCTGATGTTGTGCCATCGGTCTTTTTAGTCCCTTCGGGCTCTTCTAATTCTCGGGGCTCTTCGTATAGCAGCGTTTCCACACGTACGGCAATGGGCGAAATTTTTACTTGGAGTCCGGCGGCTCGGAGCCCGCTTCGGGCGGGGCGCTCGGTAGGGCCGGCCGCTCAGGCATGGGGCCGAGGCCCATCTTCGCCTTCAGCTCGGCCAGCGCCATATCGCTGCCGGTTCCCCCCTCCAGCTTCTTGAATTTCTGCTGTAAGGTGTCTCCGGCCAGCTCCCCGCCCAGCTCCGTTGCCGCTTCCGACTCGGCCTCGATCTGATCGACCTTCTGGTTCATTCGTTCGAAGGTGTCGAAGGCGCTGTTGTCCGCCAACCCGCGCATGGTGTCCTGAATCGCCTTCTGCGCCTCGGCCCGTTTCTGGCGGGCGATGAGGATGTTCTTTTTGCGTTTCGCCTCTTCGATCTTGTCGTTCAGCGTGCGCAGTTGATCCTTCAATTTTTCAACCGCGTCCTTCTGAAGCTGCCATTGCTTGCCGAACTCACCCTGCATCTTGTCGTGCTCGGCCTGGCGGACCAGTGCCTCCTTGGCCAGACCGTCGTCGCCGGCGCGGACCGCCAGCATCGCCTTGCGCTCCCATTCCTTGGAGAGGTCGATCTGCTCGTCCCAGCGCTTCTTGAGCTGTTTTTCGTCCGCGATCGAGGTCGCCACCTGCTGCTTGGCCGTCAGGAGCTGGTTCTGCATCTCGACGACGATCTGGTTCAGCATCTTCTGCGGGTCTTCCGCCTTGCTGATCAGATCGTTTAGGTTGGACTTGATGAGCGTTCCCAGCCTGGAGAAGATTCCCATGGTGATGTCCTAGACGTGGGCGCTGGCGCCGCCGGGCTGTCCGCCCAGGAGACGCGCGAGGTTCGGTTGATGTTTGGCGGCGGCCATCGACATGTCGTCAATCACCGCCTGGAACTCGGAGAGGTCGAGATTCTCGAGATCGAGGGCGTGCACGATCACCACCGCATCGCCCTCCAGCCCGAACGCCCCATGCACCATCTCGTTGGTGTTGAGGATGAGCAGCGCCCGATAGAGCTCCTCGCGCCCGGTGGGCGGCAGGTCGGCCATCTTGAGGCGGAACGCCACCACCTGGCCGGCGATGGAGACCGCCAGCCGGGGACCGCCGATCTGGAGCAGCCAGATGCCGGGTTTGACGGTCTCGTACGCGACGCCCATCCGCATGAGGTAGGACTCCACATCCTCGGCGCTCTTCATGACTCGGCGCTCTCGCTCAGCGTCTGGCTCTTCCTCTGCATGGCGGAAAGGTTAGTCGATCCCTTTCCCATCGACAAATCGGTGGCGCCATTCGACAATCCCCCCCTGGTATGGTACCGGAAACGCGCCGGATGCTCGATCCCAGCAAGCTCCCCCGCCACCTGGCGATCATCATGGACGGCAACGGCCGTTGGGCGCAGGAGCATGGTCTGCCGCGAGTGGAAGGGCACCGCCAGGGGGCGAAGGCCGTCCGCGAGATCGTTCGCGCGGCGCGCGAGACGGGCCTGCGCGCGCTCACCCTTTACGCCTTCTCGGCGCAGAACTGGCAGCGTCCACCCGAAGAGGTGGCGACGCTCATGCAATTGCTGCGCGACTATGTCGTCGAGGAGCGCGGCGAGATCATGGACAACGACATCCGCCTCGTCGCGATCGGCGAGGTGGAGCGGCTGCCCGCGTACGCCAAGGATCCGCTGGACGCGCTGGTGGCCGATTCGGCCGGCAACCGCGGCATGACGCTCTGCCTGGCGCTCTCCTACGGGGGCCGCGAGTCGATCGTCGCCGCGGCGCGCGCGCTGGCCGAAGCGACCGCGCGCGGCGAGGTCAATCCCGCCGAGATCGACGAGGAGAGGTTCGGAGCCTCGCTGCAGACCGGCGGCCTTCCCCAGCTCGACTTGCTGGTGCGCACCTCTGGTGAGGAGCGCCTCTCGAACTTCCTGCTCTGGGAGGCGGCCTACGCCGAGCTCTATTTCACGGAGACGTACTGGCCCGCTTTCGGCAAGGCCGAGCTCTTCGCCGCGCTCGAGTCGTTCCGGGGGCGCGAACGTCGTTTCGGGCGCACGCGCGAGCAGATTCGCAGCGCGGGCTAGACTCGATAGAGCGGCATGTCCAATCTCGCGCTGCGCGCGCTGTCGGCTCTGATCATCTTGCCGCTGCTGGGGGCGTTGGTCCTCTGGCACCAGCCGCTCGGGTTCGGCGGGTTGGTGGTGCTGGTGGCCGCGCTGGCCTTGGTCGAGTACGCGACGATCACGCTGCCGGCCGCCACGCCGAGGTTCCGGGCCGCGGTGGTGGCGGTTGGGGCCGGTTTCACGGCGGCGCTCTACCTGGCGCCGGGACAGGCCCTGGTCTGGGGCCTGGCGGCCCTGATGGCGACGGCCACCCTGGTCCTCATGAGTCCGGGTGACATCCCGGCCGCGGGCGCGCGCCTGGGCCTCGCGACGTTCGGTGTCTTTTACATCGGCGGGCTGGCGGCGCCGCTGGCGATTCTTCAGCGCGACGCCCCGCGCGGACGATCCTGGGTGCTGCTCGCCGTGGCGGTGACCTTTGGGAACGACGCCGGCGCCTACTTTGCCGGCCGGTCCCTGGGCCGACACAAGCTTTACCCGGCGGTCTCACCCGCCAAGACGGTCGAGGGCGGGCTGGGTGGCATGGCGGCTGCGCTGCTCATCATGTTCGTGGCGCGCGCCAGCCTGTCGCCCTGGCTGACGGTGGGCGATTGCCTCCTGGTCGCGCTACCGGCCAGCGTGCTCGGGCCGATCGGCGACCTCGTCGAATCGCTCATCAAGCGCTCGGCGGGGGTCAAGGACTCCGGCCGGCTGATCCCCGGCCACGGCGGCATGCTCGACCGGATCGACGCGCTTCTTTTCGTCGCGGCCTGGACCTACCTCTACGTCGCTCACCTGAAATAAATGACCCCCGCTCGGAGATCCGGGCGGGGGTCCATAGGCGGAACGAACGGTTAAGAAGGCTAGGTCAGGCGAGAAAGATAGGGTAAGCGGCCCCGGGCCGAGGTACGGGTAAACCCCGGAACCGTCAATCTAAGGTCACACCGACTTGCGTCGGTGTGAGGGAGGAGGGGAGCCCGAACGAAGCCCTGAGGCTGGGTCCGATGCTTCCGGTTCATAGACGGAGCAAGGGGTGTGCCGAAGGGGGGCCGCCCGCCGAACTCATTGATTTGCCGGCAGGTTCATGTTACAGCCTGGTTTCCCCTCTCCAAGTTTCGCGATGAACCCTGACATTTGCGTCAGCCTGTGCCCACCGTGCACACGGCTCCGTTCTTAGCTTGATCGCGTATGGCCGATAGCCTGATCGTCATCAACGCGGACGGCCCCGAGACCCGCGTGGCTCTCGTCGAGGACGGCTATCTGGGCGAGCTCTACATCGAGCGCAAGCGCGAGCGTGGGATAGCCGGAAACATCTACAAGGGGCGGGTCGAGCGGGTGCTCCCCGGAATGCAGGCGGCCTTCGTCAACATCGGCCTCGAGAAGAGCGCCTACCTTCACGTCTCGGACGTGCGCGGAACGCCCGACGATCTCAAGCGACTGCTGACGCCGGACGCGGGCGCGCGCGCCGACGACGAGGACGAGGAGGCGGCGGACGCGGCCCGCGTCGGGGCCGGCGCGCGCATCGAGGATCTGCTCAAAGAGGGGCAGGAGATCGTCGTCCAGGTGACCAAGGAGCCGATCAGCACCAAGGGCGCCCGGGTCACCCGCTACGTCTCGTTGCCGGGGCGCCACCTGGTCTTCATGCCGACCGTCGACCACGTCGGGATTTCCCGTCGGATCGGGTCCGACAAGGAGCGGCGGCGGCTGCGCGAGGTCGTCGATTCGATGCGCCCGGCCGGCTCGGGCTTCGTCGTGCGCACGGTGGCCGAGGGGATCTCCGACCGCGAGCTCAAGAGCGACATGGAGTTCCTCATCAAGCTCTGGAACGAGGTGGTCCGGCGCGCCGAGGGGAGCCGCTGTCCCGCGCTCATCTACAACGATCTGGATCTGCTGCTGCGCACGGTGCGGGATCTCTTCACCGCCGATGTCGAGAAGCTGATTATCGACTCCCGCGCCGAGTACGACCGCGTCAAGAAGTTCATCGCCGCGCTCATGCCCGACTTCGCCGGCAACATCGAGCTTTACGAAGGCAACGATCCGATCTTCGACGGCTACGGCATCGAGATCGAGATCGATCGGGCGCTGGAACGAAAGGTGTGGCTCAAGTCGGGCGGCTACCTGATCGTCGACGAGATGGAGGCGCTCACCGCCATCGACGTCAACACCGGGCGCTTCGTCGGCAAGTCCAGCCTGGAAGACACCATCACCAAGACCAACCTCGAGGCGTCGCGCGAGGTGGCCGAGCAGCTGCGCATCCGGTCCATCGGCGGCATGATCGTGGTCGACTTCATCGATATGGATCGGCCGCACAACCGGGAGAAGGTCACCCGGTCGTTCAACGAATACCTGCGCAAGGACCGGTCCAAGGCGGCGGTCACCCGCATCTCGGAGCTGGGGCTCATCGAGATGACGCGCAAGCGGACGCGCGAGTCGTTGCTGCACACACTGACGGAGCCCTGCACCTCCTGCGAGGGGAAGGGCTACACCAAGTCGCGGCGCACGGTCACCTACGAGCTTTTGCGGGAGCTGCGGCGGCAGGGCGATCTGGTCGAGGGCGACACCGTGCTCGTCGAGGTTCATCCGGACGTCGCGCAGGTCCTGCAGTCGACCGATCGGGCGTTTCTGGAAGAGATGGAGAAGCGCCTCCAGAAGCGGATCGTGATCAAGGCGCGCGGCTCGTTTCACGTCGAGGATTTCGAGATCCGCTCGCCGAACGACAAGGCCCCCATCGAGAAGTCGGAGGTGGCCGGGGCGGCGCGTGAGGACAAAGATGGGCCGTCCTCGTCGAAGCGTCGTCGGCGTCGTCGGCGGCAGCTTGGTCCGCCCTCGGAGGTCGAGGCGATGCTGGCCGAGGACGAAGCGGGCGCGATCGATCCGGAGTCGCTCGCCGACTCCGAGGCGGAGCGACATAGCGAAGCGGCGTCGAACGCGGGCGGCGCGCCCGCCGGCGGCACGGATACGCCGCGCTCCGAGCCCGAGCCGACCTAACAGCGGTCGGGTGTGGGTGACCGGTGACCCGGGTCTGCTTCGTCTGTCTCGGTAACATCTGCCGGTCGCCGACCGCGGAAGCGGTCATGCGGCATCTGGTGAAGGAAGCCGGGCTCGGCGATCGGATCGCGGTCGAGAGCGCCGGTACCGGAGACTGGCACGTCGGCGGGCCGCGCGATCGGCGCAGCCGGTCGGTGGGCGCCGCGCGCGGGATCCCGCTCGAGGGGGAGGCGCAACAGTTCACCCGGTCCGACTTCGATCGCTTCGACCACGTGCTGGCGATGGACCGCGCCAACCGCGACGAGCTGCTGCGGCTGGCGCGCGACGATCGCGATCGCGCCAAGGTGCGCCTCCTGCGCGGGTTCGATCCGGGCGCGCCGCCGGACGCCGAGGTGCCGGATCCCTACTACGGCGGTCCGCGCGGCTTCGAAGAGGTGTTCGACATCTGCGAGCGCGCCTGCCGCGGGCTCCTCGCACATTTGGTGCGCGAGCACGGGGCGTAGATGCGCGGGGCCGGGTGCTGACGCACGCGATCGGGGCGCAGAGGCGCCGCAGATGAACACGCCGCTCGAGATGGCGCTTGGCGAGGCTCTCGGTGGCGAGGTCGTCGCGTCGCGGTCGATCGCCGGCGGCGACATCAGCCAGGCCTACGAGATCACGCTCGCCGACGGTCGCCGGCTGTTCGCGAAGACCAACGCGCGATCGCCGCGCGGGATGTTCGCCGCCGAGGCCCTGGGCCTCGGCTGGCTCGATGAGGCGAACGCGCTGCGGATCCCGAAGGTCGTCGCTGTGTCGCAGGCCGACGAAGCGCAGCAGTTCTTGGTCCTCGAGCTGATCGCGTCCGGTTCGGCGGCCCGCGACTTCGACGAGCGGCTCGGGCGCGGGCTGGCGGCGCTGCACCGAAGCGGGACGCCGGGGTTCGGCCTCGACCACGACAACTTCATCGGCCGGCTGCCCCAGGCCAACGCGCCCGCTCCGACCTGGACCGATTTTTATCGGACGCGACGCCTCGAGGCTCAACTGCGGCGGGCCAGCGACGAAGGGCTCGCCACGACGCGGATGCGGCGAGGTTTCGATCGCCTGTGGGGCGCGCTGGATGAGCTGATCGGTCCGCCCGAGCCACCCGCGCGCCTGCACGGCGATCTTTGGGGCGGCAACCTGCTCTGCGACGATCGCGGCGCGCCCTGCCTGATCGATCCCGCCGTCTACGGCGGCCAGCGCGAGATGGATCTGGCGATGATGCGGCTCTTCGGTGGCTTTGGCCCCCGGGTGTTCTCAGCCTACGAGGAAGCCTGGCCGCTCGCCGACGGCCACCGCGAACGGGTCGCGCTCTACCAGCTCTACCCCCTGATGGTCCACGTCAACCTCTTCGGCGGTGGCTACGTCGGGTCCGTCGAAGCGTCGCTGGATCGGCTGGCGTGAGCGTTGCGCGGGCGGTGGCGGGAACGGCGATCCCCGCGGCCCGTCGCTCGTGCTAGCTTCCCGCGCGTGATGGAATATCGGACACTCGGTCGGACCGATTGGCAGGTCTCGACCGTCAGCTTCGGCGCCTGGGCGATCGGCGGGACCTGGGGGGCGGTCAAGGAGGACGAGTCGTTGGCGGCGCTGCACCGGGCGCTCGATCGCGGCGTGAACTTCTTCGACACCGCCGACGTCTACGGCGACGGGCTGTCCGAGCGCCTGATCGCGCGGCTGCGCCGCGAGCGCCAGGAGCCGTTTTACGTCGCGACCAAGGCCGGACGCCGGTTGCCCAAGCAGACCGTCGAGGGGTATAGCCGCGAAAATCTCACCGCTTTCGTCGAGCGCAGTCTGAAGAACCTGGAGGTCGAGACCATCGACCTGCTGCAGCTCCACTGTCCGCCCACCGACCTTTACTATCACCCCGAGGCCTTCGGGATCCTCGACGATCTGGTGAAGGCGGGCAAGCTGCGCTTTTACGGCGTCAGTGTGGAGCGCGTCGAGGAGGCGCTCAAGGCGATCGAGTTTCCGGGCGTGCAGTCGGTGCAGGTCGTTTACAACGCCTTCCGCCAGCGTCCGGCGGATCTGCTATTCGCCGAGGCCCGGCGACGCAAGGTCGGGATCCTGGCGCGCCTGCCCCTGTCGTCCGGGATGCTGGCCGGGAAGATGACCAAGACCAGCAAGTTCGCCGAGGACGACCACCGCAACTTCAATCACGACGGCGCCTCGTTCGATAGGGGCGAAACCTTCTCGGGCGTCCCGTTCGAGGTCGGCCTGGAGGCCGTCGAGGAGCTGCGCGCGCTGGTCCCGGAGGGCGCGAGCCTGGCCACCTTCGCGTTGCGCTGGATCCTGATGAGCGAGGCGGTCACCTGCGTGATTCCCGGAGGCAAGCGGCCGGCGCAGGTCGACGAGAACTGCTCCGCGGCCGCGCTCGCGCCGCTGTCCGACGAGACGATGGCGCGCGTCCGCGAGATCTACGATCGCCGCATCCGGGCTTACGTCCACGCCTACTGGTGAGCCGTCCGGCCTCCACCCCCTTGGTCAGAGGTACTGGACCCGCACGCCCACACGTCGCTCCAGCAATCGAAAATCCGTCGGTTCGAGGAGTGACCAGGAGAAATAGGCATATATCGGTTTCAGGTCTCGCCGCGGGCTGCGCGGAATAGGGGCGCCAGCGGCGGCTTCTCTCCCAGCGCGAGCTCGATGGCGCGGGCGGCCTGGTGGACCAGCATGCCGAGGCCGTCGGCGTAACGCCGCGTGCGGGAGCGGACCGCCTCGGCGAGCGGCGTCGGCGCGCCGTAGGCCATCTCGAGCACGGCGGCGCCGCGCGCCAGCGACTCAAGACCGGCGCGGGCGTCGGGCTCGGCCCAGATGCGCGCGGGGATCGCCGAGACGAGCGCATCCGCTCCGTCGAGCGCTTGCGCGAGGGCGACCTCCGTCCCCCAGGCAATCACGGCGACCCGCTTGCCTCGGCTGGCGGGTAGACGGCGACGCAGCGTCTCCGCCACACGAGGCCGGCGGGCAACCAGGCGTACCCGGGCACCCGAACGCGTCAGAGCTTCGATCGCGCCGGCGGCTGCGCCCCCTGCGCCGACCATGACGATCGTTTTGTCGCTCACGCTGAGTCCCAGATCGCCGAGTGCTGCGAGGAGTCCGGCGCCGTCGGTGTTTTCGGCGCGCACCTTGCTCTGCGGGCCCGCGAACAAGAGCGTATTCGCGGCGCCGGAGACGCGCACCTCAGGCCCCCGTCTGTCGGCGAGATCGGCCGCTTTCGTCTTGTGTGGAATGGTGACGTTCAGATAGCGGTAGCCCTCCCGCCGCAGCCGCCGGACCAGGCTCCGGAACTGCCGCGCTTCTACGCTGAAGGCTTCGTATTCACCCTCGACGCCCAGCGCGCGGAAGGCGGCGTTGTGGATCGCCGGCGAGCGGCTCTTGCTGACGTCGGCGCCCAGCACGGCGGCCCGGATCATCAGCGTTTGGTCTCCACCACGGTCGCCGCGAAGGCGCCGTCGTGCAGGCGGACCTGGACGCGCTCGCCGGGGGCGACCTCGCCGGCGCTCAGGATGAGGTGGCCGTCGGCGCGCTGGGTGAGGCTGAAGCCGCGCTCGAGGACCCTCATGGGCGACAGCGCTTCGAGCTTACCGCCGGCGGCTTCGACGGCGTGCCGCCGCCGGACCAGCGCGGGGCGAATCGAGGCCTCCAGGCGATGGCGCATGGCGGCCAGCTCGCCGCGCTGCTCGAGAATTCGGCGCTGGGGGTGAAAGTGATAGAGCCGCCTCTCTGTGGCGCGCAGCTCGACGCGGGCGGCGGCGAAGCGCCGGGCCAGCGCACGGCGCCCGCGTTCGATCGGCTCGTCGAGGCGCTGCCGGCGCTCATCGAGCATTCGCCGCGGATCGCCGAGCCGCCCCCGCGCGCGCTCGAGCGCGTGCCGCGCGGCGCGCAGAGACTCCGCCAGCGCCCGCCCGCCCCGCCGGTTGAGCAGCGTCAGCTCCGCCAGCACCTCCTCGCGAACCGGCACGGCGAGCTCCGCGGCGGCGGACGGCGTGGGCGCGCGCAGGTCCGCGACGAAATCCGCGATCGTGAAGTCGGTCTCGTGGCCGATGGCCGAGATGACCGGGACGCGGCAGCCGAAGATGGCCCGCGCGACCGGCTCCTCGTTGAACGCCCAGAGATCCTCCAGCGATCCGCCGCCCCGGGCCAGGATGATGACGTCGACGTCGGCGATCGCTTCCAGCCGGCGCAGCGCGGCCGCGATCGCCAGCGCCGCGCCGTCCCCCTGCACCGGCGCCGGCGACAGCAGGATCGGTACCGGAAAACGGCGCTGCGCGACGCGGATGATGTCGCGAATGACGGCCCCCTGCGGCGAGGTCACCACGCCCAGCCGGCGGGGGACAAAGGGGAGCGGACGTTTGCGCGCGGGATCGAAGAGGCCCTCGGCGCCCAGGCGCTGCTTGAGCTGCTCGAACGCCAACGCCAGCGCGCCGGCCCCCGTCGGCTCGATCTCGGACACCGACATCTGAAAGCGTCCGCGCGCCTCGTAGAGCGTGAGGCGCCCTCGGCAGCGGACCGCCATCCCTTCTTCCAGGGCGAACCGCAGCCGCGCCGCCTCGCGCGAGAACAGGACGCAATCGAGCTGCGCCTCCTGGTCCTTGAGGCAGAAATAGAGGTGCCCGGGTCCCGAACGCTTCAGGCCCGATACTTCGCCCTCGACGCGCACGTCGGTGAACCGACTCTCGAGCGTGACGCGCGCTGCCCGCAAGATCTCCGTGACCGAGAAGATCCGAGGCGCCGCCGGCTGCGGTGGCGCGGCCGGCTGCGGTGGCGCCGCCGGCTGCGGTGTAACGACCGCCTCGGGCGGCGATTCGATCAACGGGGGCGATTCCTTGAGGGGCCCGGCCGATACGGGCGGCGACCCGATCGCGCCGGACGCCTCCTTGCGCGGGGCGGTCGGAAACGAGAGCTGTGTCTGTTCGCGCCCCGCCCCCGGGCGTGCCCCTTCGTCGCTCGCCGCCTTGCGGGTCATTTGGCGGCGCGCGCGGCCGCCCGTTCGTAGTCGGCCGCGCTGGCCCGCACGACCTCCAGATCGTGATACGCGCGGTTCTTGTCCTCTTCGGTTCCCTGGGCGAGGCCCCCGAATCCCCAACCGCCGTTCTTGCCGCGCAGGAACAGGATCCGGGCGCCGCTCGGGAGCACGGCCGCGGCCCGATCGTCGCCCGGTCCGCGCTCGAACGAAGACGGCGTGTCCATCACCAGCGGCGCGAGCATGGGGACGAGGCGCGGGGCGGTGGCGTCCCGGAACAGCTCGCGCGCGCTCGAGGCGGTGGCGGCCCGCTCGAAGCGATGCGTCTCCCGCTCCCGTTCGGGACCCTCCGGGTAGTTGCTGAGCACGATGTCGTAGGCCTCCCGATGCCACTTCTGGATGGTCATCAGGGCCCAGCGCGTCTCCTGGTCGAGCGCGTCGAAGAGCGCGCCGCCGTCTCCGGTCGTGACCGCGGCGGCGAAGCGCTGGTAGGCATCCTCGGGTGTCTTCGACTTGTGCCGGCAGCCGCCCGTGGTTGCCAAGAGGATCGCCAAGAAAATCGCCGAGAGCACCGGGAAGACAGGCTCGGGGCCAGGCTGGGCGCGCGTGCGCGATCGGGGCGACACCCCCCGCACATAGCGGAAACAGCCTCGGAGAGCAAGCCTGTGCTAGGCTGGCCCCAAGCGCCGCGAAAGACATGACCGATCCGGCCCAGACCGACCGACCCGCGGGTGCCGCGCCGGGCGTCGTCGATGAGTTCGCGCACATCCCGCAATCGCGTGGCCGCCACCCGTTGGTCGCCGTGGCGGGTGCGCTGCTGGCATTCTTCTTGGTCTTTCACAGCCGCCACGAGCTGCGTTACGCGCTCCTTGCCGGCCAGCCGCTGGAGTTGGGGAGCGCCCGCGAGACCTTCGGCGGAGGCAAGATTCCATCGGATCTCGAGAACCGTTACGTGCGCACCTCCGGTCTGCCCGATCGGGAGAGCGCGCTCGAGCTGGACACCAAGGGGTCCTGGGTGTTCAGCCAGTTCTTCCGGGTCCTCGGCACCGGCGACCGGCTGTTTCTTCACCGGCGCGAAAGCCCGCTGCCGGCGGCGCGGGCCGAAGCGGATGTGTTCGAAGGACGGCTGATTCGCGTCGACGATCTCCCGTTTGCCACCGCGATCCGCAGGTATTTCGCCATCCACGTCGCGGCCACGCATTTTTTCGCGCCCGACGTCTTCGCGCGGGCGGTGGGCGCGCATCGCGCCGGTGCCACGCTGGCCGTCGTGGATCGGAGCGGGGACGGCGTCTCGCTCGCCGAAGGGGAGACCGTCGCCATCGACGTCCTCGAGCCGGATGAGGTCCGGATCGGATTGCCGCGGGCTCGCTTTTCGACGGAAGCGGATGCGCGCACGGCGCTCACCTCGCGCGGTGGAGAGATCGTGAAGGATCTGGGCGCGATCAAGGCGACGCTCTCGGCGGCCGTGCCGGAGACCGGTCCGCTTTCGTCCACCCCGGAGCCCCCCGATCGCTGGACCTACCTGGTGAAGTTTCCCGCCGGCGAGCGACAGGCGGCGCTGGACGCGCTCGGCAACCTCGATCGGGTCGTCGAGATCCGCGACGCGCGCCAGACGATCGAGGTCAAGGTCGCGGACGTCTCGGCCGCGGGTGATTTGCCACCGGGCGATCTCATCATCCGTCCCGGCCAGGGTCCCGCCCGCAACCTTCCCGCTTCCGTGATCGCCGCGATCCACACCATGTCCCCGGTCGTGATTCCCGACGACGCCTATCTGCTCGTCGAAGGGGAGACCCCGCGCGAGCATCTGCCGACGATCTTCCTCGGGCTGGTCCTGGTGATGTTCGGGGCCGTCAACCTGGTCGGCTTCGCGCGCGAGCTTTCGCGATGACCGCCGAATGACGCTGCGGATCTACGACACACGGGTCGGGAAAAAGATCCCGTTCGAGCCGCTCCTGCCCGGAAAAGTCGGGATATACAGCTGCGGTATCACCGTTTACGACCGCTGCCACGTCGGGCACGCGCGGATGATGGTGGCCTTCGATGTCATCGTTCGCCATCTGCGCGCGTCGGGCTGCGCAGTCCACTTCGTTCGCAACGTGACCGACGTCGACGACAAGATCATCAAGAAGGCCCAAGCGGAGGGTCGATCGGCCGCCGATGTCGCGCGGCACTACACCGAGCTGATGGACGCCGATCTGCGGGCGCTCGACGTGCGCCCGGCGGACACCGAGCCGCGCGCGACCGAGCACATCGCCGAGGTCATCGACATCATCGAGCGCCTCGAAAAGGTCGGGCTCGCCTACGCCGCGGCGGGGGACGTCTATTTCGCGGTGACCGGATTCGCCCGCTACGGCCAGCTCTCTGGGCAGAGCATCGACGACCTTCGTTCCGGCGCCCGCATCGAGATCGGCGAGCAGAAGCAGAGCCCGCTCGATTTCGCCCTGTGGAAAGCCGCCAAGCCGGGCGAGCCGGCCTGGCCCAGCCCCTGGGGCCCCGGGCGTCCCGGATGGCACATCGAGTGCTCGGCGATGGCCCATCGATACCTCGGCGAGCCTTTCGACATCCACGGCGGGGGCGCGGATCTGATCTTTCCCCACCACGAGAACGAGATCGCCCAGTCCGAAGGGGCCTTCGGGGACGGCCGCTTCGCGCGCCACTGGCTCCACTCGGGGATGGTGACCTTCGGCGGCGAGAAGATGTCGAAGTCGCTCGGCAACGTGGTCGCCATCCGCGACGTCGCCGAGACGCACGATCTCGAGGCGCTTCGTCTGCACTTCATCGGCGTCCACTACCGCAGCCCGGTCGCGTTCACGGTCGTCCGGGACGCGGCGGGTGCCACGCACCTTCCAGAGCTCGACGAAGCCGAAGGACGGCTAGCCTACTTCTACCGAACACTAGAACGGCTGGCCTCGGCGCCGGGCGAGGACGACGGCGGCGCCGTGGTGTCCCCCGCGGATCGCACGTTGGCCGCCTTCGGCGAGGCGATGGACGACGACTTCAACACCGCGGCGGCGGTCGGCCACCTATACGAGGCGTTCGTGCTGGCGAACAAGCTTCTCGACGAGCCGCAAGCGGCGGCCAAAGACGTGCGGCGTCGGACGCTGGTCCGGCTGCGCCACGATCTCGGCAAGTGCGGCGAAACGCTGGGGATCTTCCAGCGTGAGCCGGCCGCGTTCCTGACCGCCTACCGGGGGCGCCTCTGCCTCCGTCGCGGCATCGACGCCGCGGCCGTGGAAGCGCGCATCCTGGAACGCGCCGCCGCTCGGGCCGCCAAGGACTTCGCGCGCGCCGACCAGATCCGCAAGGACTTGCAGGCCACCGGTGTCGAGCTCATGGACACCCCCGCCGGAACGACCTGGCGGGTGGTTTAGCCTTGGGCCCGGCGCCGGTCCCGGCTACGAATCGTCGGCGGTATCCGGGTCGTCCTTGATCGGGTCGCGGCCGTTGTTGACCCGCTCGCGGAGCTCTTTGCCAACCTTGAAGAAGGCGAGACGTTTGGGGCGAACGCGAACGGCCTCTCCGGTGCGCGGGTTGCGCCCCTGATACTCCTTGTAGGCCCGAATCGAAAAGCTACCGAATCCGCGAATCTCGATCCCTTCGCCCTTGCAGAGCGCGTCCACCATCGAATCGAACATCTGGCAGATGAGCAGCTCGGCGCGCCCATGCGGCAGCTTCGTCCGCTCGGAGATGAGATCAATGAGATCCGCCTTCGTCATCTTGCCCGCTGGGCTACTGTAACCGGAATCTCGCAAGGAAGTCAAAGGTTACAACCAGTTACGCCGCTGGCGTCTAGCCCAAGGTGGTTGCGCCGCCCAGGTAGGGTCGCAACGCCGTGGGGACGTCGATCCGTCCGTCGGCGCGCTGATAGGTTTCGAGGACGCCGATCAGCGTGCGGGGCAACGCCAATCCCGACCCGTTCAAGGTGTGGACGAAACGGGCCTTTTCCTTCCCTTCCTTGTAACGGATGCGGGCGCGCCGCGCCTGGAAGTCGCCGAAATTGGAGCAGGAGCTGACTTCCAGCCATTCGTTGCAGCCCGGCGCCCAGAGCTCGAGATCGAGCTTTGCCGTGGCCGAAAACGACAGATCGCCGGTGCACATCTGGACGACGCGATAGGGGATCTCGAGCGCCTTGAGCACGTCCTCGGCGTCGGACAGCAGGGCGGTCAGCTCGTCCATGGAAGTCTCCGGGCGCACGAACTTGACCAGCTCCACCTTGTCGAACTGATGGCCGCGCTTGATGCCGCGGGTGTCGCGCCCGGCGGCCATCTGCTCGCGCCTGAAACAAGCGGTGAAGGCGACATGCCGGACGGGGAGCTTCGCGCCATCGAGGATCTCGTCGCGATAGAGGTTGGTCACCGGCACCTCGGCGGTGGGGATGAACCAGAAGTCTTCTTCGGCATCGTGATAGAGATTCGCGCCGAACTTGGGGAGGTTGCCGGTCCCCACCAGGCATTCGCGCCGCACCATGTAAGGCGGGTAGATCTCGACGTAGCCGTGCTTGCCCGTGTGCAGGTCGAGCATGAAGGTGATGAGCGCGCGCTGCAGCCGGGCGCCCCAGGACTTGAGCACGTAGAAACGCGAGCCCGAGATCTTCACCCCCCGTTCGAAGTCGATGATGTCGAGCGCGGTTCCCAGGTCCCAGTGCGGCTTGGGCGCGAAGTCGTACTGCCGCCGCGTCCCCTCTTCGCGGATTACCTGGTTTTCGGTCTCGTCCTTTCCGACGGGGACCGAGGGGTGCGGCAGGTTCGGCAGATCGAGCAGCAGCTCGTCTACCCTCGCCTCGGCCGCCGCCAGCTCCGCGGCGAGCTTTTCGATCCTCTCCTTGAGCGCCGTGCCCTGCGCCTTGGCCTCTTCGCGCGCGGGCCCGGGCGTCGCGCGCCCGATCTCCTTGGAGATCCGGTTCTGTTCCGCCTGCAGCGTCTGTGACTCGTTCTTGAGATCGCGCAGGCGGGCGTCGGCCGCCGTCACACCCGCGAGGTCGACCGGCGCGCCGAGCCGCTCGTACGCCTGTCGAACCTCATCGGGTTTTTCGCGCAGCAGTCGTATGTCGATCACGGCCCGCGGAGTGTATTCGACCGGGCGCGCCTGGCAAAGCCCGGTCGCGGTTCAGCCGCCTCGCGGTTCAAGCCGCCTGCGCGACGGGAGCTTGAACCCCCAGGGCCGCGTTTTCGGCTTTGCGCGCCTCCAGCAGCGTGAAGCGGATCTCCTGGGCGATCCCCGGGTGCTCGGCGACGAAGGCGCAGGCCTTGTCGCGCCCCTGTCCGATCCGCTCGCCCTTGAAGGAGTAGAACGCGCCGGCTTTCTCGAACAGGCCCGCGTCCGAGGCGAGGTCGACGATCTCGCCCGGGGCGTTGACGCCGACGCCGTAGAGAATGTCGAACTCCGCCTCGCGGAAGGGCGGCGCCACCTTGTTCTTGACCACCTTGACACGCGCGCGGTTGCCGACGATCTGCTCCCCATTCTTGATCGTTCCGATCTTGCGGATGTCGAGACGCACCGACGCGTAGAACTTGAGCGCGTTGCCACCGGTGGTGGTTTCCGGGTTGCCGTAGACGACGCCGATCTTTTGGCGCAGCTGGTTGATGAACACGACCGCGGTGTCGTTCTTGACCGTGGCCGCGGTGAGCTTCCGCAGAGCCTGGCTCATGAGCCGGGCCTGAAGGCCCATGTGCGCGTCGCCCATCTCTCCTTCGATCTCGGCCCTGGGGACCAGCGCCGCCACGGAATCGATCACGATCAGGTCGACGGCGCCGCTGCCCACCAGCTTGTCGGCGATCTCGAGCGCCTGCTCGCCGCAATCCGGCTGCGACACCAGGAGGTCTTCGGTGCGGACGCCGAGCTTGCGGGCATAGCCGACGTCGAGCGCGTGCTCGGCGTCGATGAAGGCGCATACGCCGCCGGCGCGCTGGGCTTCCGCGATCGCCTGCAACGTGAGCGTGGTCTTGCCCGACGACTCGGGGCCGTAGATCTCGATCACCCGACCGCGCGGTAGTCCGCCGACGCCGAGCGCGATGTCGAGACCGACCGAGCCCGTCGGGATGGTGCCGATCTCGGCGATTTCACCGCCGGCGAGCGGCATGATCGCCCCTTTGCCGAACTGCTTTTCGATGGCGGCGATCGCGACGGCAACGGCCTTCATTTTCTCTTTGATGCTGGACATGGGTCGCTCCTTTTTCTCGGGTCATGGGTCAGACTGCGGGTTGGTCGAGCAGGCGGTACTGGAGGGTTTCGGCGAGGTGGGCGGCGCGGACGGCGGTGCTCCCCTCGAGGTCGGCGATGGTGCGAGCGACGCGCCGGATGCGCGTGATGGCGCGCGCCGACAGACCGAGACGCGCGGCCGCGCGTTCCAGGAGCTCGTGCCCGGCGCCGTCGATCGGTGCGACCCTCGACAGGGCCGCCGACGTCAGACGCGCGTTCGAGGCCCCGCCGCGCGTCCGCTGTCGATCGCGGGCTTCCGCCACGCGATCCCGGACCACGGCGGTCGACTCGCCGGGCTCGGCGTGGGCAAGCTGATGATACGGCAGCGCCGGGACATCGACGTGCAGATCGATGCGGTCGACCAGCGGACCGGAGAGCCGTGCCCGATACGCGCCGATCGCCGCGGCCGAGCAGATGCAGGTGCGGACCGCGCTGCCGAGATAGCCGCACGGACAAGGATTGAGCGCGGCGATGAGCATGAAATCGGCCGGATAGATGGCGGCCCGCCGGGCGCGCACGATGGTCACCGTGCGGTCCTCCAGAGGTTGCCGGAGGCCCTCGAGGACCGAGCGCGGGTACTCGAGGAGCTCGTCGAGGAAGAGGACGCCGTTGTGCGCGAGCGAGATCTCGCCGGGGCGCGCCTGGGGACCGCCGCCGATCAGGCCGGCGGGCGACACCGTGTGGTGCGGCGCGCGAAAGGGACGGGCGCCGACCAGCGCCGATCCGCCGAGCAGTCCGGCGATCGAGTAGATCATCGTCGTCTCGAGCGCCTCATCGAAGGTGAGTGGCGGCAAGATCCCGGGAAGCCGCTGGGCGAGCATCGTCTTGCCGGAGCCGGGCGAACCGACGAACAGGAGATTGTGCCCGCCCGCGGCCGCGATCTCGAGCGCCCGCCGCGGCACTTCCTGCCCGCGCACATCGCCCAGGTCCGCAATGATCGCCCGCGCCGTGGAGGGCGCGGCGGCGGTGGCGATCGCCGTCGCGGACGTCTCTCCCCGCAGAAGCCCGACGAGCTCGGCCAGATGCCGGGGCGCCTGGACGTCGCAGCCGCCGACCACGGCCGCCTCGCCTGCGTTTTCGGGTGGAACCACCAGCCTGCGCACCTGCCGGCCGCGCGCCCAGGCCGCGATCGGAAGGACGCCCCGGACCGGCCGCAGCGTCCCGTCGAGGGCCAGCTCGCCCACGAAGAGGGTGCTCGCGAGCGCGTCGGGCTCGACCATCCCAGCCGCGCAGAGCATCCCGACGGCGATCGGGACGTCATAGGCCGCGCCGTCCTTGCGCAGATCCGCGGGCGCCAGATTCACGGTGATCCGGCGGGGTGGCAGCTTGAACCCGCTGTTTTCGAGCGCGCCGCGGATCCGCACCCGGCCCTCGCGGACGCCGGCGTCGGCCAGCCCCACGATGTTGCAGCAGGGGAGCCCCACGGCGACGTCGACCTCGACGTCGATCGGCGCCGCTTCGATCCCCACCACCGCCGCTGAGGCGACACGCGCGAACATGCCGCGTGACATTGCGAACGCGGTGCCAGCGGCCCGCGCCCCATTTCTTGCGGCGGGCCTCTAGGGGACCGGCCGCTGGCCGGTCGAGCCGTCCCTCACCCGGTCGCCAGGCCGCCTCCGGGCGGCACGGCGTCGGGCATCGTTCGCTTCGCTCGCCGTCGCCTTACGGCAACGCCTTCTTAGAAGTTCAAACGAAGGCCGAGCCGGGCGTTGAAGGGAGTCTGGTAGGCGAGGGGCTGTCCGAAGTTCGGGTTCTTGGTGATGGCGGCGCCGGCGAGGGTCTTGGCAAACTTCAGGTCCTGCGCGGTGCCGTTGACGATCGGCGCCGCCTGGTCGAACGTGTAGTTGTCGTCGGTCAGGATTGCGGCCTGTTGATCGAGGATATTGAAGAGGTCAATGAAGGCCGTCAGGTTCACTTTCGGCGACAGCTCGCGACCGTATCCGATCTTGCCGTCGAGCTCGGTCACCGTCGGTGTGCGTCCGGCCGCACCGCGCGGCAGAAGCATCTCCAGTTGTTGGGCCGCGTAGAGCTGCGAGATGTAGTTGCGCGGCATGCCGGAGCGGGCCGAGAAGGACAGGCCCACGGTGATCCGTCCCTTGCCCACCGGCCGCGTGTAGTAGCCGTCGAGGTGTAGGATGTGCGGACGATCGTTGGGTAGTGGCCCGCGCTGGTTGAGATACAGATCGGGTACGTCGTCGTAGTTGCTGCCGTTCGGCGCGAAGTAGTTTTGCTCCGTCTGGTAGAGGCCCTCGTAGTTGCCGATGAGCCGGGAGTAAGTGTAGGAGGCGCGGGCGAGCCAGTTCTTCGAGAACCGCCTGTTGAGCGAGAGAGTGAGGGCGTCGTAGGTGCGCTCCGGCGTAGGTGCGCTCTGCAGCCCCTTGAGTGTCGTGAGCACGGCATTTGCGTTGGCGAGCTGGGTCGCCACGTTCGGATCGGTTGGATGGGCGTTGGCGGCCTGTTGAGCGTCGTACACGTTGGCCTTGGCCTGCGTGATGGCCGACTCAGGGACATGTCCCGGGTTGGCGAGCACCGTCGTGCCGGTCGGGTCCGCCGCGCCATCTTCGATGATCGTGCCGAGCCAGCGGTGCTGGTAGTCGAGGCGGAGGGTCATGTCCTCCATGATCTGCCGTTCGGCCGTCGCGACAATCTCGTTTTGGTACTGGCCCTGCAGATTGCCCTGAACCGCGTAGTTCTGGCCGTTGTTGGCCAAGCTGGTGCCGTTTCCGGCGTTGTCCGCAAAGCTTCCGTACGCGGGCGTTCCGCACTTCGCCCAATCGCCGTTGCCGGTCCAGGCGTAGGGATTGGACTGCGCGCAGCCCGCGAAGGGAACCCCCTGGCGGACCAGGATCCCCTGGCCGCCGAAATAGCGTGCGGCGAGGTCGAGCGGAATGGCCTCGAAATACCGGCCGTATCCGACGGATATCTTGGAGCGGCCATCGTTGAACGGATCGAAGATGGCACCGATGCGGGGGCCGAGATTCTGCGCGTCGAGGAACGAGCTGCCGTGAAAGTCGTACATCTTCTGCAGCTCAAGCCGGACACCCGCGTTGACGGTCAGATTGCGGAGCCCTTGCGGGCTGTAGCTGTCCTGAAGGAAGAAGGCGTTTGACAGGCTCTTGACGGACGCCTGTAGCTGGTCCTGATAGCCGTAGCCACCGACGTTGTAGAGCAGGTTCGTGGCCGGCTGGATGCCGAGCCCGGATGACCCTCCGTATCCGGAAGGGAAGCTTCCGGGCGGGAGGGTGAAGAAACTGAAGGTGTTGAAGTGTCCCGCGGAGGGGGGAGATCCAGGATAGAGCTGAACGAGCGCCCGGTCACCGGCGGGGCCCGAGTACCAGGTGTCCTGGTCGAGCGTCGCGAGCTCGAGGCGCCAGCCGTACTTGACCTCGTGGTGACCACCGGCCTCGAACTGGTTGGTCGACTTGAGCTCGGCCGTATAGCGGTATCCGGTGTACTTCTTGGTCAGACCAAACCCACCCCGGTGATAGTCGTCGACCGGGCAGGGCTGGAACCCGTTGGCGAGCGGTTTGCAGCCGGGCGCCTGCTCCAGATCCCACAGGTTCGCGCCCCAGTACTCGAACTGGTTCAGGTTGTTGAGGTCGGAGTAGGGCGAGCGATCGTAGTAGTACTCGCTGTGCAGGCCCGCCAGCGCGTCGATCTGCCAGTGGTGATCGAAGAGCTTCGAGGTCCAGTGCGCGTTCATGTCGGTGTTGACCTTGGTCATCTCTTCCTGGGTCCACCGTGGATCGGACGCGTAAGAGACGCCGTTGGCCCGATTGCCCATGTCGTCGTTGAAGTTGGGCGTCGTGAGAAGAGCGATCGTCAGGTGGTGATCCGGGTGGGGAACGAAGTCCAGGGTCCCCCCGAGGTAGTAGGTCTTGTGTGATTCCGGAATCCGCGCCGTCCAGTCGGTGAGCGGCTTCATGACCGGCCGGCCACTGGCGTCGACGTCGGCCACGCCGTCTCCGTTGGTATCGGCAAGCGCGTAGGTCAGGCGGAGGACGTGCGTGTCCTGGAAGCGAGGGGCGAAGCCGACCCAGAAGAAGAGCTTGTCCTTGATGATGGGACCACCGACCTCGACCCCGATGCTGGTGTCGAAATCGGGCTTGCGGACGTAGCCCAGAGATTTTCCGAGGGAGATGACCGGCGTGGGAGAGCCGGTCAGGAAGTAGGGGGACCAGTAGCTGAAGACGCTGCCATGCAGCTCGTTGCCGCCGGACTTGAGAACGCTGTTGACGACGCCACCCATCGCGCCGCCGAACTCGGCCTGATACCCGCCGCTGTTGACGTCGGTTTGGGTCAGGAACTCCAAGGGCAGGTTGGTCCCGCCGCCGATGGTCGCCGTTCCGGCTTCGAGGTTGCCGTATTCGATGCCGGTGACGTTCATTCCGTTGACGAGGTAGATGTTTTCCAGACCGGTCGCACCGCCGATGGAAACGTTGCCGCTCGGATCGACGAACGCGCCCGGGGCGCGCTCGATGACGTCGCCGTAGCTGCGGCCGAGCGGGACGTTGTTGTCGAAGTCTTGGTCGAATTGCGCACCGACGCGCCCGCTTCCGATGTCGACGATGGGCGCCTTGCCGGTGATGACGTAGGTCTGCTGGGCGGTTGCCTGCGCCGCGCCGGCGATCTTGGCGTTCACGCGTACCATCTTGTCGGCCTGGACCGCCACCCCCGGCTGCTCGACCTGGGTCGAGGTGTTGGCCGCGTAGAAGCGGATGACGTAGGTGCCGACCGGCAGGCTGGTGAAGCGGTACTCGCCTCTGTCGTCGGTCAGTGTCGCGTCCTCACCTTGAGGCCCCTGCATGATCACCGTGACGCCGCCCATCGGCATACCGGTGTCCTGGTCGGAGACGCGACCCGTGACGCGGCCGGTCGTCTCTTGCGCCCGGGCCAGGCCACCGACGAGCAGCAACGCCAATCCCAGAAGGGTTGCACAACCACGAATCCGATTCATCTGACCTCTCTTTCGCTGCGCCAAAGGTTGTGAGGAAGGCATTCGCGTGGTCGCCGGCTATTTGGCGGCGGTCGTGAACGACGCGCTGACGGCCGCCGGGAGCGTGTCGCCGAGCAAATCGGCCGCGGTCTGGTCGACGCTCACCACGATGGTTGCGCTCGCCGGCCAGGTGGTGGTCGGCGTGATCGTGACTTTGGGACCCGCCGCCACGACCGTGATGTCGCCGGGGGTCATCCCGCCGTCGGCGGTGGCCGTCGAAACGGTCAAGGGGACGCCGTTGGAGGTCGCCGTGATGTGGGCGCCGATCGCGGCCGGATCGACTGGGGCCGTGAAGGTGATCGTCGCCGGCGTCGCGTCGGGGGGAACCGTCGTCGTCGGCAGCCCGGCGTCAGCGCCTCCATCGACGGCGGCGGGCTGGGGCACCGCGACGCTGGCATCGAAAGCGACGGTCTGGAAGGTCAACATGCCGTCCTGCAGGAGGCCGCTGCTCGCGAAGGGGGTCGTGCCGTCCTTTGCCCGGACCTTGTCGGGATTGAGCTTGATGGTGACGGTCGCGCCAGCCGGAAGTTGGGGGTCCGCCGCCATCGAAAGGCTGGGCCCGTCGCCATTGTAGGTTCCAAAGACGCAGTGTTCGTAGATCGGTTGAATCAGGGTCTTGTAGTTACCCGCGTCGTCGTACTCGGGCGCCCCGTTTGGCGAATAGATCGCATCGACGGTTTCCGCCCCGGGGGAGACGGTTGCGACGTTCGAAATGAACGCGGCGTCGCCCGGCCCGAAAGGCGTCGTGTCGAGAAGTCGATCGAAGACCGCTATCACCGGGGTCTGCGTTCCGAAACGACCGCAATTCCAGGTCGCAGTCGCGGGAGACGGCGCAAACTCGGGGCAAGCGCTGAGGTCCCGGCAGCGGCACCAGTTGGTGCCGTTCGACGCGGCGGCGTCCGTGCCCGCGCCCGCACTCGGCTGCTGACAGGGCTTGTCGGTGGCGGGACTGCAGGCCGCGCCCTCCATGACACCGGCCTCAGCGGAGCACACCTGCGCGTCGGGCTTGATCTTGTAGGGCGTCCCATTGTCGACCACGACCACCTCGGTAAGGACGGGAGCACCCGGCTTGACGTTGTTGTTCGGGCCGCAGGCGACGCCAAGGGTGGTGAGCGCAGCGACGAGGCCCAAGAGCGTGCGGCGCTCAATCCGAGGAAACTGCCGTTTCATTCGGGGCTCCTTTGACCGGTAAGGACGACATTTGCGAGCGAGAGACACCTCCCGTTGGCGGGCATCGTATCAGTGATTTGCCGACCTGTGAATTCGGCTCGCCCATGAATTCGGCGTTTTCGGTGGTTCCTTTACCTACCTGCCGTCCCCATCCCGCCGTACATGGTCCCTAACCATACGCGGGTCTGATACGCGCCCGCGGGCCGCCAGTTGACAGAAGCTTCGCGAGTTGACGGAATTCGATCGCCGTTCCCGGCGCCGCTGGGATCGGCGGCGTCAGTGCTCGTCTCTGGTCACGATGCCGAGGGTCTTGGCGCCGGCGCCTTTGCAGATATCCATGATCCTCACGGCGCGCCCGTAGTTGGCCTCGTCGTCGATCTTGAAGAACACCACCTTCTGCCGATCGTGCTGCAGGCGCTCCCCGATCCGAGCGGCCAGGGCCTCCGGCGCCACCGCCTCGCCGTTGAGCGCGAGCAGATCGTGCGCGTCGAGCTCGACGACGATCGGGTTCTCGCCCGGTGGCTGCGGAACGTTCTCGGTCTGCTTCTGCGGGATCTTGGCGACGATCTCTTTGAGCATGACCGGCGTCATCACCATGAAGATGATCAGCAGCACCAGCACGATGTCGATGAGCGGCGTGACGTTGATTTCCCCCTGCGGACCACGACGTCCGCCGCCGACCGAGAAGGCCATCAGCGCGCCAGCTCCGCCGGCTTTTCCTCGTCGGTACCGAGCTGGACGTCCTCGACACCGGCGCGGTGGATCGCCTCCATCGTCGCCCGCGCCGTGCCGTAGCGAATCCGGTGATCGGCCTTGAGGAAGATTCCCTTGTCGGGATAGCGCCGCCGCTCTTCTTGAACCGCCGCCCCCAGCCGGTCGAGGGGCACCTTATCGGCATTCACGTAGACGTCGCCGCTGACATTGATCGAGACCACCAGATCCTTGTTGTCGTCGTTCTTGACGTCGTGGTGGCTGGTGATCGGCAGCTCGACGCTGACGCCGCGGACGATCATCGGCGTTATCACCATGAAGATGATGAGCAGCACCAGGACCACGTCGACCAGCGGGGTCACGTTGATCTCGGCCCGCACCTGGCCCTTGGGGTGGGCCTTGGTCTGGAGCCGGCGGCGTCTGGGCGTGCGGGCCTCGGTCACACCGCGCCCCCGCGCAGGATGGTGTCCACCAGCTCCGACGCCGTCTCGTCGATATCGATGGTGACGTCGTCGAGCCGCGCCGTGAAGTAGTTATAGAACCAGACCGCGATGATCGCGACACCCAGACCGACGGCGGTGGTGATGAGCGCTTCGGCGATGCCGGCCGACACGGTGCCGATGCCCCCGCCGCCCTTGGTCGGATCGGACAGCTTCTGGAAGGCCGTGATGATGCCGCCCACGGTGCCGAGCAGACCGACGAACGGCGCCGAAGAAGCGACCGTGGCCAGGACCGGCATCCCGCGCCGCAGGATCGCCAGCTGGCGCTCCTTGCTGCGCTCCATGGCGCGGTTGACGATCTCGGCGACGTCGAAGGCCGCGACGCCGGCGCCGGGCCGTTCCAGACCGCGCGCATATTCCTGGAGGCCGGCGCCGATCACCGTCGCCACGGGGCTGCCGGCGAAGCCCTTCTCGAGACCGACCGCCTCGCGCAGCCGGCCGGTCGCCTCCACCAGGGGCGCCAGCGCCTCGATGTAGCGCCGCGACTGCTTGCGGCCACGCCGGTAGGTGACGAGCCGCTCGCCCGTGATGGCGAGCGAGTAGAGCGACATCCCGATCAGGACCACCACCACCGCGCGGGCCTGAAAGCCCATCTCATGCCAAAGTCCAACCAGTGTGAAATCCATGTCTGTCTCCTCTACTGACGACCGTTACTGACCTTTGAATTCGAAATTCATCGGGTAGCAAAAGGGGATGGGGGTGTTGTTGGCCATGTAAGGACGGTAGTGCCAGGTCTTGACCATGCTGAGGACCCCTTCGTCGAGCGCCGGGTCGGCACCTTTGAGAAGGGTCACCCTGTCCACGGAGCCGTTCGCGGTGACACAGATCTTCGCGAGCACATGGTAGACGACGCCCGCGTGCCGCAACGAGGGCGGGAAGGGCGGGTCGGCGCCGGAGGCCTTCTGGCCGATGCCGATGTTGGGCGGCAGGAACTTCGCCGCCACGGGCGCGGTGCCGCCGCCGCCGATTGTACCGCCGATCACACCGCCGGCCTTGCCGCCGATGGTCCCGCCGATGGTGCCCCCGATCGTGCCGCCGATGACGCCGTTCTTGACGCCCCCCTTTTCACCCGGTCCCGGCTCTTCTGCGACCTTGGGCGTCTCTTTCGGGGTCTCTTTCGGGGTCTCACGCGGTTGCACGATCTCCGACGTCTTGGGCTGAACGGTTACTTTCGGTTTCAGGGCGACCTTTTTTCGAGCGCCCCCGCCCCCGGCGGGCGGCGGTGGCGGCGGTGGTGGCGGCGCCGCCGTCAGGAACGTCACCCGCACCGTTGGGGGCGTCAGCTCGTCGATGTGCCAGAACGAATAGGCCACGCCGGCCGCGAGCAGGGCGCCGTGAAACGCGATCGACAGGGCGATGGTGAGCCGCCGCCCCGCGCGGGGTTGCGCCTGGGATTGCCCGAGGAACCCGTCGAAGGCCACCGGTCACGATTTCCCGGCGCGGGCGAGCAGCGCCTTCTGTTGCCAGAGATCCGCCTCGTCCACCGCCCCCTGCCAGGCGATCGGATCGGCGAAGAAGGCGAAGGATTTCTGTCGCCAGAGGAGACCGACATAGGTCATCGCCTCCGGGTAACGCGGGCGCCGCGCCAGCGCCTTCTCCAGGTAGGCGATTCCCTGATCGGCCAGCTCCACGCGCAGCGCCCCCGTCACGTCGTTCAGAGCGGTCACCGGCGGGGAGGTCGGGTCGGGCGGTTTTCCGGGGCCTGGCGCCGGATGCGGCCAGGGGTCGTAGGTCGCCATCTCGCTGCCGCCGCCGCGCGCCGACAGGATCTGCCAGACGAACGTGCCGACGCCGTACTGCGCCTCGGCATCGTCGGGCCGCAGCGCCGCGGCTCGCTTGGACCACTTGAGGGCCTCCGGCCATTTGCCCCACCGGTAGTAGACGTCCTGCAGCCCGCGGACGACGTCGACGTCGTCGGGCGCGCGGCGGTTGCGGCCCAGAAACGTCGATTCCAGCGCGGGGAAGTCCTCGATGTCGGACCAGGTCGCCAGCGTCAGCTCCGAGGCGCGCGGATCGCCCGGCGCCACCTCCCCGAGGCGTCGGAACGCCTCCAGCGCGCAGGCGGCGGCACGCCGGCTCTCCGGATCCTTGCCTCCGGGCGCGATCAGCTGGCGGCAGGTGTAGCCCTTGTTCAGCCACAGCGTCGGCAGGTTGGGAACCAGGGACTCGGCCTCTTCGTAGAGCGCCACCGCTTCGGTGTATTTCCCGCGTCGGTAGAGCTCGTTCGCGTCCTGGATCCGCTTTCGCCCCCGCACCTGGGTGCAGCCCCCACCGAGGAGAACGATCGCCGCGCTAACGCAGATCGAAAATCTGTAGCTCATCGCCTCCCCGCGCGAAGCTCTTGAAGCGCTTGAGTACGACCAGCTTGTCCGCTCGGGTCCGCCAGGTTACGGGCCGCGGCGTGAAGACCCGGCCGCGCAGCTTGACCGTCTCCTTGCCGAGGTCGGCCGAGTAGACGTCGAGCATGGGTAGGTCGGCCTTCTTGCGCTTGATCGCGTCGACGTTCAGAGGATCGACGGCGATCCCGAAGGTGAGCCCGCCCGGCGTCGAATCTTCCTCGGGAAGGAGGGTCTTCGGGTCGTAGAGGCGGAACGGGACGGCCAGGGCCGCCGTCGTTTTCTTGCCCATCGCATCGATCACATCGACGCCCGAGCCGTCTTGATTGAGGTCGACGAAGATCGACTGCCCCGGATGGTCGCGGCGGAGCTGCCCGGTGACCGCCCAACCCACCACCTCCGAGATCTCCGTTTCCTCGAGGACCTTGCCACTCTGCGCGTCGAGCACCACCTTGCGCGGCGGCTTTCGCACGTCGGCCGCCTTGTCGTAGGCGCCCAGGCGTTCGGCGAGGAGGCGCGTGTAGCCGTCGTAAAAGCCGATCACGCGGACGGGCGGGGTCTTGAGCCCGCCCGCGACGTCGGTGTGGTACGTGCGCGGCTTGCCGGCAGGCGCCAACGTGGCGAGGGTAAATGGGGTGACCGTGTAGGTGGCCTCGGCACCGTGTCCACCGAGCTTGCGATCGAACGCGACCAGGAGGCCGGCACGCGAGGGGCCGTCGGCGGGCGGGCGGCTGAAGGCGGTGGCGGGTCCAACCTTGGCGACCGGCTTGCCGGCGCTGTCGAACAGGAAGGCGTAGAGGGGCGCCGAATCGTCGGGTTTTTCGTGCGCGATCAGAACCAGGCCTTTTCCGGCGGCGAGAAGCTCGATCCGGCTCGCGAGCATCATCTTGTTCGGCAGGTCGAACGAGCTGACCAGCTTGGGCGGCGTCGTGCCGAGGTCGTAGGTCTCGACCTTCGCGAAGGTCGCGCCATCGCCGCGAATGACGGCGAGACGGTTTCCGTCGTCGTCGAGCCCGAAGGCTTCGTCGAAATAGCCCTCGCCTTCGGCCGGTTTGATCGCTTGGGTCGGTTCGAGGGCCTTGACCGTCGTTTTCTCGGCTCGGGCGCTGAGGGCCAGCGCGGCGACGATGAAGGCGGTGGCGGCCGGAAGACGGCGGATCATGCGCGGTTAACTTAGACCGAGCGCGCCACCCCGTAAATGGGGCGCCCAGGAGTCGCGTCGGGCTCCACGCGTATCAGACGCCGGCGCGGGCGAGAAAGGCGTCGATCTTGGCGCGCGCATCCGGGGTCGGGTTGACGAACTTCACGCCCATCCGCAGATCCTCCGGCGCGGCGGCCGAGACGATTTCGCCCGAGACGTCGACCGGAGACTTGTCCCCCGGCAGCGTGAAGGTGAGGTTCACGGTGGTTCCCAGCGGCAGCGGAATGGTGTGCTCGAGGCGTAGCCCGCCCCGCGACAGGTTCCCCGCCCGCCGGAAATACCGCTCCGATCCGGTCGTTTCTTCCACCCACATCTCGATTGGGATGCGCGGTCCCTCGCGACGCTCCTCGGTGGCTCCGGACATGCAGCAATTCTATCATGAGCCCCAAACCCTCCAAAACGGGCGGCCCCGCAGGCGGCTTTTGCCGGCGGCTTTTGCAATCACCACCCTTCGCGTGTATGAAACGCCGCATGTCGCGTCGGCGGATCCTGGTTAGCGGCGGTTCGGGCTTCTTGGGCTCGCACCTGTGCGAAAGGCTCCTAAAGGACGGGCACGAGGTGGTCTGCCTCGACAACTTCTTCACCGGCTCGCGCACCAACGTCGAGCATCTGCTCGACGACCACCGCTTCGAGCTGATGCGCCACGACGTCACCGTCCCGCTGACGCTGGAGGTGGATGAGGTCTACCACCTGGCCTGTCCGGCCTCGCCGATTCACTATCAGCGCAACCCGGTGCGGACGATCCGCACGGCCGTCGAGGGAACGCTCAACATGTTGGATCTCTCCCGCGAGGTAAAGTCGCGGATCCTGATCGCGTCGACCTCGGAGGTCTACGGCGATCCGATCGAGCACCCGCAGCGCGAGAGCTACTGGGGGAACGTGAACCCGATCGGTCCGCGCGCCTGCTACGACGAGGGGAAGCGCTGCGCGGAGGCGCTGGCGGTTTCCTACGCGCGCCAGCATGGCGTCGAGGTACGCATCGTCCGCATCTTCAACACCTACGGCCCGCGCATGCACGAGAACGACGGGCGGGTGGTCTCGAACTTCGCCGTGCAGGCCCTGCGGAATGAGCCGATCACCGTCTACGGCGAGGGGCAACAGACGCGGTCGTTTTGCTACGTCTCCGATCTCATCGAGGGGTTCGTCCGCTTGATGGCCAGTCCCCATGGGGTCGATCCCGTCAATCTCGGCAATCCGCACGAGACGACGGTGCTGGAGCTGGCGGAGATGATCAAACGCCTGGCGCGATCGAAGTCCGAGATCGTGCGTGCCCCGCTGCCGACCGACGATCCGACGCGCCGCAAGCCGGACATCACCCGCGCCCAGGCCTTGCTCAACGGCTGGGCGCCACGGGTGTCTCTCGAAGAAGGTATCGCCGCCACCGTCGAAGACTTCCGGCGGCGCCTCGGCCTCTAACGTGGGTCCCGGATGGCCCGCACGGCCGGGTCGGGTGCGGCGCGATCGAGCGGTTCACCGGTGACGGGATGCGACAGGCCGCGCTCCGCGACGTCGGCCAGCGGGATGCGCACGAAGGGTCGCTGGAGGAGGCGCGGGTGCGGCACGATCAGCGCCGGTCCGGCCTGGATGACCTCGCTCCCATAGAGCAGCAGATCGAGATCGATCTCCCGCGGCGCGGGCGCCCGCGGCGCGGGCGCCAACGCGATCGGCCGGACTCGCCCGAGCGCGCGTTCGACATCCAGACAGGCGGCGAGCAGCGCCCGCGCGGAGAGCGCAGTCTCGACGCGCGCGGCGGCGTTGACAAAGAGCGGTTGCGGATAGGGTGTCACCGGATCGGTCTCATAGAGCGGCGACCGGGCGCGCAGCGCGACGCCCAGTGCGTCGAGCCGCTCGATCGCGGCGGCGATCGCCGCCGCCCGGTCGCCGAGGTTCGAACCGAACGCCAGGTAAGCGGTCACCATCTGCCGTGTATATAGTCCGGCAGCGTGGGCGCTGGAACTCTTGCCGCGGCGATCTCCGGGCTGGCCACCAGCCTGGGGGCGTTGCCGTTTCTGTTCGTGCGCACCCTGCCGCGACGGACGTACGACGGCATCCTGGGCCTGGGGGCGGGTCTGATGCTGGCGGCGGCGACGCTGGGGCTCATCGCCGAGGCGATCGGCGGCGTCAACGCCGGCGGCGTCTTTCACCCGGGGCAGCTGGCCCTCGTCGTCTCGGGGTTCGTGGTCGGAGGCGGGCTGGCGGCGACGATGGATCGCCTCATTCCACACCAGCACGCGGGTGGCCACCACCAGCACCTCGGTCACGAGCCGGGTCACGACGTACACGACCGGGTCCCGTCCACCTCCGCGCGCCGCGCCTACTCGATGGTCGGTGCGCTCAGCGTGCACCGCATTCCGGAGGGGCTGGCGATCGGTGCGGGCTTTGCGGTGGCGCGCACGTCCCACCTGGGGATCGTGCTGGCCATTGCGGTGGGCGTTCAGAACGCCTGCGAGGGGATCGTGATGGCCGCGCCGCTCCGTCAGGGGGGCGTCCCGGCCTGGCGCGGCTTCGCGATTGTCGGGCTCACCGGCCTCGTGATCCCGGTCGCCGCGGTGATCGGTGAGACCCTGGCGAGCGCCGCGCTCGCCACGATGCCGTTCGTGCTGGCACTGGCCGGCGGCACGCTCATCTACGTGACGTCGAACGAGATCATTCCCGAATCGCACAGCCACGGCAACGAAGGGACCGCCTCCGCCGGGCTGGTGGCGGGATTCCTGCTCACGATGGTTCTCGAGGCTGTCCTGCGTTGAGCCCTCGCGTTCGCGGACCCAACCGGTAGACCGTCACCTCGTCGTCGCTGGGCGCCTCAGCCGTTGCGCGGGGCGCCCGCGGGGCGCGCGGCGCGGGGCGGCCGGCGCGGCTCAGGCGCGGCGGCGGGAACCGGGACGCGCGCGCGATCTTCGAGAACGGCCCTCAAGGTGGCGGTCAGCAACGACTTCACCTCGACGGATAGCGCCTTGACGGCGGGCGGGGCTTCGAGCAAACGGGCGATCAGCCGATCGCGCAGCGCCCGCCCCCGCTCGGTCACCACCAGCGTCTTGACCCGGCGGTCGTGATCGGCGCCGCGGCGGGCGATGAGGCCGCGGGTCTCCAGCTTGTCGACGATCCCGGTGACGTTGGAGGCGTCGCAGGCCAGCGCTTCCGCCAGCGTGCTCATCGCCAGCGGCCGCTCGGGATCGAGGCGGCGCAACGCCAGTCCCTGCGAGGGCGTGAGGTCCAGCTCTTCGCAGAGCGCGCTCCACCAGCCGCGCATGCCCAGCAAGAGCTCGATGAGCGTCCCCCAGAAGGGATCGGGCGCCGACGGGGGGAGGCCTCGCCTGAAAGTCACGACACCATATTGTCTGTTCCTTTGATGGTTGACAACCTAAATTATTGTCGTGTACGACTACATCCGAAGGCGAGGATGGAAAAAACGATGCAGAAACCCGTTCGGAACCGAGGCGCAGGGCCGATCGTGGCGGGGTGGCCAGCCGCCCGGGTTGCGCTTCCATTTGCGCTGTTGGCCGCGCTCGCACCGATTTCGGGATGCAAGCACGCCGCGGCGCCGACGGGCGGCTCCGACGCGGAGGCCGCGCCGATCGCGGTCACGTTGGTGGCGGCGCGTGAGGTCAAGACGCCGCGCGTGCTGACGCTGTCGGGATCCTTGATCGGCGCCGAGGAGGCGCAAGTCGCCGCGGGTGCCGCCGGGAAGGTGGTGGCGACCTACGTCGAGCGCGGGTCGTACGTCAAGAAGGGGGCGGTGCTGGCGCGGCTCGACGCGCGGGCGGTCAGCGCGCAGGCGGCCAAGGCGACGGCGGACGTCGAATCGCTCAAGGCGCAGGCGGCACAGGCCCAGGTCGACTGCGAACGCACCGATCGGCTGTTCGCCAAGGGCGCGATCGCCAAGGCCGACTACGACAAGACGCGCACCCAGTGCGAGACCACCAAGTGGTCGGTCTCCTCGGCCGAGGCGCAGAAGACGCTGACCACGGAGGCGCTGCACGACACCGAGATCCGGGCGCCGTTTTCGGGGCTGGTGGTCGAGCGGTCGGTGACCGCCGGTGAGTACGTGCGGGTCGATTCACCGGTGGCCAGGCTGGTCAACGTCGATTCCCTGCGCGTCGAAATTACCGTTCCCGAGGCCGACGTGCCGCTGGTGCGGCAGGGAATGCTGATCGACTTCCGCGCTGCCGGGGACACCGACGGGCGGGTCTACCACGGGAAGATCCGCTACGTCGGCCCGTCGGTCCGCAAGCAGAGCCGCGACGCGATCGTGGAGGCGGTGTTCGAGAACGACGCGCACGATCTGCGGCCCGGCATGTTCGTGACCGCGCGGCTGACCGTCGGGGAGCAGTCGCTACCGGCCGTGCCCGCCGGGGCGGTGCGGGCCGACGGAACCCTTCGCCACGTGTATGTGGCGGTCGGCGGTCGCCTAGAGGATCGCCTGGTGCAGGCCGGTGAGGCGCAAGGGGGCGAGGTGCCGATCGTGAGCGGTCTCAAGACCGGCGAAGAAGTGGTCGCCGAGCTCACCCCCGACGTGCGCGACGGCGCGCGGGTGAAATGAGGAGCGGCCGTGCAGTGGTTAGCTAGCATCTGCGTCCGCCGCCCGGTCTTCGCGACCGTGCTGATCCTGTTCATCGTCGTGGTGGGGGTCATCGGCTACAAGAAGCTCAACGTCGATCGGTTTCCCAACGTCGATCTTCCGGTGGTGCAGGTCCTCACCACACTGCCGGGCGCGGCGCCGGAGGAGGTCGAGACCGAGCTGTCCGACAAGATCGAGGAGGCCATCAACACCATCAGCGGCATCGACGAGCTGCGCTCGGTTTCGACGGAGGGGGTCTCGCAGGTCATCGTCAGCTTTCAGCTCGACAAGGACGTCAACGTCGCGGCCCAGGAGGTGCGCGAGCACGTCTCGGCCGTGCTCCCCGATCTGCCGGACGGGACCAAGAGCCCGGTCATCAACAAGCTCGATCCCGACGCGGCGCCGGTGCTGTTCCTGTCGCTGGAATCGTCGCGGCCGTTGCGCGAGGTGACCGAGTACGCCGACCACGAGATCCGAGAGGCGCTGGAAAACGTGTCGGGCGTCGGCCAGGTGTCGATCGTGGGCGGGCGCAAGCGGCAAATCCAGGTGGTGCTCGATCCGGAGCGGCTACGCGGCGCGGGGCTCACGGCGGCCGACGTCCAGCGCGCCATTGTCACCCAGAACGTGACCACCCCTGGCGGCACGGTCGACACGGGTCCGTCGCTGCTCACCTTCCGGGTGAGCGGCCGGGTGCCGAGCGTCGCCGCGGTCGGCGACATCGTCGTTCGCAACGTCGACAACCACCCGATCATGATCCACGACGTCGGCGACGTCGTCGACGGCCAGGAGGAGGCTCTGACCGCGGCCAGCATCGCCGGCAAGCCCGCCGTGGTCCTCTCGATCCGCAAGCAGTCGGGCGAGAACAGCGTGGCGGTTGTCGACGCCATACGGGTACGAATGAAGGAGCTCGCGCCGACGTTCCCCTCCGGTTACAAGCTGAACGTCATCCGCGACAACACCGAGACCACCCGCACCAGCGTCGATGCCGTGAAAGAGCACCTGATCCTGGGATCGTTCCTGGCGGCCCTGGTGGTGCTCCTGTTCCTGGGACAGCTCCGCACCACGATCATCGCGGCGCTCGCCATCCCGACCTCGATCATTGGCACCTTCCTGCTCATGTGGTTGATGGGCTTCACGCTCAACACCATCACCCTGCTGGCGCTGGCGCTGGCGGTCGGCATCGTGATCGACGACGCCATCGTGGTGCTCGAGAACATCTTCCGGTTCGTCGAAGAGAAGAAGATCCGGCCCATGCCGGCCGCCATCTACGCCACCAAGGAGATCGGTCTGGCGGTCCTGGCCACCACGCTGTCGTTGCTGGCGGTGTTCATTCCGGTTGCCTTCATGAACAGCATCCCCGGACGCTTCCTGCGCAGCTTCGGGTTGACCATGGCCGCCGCGATCGCGATCTCCCTGTTCGTCAGCTTCACACTCACCCCCATGCTCGCCTCGCGCTGGCTGCGTCTCGATCTCCGTCCGGACGCCCAGCGCCGTAAGTCGATCCTCGAACGGATGGTCAACGCTTTCTACGGTCCGATCGAGCGTGGCTACATGCGGATCCTCGCTTTTCTGTTCCGCGAAGGGCGCTGGCGGCAGCGCCTGCGGGCCAGCCGGCGCTGGTTTCTGCGCTTGCTGGGGGTTTTCTTCGACCGGCGCTGGATCGTCGGCCTCGCCGCCATCGCCTCGATCGTTTCCGTCGGCCCGCTCATCAAGGTGTTGCCCAAGGGCTTCCTTCCCAAGAACGACGAGGGGCAGTTCCAGATCGATGTGCGCGCGCCGGAGGGCACCAGTCTGGCCGCCACCCAGATCGCCTCCGAACGAATCGCCCGCGAAGTGCGCGCTTGGCCGGAGGTGCAGACCACGTTGCTCACCATCGGCGACAACAGTCAGCAGACGGCCAATCTGGCGTCGATCTTCGTACGCTTGCAGCCACCCGACAAGCGGGTCGCTTCGCAGGACCAGCTGCAGGATCGTGTCCGAAAAGACATCGTTCCGAAGCAGCCCAAGGAGTTCCGCATCAGCGCCTCGGCGGTGGCGGCATTCGGCGGCGGCACCTTCAGTACCGCGACGGTCCAGTACATTCTCACCGGTCCCGATCTCTCGCAGGTCATCAAATACTCCGATCAGATCGTGGGAAAGCTGAAGAAGATCCGGGGCGCGGTCGACGTCGACACCACGCTCGTGACCGGCAACCCCGAGCTGGTGGCCAGCGTCAACCGGCGCAAGGCCGCCGATCTCGGCGTCAACGTGGCCGATGTCGCGCTGGCCTCACAGCTACTGATCGGCGGCGTCAAGGTCTCGCGCTACGAGGAGGCGGGACGCGAATACGACATTCTGGTCCGCGCCGACGAGGCGTTTCGCTCGAGTCCCGAGGTTTTGTCCCAGCTGACCGTCCCCTCCGCGCGGCTCGGGGCCGTGCCGCTTCTCGATGTGGTCGACCTCAAGCGCGCCGAGGGGCCCTCGAAGATCGATCGGTACGCCCGGCAGGTGCAGGTGACGTTCCTTGCCAACACCGTGCCGGGCGTGGGCTCGGGCGAGGTCGGTTCGGCGCTCGAGAAGTTGGTCCGGGAGATGAACCTGCCTTCGCAGTACCGCTTCGTCGCGTTCGGTCAGTCGCGCGAGATCGCGCGGACCGGCGGCGCCTTCGTCCTCGCGTTCGGCATGGCCCTCATCTTCATGTACCTCATCCTGGCCGCGCAGTTCGAGTCCTGGTTGCACCCGATCACGATCTTGCTGGCGTTGCCCTTGACGGTTCCCTTCGCGCTCATGTCGCTGCTCATGCTGGGACAGTCGCTGGACATCTTCACCGCGCTCGGCATCTTGGTGCTGTTTGGGGTGGTCAAGAAGAACTCGATCCTTCAGATCGCCCACATCAACCAGCTCCGCTCCGAAGGCATGTCGCGTCTGGACGCGATCCTGCACGGCAACCGGGATCGTTTGCGTCCCATCTTGATGACCACGCTGGCGTTCGTGGCGGGCATGCTGCCCCTCCTCACCTCCAAGGGCGTCGGCGCCGAGTTCAACCGCGCCACCGCGGGCCCGGTGGTCGGTGGCCAGCTGCTCTCGCTCCTGCTCACCCTGCTGGCGACGCCGGTCGCCTATTCGCTGTTCGACGATCTCGCCGCGGGCGGACGGCGTTTCCTGCGCTGGCTCGGGCTGCGCGCCCGCTCTGCCGCCGAGACGGGCGCCGACGAGATCATGCCCAAGGTGGAGCCGGTGGTGTCTGGCAACGGTCAGCGCGCACCCCACGCCGAGGCGGTACCGTGAGGGGCTCTCCACTCGCCATTGTCGCCGCCGGGCTGACGGTCGCGTCGTTGTCCACCGTCGCGCGGGCCCAGGTTTCGACCGCCGCGGCGCCGCGCGAGCTCACCCTCGACGAGGCGCTGGTGATCGCCAAACGGGCGAACCGGAGCCTGGTGGTCGAGCGCGCGCGTCTCGCGCAGGCCCAGACCAGCGTCGAGCAAGCGTGGGCGGCGCTGTTTCCGACCGTCACCGCGCAGGGAAAGTACACGCGCAACTACAAGCAGGTTGACCTGGATTTCGGGGCGCTCTTCCAGCAGCTGGGGGTCCCGCTCACGCCGATGCCCGGGGCGCCGGCCGCGCCACCCATCACGATCCTGAAGCAGAACCAGCTCGACGCCAGCATCAGCGCCACGATGCCGCTCATCGCGCCCGCCGCCTACCCGGCGCTCGAAGCCGTCAAGACCTCGGTCCGCTCCTCGGAGGCGAATTACGAAGCTTCTGAATCGGCCGTGCTCTTCAGCGTCGCGCAGACGTTCTACGCGGCCGCAGTTGCCGACGAAGTGCTGATCTCCCGCCACTCGAGCATCGAGGTCGACCGCGCGACGCTGGAGAATGCCCGCACCCGGTTCGCCGCCGGCACGGTCACCAAGGTCGACGTCGACAGAGCCGACCTCGCGCTGGTGCGGGCCGAGTGGGGGGAGCTCGATGCCCGCTACGGCCAGGCGCAGGCGTACCGGGCGCTCGCCACGCTGCTGCAGGCGGAGGCGCCGTTTAAAGTCCGCGCCCCCGAGCCGCCGCTCCCACCCGCGGCCGACGATCTCGACGCGGCCCTGCATCTGCGGCCCGAATTCCGGGCGCTCACCTTCACGGAGAAATCTGCGGACGCGCAGCGCCGCGCTTACGGGTGGCGCTGGGCACCCACGCTGTCGGCGTTCGGCAAGGCGAACATCGGGAACTACCAGGGCTTCTCGGGCGACAAATATGCGTGGTCGACCGGCCTCCAGCTCGACTGGACGCTCTACGACGGCGGCATCCGGGACGCGCAACGCCACCTCGCCGCGGCGCAGGTCATCGAAGCCGAGGCGCGCGCCGGCGTGTTGCGCGACTCGATCCGCGACGATCTCGCCGACAACCGCCTCCTGCTCGAGATCAAGCGACGGGCGGTCCAGGCGGCGATGCGCGCGGTGGGCCTGGCCCAGGAAACGCTCGACCTCGTCCGGTCTCAGTACGAGGCCGGCACCGTCACCGAGCTCGACCTGCTGCAGGCGCAGGACAACCTCGTCGCCCAGGAAGAGGCGCTCGCGCAAGCCCACTTCGATTCCGCCATCGCCGACCTGACGCTGCGGCGCGCGGCCGGCACGTTTCCGCCGCGCTAGAAGCCTCCGCACCCAGATCTCGGGCGCTTGCCCCCCGGTTGCAGCACCGCATACCTGTCAAGTTTCAGGCGCGAGCAGCCGAACCTCTGGCGGAGCCTCAGAACTTCCAAAAAAACGGGGCTGGCGTTTTTACGGTCGGAGGGTCCTCATGCGCATTTCCCGGGCTTTGGTGTTGCCTTTCTTCCTGTGTCTCGGCTGCGGGGGTGGGGCCAAAGAATCGGCGACCGATGGGGGCGGCGGGGCCGGCGGCAGCGGCCAGGACGCCGCCACGACGCCGCGGGACGCCAACACGACCGAGTCGGACGCGGCCACCATCGGGCCAGCCGGCAATCCCAATGGTTCCTGTAGCGCCGGGGTCCCCACGAAAGGGAACCCGGCCGACGTCTCGAATCCGACCACCGTGGTGGGGACCGGCACGGCCGCGAGCTGCACGTTCAGCGCGCTCAACGCCGCCGTGACTTCGGGCGGTGTCATCACCTTCAACTGCGGCAGCGGCGCGGTCACCATCCCGATCACGGCCACCATGAACCTGCCCACCACCAAGAACACCGTCATCGACGGCGGCAACAAGGTCACGCTCGACGGCGGGCACGCCGCTCAGATCTTGAACTTCAACAGCGCGGACTTTCAGGCCAACAACAACGGACTGACGCTGCAACACATCGCGATCGTCAACGGCAAGAGCACGCCCACCGAAGTGATCCCGACGGCGCCCGCGCCCTGCTCGCAGGGGTACGACGACGGAGAGGGCGGCGCCCTCTTCATGCGCGACGGAAACCTCACGGTCATCGATTGCATCTTCACCGGCAACCAGGCGGCCCAGCTCGGGCCCGACACGGGCGGCGGCGCCATTTACATCGAGGGCAGCAAGAACGGGGCGGTGATCGTGGGGAGCACCTTCACCAACAACAGCGGCGCCAACGCCGGCGCGATCGGTTCGCTCTTCGCGGAGCTGGACATCTACAACAGCCTGTTCACCAACAA
>Ga0209863_10000059_pt1 | contig 65309 bp, 58 predicted proteins | sample OrgsoiDNA2013046_FD_185796 | JGI IMG/M metagenome (GOLD analysis project Ga0209863, IMG submission 185796) | Permafrost soil microbial communities from the Arctic, to analyse light accelerated degradation of dissolved organic matter (DOM) -... | ecosystem: Environmental > Terrestrial > Soil >...
GACGTCAAAGAAACCTCCTCAGTCCGCTCAGCCGGGACCTCATATCGATTAGCTTTTCCTGTGTCATAGGGACGCAAGTTAAAGATTCATTTACAAATGAAGGAACAGTCAGGGCAAATAAAAAACCCCTCCGCCTCGCCTAAACCGGAGCGGAAGGGGGTTATAGAAAAGGCTGAACTAAGGTCTGCTGTTTTCTGTACTCTTTTCGTTTCCGGATCTGAACCATTTTTTCAATTCATCTTTGGTTTTCCCGGTTTTCTTTTGCAGACGTCCCAATAATTCGTCTTCTTTACCTTCTTCATATTTCAGATCATCATCGGTCAGATCTCCATAGGCTTGTTTTAATTTACCTTTCACCGTATTCCATGTTCCCTTTACAATTAAATTGTCCATAATATTAATTTTATAATGGTATAATTTCAATCTTCATGCCAGCCAATGGAAGGATTCTCATATATTAACAACAAGAAAAACTATGATCATTGATTTTCGTTCAGATACGGTAACAAAACCTACTCCTGGCATGATGGATGCGATGATGAGGGCTGAGGTGGGAGACGACGTTTTCCGCGAGGACCCGACCACCAACCGCCTGGAAAAAAAAATGGCGGAACTTTTTAACATGGAAGCCGCGCTGTATTGCGCGAGTGGAACCATGTCGAACCAGGTCGCTATCGCCAGTCACACAAATCCCGGCGACGAAGTGATCTGCGAACAGGAGTGTCATGTTTATTATTATGAAGGGGGTGGTATTGCCAGTAATTCCGGTTGCCAGACGAAAACACTGGCGGGCGACCGGGGAAGGATTCGGGCAGAACAGGTCCTGAGATCCATTAATCCGAACGACGTGCACAAAGCCAGGACCTCGCTGGTGTGTTTGGAAAATACTTCGAATCGCGGCGGGGGAAGTTGTTATGATCTGGATGAAATTGGAAAAATCAGGCGGATCTGCGATGAACATCGGCTGATCCTTCACCTCGACGGTGCCCGCTTATTCAACGCCCTGATAGCGAAAAATGAAAAACCGGCCGATTATGGAAAACTGTTTCACAGCATTTCCGTTTGTTTTAACAAAGGACTTGGGTGTCCTACCGGAAGTGTATTACTGGGATCAGGTACATTCATCGAAAGGGCCAGGAGAAAACGCAAGGTTTTCGGAGGCGGCATGCGGCAGGCCGGATTTCTGGCGGCAACGGCCTTATATGCAGTGGACCATCATGTGGACCGGCTGGCTATAGATCATCTGCGGGCAAAAAAAATCGGGGAGGCTCTCCAAAATCATCCACTGGTAAAAATGGTATTGCCCGTCGAAACCAACCTGATTATTTTTGAGTTAAATAATGCTGTGGATACCAGTCATTTTCTTTCTCAAATGAAGGAAAAAGATATTCTGATGCTCTCTATTTCCGAGAATCGTCTGCGAATCGTTACTCACCTTGATATCAGTGATAAAATGGTCGAGAATTTTTTAAAAGTCCTCGGAGACCTGCATTAAAAAGCGTTAAGCGGTAAGCTTTATGCCTTGAGCCTAGATAACATACCATTTAGAGTTTTCGTCCTTTGCATAGGAAAGACCATTACTCATCACGTGCACCTCCCGGTTATTTTCCGTATCCTTCACCAAATGTTTTTCATATACACGGATACCATTGTTTTCCCGCGTTAAATACACGATTAGCGCGGTGTTGGACGGATATACATCCTGCAATACCATCTCATCATTTTCTTTAACAAAAGCCTGACTCATAAAAATGTTTTTTAAAAATATGAATTCTATCGTTACCCAATAACAACATTCAAATCGTAATTTTGTTAGCAAACAAAAAGCAAAGCTTATCATGTTTCCAAATACAACTCCCGTAGAAACCGCCGCCTGGAAAAAACTGCAGGCTGATCAGCAGTTGATAAAGGCCATCCAGATGAAAAACCTGTTCAGGGAAGATCCGGAAAGATTTAACCGGTACTCAATCATTTTTGGGGATATCCTATTTGATTTTTCTAAAAACCTGGTAAATGCGGAAACTTTTTCACACTTATTTGAATTAGCAAATGAATGCCAGGTGGGTGAGGCTATCCGCGCCATGTTTTCCGGCGAAAAAATAAATCATACCGAAAACCGCTCTGTATTACACACGGCACTCAGGAATTTTTCGGGTGAACCGGTTTACTCCGACGGAATGGATGTGATGCCTGGCGTCATGCAGGAGTTGGAACATATGAAATCCTTCTGTCAGAAAATTCATTCCGATGAATGGCGCGGTTACAGCGGCAAACCCATACGCAATATTGTTAATATCGGTATCGGTGGCAGCGATCTGGGACCTGTTATGGTTACAGAAGCCCTAAAACATTACTGGATCGACGGCATGCAGGCTTATTTTGTTTCGAACGTGGATGCCACTCATATCGTGGAGACCCTAAAAAAAATAAACCCCGAAGAAACCCTTTTTCTCATCGCCTCAAAAACTTTTACAACACAGGAGACCATGACCAATGCCTTTAGTGCCAGGGACTGGTTTTTGAAATCGGCCGGCGATCCGGCACAAATTGCTAAACATTTTGTAGCCCTGTCTACCAACGAAACTGAAGTCGTAAAATTCGGAATCGACCGGTCCAATATGTTTGTATTCTGGGACTGGGTAGGAGGCAGGTACTCCCTTTGGAGCTCTATCGGACTATCTATCGCCCTGATGATTGGGTATCCGCATTTTGAAGAAATGCTGCAGGGTGCTCACGCTACGGACAAACATTTCAAAAACACCATTTTTGAAAAGAATATTCCTGTCATCATGGGACTCCTGGGCATCTGGTACCGGAATTTTTTTGGTTCACAAACGGAAGCCATACTGCCATATGATCAGTATATGCACAGGTTTGCGGCTTATTTTCAACAGGGGAATATGGAGAGCAACGGGAAGTCGGTTGACCGGAACGGGACACCCGTCACTTATTCTACCGGACCGGTGGTTTGGGGTGAACCCGGAACAAACGGTCAGCACGCGTTTTACCAGCTGATCCACCAGGGAACTGTGCTGATACCCTGCGATTTTATCGCACCAGCCATCAGCCACAATCCCCTTGGGGATCACCACGCCAAATTGCTCTCAAACTTCTTCGCCCAAACCGAAGCGCTGATGAACGGCCGAACACCGGAAGAATTGCTGGCGGCCCATGTAAAGCCTGAGCTGATTCCCTTTAAATTTTTCAGTGGAAACAGGCCCACGAACTCATTCCTGATCAAATTAATCACGCCGTTTACCCTCGGACAGCTGATTGCCCTTTATGAACATAAGATCTTTGTTCAGGGTGTGATCTGGAATATTTATACATTCGATCAATGGGGCGTTGAACTCGGCAAGGAGCTGGCTGGGAAAATTCTTCCTGAATTGAAAAATACCGGCGAAACCACCAATCACGACACATCCACAAATGGCCTGATCAACTGGTACAAAAAAATCTGTTTTTAACAGAATCCCTTTAAAATAAAGCCCCTCTTATCACGTTTTGTTTCCAACGAATGAACATTACCCTTTCGCCAATCAAGCTCCCTATGTCATTTACTCCTAAAACAGCCGGAAGTACCCCTATTTTTAAGAACCGGTGGATTATCTTCTTTTTTATTGCCATAGCTGGGGTAGCCGGTTTTTATTTCTTCCGGGCCTATGGTTCCAGGAATTTTTTTAACAGGAATTCCGGAGGATTGCCTGCCAATGGCAGGGATACGGTTAATAGAGATTCGGCGCGTATCAATGCGGCTTTGACCGTACTCGACACGGTCAAGTATGATCAGCTGCTCCTGGCCTTAAATAATGGCGACAGTTCCGGGCGATGGCCCGTAAAATTGAAATATCCCCTGCCGGGCGCCATTTTCCCTTTTAACAGGGTGGTTGCCTTCTATGGTAATCTCTATTCCAAAAGAATGGGTGTTCTGGGAGAATATCCCACAGACGAAATGTTCGCCAAACTTCAGGCCGAAATAAAGAAATGGCAGGCAGCCGATTCTACTGTGCCGGTTAAGCCCGCCTTACACTATATCGCGGTTACCGCTCAGGGTTATCCCGGGAAGGGCAACAAATACCGTCTCCGCATGCCATTTAAACAGATAGATTCCGTCATCCGGATGGCTGCCAGGATAAATGCGTTGGTTTTTCTTGACATCCAGGTGGGACAAAGTACGGTCCAGGACGAGGTACCGATGCTCGAGGCTTACCTGAAAATGCCCCAGGTTCATCTGGGGATAGATCCGGAATTCTCAATGAAAACAGGCAAGAAACCAGGAACGGTTATCGGAACCATGAACGATTCAGACATCAACTTTACCATTAAGTATCTTACAAATCTTGCTAAGGTTAACCAACTTCCACCAAAGGTCTTAGTGGTGCACCGGTTCACGCAGGCCATGATCCGGAATTATAAAAACATTAAACCCACCCCGGAAGTCCAGGTGGTTATTGATATGGACGGCTGGGGTGCCAGGTCCAGGAAACTGACCACGTACCATGAATATGTTTCAAAGGAACCAGTTCAGTTTACGGGGTTCAAATTATTTTATAAAAACGATTTCAGAGAGGCCGGCAGCAGCATGATGACGCCGGCCGAAGTGATGAGGTTAAAACCCAAACCGGTTTATATACAATACCAGTAAAAGTCATGTATCGTTAATCGTTTATCGATATAAGTGACAAGCCAATATCAACTGTCATCCGTCATCGATACACGATAAACGATATACGATAAACGATACACGATAAACGATACACGATACACGATTAACGACCCCGATTCCCCCGTTTAATGCCGCAAAAGCATCCGGATAACGACGAACCCCACAATAGTGAGTAGAAAAATAATGATGATCGCCCAATAGGCCCAGCTTAAATCCCCGATGGCCCGCCTTTTCTTATGCGTTTTTTTATGTATCAGGTGCTGATGCATCTGATAGTTTAACTGTTGTAAAACAGATTCCAGTTGTTTTGCATCCTTCAGATCACTCAATCCTTCTGAAGCATCCGAAAGAAATTCTGCCGGCAGTTGTTCACGGAATTGTTCCAGATCCTTTTCAGGGATTATACCGCGCAGGTGCCTGTCAAGCGACGCGGGTAATTTTTTTTCGGGATCTGCAGGAACCATATCATTTGATTCTTCTGTCATAGTCAGCTTTCCAATTTATCTACTTTCTTTTCCAGCAGCAAACGAAGATTTCTTTTTCCATTTTGCAGGTAACTTTTTACCTGTAATAAATTAAAACCCGTTTCGGAAGCGATATCCTGGTAGGATTTTTTTTCCAGGTAAAACAAGCGAATGCAGGTTTTTTGCTCGGGGTTCAAATGCTGTAATGCTTCTTCCAAATCCTTTAACAGACTTTCTTTTTTTAACGGGTCCGGTTCCTCCATTTCGGAAACCGGCTCGGCAACCTGATCGACCGAAATCCCGTGCCGCTGGTTTCTCAACAACATCAGGCAATGATTTTTTGCAATCATATAAAGCCAGGAGCTGAAATAGCTGACTTCATATTTATGCAATTCTGTTATAGCTTTTAAAAAAATCTGCTGAACGGCATCCCGTGCCTCTTCCGGATTCTTCAGATACTTCATCGCTACACCGTATAACAACATGGTATACCGCTCCAGGAGAGAACCCAGCCATTCATTGTTGTGATCCGCATAAAAATGCTTTAATATTTCCTGATCCGTTAAGCGGGTATGTGGGGATGGATTGGTCATTTATCACCAAATCCCTGTTTATACGCTTCGATCGCATTTTCAATTACTTTCAATGCCATGGTCTTGTCACCAAACTCTTCCACCTTGACGGCCTTGTTTTCCAGTTTCTTGTATTCTTCAAAAAAGTGACGCAGCTCATCGAAAAAATGTTTGGGTAATTCTTCGATATTGTTGTAGTGGTTCACACCCGGATCCCTTGCTGCCACGGCGATGATTTTATCGTCCGCATCTCCGCTGTCGATCATTTGCATGACCCCCATGACTTTGGCTTCCATCAGGCAGAGCGGCACCACCGGAAGGGAGGTGATGACCAGGATATCCAGCGGATCCTTATCGTCGCCATAGGTTTGGGGAATAAAGCCATAGTTCACCGGATAATAAAAAGAAGAATAGATGACCCTGTCCAGTTTCAGCAATCCACTCTCTTTATCAATTTCGTATTTGGCGCGGGCGCCCTGTGGAATTTCAATAATAGCATTGACAATCCGGGGCGCGTGGCTCCCATAGGGAACGCCATGCCATGGATGCGAAACATTCATCTTATTCATGCGTTGAATTGAAGCCACAAACCTACTCAATCGGTATCACAGCGCAAAACGGCCGGACAGCCTTAATGCTTTTGGTTGAGAATCTCTTTGAGGTCCACCAGCCATTCTCCATTCACCCGGACGATATGTACGGTTGTGGTGTCTTTACGGTAAGTGTTTGAAAACGTATAAGTGGTAACCGAATCATTGATCGCCCGGATATTGATGGGAAGAATGCTTGCTTCGCGGTACTGCTGACGGGTGTCGCGGTCCATATTATCAAATCCCTGTTGCCATTTACTGATCAGCAAAAGATTTATCGAATCGCTGAGCAGATAAAAGCGTGCTTTTTCATAGTCGCCGTCCAGGGAAGCCCGTATAAACTGCCGGCCCGCATCCTGGGCATCTTCGGCCTTATTGAAAGTTTTTCCCGGGTTACAGGAAAAAATGAAAATGAGCAGACAGCTGGCCAGGATGGTTTTCAACAATATGATTTAATAGTTAGGAAGAAGGGATCATGGATCAGGAGCCTCCGGATTCGATGATCTTATCCTTTTCATATGCTTTAATAATGGCTTTTACCAGTCGATGCCTTACTACGTCTTCCTCGTCCAGTTCTATATGAGCAATACCGTCGATCCCCTTTAGTATATACAAGGCCTTTGCCAGTCCGCTTTTCTGATTCTTGGGGAGATCGATCTGTGTCAGGTCGCCCGTGATAATGGCTTTGGCGCTGGGTCCGATCCGGGTTAAAAACATTTTCAGTTGCAGATCAGTGGCGTTCTGGGCCTCATCCAGGATGATAAAGGCATTATCGAGAGTCCGTCCGCGCATATAGGCAAGCGGGGCAATTTCGATTGTGCGCGTGGTCATATAATATCCCAGCTTGTCGGCTGGAATCATATCGTCCAGCGCATCGTATAAAGGACGCAGATAAGGATCGATTTTTTCTTTCAGGTCACCGGGGAGAAATCCCAGATTTTCTCCGGCTTCCACGGCGGGACGGGTCAAAATTATTTTTTTAACCATTTTGTTTTTCAACGCACGCACAGCCATGGCAACTGCCGTATAGGTTTTTCCGGTACCAGCGGGCCCGATCGCAAAAACGATATCATTTTTCTCGGAAGCCGTCACCAGTTTTTTCTGGTTGACCGTTCTGGCGCGAACGGTTTTTCCGTTCGGTCCGAATACCAGGATATCATTCGGGTTCCGGTCAACAAAATGATCCACTGTTTCCGCATCGTCACCGCCAAGGATTTGATTGAAGTAATTTTCCGTAAGGCTTCCGTTTCGTTCCAGGTACTGGAGTAGGAGATCTATTTTTTCTTTTGCTGTTTCTACCTGTTCAGGCGCCCCGCTTAATTTGATCTGTGTTCCGCGGGAAAGAATTTTTAAAAGTGGGAATTTTTTTTTGAGGATATCTAGTTTGCCATTGTTTACACCGAAAAATTCAATAGGGTTAACGGTTTCCAGGTTAATAATCGTTTCAGTCAATTCAGCAGATTTTAAGTTTTCAAATGAGGTTTCTTCAGCATCATCCGACGCATACACTCAAATTTAATTCTTTATGAGCATATTTCCAGCAACTTACTTATTAACAGATTGTGCATTTAGCCGAAGCATCTCTGCATACGTTAAATTTTTTTCCATTGACAAAATCGTAAGCCCGATTCTTTTCGCACGCGTTTCAACTGTTTTAGCGGACTCGATCCATTTGCTGTAATACATTTGATGGGATTGCGGCAGCCCATAAAATTTTTTTTCCGCTTTCGGTGCGTCTGTAAAACATTCCACCAGTTCCGCATTCAGTTTCAAAGGTTTTTTATCTTCTTCCAGACGGACCTTCAGCATGGCGCCTTTATTTTTATGAATAGCCTTTCGAAGACTGGCTTTTAACGGCAGAATAAATTCACCGTTCCCCATGGGAAGCAGGGCCTGCTGGGCAATGGGAAATGCATCCAGCTTTCCCTTGACGCGAAATGATTTTCTAAACCCGGGTTTTAATTTTTCTGAAATGTCAGGTGGAATGGTAACATATGACCAACCCGTTTTTTCTCCCTGTTCTGCAAATTGTTGTATAACGGCAGTGAATTGAACCATCTAAAAATGAAATCGCCGGGATAAATATAAGAGAAATCAGGAAATCTTCATCTCTTCTTCGATGGCTTCGTTGTATCGGGGACCATAATTCCTGACCCAATCCGGTACGGGATGATCCACAACAATCAGCCATTCATTGCCATCCTTGCGCATCTTGAACATAATACGGTTACCCCGGTCATCACTAACGTCTACGGTAAACAGTTCTTCATGCAGACCATTTACTTTTCTGAAGTTAAATTCCCTTAAATGACCCTCTGCTTTGATGAGTTTGGTAAACTGGATGTTCCGGTTGAATTGAATGATCATGGTTAAGTGTTCAATTCCTATTAACAATTTTCGTGCTATAATTTGATAAGGGATTATTAATATCGGGATCATTTATCCACAGAACCTATTTTTGTCTGATGAATGAAACGCTTTTCATTTCAATCTGCATACCGGCCTTCCAACGGCCCGAAAACCTGAAGCGCCTGTTGGATTCCATAGAAATGCAGAATTTCCGCAGTTTTGAAGTCGTTTTAACCGATGATAGTCCGGGGGAGGAATTGCGCGGTTTGGTCGAAAACCATCCGCTGAAACCGAAGATCCGCTATTTCAAAAACCAAAAAACCCTGGGCAGTCCGGAAAACTGGAATGAAGCCATCCGGAAGACCTTGGCAGATTGGATCAAAATTATGCATGATGATGATTGGTTTAGCGGACCCGACAGTCTCCGGTCTTTTGCAGAGGCAATCGAAGGAGGAAAGTCGGATTTTTACTTTTCAGCTTTTACCAGGGTCTTACCGGACGGCCGGTCCGAAAGGATCCGGCTAAGGTCTTCCCGGTTGGAAGCATTGAACCGGTTTCCGGAACTTTTGCTGGCAGCCAACCGGATTGGTCCGCCCAGTGTCGTCATCTTCAAAAAGGACCCTTCCATTTTATTTGACCATCGCATGCAATGGCTGGTGGATATTGATTTTTATATCCGTTTTCTGAAAAATCATCCGTCATCCGGATATCTTTCCAGGCCCCTGGTTCAGATTGGGATCAGCGAAAGCCAGGTTACCCAATCAAGTTTCGGTAAACAGGAAATAGAAATTCCTGAAAGATTTTTGCTCGCAGAAAAATTAGAAGGGGCTGTCAACAGAAATATTCATATTTATGATTCCTGGTGGCGTTTTCTTCGCAATTTATCTGTCCGTGATTCCGGGCAGATTGCAAGCGCCGGATACAATGGCAAAATCCCTCCTTTTATAACAGACATGATCAAAAGCCAGAATAAAATTCCAGCGACCCTGCTCAGATGGGGGCCCTCCTCGAAATTCTTCATGTTCCTTAACTACCTGCAAAACGCTTAACGCTTAACGCTTTCCGGTATCGTATTCCGTATATCGTATATCGTTTATCGTGGATCGATACCCGTTTCACCATAAGCCATAAACCATATACCGCCAACTGCCAACCGCCAACAATATTATTTTGTATCCGCTAAAAGTAATTTTCTATACTCTTTGATGAATTGTTGCCGGCTGAAATGATTTCCTGCGTAAACCCAGGCTTCCCTGCTTAACCGGTGGCATAGACTTTTATCATTCAGCAACTCCATAATTTTTTCTATCCCTTCCCTGACCAGTTCTTCTTCATCCCGGATCTCCTGGATCAGCAAACCGTTGGTCCGGTCTTTCAAATGCGTCAGATTGCCGGGCAGCGCAGTGACTACCGGAATACAGCCATTCGCCATCGATTCTTTGATAAACATGGGAAACCCTTCATACAATGAAGTCAAAAGGGCAATATCAGACGCAGATAAAAGCCCCCCCATTTTTTGAGGATTGCTGATTTCTCCGTGAATGACAGAATGAATTTTTACTCTCTCCGATATCTCATTGATTAATGTGCCCGCGAAATGAAAAATTACCGGTAAATGCTGGTCAATAAAATGTTCCGCTATCCGGTTCACAAGCCATATTCTTTTTTGAACTCCGCCACGACCGGCACAAATAATTTTAAGTGGGTTCACAAAAGATCTTTTGTTTTCCGGCGGAATGTCCACACCAGGTTCAATAAAAAGCAATCGACCGAGATAAACCGGATCAATCCGGTATTGGGCATATTGTTTTTCAATATTTTCTCTGGTATGATAATCATATAGGATACGGTGCGTCAGCAGTTGGTAATTCATCAAACCAAAAAATTCCATTCCGTTTTTTCCAAACGTGAAATTGTGGAGGAGTTCGGTTTTTGTAATTTTTTTACCGATGAAGGGCAGCAGGTCATAAAAAAATGTGGAATTCGCTCCGAATATCTGGCCCGCTGGATGCCTGTTTATATAAAAACTAAAATAATGAACAGAAAACAAACGGAGCAACAGATAGTCGGAACAGAAATGAATATCCCGGCAAGCTGACCGAGGGACCGCGTAAAACTCATCGCGAAAAACAGCATTGGGGGAGAACCGGGTAAAAAAAATTTGTTTATCTGTTTCCGGAATTGATTTGAGGATATCCAGGTGTATCCGTTGCGCTCCGCCAAGGGAATACCGGTCGAAAAAAAAGAACAGGCCGGATCCTGATTTTTTCCGGAAAAGCGCAACAGGATACAGGAGTATCAGTGACGGCAAATAAGTGATCCGGAGAAGTATCCTAAAGAGTTTTATTTTCGTGATATTGTGCATGATATTCAAGGCGCTCCCAAATGGGCGCCCGCAAATATATCCATAAGCAAATTATTGAACAGAAGCATGCCCGATCCATTTCATTACGGTTCAGATAAATTGACAGTAGCCTGGGTTATCGCCCTTGCCGAAGGCACTGTACGTGGCGTTATTCCGGAAACATCCATGACCCGTATTCTGCGAAGCCGGGATCAGGTGAGTGAAATCGTTTCAAATGAAAAAACAGTTTATGGCATCAACACCGGATTTGGAATTCTGTCAAATACCCTTATTTCCGCAGAAGACACACAAACGCTCCAGCACAAAATTTTACAGAGCCATAGCGTGGGAGTAGGGAATCCGATCAGCCCCTTCCTGTCAAAGATCATGATGATAACCAAAGTGCAGTCGCTCGCACAGGGTTATTCAGGTATTCAACCGGAAACCCTTGCGCGTATCTGCTGGTTTATTGATCAGGATATTTGTCCCGTAGTGCCCGAAAAAGGATCGGTTGGTGCTTCGGGTGACCTGGCTCCGCTGGCCCATCTCTTTCTTCCGCTGATCGGCCTGGGAGAAGTATGGGTGAAAGGAAAAATCATTTCCGGCGCGCAAGTCCTGGCCCAAAACGGACTCAAACCTTTGCATCTTGGGCCCAAGGAAGGTCTTGCGTTGATCAACGGAACCCAGTTTATCCTGGCATACGCGGTTGCAAACCTTCGCCGTATGCATTATTGTCTCGAGTCGGCTGACCTGATCGGTGCGATGAGCCTCGAAGCACTTACCGGAACCAAATCCCCATTTGATGAACGCCTGCATGAGCTGCGGCCTTTCAAAGGAAATCAACTGGTGGCGCAACGCCTGCGCAAACTTTTACAGGGTTCGGAAATCATGCAGAGTCATGTTGACTGCGGACGGGTACAGGATCCCTATTCCCTGCGTTGTATGCCACAGGTGCATGGCGCCAGTCGTAATGCCTGGCTGCACCTGAAGGAACTTACTCATATTGAATTGAATTCTGTGACGGATAACCCATTAATTTTTTCCGCGGACGATACGATCAGTGGTGGAAATTTTCATGGTCAGCCGCTTGCCATTCCGTTGGACTATGCGACCATCGCCGCTTCGGAGGCTGGCAATATTTCTGACCGGCGTTGTTACCTGTTGCTGGAAGGAAAATGGGGACTTCCCCTTTTACTGATGAAAGATGTCGGACTCAACAGTGGATTTATGATTCCCCAATATACGACGGCCGCCCTGGTCACCGAGAACAAGACACTGTGTTTCCCGGCCAGCGCTGATAGTATTCCAACTTCCCTGGGTCAGGAGGACCATGTGAGTATGGGAAGCATCAGCGGCCGTAAGCTGGAAATGGTATTGGAAAATCTCGAATATATCCTGGCCATCGAACTGTTGACGGCCTGTCAGGCGATTGAATTCCGGCGTCCTTTACGCAGCAGTTCGATACTGGAACACGCTCATGAATACGTACGGCAACAGGTTAGTTTTGCCAATGAGGACCGGATTTTTGCCGACGATATCCGGAAAATAAAATCAATGATCGAAACATTTAGTTTTATCCGTGAAGTGGATGCATTTGCCAGCACCCGGGGAACGGATCTCAATAAAGATTATGAAGACTTTTCTTTAAACTAAGCTCATGCAAAAAATTATTTCTGCATACGATCCGGTGAAATACAAAACGCCCACCGGCACCAAACTAAATTGCAAAGGATGGATCCAGGAAGCCGCATATCGCATGCTGCTCAATAATCTCGATCCGGAAGTGGCGGAGCGTCCGGATGAATTGATTGTTTACGGAGGCCGTGGAAAGGCCGCCCGGAATTTCCAGGCCCTCGACGATATTCTCGCCAATCTGAAAATCCTGGAAAATAACGAAACCCTGTTGATTCAAAGCGGAAAGCCCGTCGCCAGAATGAAAACCCATGCCGATGCGCCGAGAGTGCTGATTTCAAATTCACAACTCGTTCCAAAATGGGCGACCTGGGAACATTTTGACGAGTTGGAGAAAAAGGGGTTGATGATGTATGGACAAATGACTGCAGGATCCTGGATATATATCGGATCTCAGGGCATTGTACAGGGAACTTATGAAACCTATTCCGCAGCAGCAGACAAACATTTCAATGGAACTTTAAAAGGCAGATTGAATGTAACGGCCGGTCTCGGCGGCATGGGCGGCGCTCAACCTCTTGCTATCACGATGAATGAAGGAGTGGCCCTTATTGCGGAAGTGGAATATTGGCGCATTCAAAAAAGGCTCGAAACTAAATATCTTGATTTTGGTGTGGCGGATCTGGATGAAGCCATTGATATGGCCCTGCAAGCAAAAAAAGACAGAAAAGCAGTTTCCATCGGCGTTTGTTGTAATGCGGTGGATCTTTTGCAAAGACTGCTGGAAAGGAATATTGTTCCGGATACACTTACGGATCAGACTTCTGCCCATGATCCACTAATCGGATACTGGCCCCATCAGATTTCTGTAGAAGAAGCAAAAGTTTTACGCGAAACAAACCCGGAACAATACCTGGAACTTGCTTATGCGTCTATGAAACTTCATGTAGAAAAAATGCTGGCCCTGCAAAAAAAAGGCGCAGTTACATTTGATTATGGGAATAATATCCGGGCACGCGCACACGAAAAAGGATTGAAAAATGCGTTTGATTTTCCCGGTTTTGTTCCGGCTTATATCCGTCCTCTTTTTTGTGAGGGCAAGGGTCCCTTCCGGTGGGTGGCCCTCAGTGGCAATCCGCAGGATATTGCAGTTACAGACGAACTGATGGTAAGTCTTTTTCCGCAAAACAATTCTCTCCAGCGCTGGTTGAAACTGGCTAAAGAAAAAATTGCTTTCCAGGGATTGCCCGCCAGGATCTGCTGGCTGGGTCAGGGAGAAAGAGAAATAGCGGGACTGGCATTTAACGAACTCGTGAGAACAAAAAAAGTAAACGCACCTATTGTTATTGGCCGTGATCACCTGGATACTGGTTCCGTGGCTTCGCCAAACCGCGAAACGGAAGCCATGATGGATGGTAGTGATGCCGTTGCCGACTGGCCCATCCTGAATGCGCTTGTCAATACGGCCGGAGGAGCCAGTTGGGTAAGCCTGCACCAGGGAGGCGGTGTTGGGATGGGATACAGCATTCATGCCGGAATGGTCATCGTGGCGGATGGAACAGAGGCAGCCGCCTTGCGTCTCTCCCGAGTATTACGTAATGATCCGGGACTGGGCGTCATCCGACATGCAGACGCCGGTTATCCGCTGGCACAAAAAACCAAAGAAGAATTTCAACTCTGACCCTTATTATGCCGACCCTGCTGTTAAAAAATATTAAACAACTCGTAAACACCCGTTCTGACGCCCGGCCCCTGTATGGCAAAGAAATGTCTGTACTTCCGTCCCTGGATGATGCCTGGCTGCTGATAGAAGGAAATGAGATTGCAGGCTTTGGAAAAATGGATTCATTAAAAAAAGAAATTCCGCATATTCCGGAGCACCAAACGGATTGCAGCGGTAGACTGGTATTGCCCGCCTGGTGCGATAGTCATACCCACCTGGTATTCGCAGGCAGCCGCGAAAATGAATTCATAGACAAAATCAGGGGGATCAGTTATGCAGAAATCAATGAAAGGGGCGGCGGCATTCTGAGTACGGTTGAAAAACTGAAAGAGGCATCTCCCGATGAACTTTTCCGGCTGGCCTGGAAAAGACTGGAAGACGTTTCGAGGTTGGGCACGGGTGCCATCGAAATAAAAAGTGGTTACGGGTTATCTACTGAGGGTGAACTTAAAATGTTGCGGGTAATTAAGAAACTGAAAGAAAAATCTTCCCTGGTTATTAAATCCACTTTTCTCGGAGCGCATACTTATCCGCTGGCGTACCGCGATAATCATGCGGGTTATATCAAAGAGATAACGGAGGAAATGCTGCCCGTTATTGCCAGGGAAAAACTGGCCGATTTCATTGACGTTTTTTGTGAGAACGGATTTTTTAATCCAGAGGAGTCAGAGATTATTCTGAAAGCCGGACAACGATATGGATTGCAAATCAAAATGCACGTGAACCAATTGAATTCAACCGGTGGAATTGAAACGGGAATAAAACTGAATGCCCTTTCGATGGATCACCTTGAAACCCTGACAGCCGATGACCTGGATAAAATTAAAAGATCCGGCTGGAAAGGATTCTGCACATTGCTGCCTTCGGCTGCTTTTTTTCTTCGAATGCCGTTTCCACCGGCCAGACAGTTGATTGATTCCGGCGCTGCGATTGTGCTGGCTTCCGATTATAATCCAGGTTCTTCTCCCAGCGGAAATATGAATACGGTTGTATCACTGGCCTGTATTCAAATGAAATTATTGCCTGAAGAAGCGCTGAATGCAGCAACCGTCAACGGAGCTTTTGCGATGGGTCTCGGAAATTCCCTGGGCTCCGTAACCAAAGGCAAATCGGCTAATTTCATTATTACATCACCGGTTCCGTCACTGGCATATATTCCTTATAGCTTTGGAACAAACCTTATTGATAAAGTAATCCTCCGGGGTGAATTCATCAACTAAGCTTTGTATATTGAGTTCAACACCTGTGTATGCCAATTGTCCTTTCCAATAGAAAAAAACCGGCCGACTTCATTGAGACGGTGACCCGGCGAAGCACTGTTCTTCATATCGGGGATAAAAAAGGGGGATTGGGATTTCTCGTTTCTTTTTTTTCAACCATCCGCCCTTCCAAAGGAAAAAAAGATCCACAAAAAAATCTGCAGATCCTGCTCAGGCAGATGAATGACCATCCGATACTTTTATCAAATCTTCATAACGCCCTTCTTTCCCAACTGATCCAAACCGATCTTACTTCCGCGTTGACGGAAAGTGGCATTCCGATTGCAAATGGATTCTGGCAGGAATTCTTTGGCAGGCTTCGTCATAAAATTATTCCTGTTCTTCAGAAAGAAAATGATTTTCTGTATGTGGTCAGCCGGATTTTTAATCGATCCGATGATTATCAGTGGGTAGGATCCATTCCCCATAGTCAATGGAAACAATTCTTTGAATCCATCGGACTGGCTTTTTCAGTTGACGACAAACATATCCTGATACAATTGATGCAATCGTTAAAAATCCTCGGTTTCCAGGTAGCTAACCTCGGACTGGAAAAAGAAGTGCGCAAACATTTAGCCACACAGGATATAGATGAAAATCCTTTCCTGAATCAAACCGAACTGATCCTGAAAATCGAAAAATTTTTTGTGTCCGGTAATGTGGAAGAAATGTCGGCCGTAAGCGAAAGACTGCACCTCCTGTCCAGGAGGGGAATAGATTCCATCGAATATATCCGGCAGAATCATTCCAGCAGCGGTACCAGCATTCATCAGACTTATGTTTTATTAATTCTGAGTAACAAACTGGGCCGGATTGAATTGATTACGGATATCCTGGATGGAAATTCGCAATTCAATTCTGACAACTTCATTTCGTTTTTTAAGATGCTGGTGAGAAATGAAAATACCAAAAACAGTATCCGGGAATTTCTATCCCAGTCGCTGGGATATGTAGCATACCAGATTGCCGAGCACAAAGGATCTAAAGGAAGTCATTACATCACATCGACCAAAAAGGAATACCGGAAAATGATGTGGAGCGCGATGAAAGGAGGCGGCATCACGGCATTCGTAACCATCTTCAAGAATCTGCTGACCGAAATTGAATTGCCCATCTTCTGGCATGGCTTTGCCTACAGCATGAATTACAGTATCGGTTTTCTATTGATCGATGCAACAGGTTCCACCCTGGCAACCAAACAACCGGCTTTTACAGCCAGCGCAGTGGCCAGTTCACTGGATACGAAAGGAAATACTTATAAACCGAATTTGTATAATCTGGCCATTACCGTGGCGAAGGTATCCAGGAGCCAGATCGCTTCCTTTATCGGTAACCTGCTTTTTGTTTTTCCGGGATCTTTCCTGCTGGCGTGGCTATATGATCTGATAACCAAAACAAAAATACTGGAAGGAGATAAGGCACTTGCCATGCTCGAAAGTCAGCATCCCTGGCATAGTCTTTCGCTCCTGTATGCCTGCAACACGGGTGTATTTCTTTTTTTAAGCGGCATAATTGCGGGATATGTACAGAATAAAATCCTTTATGGCAGGATAGGAGAAAGGTTAAAGAATCATCCCTGGTGGCGGCCGGGAACTTCGCTTGAAAAACGTGGGCGCAGGATAAAATTTATTGAAAAGAACGGGGGATCCATGATCGGAAATATTTCCCTGGGATTTATGCTGGGCATGTCGTCCATTGTGAGCAAGTTTCTTGGATTCCCTTTTGATATCCGCCATATTACCATTTCGGCCGGTAATGTTTCCATTGCTTTATACGGACTGGGAATTCAAAATGTTCCGGTTATGTACCTGGTGACTATTTTTTTGGGTGTACTGGCTATCGGGTTTATAAACTTCCTTGTCAGTTTTTCCCTCGCTTTTTTTGTAGCCGTAAAATCCCGGGGCGTGTTGTTAAAGGATTATCCGGAGTTCCTGGGAATCCTGGGCCGTTATTTCCTGAAAAAACCATTGGATTTCATCCGGCCGCGCAGCCAGCTTTCGGAACCAGATTGATTTTCTTTCCTTAACATTGCGCATTCCAATCAAGCTATATGACACCTATAATTGAATGCGTTCCCAACTTCAGTGAAGGCAGAGATCCACAGATCATTCAATCGATAACGAACGAAATTGAAACGGTTGAAGGAGTCAGGCTGCTCAACGTGGATCCGGGTAAGACCACCCATCGTACGGTTGTAACTTTTGTCGGAAATCCGGCGGCCGTTGTGGAAGCCGCATTCCTCGCTGTCCGGAAAGCGGGTGAATTGATTGATATGCGCCGTCACCGCGGAGAACACCCGCGTATGGGCGCCACGGATGTTTGTCCCCTGATCCCGGTCTCGGGCATTTCAATGGAAGAAACCGCGCGTTGGGCGCAGAAGCTGGCAGAGCGGGTGGGAAATGAACTGGGGATTCCGGTATATCTCTACGAAGCCGCGCAGGAGAATAAGGCCCGGAGTAATTTATCGGTTATACGTGCGGGTGAGTACGAAGGGTTTGCGGAAAAAATAAGAAAAACAGAATGGAAACCCGATTTCGGTCCTGCGGTTTTTGATGAAAAACGGGGTGCAACCGTGATCGGCGCCCGTGACTTTCTCGTTGCCTACAACGTGAATCTGAATACGACTTCTGTCCGCCGGGCCAACAGCATTGCATTTGACGTGAGGGAAGCCGGACGGATAAAAAGAGAAGGGAATCCGGTGTATGGTAGTATTGTTACCGATCAAAACGGTAAGCCGGTTATGGTTCCGGGAACTCTTAAATCCGTAAAAGCCATAGGATGGTTCATTAAAGAATATGGTGTGGCACAGATTTCCATGAACCTGACCAATTTGTCCGTCACCCCCCTTCATATTGCTTTTGATGAGGTGTGCCGGAAAGCCGAAGCCAGGGGAATCCGCGTTACTGGCAGCGAACTGGTGGGATTAATTCCGCTTCAATCCTTGCTTGACGCGGGAAAATATTTTCTGAAAAAGCAGAAACGTTCTACGGGTGTTCCAGAAAAAGAGTTGATCCGGATTGCCATTCTTACAATGGGGCTTGATGAACTGGCTCCATTCAAGCCGGAGGACAGGATCATTGAGTATTTATTGAAAGTTGCGGGAGATGAACGACTCATCCACCTTTCGCTGGAGGAGTTTGCAGACGAAACCGCCAGTGAATCACCCGCGCCGGGAGGTGGGTCTGTGGCGGCCTACCTGGGCGCACTGGGTTCGGGCCTGGGCGCGATGGTGGCCAATTTGTCCGCGCAAAAAAACGACTGGGAAACTTTCGGTGAATGGGCGGAAAAGGCTTCAGCATTTAAAAAAGAGCTCCTTTCGCTGGTGGATGCCGATACAAAAGCCTTTGAGGGAATCATGCAGGCGAGGGGCCTTCCAAAAACGACAGAACCCGAAAAGACAGTCAGAACAAAAGCCATTCAGGAAGCGACTTTGCGGGCCATTGAAGTGCCCTACCGGGTGATGCAGGTGGCCCTGAAATCCATGGAGCCCATACGGGAGATGGCAAAAAACGGAAATCCCAATTCGAGATCCGACGCGGGTGTAGGCGCTCTGTGTGCACGCAGTGCCGTGCTGGGGGCATGGCTGAATGTATGTATCAATGCCCAGGGAAATGAAAAAGATAAAACGATCGCAGCCATACTCGATGATGGAGAAAGATTACAAAATCTGGCCATTGAGTTTGAAAAGGAAATACTTGACTCCATAAGCCTAAAGCCGTTTTAAGCCCAAAGCCCAAAGCGTAAAGCTCAAAAAGGTATCCCAATGTTTACATAACCCATTACTCTTTTCCACTGGTCGCAATACATGGCGCTGAGTTCAAGAGGACCCAGCACAAAATTATACGTGAACGTAAGGGCATAGCCGGATAAAAAATCCGGTGCACTGTAATAATTATTTTTTGTATTTATAAAATTATTGAACATGATGTTCGCCTGACCCGTCAGGTAAAGGTTACCATACATATTATAACGAAAGGCCATTCCGATTGCCGCCACGCTGGGCGAATAAAAAGATCCTTCCCTTAGTCCGGCGAACGTAATCTGATTGTGAAAGCTGTGGGTAAGCCCCCCGATGGAAAATTCATTCATGATATTTCCCTTTTGAAAGTTTATCCCGGACTGCAACAAAAACATCAATGTGCTTTTATTGGATAACGGCGAATAGCTTTCGAAATGAAACGTGATCCTCGGATAAGCATTACTTGCCGTTAGAGTATCTGAATCGAATGTGTTCGTATGCAATTGGAGATCCGGATTTTGTGTAAATACCCAGTCTCCCTCCAGTTCTGATTTAATTCCTTTCCTTGGATAAACGGGCCGGTCGAGGGAGTTATGATTGAAATAAAAATAACTGGTAGGAAAGTCGTCCGTTCCGTTAAATTCCAGGACCGAAGTGATAGAAGGTTTATACCGCGTCCATTCAAATCGTGTTCCAAAACCAATGGTCATATCCCGGTTTGTAGAATATCCCAGTTTGCCATCCATCACAAAATAATTCTGGTTATAAATTCCGGCTTCTTTTGTATTCATGTATGTCGTAATATTCATCTGGTCGAACTGGGTAGATAACACCAGAGCAAATTTTCTGTTCCTGCCCAGGTATTGCAGGTGTTCGCCTTTTACGTTGAACGTTTCGCCAATATTAAAAGTGACGAGGCTCCTTGAATTGGGCGTAAAAAAATCCCTGGACGTGATGTTCAGAATGGCGCTAATTCCGGTAAACTGATTATAGTGCAGTGAGACCTTTCCAAATGTCAGCGGATTTTCGGATACGTCAAAAACGATCTTGGCTGAATAATCCGGCTGGGGATCCAGGTGATAGATAATCCGGTTATAGTAGCGGGTTCCGGCCGCTCGCCGAACCATATAGGAAAGCATTTGAGGAGTATAAACATGATTTGTCAGCAGCCCGGTGGTATGAATAAAAAAATCCTGGGTGGTAAATTTCAACCCGTTTACTTCATATGAAGAAATTTTCACGCTCTGCACAGAGGGTAATTCTTTATCAATGATTTCCGGTGCGTATAATGTATTGAGGGAATCGGCCAGTTTTTTCAATTGCGGGTACAATTTTCTTCCTTCTTCCAGGCCCGCTTCAATAATTTCGTCTGCATTACTAAAAGTGGCCATGCTGTATTTTTCCAGCGGCGTTTTAACATAAATATTACAGAGTGGTACTTCCAGTTTGGTATCTTCCGCCTCCCTGAAAAAAGCCACCTGCAAAAGCACCTGTATGGCATTGTTCACTTTATTGGCTGGAAGAAGATTGCTCGTTACATTGCTACCGATAATATACTGAGCGCCCATTTCGCGAACATCCTTTACAGGAAAATTCCGAACGATACCGCCGTCAACTAATAAATGTCCGTTGTATTCCACCGCCGTAAACACAGACGGAATGGCCATACTCGCCCGGACGGCAGAGACAATTTCACCGCTATCCAGCACTACCGCCTGGCCGGTCGAAATATCCGTTGCCACGCATTTAAAAGGAATAACAAGAGAATCGAAATTTTTTATCTTATATACCGGAAATAAAAGCTCGGAAAATTTAAGCCATAGTTCCTGGCCTTCCAGAACGCCGGTAGAAATGCGGAAAAAATTATTCACCCAGGGAAGTTCAAGGTCGTATTTACCATACTCATCCTTTTCTTCCATGATAATATTCCGCATAGAGCCCTGGTTCGAGAGGATCTGATCCCAGTGCATGCGCCGGGCAATATATAAAATGGTGTCGGCAGAATAGCCGGCTGCGTAGAGCGACCCGATAATGCTGCCCATACTGGTGCCTGTGATATAGTCAATGGAAAGACCCGCAGAATCAATGGCCTTGAGAATGCCAATATGCGCCAGCCCCTTGGCTCCGCCGCCACTCAGCGTGAGTCCGATTTTGGGTCTTTTCTGTATTAATGAATCCTGGCCAAAGGAAGCGTTATGGGTAAAAATAAAACAACCGGCAATCAACAAGCCACGCGCCAAAAGGAGATACGAATTTCTTTTAATAGCTTACAAGGTTTGTTATAAAATTACGCAAAGAAAATTTGAGAATTAAGTTACGCTTCTTCTTCCAATTCCATCAGCTTTTCCAGGGCAACATCATATTGCTGCCTGGCGATGGTCAACTGGAGGGCGGCTTTTTTGTATTCCGATTCAGCTACCAGGAATTTCTGTCTGTCCGCATAAATATCCGGAGCTGACAATTGCAGTTCCAGACGGTTGCTTTCTGTCTGGAGACGTTTAATATCATCATCGAGTTGCTCGACTCGTTTTTGTTGTTTCTGAAGCAGCTTTTTTGTTTCTTTATTGACGGGTTGAGAAGCCACAGCGGGTTTTGGCTGTTCAACAGCCTGCTTTTCAACTTTAGTTTTGGCTGGTCCGGTCTTGCCCTGTGCGCTCATGCGTTTGTTCCATTCCACCCACTCGTCATAACTTCCTTTGAAAATCTTAATTTGTCCGTTTTCAATTTCCCATATCCTGTTCGCCGTTTTGGAGATAAAAAAACGGTCATGACTCACCAGAATATAACTCCCTTCATATTTATTCAGCGCTTCGGCCAGCAATTCGCAGGAATGAATATCCAGGTGGTTTGTCGGCTCATCCAGTATAAGAAAATTGGCCTTACCCGCAATGGTTTTTGCCAGCGCCACCCGCGCTTTTTCACCGCCGCTCAGCACTTTGATCTTTTTTTCGACGTCATCCCCGGAGAACAGAAAACAACCCAGCAGGGTTCTGAGCTCGAGTTCATTTTTCCCGGATCCGCAGTGTTTCATTTCTTCCAGTACGGAATCATTGATATTTAGGGATTCGAGCTGATGTTGCGCATAAAAACTCGCATCCACGTGATGGCCCCAGGTGCGCTCACCCGTAAATGATTCCGTTCCGGCAATAATGCGCAATACGGTTGATTTGCCTTTTCCATTCGCGCCGATCAGGGCAATTTTATCCCCCCGTTCAATTTCAGCCTCGGCATGCCGGATGATTTCGATATCTCCAAAATTTTTACTGAGGTCCTTTAATTGAACCAGTACTTTACCTGGCTGGCGATCAACCCTGAACTGGATCCGCATGTCAGGCCTTTCCATCTCAACATTTTCGATCCGCTCAATTTTATCCAGCCGCTTCATTGCGGATTGCGCGGCTGCAGCCTTGCTGGCCTTGGCTTTGAAGCGTTCTATAAATCTTTCCTGCTGACGGATAAAATCTTTTTGATTTTCGTATGCCCTTTGCTGAAGGGAAATACGCATTTCCTTTTCTTTTTCATAAAAGGAATAATTCCCGTTATAAAAATGCAGGTTCTGTTGATAGAGTTCGACAATTTTATCTACCATCCGGTCCAGAAAAAATTTATCATGACTCACGATTACAACGGAGCCCTGATAATGCTGCAGATATTTTTCAAGCCATTCAATGGAAGGCAGATCCAGGTGATTGGTTGGTTCATCGAGCAGGAGAAGGTCCGGTTTCTGAAGAATCATTTTGGCCAGAAGCACACGCATGCGCCAGCCACCACTAAATTCACGATAGGGCCTCTGCAGATCGTTATTGGAAAATCCAAGGCCCTGCAATACTTCTTCCGTTTTATGATGGATATTATATCCGTCCAGCAAATCCATTTCATGGAGTTTGTCGGTATAATTGAGCAATAACTGCTCGGACTGTTGCTTCCCCGCTTTTTCTTCGGCTTCCAGTTCTTTAGCCAGTTCATCCAGTTCCTGCTCCACGCTCAGCACATTTTCAAATGCACCCATGGCCACCTTGAGTATGGAATCACCCGTATCAAAACTGAGGAGATCCTGATGCAGGTAACCAATACTTGTATTCCGGCTGCGTTCCACAGTTCCTGCGGATGCGGAATATTCTCCTGCCAGCAATTTCAGCAATGTGGATTTGCCCGTACCATTGTAACCGATCAGTCCGATATGTTCATTGGGTTGAATATGCCAGGTGGCATCATCGAGGATCATCCGGGCGCCAAACTCAAACGTCAAATTCTGAAAACCTGCCAGCATATAATGAATGGGGATTAAATCAAACGCGCAAAATTAAAGCAAATGCAATTAGAATTATCTTTGATTAAATTCTATTTATGAAGAAGGCCCTGTTATTGATTGCTGTGCTGGCCCTGGCCCTCGGAATAGCCTATCTGGTGCTTCACAAAAACAATTCCGGTAGTAACAAACCGGAAGAAAAAGACCTGCCCCTGTCCGTAAACTCAAAAACTTCGGCATTTAACCGGTCTTTTGCCGGCTTATTGATTAGCTATTACCAGTTAGCTGACGGATTTGTAAATGCAGACAGTTCCGGGATTTCATCGTCCGCCGGTAAACTCAGCTCCGCTGTAGACAGTATCCGCTTTGATCAGTTTAAGGCTGATACGGCTATTGTGCAAACGGCAAAAAGTCTGGCCCTGTCAATCCAGGGTGACGTGGCCGGTCTGAAGGGAGAAAAGACCATGGAAGAAAAGAAAAGGGAATTCAATATGATCACGGATGAATTGTATTCGCTGGTTAGGGTCGTAAAATATGATGGTAGTGTGATCTACTATATGCGAAGTCCGAAGGCTTTTGCAGATTCCTCCGAAGCATACTGGCTTAGTCCGAGTAATAAAATCGTGAACCCCTATCTGGGTAAAAATCATCCGGTGTATAAAGACAAAATGCTGGATTATGGTGAAGTAAGCGACAGCATCCATTTTTCTGCACCCGTGAGTGAATGATGAAAAAAATTCCGATTTTTTGTTTATTGATGTGGGCATTGGCTCTCCAGGCGCAGAATAAATTCAGCATTACCGGGTATGTTAAAGATTCCCTTTCCTCCGAAAACCTGATCGGAGCAACCGTTAGCTTTAACGCGCAGCAGAAAGGCGTTAATAGCAACGGGTATGGATTTTATTCCGTCACGTTACCGGAGGGCCACTATGTATTGACAGCCTCCTATGTCGGATATATTTCCAAATACTTGGAAATAGACCTCGACAAAAACATCAACCTTAATTTTCTGATCAACCTCCGCAACACCACCAATGAGGAAGTGGTTGTCTATGCCAAAAAAAAAGACGCCAATGTAACAAGCGCACAGATGGGGAAAATAGACCTGTCGATGAGCCAGGTAAAAAACCTGCCGGTATTATTTGGCGAAGTGGATATCATGAAAACACTACAACTGCTACCGGGAGTCAGTAATGCGGGAGAAGGAAATACCGGGTTATATGTAAGGGGAGGAGGGCCGGATCAAAACCTCATCATGCTGGATGATGCCATCGTGTATAACACGGGCCATCTTTTCGGATTTTTTTCCATTTTCAACGGTGATGCCATTAAGAATACGACCCTTATCAAAGGAGGAATGCCGGCGCAGTACGGAGGCCGACTGTCTTCAGTGCTGGATGTTTCCATGAAAGAGGGTAACATGAATAAATATGAAGTGGACGGAGGTCTTGGCCTGCTGGCTTCACGTTTATCCGTACAGGGTCCCCTGGTAAAACAAAAAGCTTCGTTTATTGTGTCATTCAGAAGAACCTACCTTGACCTGCTGGTAAGTCCCTTTGTACCGCGGTCCAGCAGCTTTTACGGTTCCGGATATTATTTTTATGACCTGAACGCAAAAGTGAATTTCCAGTTTTCGGAAAAAGACCGTGTCTACCTGAGCGGATATTTTGGGAGGGACGTATTTGATTTCAGAAATTCCCAGCGGTCATTCAGTACTAAAATTCCCTGGGGTAATTCCACTGCCACCCTGCGCTGGAACCACGTGTTCAACCGGAAATTATTTGCCAATACCACCTTACTGTATAACGATTACAAATTCGCTTTCAACGGAGCCCAGGACAATTTTGCCTTGAATCTTTCATCCGGAATCCATGACCTCAGCGTCAAAACCGATTTTGATTACTTCCTGAACCCGAAACATAAAATCCGTTTTGGCGGACTATACACCTATCATACGTTCACGCCAAATATATTGAACGGACATCAGGATTCTGTCATTTTTACCCCGAATAATTCCAATATTAAATATGCGCGGGAAGCGGCGGTTTATCTGCAGGACGATTGGCAGGTGAGCCAAAAAATGGATATCAGCGCCGGGATTCGTTTCAGCGCTTTCGAGCAGGTAGGACCTTTTACTATTTACCAGACGGACGCTGATGGAAATAAAACCGACAGCACCCATTTCGGGAAAGGACAAAATGTAAAGACTTATGGGGGACCTGAACCCCGCCTTACGCTTCGTTATATGCTGAACGATCAAACTTCGCTGAAAGCTTCCGTATCAAGAAATCTCCAATACATACATCTGGTCAGTAACGCCGGTACCACCTTGCCGACTGATCTCTGGGTTCCAAGCACCTACCTCGTTCAACCTCAGATCAGCTGGCTCTATGCCGCGGGCCTGTTCAAGAATTTCAGCAACAATATGTTTGAAACTTCTGTCGAACTCTATTATAAACAAATGCAAAATCAAATCGAATATAAAGAAGGATATACACCCTCTCTCAGCGATCCGGAGGGCTCATTTGTATTCGGTAAAGGCTGGAGCTATGGAGCGGAATGGTATATCAATAAATCAAAGGGCCGGTTTACGGGCTGGCTCGGTTATACTTTATCTTGGACCTGGAGACAATTTCCAGCTCTCAATAACGGACAGAAATTTCCCGCGAAATACGATCGCCGCCATGATCTTTCGGCCGTCGGAGTCTACGAATTGAATACACATTGGAAACTTTCAGCTGTATTTGTCTTTGCCAGCGGTAACGCCACTTCCTACCCCGAAAAATTTTATGTCATAGAAGGAACGCTGACCCAGGATTTCAGCAGGATCAATCAGTACAGGCTTCCGCCATATGACCGCCTGGACCTGGCAGCCATATACACACCGACGCACAAAAAAAATAAAAAGCTGCACACCAGCTGGGTCTTCAGCATTTACAATGTCTACAATCGTTTAAACCCTTATTTTATTTACTTCGATCAAACGGGTAGCCCTTTCGACGGAACGCTTCAGGTACAGGCAAAAAAAGTTTCTCTTTTCCCCATTCTGCCTTCTGTCACCTGGAATTTTCATTTTTAATTCAGCCGTTTATATAAAAGCAGTTTCCGGAAAGGATTTTGATTGATATATTCGGCTCCATTTAAAAAATTCACATGAGAAAAGGAATTGTTGTACTGTTTTTACTGCTGGCCGGCGGATTATTCGCCCAGAAGGAAAACCTGGACATGACCATGCTGGCTAAAATTAGGGACGAAGGAATGAATCGTTCCCAGGTAATGGAAATTGTTTTTAATCTGACGGACGCCAATGGCCCACGCCTGATGCAGTCGCCCGGGTATTTTAAAGCTGCCAACTGGGCCAAAACCGCGCTGGCATCCTGGGGATTAGAAAATGCAGATCTCGAAGCCTGGGGCAAATGGGGGAAAGGATGGGAACTGGAGAAATATTATTTGGCGATGACGGCTCCTTATTATAAACCGCTGATCGGTTTTCCTAAAACTTTTTCATCGGGTACAAACGGACTCGTACAGGCGCAGGTCCTGCTGATTGAAGCAAAGGATTCCACCGGACTTTCTGTTTACCAGGGTCAGCTGAAAGATAAAATTGTACTGATCAAAAGAACGGATTCCCTCCCGTTGGGTTTTGTTCCGGATGCGAGCAGATACAGCGATTCGGACCTCATCAAACTGGCCGCATTCGATCCGAACGCACCTGTCGCTCCTTCCAACACGGCAGCCGCTTTCCTCGCCGCGGCCCGTTATCTGGCCCAGGTCAAAAAATTGGCTATAGCCGAAGGCGCTATTGGAATATTGACCACAAGTACACGCAATGCGGATGGAACAGTTTTTGTTCAGAATGGAATTCCCTACAATGCAGAAATGGAGCCGGCATTGAATGACATTTCAATTTCCTACGAGGATTTCATGACAACACAAAGACTATTGCAGCATAAGATTCCGGTTTCCGTCGATCTGGAGCTTCGCGCGAAAATATTTCCGGACGACCAGCAGGGTTATAATGTGGTCGCTGAAATTCCCGGGACGGATAAAAAATTAAAGGAACAACTGGTGATGATCGGCGGTCACCTGGATTCCTGGCATGGGTCAACCGGTGCAACGGACAATGCTGCCGGTTCTGCCGTCATGTTAGAGGTCGTGCGCATACTGAAGACCGTTGGTATTAAACCGCGCCGTACGATCCGGATCGTTTTATGGGGCGGTGAAGAAACGGGCCTGCACGGATCCAAAAACTATGTAAAGAATCATTTTACGGATACGGCCACAAAAAAATTCAATGCTGCCGGGGACAAACTTTCAGTTTATCTGAATCTGGACAATGGAACCGGAAAGATCCGCGGTATTTATCTGCAGGGAAATGCAGCGGCCGGAACCATATTCGCGCAATGGTTTGAACCGTTTCATGAGTTGGGCGCCGCCACGCTCACGCTGCAAAATACAGGCGGAACGGACCATCTCTCGTTTGATGCAATCGGGCTGCCGGCCTTCCAGTTTATTCAGGATCCCATGGAATACGGAAGCAGAACCCATCATAGTACAATGGACAGTTACGATCACCTCAGCGGAGGGGATTTGAAACAGGCCGCAACGATAATCGCCTCATTTGTCTATGATGCAGCGCAGCGGGATGAGAAGATGCCAAGAAAATAGAGGCAAGTGTGGGAGTATGGGGGTAAGAGAATTTGGGAATTTGGAAATTTGAGAGTGGTGAAGTAAAGAAGAACTTTAATTCACACTCCCATACTTCCATACTCTCACACTTTCCTCCGCTTTACTCGATTTTCTTATACTGAAAATTGAGAACTATGTTTTTTTGTTCGGTAGAAATAATTCTTTCCTCATACCTTTTTTCTCCGTCCCTTACAACAAGCAGGGAAGTGTTCGGAGGTATGTCACCAAGATTTTCCGCCACCATCACCAGCTGGTGCGGATGTTCCGATGGCTCAACATTTATTCGCACAGTGATGGGCTGATCTGATAATCTTGCTTTTGAAATAAGTAGCCTGTTGTCATAGTAAACCGACACCGTATCGTTATCTATAGCACCGTCATCGTAAATGCGGAGTTCAATGCTCGAATGATTTACTGTAATGGTCTTAAGCAATTCATTTGTCCGGTTCTTAATCACATCGGGAATTGCAACCAGCGCGGGCGGAGAAATTTTGACGGCGCTATCCCTTAGCCCATGAGATGAGGGTTCTGTCGAAGGCAGGGATGATTTATGTTGAGCCGTCTTGGAAAGAGAACCAGCCGGCAGCCCGGGTTGTTTTTTATTTGCAGCCGTTTTGGATGCGGGTTTTTTTGTTGTCACCGCTGGTTTTCCGGAAGGAACGCTGCTGGTTAGTGCCGGTTGCTCAGGAACAGGAACATTTGATTTTTTACGGGCAAGCAGCTCTTTTTCTTTTTTCTCAAGAAAAGGTTCTTTATGAAAATCAGATTCTGCCACCCGGTGCAGAAAAATACTTCCCTTTCCGCAATTGGACAACGAATCATTGACGCTTGTACTAAAATAGGTTCCCTGCAGGTATTCATCGTTTCCGAGTTTTGAATATTGCATGAAACAGGTCATGATGCAAACATTGCCTGAAGCATATCTGACTTCCAGTAATTTTCCCTCTTTCAACAGCACTTTTTTCGTTTCGGCATTGAGTGTTCCGGATGCCTCCGCCTTCCCGTAAAACTCTGTATTCTTATATGAATAGGTGATGGCGTCAAACCGGTTATGTGTTTGGGCAATCTGCACTTCTATTTTATACCGGTCGTCGTAATTACTACCCGTCAGCCGTTCGAGTCCGTCATTGGAACGGAAATGCCCGCGCCAGATGCCAGTCAGGTCCTGAGCATGGATATATGATATCGTGAAACCATTTAATAGAAACAGACAACAAAAAATCCGGAACCTGTTTTTCATCAATGGCAAATTAAATAAAAATATTTTCCGCGGAATGTATCCAAAGCTAAATCTGGCAAGAGTTTGTTAATTTTGCAACCCCTAAAGGAATTGAACTCGTATGATAAAAATTACATTACCTGACGGTGCGGTCCGGGAATTTCCAGCAGGAACCAATTCCCTGGAAATAGCCAAATCCATCAGTGAGGGGCTTGCAAGGAAGGTGATTGCGGCAAATGTGAACGGAGAGGTCTGGGACGCGACGCGCCCCATTCAAAAAGATGCTTCCCTGAAGTTGCTCACATGGAATGACGCCGACGGTAAATCCACGTTCTGGCATTCGACAGCCCACCTGATGGCTGAAGCTGTTGAAGCCATCTTTCCAGGAGTTAAATTCTGGGTGGGTCCCGCAGTGGAAAACGGATTTTATTATGATATGGATCTGGGTGGGCGCCAGATTACGGAGGAAGATCTTCGGAAACTGGAGGTAAAAATGACTGAACTGGCCGCCAGGCAGAACAGATATATCCGGAAAGAAGTTCCAAAAGCCGAAGCCGTACATTTTTTCCAGGAAAAAGGAGACGAATACAAACTGGATCTGCTGCAAAACCTGAAAGACGGAGAAATTACTTTCTATACCCAGGGAGATTTTACGGATCTCTGTCGCGGCCCCCATATTCCTGACACCGGTTTTATCAAGGCTCTGAAACTCACGAATATCGCCGGGGCTTACTGGAAGGGGGATGAAAAAAACAAACAACTCACCCGTATCTATGGCGTCAGTTTCCCTTCAAAAAAAGAACTGGATGAATACCTGCTTATGCTCGAGGAAGCCAAAAAGCGAGACCATCGCAAACTGGGCAAGGAGATGGGAATTTATACCATGGATGACGACGTGGGGCCTGGTCTGATCCTTTGGATGCCAAATGGGACCATAATTATTGAAGAACTGGAAAAACTTGCAAAGGAAACCGAGCGGGCAGCGGGTTATCAACGGGTGGTCACTCCGCATATAGCCAAAGAAATTCTCTATCTCACTAGCGGACATTTACCCTATTATCAGGATAGTATGTACCCCCCCATGGAACTGGACGGGACAAAATATTATCTGAGAGCAATGAATTGCCCGCATCACCATAAAATATTCGCCGCGGAGCCAAGAAGTTATAAAGATCTGCCGCTAAGACTGGCCGAATACGGTACCTGCTACCGGTACGAACAAAGCGGGGAGTTGTTTGGCCTCATGCGCGTCCGCTGCCTGCATATGAATGATGCGCATATCTATTGCAGTAAGGAGGAATTTGCGCAGGAATTCCGGGCAGTGAATGAGATGTACCTGAAGTATTTTAAAATATTCGGAATTGATAAATATGTTATGCGACTGAGTCTGCACGACCCCGCGGGCCTGGGCAAAAAATATGTCAATGAACCCGAACTTTGGCTGGAAACAGAAGCTATGGTCCGAAACGTCCTTCAGGACACCAATACCCCTTTTGTGGAAGTAGCAGGCGAAGGAGCATTTTACGGGCCAAAAATTGACGTCCAGATCTGGAGCACGATCGGGCGCGAATTCACCCTGGCAACTAACCAGGTCGATTTTGCACAGGGAAGGAGTTTTAAGCTGGCGTTTACAAACCGTGAAAACCGCTCCGATACCCCCCTGATAATCCATAGAGCACCCCTGGGTACTCACGAACGTTTTATTGGTTTTTTACTGGAACATTATGCTGGTAAATTCCCCTTGTGGCTGGCGCCTCAACAGGTTAAATTGCTGCCTATCAGTGATAAGTACCAGGGCTACGCACAAACTGTTTTAGAATCGCTTAAAAATGCGGATATTCGTGCAACCATCGACGACCGGAGTGAAAAGATTGGGAAGAAGATCCGTGACACCGAACTGGCCAGGGTGCCCTATATGCTCGTCATTGGTGAAAAGGAAGTGAACGACCATAAAGTGTCTGTCAGGCGGCAGGGTAAAGGCGATTTGGGTGTACAGGATGTAGAGACATTCATCAATGAATTAAAAACAGAAATAAAATTAAGATCCTAAAAAAATAATAAGCGGATCTTAACTATTGCTCAACTAAAAAATATAAATGGCATTTCCACCGAGACCTCCCAGGGGTAATTTTAATCCAAGATTCAGAAAAGAACAACAACAGGAACACCGTACCAACAATATGATTCGCGTACCTCAGGTGAGGCTGGTTGGAGAGAATGTTACCGTAGGAGTTTATCCGACCACTGAAGCTCTTAAAATGGCGCAGGATCAGGCACTCGACCTGGTAGAAATTTCTCCTAATGCTGATCCACCGGTTTGTAAGATTATAGACTATAACAAATTCCTCTACGAAAAGAAACGGAAGGAAAAGGAAATGAAGGCCAAAAGCAAGGCCTCCGAAGTAAAGGAAATTCGTTTTACTCCAAATACCGACGACCACGATTTCGATTTTAAAGCAAAACATGCGGAAAAATTTCTGAAAGACGGCGATAAGGTGAAGGCCTATGTTCAGTTTAAAGGCCGTGCTATACAGTTCCGCGAAAGGGGAGAACTGCTCCTGCTCAAGTTCGCAGAAAGATTGAATGAGGTTGGTGTTTTAGAGGGCATGCCAAAAATGGAGGGCAAGCGAATGCTTGCTATCTGGGCTCCCAAATCTCAAAAAAAGAAATCTTAGCACCCGGCAACTGGCTGTCCGGATTTTTCCCATGGATATAGTACTTATCGGTTCCGGAAATGTGGCAACCGTACTCGGACGTAAATCGCTTGCTTCCGGTCACCGGATCATTCAGGTGTATAGCCGCCAGCAGGTTCATGCAAACACCCTGGCCAGCCGTCTGGGATCCGAGGCCATTTCATCTGTTTCATCTATTGAAAGAAATGCTGATCTGATGATCATTGCATTGCGGGATGAAGCACTGGCGCCTTTCATAAAGTCCCTCGGCGAAACTAAATCCGTGGTAACGCATACGGCCGGTGCAATTTCAATAAACGAGATTCGCAGCACCGGTGCTTCATATGGTGTCTTATATCCCATTCAAAGTCTGCGTAAGGAGATTGAAATCATTCCTCCTCTTACTTTACTGATAGATGGTAATAAACCGGAAACCCGCGCCCGGTTAAAAGAATTCGCTTCCACTATTGCAGAAATTGTTATGGAAGCTGATGATGAAACGCGTTTGAAATATCATCTCGCGGCTACCCTTGTAAATAATTTCACCAATCATCTGTTTACCCTGGCCGCGACATTTTGCGAAAAAGAAAATATATCATTTGCTGTTCTGCAACCCCTAATGGAAGAAACGGTGTTAAGGATTCGAAATATTTCTCCGGCTGCAGCACAGACCGGTCCTGCCATTCGGAACGATCAGCATACACTTCAAAAACACCGGGAGCTATTGAAAAATTATCCTGCTATAGCCAGATTCTATGAATTATTCACAGAAGAAATTCAGAAATTCGCGTTAAGCGTTACGCGTTAGCAGTTGCATTACTATTCAGGCTTTAAGCTTAAAAGAATACTTTTGCTGCAAAACATTTCATGAACCTGCTCGGATCGTTCAAACCGGTTACCACACTCATATTTGATATTGACGGTGTATTAACGGATGGCGGCATATGGGTATTTGAATCCGGCGAACAGGTTCGCCAGATGAGTGTAAAGGATGGTTATGCGCTGCAACTGGCGGTGAAAAAGAAATATCACCTTGCGGTTATTTCCGGTGGCAATGGAGTCGGCGCCTCTATCCGCTTACAAAAACTGGGTATCACCAATGTTTTTCTCAATGTGACCGATAAAACACAGGTACTGGAAGATTATTTACAAAAAAATCATCTGAACTGGGATGAAACATTATATATGGGTGATGATATACCGGATTACGGTCCCATGAAAAAAACGGGGATGCCCTGTGCACCGGCCGATGCTGCACCGGAAATTATACAAATTGCCCGTTACATTTCGCCACACGGGGGAGGAAAAGGCTGCGTTCGCGACGTTATTGAAAAGTTGCTTCGATTGCACGGCAATTGGGAACTGGAACCGGCCATTCCTTCCCGCTAAGGTTAAAATATATTATGAAATTAAGTGCAGTACCGGCTTTTTTCCGATTGATCCGTTGGCCCAACCTTCTTTTTATTGGCCTCACCCAATCCCTTTTTTATTTCTGTATTTTAATCCCAAGTTTTTATCAGGGCCATCCTGTTCATGAAAATATCCTGAAACCGGAATACTTCGCTTTGCTCAGCCTCTCTTCCATTTTGATTGCGGCGGCCGGATACATTATCAATGATTATTTTGACCTGCATATCGACCGGATAAACAAACCGGAGAAAGTGGTGGTGGAAAAAATAATAAAAAGAAGGTGGGCGATTATCTGGCACTGGGTCTTATCCGGACTCGGCATCGCTATCGGATTTTATCTTTCCTGGAAGATCAGGAATATTTTTATTGGGCCCTCGAATACGGTTTGTGTTTTAGTACTCTGGTTTTACAGCACCACGTTCAAAAAAAAATTGCTGATCGGGAACCTGTTGATTTCCCTGCTCACGGCCTGGGTGATCGGCGTATTATATTTATCTGAGTTCCGTCTTCATCGGTTTGTAAATCCGGAATTTCACGGCGCGCTGTCCAGGGTCTATAAATTTGCCGTTGTATATGGATCATTTGCGTTTATCATCTCGCTGGTGCGGGAAGTAATCAAGGATATGGAAGATATGGAAGGCGATGCGCGTTATGGTCGCCGCACGATGCCCCTGGTCTGGGGACTGAATGCCGCAAAATTCTTCTGCGTCAGCTGGCTGGTGGTATTGGTCGCGGCGTTAATTTTCATTCAGTTCTATGTACTTCAGTACAGGTGGTGGCTGACGATCGTTTTTACCTGTTTCGGTGTGATCTATCCCATTCTGCGGGTATTAAAAAAATTATCCAGGGCCACGACGCCGCAGCAGTTTCACCAGCTCAGCCTGTTGATTAAATCCATTATGATGATGGGGATCCTCTCCATGATTTTCTTAAAATATTATACTTCATGGATCGGATAATCCTGGCTTCCGCCTCTCCCCGTAGAAAACAATTATTGGAATGGGCGGAAATCCCTTTCGACGTTTTGCCGAGCGATATGGAAGAATTGATTCCGGAGGGGCTCCCCGTTTCTGAAATTCCCGTTTTTCTGGCCAGCCAAAAAGCCGCCATCGTTAGAAAGCGGGTGACAGAAGGAAAAATCATTCTGGCAGCGGATACGATTGTCGTGCTGGATCAGCAAATCCTGGGCAAACCCGCGGATCGTGCTGATGCCATCCGGATGCTTAGTCTTTTATCCGGTTCCACGCATGAAGTAATTACCGGTGTTGCGCTGGCAAGCGTAAAAAAGGAAATTCTTTTTGCCGAAACCACCCGGGTCCGCTTTCATCTGCTCACGCGTGCGGGAATCGAACACTATGTAGATAATTATCATCCCTTTGATAAGGCCGGCGCGTATGCCATCCAGGAATGGATCGGCGTTACCGGCATTCACTCCATCGATGGCGATTTTTACAATGTCATGGGACTGCCCGTTAGCCGGGTATTGCAGGAACTGAAATTCTTTTAAGGCTGAATCCTTAAAAGGATTCAGCCTTAAAAGAATTTAATGTGGAAAATATGTAATTGTAGAAAATTACATATTTGCCACATTGATTCCCAGGGTTTTTTTCCTCCCCGGAACTGCGACTTACCCTTTTTTTCCTGACTGATCCAATACTATTTTTAGACTGATCAATAAAACCCCGATGACGGAAAAATTGTTGCAATTCATTTGGAAAAACCGGTATTTCAATCAGCAGGGTTTGGAATTGATAACGGGCGAACCGGTAACGATCGAATATCCGGGAGAAGAAAATAAACATCAGGGACCGGATTTCACAAACGCCAGAATCCGTATTAATGGTAATTACTGGATCGGCAGCGTGGAACTGCATTTATTTTCATCGGGATGGGTAAAACATTGTCATGGCGAGGACGATAACTACCGAAACGTAGTATTGCACGTCGTTTGGAAACGGGACCGTCTGGATATCAAACGGAACATTCCGCAACTGGAACTTTGCAACCGCATTTCACGGTTGATGCTGGAAACCTATATGGGCTGGATGCATAAGCCGGTCTTTATTCCCTGTGAATTATCTGCTTCAAAAACAGAAAACAGAAAATGGGAAAGCTGGGCATCCCGATTACTGGTCATGCGGTTGAACCGGAAGATGTATCATATCCTGGATTCTTTACGGATAAATCAATATCACTGGGAAAAACAGTTGTGGTGGATGGTCGTCGCGAATTTCGGTAATCCAGTAAACACAGCTGCTTTTGAGGCCGTTGCCCGGAGTATTCCATTTTCGTTGATTGCAAAACATCGTAACCATTTTATCCAGCTGGAAGCACTATTCATGGGTCAGGCGAATCTCCTGGAATCAGATTTCAGAGATCCCTATCCCGTGATGCTCAAAAAGGAATACCTTTTTCTGAAGAAGAAATATGGCCTGAAAAAAGTGTATGAACCGGTCCATTTTCTAAGGATGCGGCCGGAGAATTTTCCAGCCATTCGTCTTTCCCAGCTCGCCTCCCTGTTCGCTGAAACAACAGCTTTATTTTCGTGGGTGCTGGAGTGTAATTCTGTACAGGCGCTAAGAAAAAAACTGATGGTCAGGGCAAATGATTACTGGCACAAACACTATGTTTTTGAGAAGCTTTCCCATTACCGTGAAAAAATGCTTGGAACTGGCATGTGCCATAATATAATCATCAACAGTATCATTCCGCTGTTGTACACTTACGGGAAAATGATCCCTGATCAGGTTATACTTAAAAAAGCAATTGGCTGGCTCGAACAAATGCCGGCCGAGCAAAACCATGTGTTAGCGGGATGGAAGCGGATTGGCGTTTCTGTAAAAAAAGCGGCGGGTTCCCAGGCCCTGATCGAACTGAAAAATGAATTCTGTGACCAGCGCAAATGCCTGGAATGCGAAATCGGCAAACAGTTGTTGGAACCTGATGAAAAATAAATGCCTGACCAGCGCAAAGCCCGGGATGCGAAATGGGTAAATATTAATCGAATTAGTAGTTTGAGAAATCTTCTACGGCCGTGTGCCAGTTATAGTTCACCTGAACATCAATGTCAGGATGAATACTATACATCACCGGACAGGTATCCGCGGCCCGCTGAAGAATCGTCTTATTCTTTTCTGTTAGATGCAAATCAACCGGTAAATGAAATGTTAAAGAAATGCCTGAAATACGGCGGGGATCGGTATGCATGGTCTTTTGAATGTCAATACTCGTTCCTTTCAGATTAATCTTTAAATCGCGGGCTTTTTGACCCATCATGGTCAGCATACAGGATCCCAGCGCGGTGGCAACCAGATCAGAAGGAGAAAATCTTTCCCCTTTTCCCTGATTATCAAGAGGTGCGTCTGTTTCTATAGTTGTACCCGAAGCATTGTGAAGAGCAACCGTTCTAAGGTCTCCTTCGTAAATAACAGTGGAGGTCATATATTTTTTCATAAATTTACAGCAGTAATACTAACCATGCCGGTAAAAAGCGTTTTGTATCTTTTCTGCCTAGCCCTGATTACTCTTCCAGTTCTTGCCCAGCAACCCACCACCCCGGATTACAATAATTCCAAAAATTCTGCAAAAAGACAGCGGATGAACCAAATGATTAAAATGGATGAAGAGGGTGACCTGATTTTTGATCATTACGGATTGTTTGGTTTTAAACTGGCTACGGACGGATATGGAATTTTTTATGAAAGAGGGAAATTCATCACCAATCAGAGATCACGGACACTGACTTTTGAACTTAATGAAATAAAAGATCCAAAAGATCATAAAGAAGCCGTATCCGGCGACGGGTATACCTATAACTATGTTTCGGTCGGCCGGCTAAACAATTTTTATGAATTAAAAGCGTCCTACGGACAACAGATCATGCTCGGAGGCAAGGCAAATAAGAATGGAGTCGCCGTGACGTACCTGTATAGCGGTGGTTTGTCACTTGGGATGCTCAAACAGTACGTTCTGAATGTATACACATCCACCACTCAAATTGCAGGCAGAAGTACGTATCCGACCATATTCGACAGTTCTTATATCGTGTATGACGCCCTTGGACTCGGCGGAGGATGGAATCATCTTACCTTTTCGCCCGGACTAAATGCCAAACTCGCCATGCGTTTTGATTACGGCCGGTACAATACGAATATCGCTGCGTTTGAAACCGGCGTTACGGCCGAATATTATCTCAATGAAATGCCGCTTATGGCCTTTGTTCCTCCCAAACACCTGTTTTTCAACGCCTACATAACGATTATGTTTGGCAAGCGAAAGTGAAAGCGCGCAACCTACGTTTATCTGCTAAATAATTTAGCAATATGGGCTACCTTGGTAAAAAGCAGCAAAAAATGCCGGCGTTCATTACTTGATCTCAATCTGTCGTCCTGGTTATCAGATCTCGTATCGGATGGGAGAATATTATTACGATTACTACAATGTATGCCGAATGATTTGTTCGTTATCAGTCGTTGCTATTCAGGTATTTCTATGCCGGGTTGATCTTACAAGAACGATTGTAAATGTGTAAGAGTTTTTTGGCATAAGAGTTTACACCTAGATTAAATTTAAAGTAAATGTGATATTTTGGAGAATGAAATATTCTCTAATTGCATTATTATTTTGTTCCCAATCTTCCTATAGTCAGACTGATAGTATTATCAACATTACAGAACTCGGATGGACAATAAAGTTACCGTCTGACTTTAAAGTAATAGACACCGCAACTTTGGGAGCCGAAAGTCGAAGTCTAAAAAAAATCTGGGTAAAAAAGCCTGTTGACAGCAACTATAACAGGCAAGTACTTACGGCCAGGGATAGTGGTCGTAATTCAACGTTTTCGATATATTATGTAGATTCCCTGCATGATCCGCTGAATGGAGAATTTCCGGAAGATGCGTATTCGGGCATTATTACATTAAAAAAGACAATGTCGACCACCGTTTATGATGGAGTTAAATTCAATAAACTTCAATTAAATGGAAACCCGGGACCCGGCCGGTCATATATTGCTGTGATGCTTAAAACAATGTACCAGGGCAAAACATTTAATATTACCTATGTTTATTCAGATCCTGGTAAGGGAAAAGAAATTGAACAAATGCTAAGCACATCCAAATTTGATAGGTAGTAGTATTTTTTGGCGGTAAAAGTCATGCTTTCAAGTCATATTGCCTGTTTTTCCTCAGCCTGTAAATGCTGATCCCACCGATTCGGGATGAGTGATTGAATTTAGATGATTGCTTCCTGAAAGTGATTAATTTTGCAGTATCATGCAGGAACTTCCCGTACTTTCTTTTTCAGAACAGTCTGATAACCGGATTAAGAAACCGAACTGGCTTCGTGTTAAGCTACCCATCGGAGAAAATTACAAACAGGTCAGGAACCTCGTTGACCAGCATAAACTGCACACCATCTGTGAAAGCGGCAATTGCCCTAATATGGGGGAGTGCTGGGGTGCCGGTACGGCTACTTTTATGATCCTCGGAAATATTTGTACCCGCAGTTGCGGATTCTGCGCCGTTGCCACGGGAAGACCTCTTCCAGTTGATTGGGATGAACCGCAGCGGGTGGCGGAAGCTATCTTCCTGATGAAAGTAAAACATGCCGTTATTACATCGGTTGACCGCGATGAAATCAGGGATGGTGGTAGTATCATCTGGCAGAATACAATCCGGGCCGTAAAATCCCTGAATCCCGAAACCACACTCGAAACACTGATACCCGACTTTAAAGGAGAAGCCGAAAATATTCAGCGTATTGTAGAAGTATCACCTGAAGTGGTTTCGCATAATATCGAAACCGTGGAAAGACTCACCAAACAGGTTCGTATCCAGGCCAGATATTGGAGAAGTATGCAGACTCTACAGATCCTTAAAAAAGGTGGCATGCGAACCAAGAGCGGCATTATGTTGGGTCTGGGTGAGAAAAAAGAAGAAGTTGTTCAAACCATTAGAGATCTCGCCAATAACGGGGTTGATGTGATCACGATCGGACAATACCTTCAGCCTACAAAAAAACACTTACCCGTAGTTCGCTTTGTTCATCCGGATGAATTTGCAGAATTCCGTGAAATCGGGTATGAACTCGGACTCGATTACATTGAAAGCGGTCCCCTGGTACGTTCTTCCTATCACAGTGAAAAGCATGTTTTTGCCGGTTATGGCAGAAAAGTCTGGATGAGTGAAAAGAAAAATGCAACAACCGTTAATACCTGAGCCTGATATCCCTATTTTGCCTTCCCCTAACGATTTGAATCTTCCTGATCAACTGGCATCGCTGGGTTCAAATAAATCTTACCATAATCAGCAGGAAACCCATGCAACAGCCTCTCCGAATGAAAATCAGAAATTCCATCCCTGTTCTATATCTAATTTTAGTATAGGCAATACTTGAATTAAATTGATTTTCATTGCTTTATACAAATTATCAATTTTTTTCCGATTGACAGTTCACATTAATTATTGTCTATGGATGTGGCGGAGACGGAGGTGACGCAGGGGCACCTGGAGGTGTTGGAGGCACAGCCGGCTGACCGTTATGAGCCGGCATACAACTAATAGCAAAAGCAATACATATTGCGGCAATTATTAACTTCTTCATACTCATGATTTTTAAATATCCAGCCCCGCTGGTTCATTATAGTTTTAAAAATCATGCCACCCTCTTAAGCCTAAAGCGTAAAGCTCAAAGCCTAAAACTAATACTGAAATTTAAAAATGAAAAGATTTCGATTTCTGCATTTGGAATTTTATGCTTTTAAAAAGAAGTTTTAGGCTTTAGGCGTTAAGCGTTAGGCGTTAAGCCATATCCCACACCAGGGCACTCGCGCCGAGGATGGCCGCATCCGATTCACGAAGATGGCTGACGAGGATTTTTACCCTGTTTTGAAATACCTGTATAAGGTTTGCTTCCATATGTTCCCGGGTGGGCTTTAGAATGAGGTCACCCGCCTTGGTTAAACCGCCAAATAAAACAATTGCCTCCGGACTGGAGAACATCACGAAATTGGCGAGTGCCATGCCGAGGATTTTTCCCGTATAATCAAAAATCTCACGGGCTACTTTATCGCCCTGGATCGCCGCGTCATATACTTTTCGGGAATCGATTTCATCCAGCGGAATTTTCCTGAGCAGGCTTTCTTCCTTGGTTCTTTCCAGCACTTCTTTGGCCGTTAGCATGACGCCGGTAGCAGAGGCATAACTTTCCAATGATCCGTTCTTACCCGTTCCTGGATGAAAACGACCGTCGGGAATAATAATCGTATGGCCGAGTTCGCCGGCAAATCCATCGTGACCCAAAATCAAATGTCCGTTGGCCACGATACCGCTGCCCACACCGGTACCCAGCGTGATCATAATAAAATCCTTCATGCCCTGCGCGGCACCATAGGTCATTTCGCCGATAGCCGCCGCATTGGCATCATTGGTAAGTAAGGTCTGCATTTGAAATTTATCCTGAATCAATTGAGCCAGCGGAAGAATACCTTTCCACGGAAGATTCGGGGCATATTCAACATTTCCGGTATAATAATTTCCATTGGGAGCGCCTACGCCAATGCCCCGGATCCTGCCCGGACCACCCACCGTTTGTATGAGTGCCGTCAGTTTTTCATGCAACTCATCAATAAAGGATTCTACCTTCTTATGTTTTTTTGTTGACAGATCGCCGGTAAACAAAACGTTACCGATCCGGTCCACGATACCAAATTTTGTTCCCGTTCCGCCGATATCAATACCAATGGCCAAAGCTTCCAGGGATGGGGGTGTAGAAGTTGCTTTCGACATACTCTTACTATTCATGAATGATTTGAAACAGATTAGTGACCACCCGCGCTCTGCAATGCATCATAGTCAATACCCTGAGTCTTCAACACGGCCTTCACCTTAACTGCATAATAGGCGAGATAGGAAAAGCAGGCCACGCCCACCAGATAGGACCATTGAATACCAAGGAAACGATTGTCCGCCAGATAACCCTGCAACAGGCTGATGACGCCACCTCCAAAAATCATCATAATCAGGAAACTCGCTCCTTCATTGGTGTGTTTACCCAGACCGGCAATCGCCAGGGTAAATATGCATGGCCAAAGAGTTGAGCAAAATAAACCGACGCTGATGAAAGCAAATACACTCGTCATTCCATGTGATAACATACCGATAAAAAGCGCGGTGATCGCCATTAACGAAAAAATTAAAAGTTGGCGGGCAGGATTTCCACGACTCAGTAAGGTCCCGGCAATCATCACCAGGATTACAAACACATAAATATAAAACGGTGTAATATCGTGTTTGGCGATTTTATTGACTAGCAGAAAAACGCCAAATGCCAGGTAAGGCATCACAAAATTTAAAATCTTTTTTAGCCCGGGCTTAACCCCAAAGGCGCCTGCCGAGGATGTCCATCGGCCGATCATCAGGCTGGCCCAATACAGCGAAACAAAAGGTGCAATATTTTCTGTCGGGAATGGAAGTCCGTCAGCTGTTGCCACGTGTTCCTTCATGAATTCAGGCAGGTTGCTGGCCGTACTCACTTCTACACCTACATAAAGGAAAATGCCGAGCATACCAAGTGCCAGCTGGGAATATTTTAAAGGGCCTCCCTTATCAACTGCTTTTACGCCACCTGCAGCGGCTTCATCCGCGGCAATGGCGTCCAGGTCAATTTTATTGGGTAAAGAAGAAAATTTAAAAATTGCGGCTACGACCAAGAATGCTAAACCGAGAATCAGATAGGGCGTTTTAATACTTTCGATACTCGCAACACCTTTCGTACCGATAGCAACGGTTCCAAAAATTGCAAAACTGACAAGCAGCGGACCAATCGTCGTGCCAAAATTATTGACACCACCGGCCAGACTCAGACGCTGCGAACCGGTTTTAGGATCACCCATGATGATAGCCAGCGGATTTGCAGCCGTTTGCTGTAGCGAAAAACCAAGACCCACAATAAATAATCCGGAAATCATCAGTGTAAAAGAAGCTGTTTGCGCCGCCGGATAAAAAAGGAGTGTACCGATGGCAGAAATGATCAGACCGACAGCAATACCATTTTTATATCCGATCCGGTTGAGAATATCTCCGCCATATGCCTTGGAGATAAAGAAATAAATGATGGAACCGACTGTATATGCTACATAAAATGCAAAAGAAATCATTTGCGATTGCCACTGCTGAAGATGCAGTTTTTCTTTGAATACGGGAATGAGGATATCGTTGCTTGCAGCGACAAATCCCCAGAAAAAGAAAACACTGATTAGTACTCCGAATTGTGACCATTTGGTTTTTTGGCTCATAAGCAGGCAAGCGTTTAAATGAGTGTTGAAAGTAGTTAAGTTTTAGCTTGATGAAAAATTTTTTCATATCCCATGAGAATCCCTAAATCCTTCATAAATTGATATCAATTCTAACGGACTCCTTCAATCATAACTTCATTTCATGGAGATTTTACATGTTTCAGCTGAATGTTATCCGGTCGCGAAAGCCGGTGGGCTGGGGGATGTTGTAGGAGCTTTACCCAAATATCAGACGGCAGCCGGGCATATCGCCAAAGTAGTCATGCCCATGTATCGGACAAAATTTCTTTATTCTCATGAATTCGATGTAGTTCATAAAGGATATACCAATTTGGGAAACTGGTGGTTCATCTATACGATCATCAAAGAAAAAAACAATGCGCTTGGTTTTGATCTTTACCTGGTAGATATTAACGGCCTTCTTGACCGGGATAAAATTTATGGTTACGACGATGATTCAGAACGGTTCATTGCTTTTCAGATTGCCGTGGTTGACTGGCTGGCATCCTGGAAACATCATCCCGATGTGGTACACGTACACGATCATCAGGCTGCGCTGATCCCATTCATGTTAAAACACTGTTATCGCTATCAGCATCTGCGGGAGATCCCAACCTTACTTACCATTCATAACGGAGAATACCAGGGATGGCTCAGCTGGGATAAAAGTTATTATATACCCGCGTGGGATGGCTGGAAAACGGGTTTGCTGGAATGGAATAAAAGCATCAATGCCCTTGCCTGCGGCGTACGCTGCGCCTGGAAAGTATCAACGGTAAGCTGGACCTACCTCCAGGAACTCAGATGGTCCGCCAACGGGCTGGAGGCTCTCTTTGAATACGAAAAAGGAAAATGTTATGGTATACTGAATGGAATTGATACAAAGGTCTGGGATCCCGAATCAGACAGTTATTTAGAAAATCATTACAATATAAAAACAAATGCTGCCGGAAAAACAAAGAATAAAGAAATACTTTGCAACCGGTTTGGGCTGGATATAAGAAAACCGCTGATTGCTTTTATTGGAAGACTGGTAGGTGAAAAAGGGGCGGATTTGTTACCGCAGGCTATTGGAGATTCATTTTATTACATCGGGCGAAAAATGAATTTTCTTGTTCTGGGAAGCGGAGCCGCATATATCCAGGACAATCTGGAAAGAGTGAGCGCACTGAGCGAAGGCGATTTTAGTATATTTATTGGTTACGACGAAGCTTTGAGCCACATCATTTATGCCGGAGCTGATTTCATCCTGATGCCTTCCAGAGTTGAACCCTGCGGATTGAACCAGATGTATGCCATGCGGTACGGAACCATTCCAATTGTTCGAACCACAGGTGGTTTAAAAGATACGGTAAAAGATTTTGGCGAACCGGATGGTTACGGGATTCGTTTCAACAATGCCATCGTCGGCGATATCACACAGGCGGTATGGCGCGCTGTTCAATTATACCAGGAACCATTGCTGATGGAAGAATTGAGAAGAAGAATGATGCGGTTGGATTTTAGTTGGGAAACCAGCATGCAGCAGTATCTGGATCTTTATTCTTCGCTTTAAATGAATTTATTAAATACGTTGTTATGTCAAAAAAAGTATTAGCCGTTATTTTAGGTGGAGGTGCCGGTACCCGGTTATATCCTTTAACTGCCAGTCGTTCCAAACCAGCCGTTCCCATTGCGGGTAAATACAGGCTGGTAGACATACCCATTTCAAATTGTCTCAATTCAGGTATCGACCGGATGTTCGTCCTTACCCAGTTTAATTCGGCTTCCCTAAACCGCCATATAAAAAATACGTATCATTTCAGCGCATTCAGCTCGGCATTCGTTGACATCCTCGCGGCGGAACAAACACCGGACAATCCAACCTGGTATCAGGGTACAGCGGATGCGGTGCGGCAATGTCTCCGCCATCTCGGTCCATTCGAAGCGGAATATATCCTGATACTTTCCGGCGATCAGTTGTATCAGATGAATTTTATGGACATGCTGAATAACCATATCAGGCAAAAAGCAGAGATTACCATTGCAACCATACCCGTAGCAGACCGGGAAGCTTCCGAATTCGGTATTTTAAAGAAAGATGCGGAAGGATTTATTACTTCTTTCATTGAAAAACCCAAGAAAGAAGTACTGAAAGACTGGACCAGTGATACGGGTCCGGCCATGCAGGCACAGGGAAGAAATTACCTGGCCTCCATGGGGATTTATATTTTTAATCGTCAGCTATTACAGGATCTTTTGCAGAATGAATATGTGGAAGCAACCGATTTTGGAAAAGAAATACTTCCTCAATCCATCGATAAATACAAAGTGGTCAGCTATCAATATGATGGCTATTGGACCGATATCGGAAATATCTATTCTTTTTTCGAAGCCAACCTCGGACTCACAAAGGAAATTCCAGATTTTAACTTATTCGACAACAACAACGCGATATACACGCGTGCCCGGATGCTGCCTCCTGCAAAAATCAGTGGGACCACACTGGAAAAAACGATCATTGCGGAAGGATGCATTATTAACGCCTCGCGAATTGAAAGCAGTGTGATCGGTATCCGGACGCGGATCGGTATCGGCACTACCATCGTGAGCAGCTACCTGATGGGGATTGACTATTATGAAACCATTGAAGAGATAAGGCATGACAAAGAACATGGATTACCATCCGTTGGAATCGGCGACCGATGTTATATCCGAAATTGTATAGTTGATAAAAACTGCCGGATCGGAGACGACGTACGGATCAACGGCGGATCGCATCTTGAAAATACAGATCATTCATTATACACCGTAAAAGATGGCATTGTGGTGATAAAAAAAGGTGCGGTGATCCCGAACGGATTTGTGATTTAGAAATTTACGATTGCTATGACCAAACAAACTGCGGCCATTCAAAATAAGCTGGTGGAAAAACCAAGGCTCTCTGTCTGGCAGATTGTTACCATGAGCTTTGGCTTTCTGGGCATCCAGTTTGGATTTGCTTTACAGAATGGAAATACCAGTCGTATTCTTCGCTCTTTTGGTGCTGATGTGGATCAGCTGCCTGCTTTCTGGCTGGTGGCTCCGCTCACCGGTATGATTGTTCAACCACTTATCGGCCACTACAGCGATAAAACCTGGAACCGGTTGGGCCGAAGAAAACCATATTTTTTAACCGGCGCGATTTTAACCTGCACGGCGCTGCTGATTCTTCCCAATTCCGGTTCTTTCTCTTCCGTAATACCTGCACTGTGGATCGGTGCGGGCATGGTGATGATTATGGATACTTCCATTAATATCGCAATGGAACCGTTTCGTGCACTCGTGGCCGACAACCTGCCAGACAAACAAAGAACGCTGGGTTTCAGCATACAAACTTTCCTGATCGGACTCGGGGCGGTAGGCGGATCCTATCTTCCCAAATGGATGGGCAATCATGGGTTCAGTTTGCAGGCGGGTCCGAACGGTGTGGCAGATAATATCCGCTACTCATATTATATCGGCGCAGCGGTTTTGATCATTGCCATTTTAGTAACCGTCTTTTTTTCCAGGGAATATGCTCCGTCAGAATACGAAAAATATCATGGCAAGCCGGATCAGTCACATAAAAGGTCGGGCGTCCGTGAAATACTTTATGATTTCCGACACATGCCAAAAACCATGAAGCAACTGGGCCTCGTTCAGTTTTTTTCCTGGTTCGCATTATTTTCCATGTGGGTGTTTACAACCGATGCGGTGGCGACCCATGTTTATGGGTTGACCGGGGAATATGCGAAAACAGTTGCTTATAATGAAGCCGGTAATGAAGTAAGTTCAGCTTTTGGTGTCTACAATGGCGTTGCTATGTTTTATGCACTTCTTCTTCCCGCTATTGCCCGGAAAATAGGACGCAAGGCAACTCACGCATTTTCATTAATGGCAGGCGGCGCGGGTTTGATCTCCATTTTTTTTATAAAAGATCCCGCCATGTTATCTTTTTCGATGATTGGCGTGGGATTGGCCTGGGCCAGTATCCTGGCCATGCCCTATGTTATCCTTTCCGGATCCATTCCACCCGGCAAGCTGGGAATTTATATGGGTATTTTTAATTTTTTCATCACGCTTCCGCAAATCGTGAATGGAGTATTCGGCGGTTCGATCGTGAAACATATTTATGGCGGACAACCCATTTTTGCCATTGTACTGGCGGGATTCTTTTTATTCTGTGCCGCCATCAGCGTGTTATTTGTTTATGACGCGGGTGATATACGGATTAGCAGGAAACAGCAAAGACTGGCCGCCACATGAGAAAATTTTTTTTTCTTCCTCTATTATTTTTATTCCATTTCGGCTTCGCGCAAAATGAAGTAAAGGTTTATCCGTCCAGCTGGTGGACAGGCATGAAGAATCCTCATCTTCAAGTCATGGTACATGGTAGTAACATAGGAAGAAGTAAATTAACTTTCGTCCAAAATGAAAATCCTGGAATTAAATTAGATAGTGTTCAAAAATTAAAAAATCCAAATTATCTTTTTCTACATTTTACAATCGGACGAAATGTCAAACCAGGAAAAATACGATTCGGCCTTCACCTGGGATCTACATTTAATGCAATTGCGATTCCATTGGATCAGGCCATACCCGGCATAGGAAAAACATATGCCCGCGGAATAAATTCCTCCGACTTTATCTATCTTCTGATGCCCGACCGGTTCAGCAATGGTGACCCTAACAATGACCACTATGCGAATATGCGGGATACAGTCGTTGACCGAAAAAATCCGCTCGCCCGCCATGGGGGCGACTTGCAGGGCGTGATCAATCACCTGGACTATATTCAGCAATTGGGTGCAACGGCAATATGGCTCACCCCCGTGATTGAAAACGATATGCCATTGGAAAAAGAACCATCGGGCTGGCTGAGTGGATATCACGGATACTGGTTCACCGATCACTACGAAATCGACAAACGCTTTGGCGGGAAGGAATCCTATTTGAAATTCGTACAGGCGGCGCATGCCCGCGGATTCAAAGTGATCCAGGATGCCGTTTATAATCATATCGGTTCTGAACACTGGTTCATGACCGATCCGCCAACAGAAGACTGGATAAACCAATGGCCTTCCTATCAGGGTACGAATCACCGCGAACAGGCCGTCTTTGATATTCATGCATCGGCAAAGGACAAAGAAGTGATGGAAGCCGGTTGGTTTGTTCCCCATCTGCCGGATCTGAATCTCAGAAATCCGTTGCTCGCTACTTATCTGATACAGGAAGCGATCTGGATGACAGAAACTTTCCAACTGGATGGATGGCGGGTCGATACTTATAAATATTGTGATCCCGTCTTCTTAAATAACCTGAATGCGGCGCTTGAAAAAGAATTTCCTTCCATAACGTCTTTGGGAGAAGCTACCGTGAATTCGGTTGCCGCGGGGGCTTATTTCTGCCGGAATAACTTAAACGTTTCCTGGAAAAGCAATTTGACCGGTATACTTGATTTTCCGGTGTGCTATGCCATGCTCGAAGCATTGAAAAAAGACAAAGGATGGACGGGTGGCGTAAATCGTCTCTACACGACCCTGGCTGAGGATATGTTATATAAGAATCCGATGAACAATTGTATATTCCTCGACAATCACGATATGGACCGGTTTTATTCGGTTGTGGGGGAGGACTATGACAATTTTCAAATGGGCATCGGATTGTTACTTACGGAAAGAGGCATCCCGCATTTATATTATGGAACAGAAATCCTGATGAAAAATTTTAAGAACCCCTCCGATGCCATGGTGCGCGAAGATTTTCCGGGCGGGTTCACCGGGGATCCGAAAAATAAGTTTCTGTCTGCCGGAAGAACAGATAGTGAAAATGTGGCATTCAATTTTGTTTCCAGGCTGGCGAATTTCAGGAAAACCTCATCCGCGCTCTGTAAGGGTGCACTCATGCAATACATTCCTGCAAAAGGATTGTATGTGTATTTTCGATATGATTCAAATCAAACCATCCTCTGCGCCCTGAATTCAGATACGGTTTCCGTCAGTTTGCATTTCAATGATTATACCGAAAGGACCGGTGGCTTTGAATTTGCCAACGATATATTGAATGGAATGAATTACCCCGTTTCGGAAAATATGAACATCCCCGCCCGATCCATCCGGATACTTGAACTAAAAAGAAGGACGACTGGCAATAAGTCCGTACATTAGTGAAGGTGAATAAAGTGATTACCGATTACGAACATACTCATTTTGTAGATTCCACAAAACCAGTCTGGAATTACTCCCTTTTTTCTGATGAAGACATCAGCAATTTCCAAAATGGGACGCATTATCGCTTATACGAAATTTTCGGATCCCATGCCCGCGAGGTTCTGGGTACCCAGGGATATTATTTTGCCGTATGGGCGCCAAACGCAACGGCTGTATCAGTAATCGGAAATTTCAATCACTGGAACCCGTCCACCCATCCTTTGTTTGTCCGTCTGGAAAAATCGGGTATATGGGAAGGTTTCATTCCAAACGTGAAACGGGGAGAGGTATATAAATACCACATCCGGGGATTTAATGATTCCGAAACCGTAAAAGGCGATCCCTTTGCGCATTTCTGGGAACAAAGGCCAAAGACCGCATCCATTACCTGGGACCTGGACTATCACTGGAAGGATGAGGCCTGGATGAAGACTCGCAAAAAAAATAATTCCCTGAATCAACCCTGGAGTGTATATGAAGTACATCTCGCCAGCTGGATGCGCCCTTCACCCGACGACGAAGAAACCTATAATACCTACGACCAGATACGCGAACGTCTCGTTCCCTATGTGAAGGAAATGGGATTTACGCACGTGGAGCTAATGCCCGTTATGGAATATCCCTATGATGGAAGCTGGGGTTACCAGGGCGTGGGTTATTTCGCACCGACCTCCCGTTTTGGCGATCCACAGTCATTTATGGAACTGGTGAGTGCTTTTCATGAAGCCGGTGTCGGGGTTTTGCTTGACTGGGTGCCTTCGCATTTTCCTTATGACGCACATGGCCTCTATATGTTCGACGGCGCAAATACCTACGAGTATGCTGATATGCGTAAGGGATATCACCCGGACTGGAACAGTTATATTTTTAACTATAAAAGAGGCGAGGTAAAATCCTTCCTGATCAGCAGCGGACGTTTCTGGTGCGACCGGTTTCATGCTGACGGCATCCGTGTTGATGCGGTAAGTTCTATGCTGAAATTAAATTATTCCAGAACCACGGGTCAATGGGAACCCAATGAATTCGGGGGCGATGGTAATCTCGAAGCCATTGCATTCATCAAAGATTTAAACGAGACCCTGTTCCGCGATTTTCCCGATATTCAGACCATCGCGGAAGAAGCCACAGACTGGCCGGGCATCAGCAAACCAACATTTGCAGGTGGTCTGGGATTTGGCATGAAATGGATGATGGGCTGGATGCATGACACCCTGGATTATTTCAAGGCAGACCCCTTATTGCGGAAGGGACTGCAGGATAAGTTTACATTCAGTATGATGTATTTCTATGACGAAAATTTCATGTTGCCGTTAAGTCATGATGAAGTGGTGCATGGCAAATCACCCATGCTCTATAAAATGCCCGGCGATGACTGGCAGAAATTTGCCAATCTCCGCCTGATGTATGCTTATATGTTTACTCATCCGGGAGGCAAGTTGCTTTTTATGGGCAACGAATTTGGTGCGACCAGTGAATGGAACCATAAAAGTGAATTGCAATGGTACCTGCTGAAATACGAGCTGCACTGGAAAATGAAGGACTGTGTGCGGGACCTCAACCTGCTGCTGAGAAGCGAACCCGCCCTCTATGAAAATCAGTTTAACATTCATGGATTTGAATGGATTGATCTGAACCACCGCGAGGAATCTGTTATTGTTTTCAGAAGAAAGGGCAAACTTCCGGAAAACGACATACTGGTGATCTTGAATATGACACCGGTCGTACGAAATAACTGGAAAGTATTTGCAAACGGCAAATCGGCGTGGAAGGAAATTTTTAACAGCAACGAAAGAATATATGGCGGATCCGGGGATATCTTCAACCCCGAACCCATCGTTACTCTGGTGGATAAAAACGAAAACCGCTACGAAATAAACGTCCACCTGCCTCCGTTAGGAGCTGTATTTCTTAAGTAAGCCGGATACTTCTGATATTCGTTGATCGTATATCGTATATCGTTAATCGTGTATCGATCAACCGTCAACCATAAGCCATAAACGATACACGATTAACGATACGCGACAAACGATTCTATCTGTGAAGTTTATGAAAAAAATTTCCATCTATATCTGTCTTCTGTTCTTCTTGCCCGGCGAAATTTATTCTCAGTCTGATGACAGTTCCCGATATTTTTATCTGAAAGCCGCTGAAGCCCAGTCCGGAAGATTATATATGATCGCTTACCAGAATTATAAACGATCCCTTGAATTTGACGCAAAAAATCCGGACCTCCTCCGGCAGCTCGGCCTGACCGAAGTAGAATTGAGGAAATATGAAGAAGCGATTCCTGTTTTTGAAAGCCTGATTGCAATCGTTCCTGCCGATACAACTTCAATCCTTCAGTTGGAAAAATTGTATTTCTATACCCATCAGTGGGGTAAGTCAATCGTATTCGCTACCAAAGCCCTGCAAATGCATATCGGGGAGAAGAATTTTTATATGATTGGAAAATCATATTATGAACTGGAAGACTATGGTCACGCTTTCAGCTATCTTCCTTCAGCCGCCATGGAAGAGCCCAGCCTGGCGGAAATTCCATATATGATTGCCCGGGCCTATGTGGATATGAATAACTACAAGCCGGCAATTCCCTTTTTTCAAAAAGCCATTGCACTGGATTCCGGAAAGGCGCAGTGGATCTATGAATGCGCATTGGTATATGCGACGGTTTATGAAGATGATTCAGCAATTCAATACTACGATCTGGCTTCGTCCAGGGGATACAAAAAAGACAATGATTTTTATGAAAACCTGGCGGATTCATATATATCTGTTGGAAAACAGGATAAAGCCTTACAGATCCTACAGGATTTATTATTGAAAAAGCCGGCTGACCTGGAACTATTGAACAGTCTCGGTTTTGTCTGTTATAAACTCAAAAAATACGACCAGGCCATGGAATACTGGGATCGTATTCTCGGGTACGACAAGCAAAACGGCCGCGCACTTTATATGATCGGTATGTGTTACCAGAAAAAAGGCGAAAATGAAAAAGGTAAAGCGCTCTGCGACAAAGCCATCGCTATCGATCCGTCACTTAAGAACTTCAAGCACGAGATTCGTATTGAACAATAACTTTTCCGTCATTCTTCCCTACTGGGAATACACATAAGAGAAATTGATTTTACGGTAAAATGAAGACGGACGGCTTCTGTCGGCGGGATGAAGCAGCCTTATCCTAAATAAGTCTTTATCTTGTGTAGGAATGTTCCCCAAAACTGAGACGCCATGTCAACTGATAATGAGAAAAAGTCCGAAAAAAAGGATCACGCCGTAATTCTTAAAAAATCTTCAAAAAGCCTGACTTCTCTGGTACTGGATCTGGTAAAGCCATATCGGAAATGGCTGCTGGTCATATTTTCAGCTATGTTATTGGAAACAGTCATGAGTCTGCTGGCGCCCTGGCCCTTAAAAGTGGTTTTGGATAATGTTGTGGGCCATCATGCTTTACCAGGCTGGCTGGCCTGGTTAAAAGATTCACCGCTTGGTTCCGATAAAATGGCGATAGCTGCCGGGGCTGCAATTGGTCTCGTTTTAATAGCCGCGATCGGTGCCATTGCGGGCTATATTGACAGCTATTATACAGAAAGTGTCGCCCAGTACGTAGCGAATGACCTCAGGCAAAAAGTATATCATCATCTGCAACGACTTTCCCTTTCTTATTATGATTCACATCAGATTGGAAATATTTTGAGTACGATCACTTCGGATGTTTCAACTATTCAGGATTTTGCTTCTTCCGCGCTACTCAGTATCCTGATTGACGCATTGACTATTTTGGGCATGCTGGGTTTGATGTTTTATTTAAACTGGGACTTTGCGTTGGTCGCTGTTTCTGTTACGCCTTTTCTTTTATTGTTTGTTGCCCGGTTTAAAAAGGCAGTAAAAAAAGCCACACATGAAGTGCGAAATAAGCAAAGTACAATGGTTTCCGTTTTACAACAGGGTCTTGAATCTGTCCGCGCCGTAAAAGCATTCGGACGGCAGGATCTGGAAGAAGCACATCTCCAGGATGTCAGCCATGAAACCGTTCAGGCAGCGCTCCGGGCCAGAAAAGTAAAATCCCTCCTTTCTCCGGTTGTTACCATTGTGGTTTCATTTTGCACGGCCTTTGTACTTTGGCGCGGTGCACATTTAATTTTGGCAGGAGCGATGACGATCGGAGCACTTACCGTATTTCTTTCTTACCTGAGTAAATTTTTTAAACCCGTACAGGACCTGGCAAAAATGACGAGCTCCATCGCGCAGGCATCCGTAGCGCTGGAAAGAATTCAGGCCATCCTGGATACCGACTCCGTTATACCGCAAAAGCCTGATGCCAAATCCCCGGGAAATTTAACCGGTGAAATAGCATTTGAGCATGTGGCATTTTCATATGATCCGGAATCACCGGTGCTGAGTGATATTCACTTCAACATAAAATCAGGTCAGCGAATTGGAATCTGCGGTCCGACGGGTGGTGGAAAATCCACGGTAGTCAGTCTTATTCCGCGGTTTTACGATCCCACCAAAGGGCGCGTGATGATCGACAGTGTGGATATAAAAGACTATGAGATGCATGAACTGAGGAATCAGATCGCATTTGTATTACAGGACACCGTTTTGTTTTTCGGAACCGTCCGCGACAATATTGCTTATGGCAAGTCCGGGGCAACCCAGGAGGAAATAGAAGCGGCAGCAAAAATGGCCAATGCAGACGAATTCATTTCAAAAATGGCACATGGATACGATACGATGGTAGGAGAGAGGGGACTTACCCTTTCCGGGGGACAGCGCCAGCGTATAGGTATTGCCAGGGCAATCATCAGGAATTCGCCCATCCTCATTCTCGATGAACCCACCGCGGCCCTTGATACCGAATCTGAAAAACTGGTTATGGAAGCGCTGGAAAGACTGATGAAAGGCCGGACGGTCATTATCATTGCGCACCGGCTCAGTACAATTCGCGATGCAGACAAGATTGTCGTACTCAAGGGGGGGTTTGTAGCAGAAGAAGGCCCACACGATGAACTCCTGGCGCTGAATAAAATCTATGCAGAACTTTATCATATCCAGGCGGGGACAACGCCACTTGTAGATCCCGTTTCAAATTAATCCATCGTACATTTAGTTTATAATACGCGATATGTCAAATTCAACTTCAAACAGAACCATCATCATCCTGCCCGATGATACGAAGAAGCCAATCATTGATGCAATTGAATCAGCGAAAAGGTCCATTAAAATAAAAATGTTTATTTTCTCTGATCCCGATCTTATTGATGCGGTCATTGCAGCTAAGGCAAGGGGGATCGAGATACAGGTGATGCTAAACCCGGCCCGACGGAGCGGCGAGGAAGAAAATGAAGAAACGCGTAAAAAACTGGAGGCAGCAGGAATCGAAGTAAAGGATAGTAATCCGGCCTTCGGACTCACCCATGAAAAATCAATGGTGATTGACGATGAGCTCGCATTTATAAAATCGCTCAACTGGGCTACCAAGAATCTGACGGTTACCCGCGATTATGCCATCACAACAAACCATCCGAATGAAGTAAATGAAGTGGTTGCCGGATTTATAGCAGACTGGGAAAGAAAAGATTTCGATCCGGGAGAACACGCACATATGATCTGGTGTACAGGCAATGGACGCGACCGGATTGCCCGTTTTATTGATGAAACCAAACATACCCTTTTTGTTCAGAATGAACGGTACCAGGATTCGGTGATCATTGAAAGGCTGGTGCGTGCGGCAACACGGGGCGTAAAGGTTCATATCATGGCCCGGCCACCGCATTCTTTGAAAAAGGAAAAACTGGTTGAAGGGGTAGGCGGGTTGCGTATTATGGATGATGTCGGCATAAAGATTCATACACTCCGGCATCTTAAACTGCACGGGAAAATGCTGATAGCTGACGGAAGCCGGGCAATCGTCGGCTCCATCAATCTGGCACCTGGAAGTTTCGACGACCGCCGTGAACTGGCCATCGAAGTACATGATGAAGATGTAGTAGCCAGACTCCAGGAAATAGCCCACGAGGATTGGAAAAATTCGCATCCGCTGGATCTTTCTGATGAAGGTTTATTTGCCGACCTGACTGAAAAAGGGGATGGTGGGGAAGAAAATCTCGCGCTCAACATGAAGAAAAAAGATAAACATCACGATGATGAGGAAGAATAGTAAAGCCTAAAGCTCAAAGCGTAAAGCCTAAAACTTCTTTTTGGATCCCTGACGATCTCCCATAAATATTTTAATATTTCGCAGCCATATTTACAGAAAGCTTTAGGCTTTACGCTTTGGGCTTTAGGCTTAAAAAGGCTTTACGCTTAAAAATCACATTCTTTCGGGAACCCGGATCCCCAATAAGCCCATGGCAGATTGAATAATCTGTGCTGTCATAACGCAGATGCGTAAACGCAATTGTTTTTTGCTTTCAGATTCAGCCCGGCTCACAGAATGTTCTGCATAAAAAGAGTTGAAGATTTTAGCCACGCTGAAAATATAGTTGGCCACCAGCGAAGGGTTCATTTCTGAACAGGCCTGCTCCAGCAAAGAGCCATACCTTTCAACCATGATCAGTAATTCCTTTTCCAGTGGAAACAGACTGCTTACTTCCTGCTCGTGATAATCCACAACAGAATCTTTCCTTAATATGGATTTAATCCGTGCGTGGGCATATTGAACAAAGGGTCCCGTAAATCCATGGAAGTCGATGGATTCATCCGGATTGAACAGCATCCGCTTTTTCGGATCGACGCGCAACAGAAAAAATTTCAGCGCTCCCAGTCCGATAGTATCGTACAGATCCTTTCTTTCTGCCTCTGTAAAATCGGCCACCTTACCGAGTTCCTCCGTATGTTTCGCGGCGATGGCGGTCATTTCGTCAATGATATCATCGGCGTCGACCACCGTCCCTTCCCGGGTTTTCATCCTTCCGGAGGGAAGTTCGACCAAGCCGTAGGATAAATGGTAGATCCCGGCCGCGGAAGGCAATTGAAGTTTTTGACAAATGAGCTTGAGCACTTTAAAATGATAATTCTGCTCGTCCGCTACGACATAAATGCTCAGGTCCGGATGATATTCTTCATATTTTTCAGCGGCAAGACCAATATCCTGCGTCATATAAACGGCCGTCCCATCGCTGCGTTGTACGATCTTTTCATCGAGACCATCGGGTTTCAGGTCTACCCAAACACTTCCGTCATCTTTTTGAAAGAAGACTTTTTTCCTCAAACCCATATCCACCATGTTTTTCCCCAGCAGGTAAGTCTGGCTTTCGTAATATATTTTATCAAAATCGCTTCCAATCCGTTTGTATGTAATATCGAATCCCGAATACACCCAGCTATTCATTTTCATCCAGAGTTCAATAACTTCAGATTTACCCGCCTCCCAGTCAACCAGCATTTGCTGGGCCTCTTTCATAAGCGGAGCTTCTTTTTCGGCAATTTCCCGGCTGAGTCCTGACGCCATCCCGGCCTCCACCTGCTTTTTCAATTCATTACCGAATAATACATAATAGTCACCTACAAAATGATCCCCTTTGATTCCCGTGGTTTCGGGTGTCGCGCCTTTTCCGAACTCCTTCCAGGCCACCATACTTTTTGAAATATGGATCCCGCGGTCATTGGCGATGCATGTTTTTATGACTTCATATCCGCAGATCTTATACAGCGCTGCCACACTCCATCCCAGGAAATTATTTCTGAGATGGCCCAGGTGAAGTGGTTTATTGGTATTGGGAGAAGAATATTCCACCATAACGCGTCGCCCATTCGCCGGCCTTGTTCCGAATGAAGATTTATTGTAATTCATTTGCAGGAAATCCAGCAATATGCCATCAGCTATGACCAGGTTCAGAAAGCCCTTGATGACATTATACCCGGCAAACCAGTCCGGTTTTGAAACAAGCAGTGCTTCTCCCAGATCCTTTCCCAGGATATCCGGGGGAATTTTTAAAGATTTGCTGAAAGAAAATAAAACAACAGTATAGTCACCAGTAAACTCCGGTTTGGTTTCATTGACCAGGATCTCCTGGGAATCAATCCGGTAATGATATTTTTCGGCTAAAACATGCTGAACGGCCAGTTTGATGCCGGGTACAAGCTCCATTCTATTTGAATTGGACGCAAAAGTAGTATTTGTTGGGTATACTATCTGCCTCGTTTATATTAACTTCGCGCCCGGTATCTGTGGATTTATGCCAAAAAAAGAGATTATTTCGATTATAGATTTTTTTTATCCGCCCTTCCGAAAGCTGGTCTCCATACAAACCTTCCGGTATGCAGCGTGCGGCGGCGCCAACACGGTTCTCGACATATTCGTTTTTTTCCTCGCATACAATTATATTTTACATAAAGAGGTTTTGCACCTGGGATTTATCTCTTTCAAACCCCATATAGCCGCTTTTATTATATCCTTTCTTATCAGTTTTCCTACCGGTTTTATGCTGATGCGTCATGTGGTCTTTCCGGGTTCCGTACTACAGGGGCGGGTACAGCTGTTCCGGTATTTTCTGCTCGTGTTGATCTGCATTCTCCTGAATTATATTTTTATCCGGCTCTTCGTGGAACACTTCCATCTGTATCCGACCATTGCAAAAATAATTACGACGGCCATCGTGGTTTCTTTTAGTTATTTGACCCAGAAAAATTTTACGTTCAAAGCCGAAAGCCCAATACGGCATAAAGCGTAAGGCATAAAGCATAGGGCATTTAATAGAAAGTTGGTAGTATTATTGTTTGTATATTTAATTCTCACATTATTTAATATGGCTTTGAGCTTTACGCCTTAAAAACGATTGTTATGACTACAACACGCAGAAATTTTTTGAAAACAAGTGGACTATCTGTTGCAGCCCTCGCTATTGGGTCGCATAAATTAATGGCGGCATACCCCGATAGATATCTTGGCCTCCAGCTCTATTCCGTTCGCGAAGATATGGACAAGGACCCTTCAGGGACCTTGAAAAAACTCTCAGACATAGGATATCGCTATGTTGAACATGCCAATTATAAGGACCGCAAATTTTACGGATATGCTCCCACTGAATTTAAGAAATTGCTGGCGGGATACAATATGGAGATGATAAGTGGCCATGTACAGATGCTACCGAAAGATTATGATTTTTCAAAAAATGATTTTTCAGATAATTGGAAAAACACGGTCGAAGATGCTGCCACTGTCGGCCAGAAATATCTGGTGTCTCCCTGGCTGGACGATAGTCTGCGGAAGAACATGAAGGATTTCAAAGCCTATATGGAAGTATTCAATAAATCGGGCGCGCTTTGCCAGAAATCCGGAATGAAATTCGGTTATCACAATCACGATTTTGAATTCACGACCAAGATCGATGGAGAACTACTCTACGACCTGATTCTTACCAATACGGATCCCGCGCTGGTTGCGCAACAACTTGATATGGGCAACCTGTACAATGGGGGATACAAAGCCATTGATGTGGCTAAAAAATATCCGGGACGTTTTGAACTCATGCATGTAAAAGATGAAATTCCGGCAACAACAACCAAGAGAGAGAAATACGAAAGCACCATTTTGGGTAAGGGCATTGTAGGTACAAAAGAAGTTTGCGACATCGGCAGGACAAGCGGCGGCACCAAATGGTTTATCATTGAGCAGGAATCCTACCAGGGATTGGCTCCGGTGGATTGTGCGCAACAGGATTACGCGATCATGAAAGGCTGGGGATACTAACAAGCTTAAAGCCTAAAGCGTAAAGCCTAAAACCTTTTTAAGCGTAAAGCCTAAAACTGTTTTGATTTAAAAGGCTTATAAAATTAAACCCTCACAGAGATTATCTGCGAGGGTTTTTTAATGTATTATTTATTTAAATATAGTTTTAGGCTTTAGGCTTAATAACGGTAATGATCCGCCTTGAAAGGCCCGGTAACGGGTATTCCCAGATATTCACTCTGTGTTTCAGTGAGCTCCTCTAATGTTACGCCGATTTTAGCAAGGTGCAAACGTGCAACTTTTTCATCCAGGTGTTTTGGAAGAACAAATACTTTGTTTTCGTAATTGTCATGATGAAGCCAGAGTTCTATCTGTGCCAGTACCTGGTTTGTAAATGAGTTGCTCATTACAAAACTTGGATGACCTGTGGCGCAACCCAGGTTTACCAGACGTCCCTCTGCCAATATAATCACGTCCTTACCGTCTATATTATACAGGTCAACCTGTGGTTTGATCGTGTCTTTGGTATGACCATAATTGTTATTGATCCATGCCATATCAATCTCGATATCAAAATGTCCAATATTACAAACGATGGCTTTGTCCTTTAGCAAACGGAAGTGCTTTTCTGTGATCAGGTCCCGGCATCCGGATGCGGTCACCACGATGTCCGCTTCTTTCACGGCATCGATCATTCGTTTAACTTCAAATCCGTCCATCGCCGCCTGCAGTGCGCAAATCGGATCGATCTCCGTTACAATCACGCGACAGCCAGCGCCCTGTAAGGATTGTGCGGATCCCTTTCCAACATCTCCATAACCACCGACTACGGCTATTTTGCCTGCCAGCATGACGTCAGTCGCCCGGCGAATCGCGTCTACCAGGCTTTCTTTGCAACCATATTTATTATCGAATTTTGATTTGGTAACGGAGTCGTTCACATTGATTGCCGGAACGGGCAGGGTTCCTTTCGCAACTCTTTCATAGAGCCTGTGGACGCCGGTCGTTGTTTCTTCAGAAATTCCTTTGACATACTGAACCAGCTCCGGATATTTATCCAAAACCATATTGGTCAGGTCGCCTCCATCATCCAGAATCATATTCAGCGGACGTTCCGTACTGCCGAAGAATAAAGTTTGTTCAATACACCAGTCAGCATCTTCCAGGCTCTGTCCCTTCCATGCAAAAACGCCCACACCGGTAGCGGCAATCGCTGCCGCCGCGTGGTCCTGTGTGGAGAAGATATTACAGGAACTCCAGCGTACTTCTGCGCCCAATTCAATCAGGGTCTCGATCAACACGGCGGTTTGAATCGTCATATGCAGACAACCGGCAACGCGCGCACCTTTTAAGGGTTTCTGTTTGCTATATTCTGCACGCAATGCCATCAGACCCGGCATTTCGGCTTCAGCCAGACGAATTTCCTTGCGGCCCCAGGCAGCCAGACTCATATCCTTCACTTTAAAGGGAAGGGTCAGGTCAATATTTTTTGTATTTGTAGACATGTATAAATGTTTTATGGTATAAAGATAAGTTGGTAGAACAAGACGACATTAATTATCGACTATTTTGGAATAAATGACCATTTTATAGTACTTTTATGGAACAAATAAGCTTATTTCTAATGCAACCAGATCCATTAAAAGAACAAGCGGCGACTCCCGTTTTACCGCTGGATGAAAAAGACAAGGCCATTTTGCGCTATATTCAATCCAATGCAAAGGCAACGGTCAGGGAAATAGCAGCCAATGTACATCTTAGTACGACACCCGTTCATGAACGGATCAAACGCATGGAAGACGAGGGCGTGATTTTGCAATACGCCACCCTCCTGAACCACTCACGCATCAATAAAGGACTGATGGCCATCTGTTATATTTCTTTAAAAGAACATAATAAAAAATCGGGTGGAAAATTTATCAGGACCGTCCAGGACATGCCGGAAGTGATTGAATTTTATATCATCTCAGGGGCGTTCGACTTTATGCTCAAAGTAGTCGCCGAAAACATGGATGATTATTATAATTTCCACGTGAATAAATTGGGGCAGGTGGAAAATATCGCCCAGGTCCAAAGTACTTTTATCATGGGGATCATAAAGGCCGGTCAACCCCTGATCAGCTAGATTTCAAAATATTGGCCACCACTTTATCGATGGGAAGGGTTACCGATTCATCTGAAAATAAATTCCAGGATATAAAACGAAAAGTTTCCGTTTCTCCGGTTTTTTGATAGACGTCCATCTGGGCCTCATCAAAGTCGAATAATTTTGTCCGCAGGGGAACGCGGATTTCTTCCAATGCTTCCACCCTGTAGTAGATGGAGATAATCTGGTGTTCCGGATTGAATGCGCTCATTTGAAAAAAATCGGTTGTATAGAGATGATCCGTCACCCGCACATTCAGATCCATCTCTTCAAGGAATTCCCGTTTCAGACAATCCCGGGTTCCTTCCCCGAATTCAAGTCCGCCACCAGGAAATTTTGTATACCGGTTACCCCGAATGAATTCATCAGAGACAAGAACTTCTTTGTTTTTGCCTGACAGAATTCCGTATACCCTTATATTAAACATGAATCAAATTAATATAAATTCTCCGTGAAACAATATTTACAGCCTTTGCAACATATCGTATAGCCTCAGCCTCAATAGGTTGATACTTTTGCGCATCAAAAAACTAAAAATACATTTTATGCGCAGCAAGTCGGGATCTTCCCTGTTCAATCTGAGAAATTTATTATTGCTTTCCGGGATAGCCATGTTTTTTTCCTGTTCCAAATCAGAACCTAACAACAATTCGTCATCATCAATTACCGGTTTCTCCTTCCTGAAATCAGTCAACCCGACTCCGGTGGATGCTTCAGCCTCTATCAATGGAACGAGTATCACTATCTTTCTTCCACCAGGGACGAATACAAATGCTTTAATAGCCAATTTTAGTCTCTCAGACAGCGCGATTGTAAGAGTCAATGGGGTTGCTCAGCAAAGTGGCATTACACCAAATGATTTTTCACAGCCGGCTGTTTATACAGTGACACCACAAAACGGTGTCGCACTGTCTTATACCGTCACTTTAATTACGGGTATTGGACCGATCGATCAGAACGTTTCCGCATTTATGAAACAGTACAGCATACCGGCATTATCCGTTGCCATAACCTTAAATGAAAAACTGGTATATGTGAAAGCGTATGGTCAGTCGGACGTAGAGAATAATCAAAACGCGACCACACAAAGTTTATTCAGGATTTCCAGTCTCTCCAAACAAATTACTGCTGTTGCCATCATGAAACTTATGGACATGGGAAAAATTCAGATGAGTGATAAGGTTTTCGGCCCGGGCGCTATCCTGGGAACCGATTTCGGCACACAGCCATATTCTCCCGGTATGACCGACATCACGGTTGGTGAATTACTGCACCATACTTCCGGAGGATGGCCGGATAACAGTACGGACCCCAATTCAACAAACCCTTCAATGACCATACAACAACTGATCGGCTGGGCGGTGAATAACGACACCCTGCTGTATAAGCCCGGTGCAACTTTTTCCTATTCTCATTTTGGATATTCCATACTGGGCCGCGTAATCGAAAAAATAACAGGTATGAATTATACACAGGCAATTCAATCCCTTGTATTGCAGCCCAGCGGTATTTCGGATATGGCGATTGCCGGCAACACGTTGGCACAGCGCCTTCCCAATGAAGTAAAATATTATGGGCAGAATGATGAAAACCCATACAGTTATAATATCGCAAGGACGGATGCAGCCAACGGCTGGCTGGCAACAGCTACTGACATGGCTAGATTCCTGACACATGTAGATGGATTATCTTCCCGGACCATTCTTTCAACAAATGCATTGACGGTCATGACCACCGGTTCAACCGCCAATCACGCATATGGCTGCGGATGGGAACTCAATCAATATAACTGGTTTCACCATGGTAATCTTCCCGGAACCGGAACATCGCAGGCCAGGACAACACAAAGTGGGAATTTTAACTATGTCATCCTGGCAAATTCCGGAAGCACCGACCCAAATTTTTCTGATAATATGGACAATATCTTCTGGACGGCAATCGCAAATATTCAAAACTGGCCTTCATATGATTTGTTTTAGGTCCCGTCATTAATAGTTTTAGAAACGCTATGATCACTACTAAAGGTTGCCGCCCTCCGAATGGAAGGGCGGCAAATTGGTGACCAGTAAAATGCAGGTGTTTGAGGTCCCGAGCAGATTCGAACTGCTGTAGAAGCTTTTGCAGAGCTCTGCCTAACCGCTCGGCCACGGAACCTTTTGAGGTTGGACAAAAGTAGTATATTCGGATTAATTTGCCTAACCTCCGAGATGCAACGCATAGAAGAAAGTGAACTCATTATCAATTCCAGAGGAGCCATCTATCATCTTGATCTGCGTCCGGACGAACTAGCACATAAAATTTTTTTAGTCGGGGATCCGGGGCGGGTAGCAGTCGTAAGTAAATATTTTGACCGCATCGAAATCAAACAACAACATCGCGAATTCATTTCTCATACCGGATATATCGGACCGGAAAGGTATTCAGTCATTTCCACCGGAATCGGGACAGATAATATTGACATTGTCATGAATGAACTGGATGCGCTTGTCAATATTGATTTTTCAACCAGAACAATCAAACCAAAACTTACCCAATTACAGATTATCCGGCTGGGAACTTCCGGATCCCTGCAAAAAGAAATTCCGGTGGATTCATTTGTTGCATCCACGCATGGATTGGGTATTGACAACCTGCTGAATTTTTATCGTATGGAACCCAGGGGCGCGGAACAGGAAATCCTGCAGGCATTCACAACCCACACCCAGCTGCATCAGCAATTTGCGCATCCGGCCATTGCGTCAGCTTCCGGATTTCTACTGAAACATTTCACGGAAGGTTATTTTACCGGAATTACAATTACCTGTCCGGGTTTTTATGGTCCTCAGGGAAGGATACTGCGGTTGGGCCTCCGTCACCCGGACCTGATTGAAAGACTCACCAGTTTTACCTTTGGTCCGTACCGGATCAGCAATTTTGAAATGGAAACTTCGGCAATATACGGATTGGGGAATATGCTCGGGCACCAATGCCTGAGTCTGAACGTGATCGTTGCTAACCGCATCAGCAAAACATTTTCCACCAATAGTTTGTTAGCAGTAGAGCGCCTGATTGATAAATCCATACAGGTTGTGCGAACCATACCCCATTAAAATTATCTTTATACCCCATGAACCTTCCATTTTTTAAATACCAGGGAACCGGAAACGACTTTATACTGGTCGATAACCGCAACAACGCGTACTCAAAAATTTCCGCAGAAGAAATTAAACGTATCTGCGACCGCCGCTTTGGTATTGGAGCCGATGGTTTGATGCTCTTGAACCAGAAGGAAGGATTCGATTTCGAAATGCAGTATTTTAATGCTGATGGAAAGCAGGGGTCTATGTGCGGCAATGGCGGTCGTTGTATCGTGCGCTTTGCTTATGATCTCGGTATTCATAAAGAATCTTATCATTTTCTGGCCAGCGATGGCGAACATGAAGCAGAAATTGATTCAGGATCGAATATCATCAATCTGAAAATGATCGATGTACCCGGATATAAAGAAGTAGACGGGCATTTTATTGTGAATACCGGTTCTCCACATTATATAAAATTTGTAGACGATGTGATGGACGTGGACGTGGTGAAGGAAGGCACTGAAATCCGCTATAGCGAACCTTTTGCAAAGGAAGGTATTAATGTAAATTTTGTTCAAAATAAAGGAGACGACGAAATTTTTGTCAGGACATATGAACGCGGCGTAGAAGATGAAACTTTTTCTTGTGGAACGGGTGTTACTGCCTGCGCGATTGTTTGTCATCACAATGACGTGGGATATAATGACGTTACGGTTAATACAAAAGGTGGAAAGCTGGTTGTAAAATACGACCGCAGTTACGATAATATGTATTCTAATGTCTGGTTATGCGGACCGGCAGAAAAATCTTTCGAGGGAAAAGTTGTCGTTGAACTGAAAAATCCCAACACTTGAAATATGCTTCTTTTATAGGCATAACCGCGGCACTGCTGCTGGTATGTAGTTGTTTTTTGCCGCTGGCTTATTATCCCGATCTGCAGGAAAATTTTACCGGGTTTTATTCACGACAAAATCAGTATGGTAAACCCGGCATCGCATTTATTTTCCTTTCCCTCATCGGAATTATCCTGTTCCTGATTCCGAGATTATGGGCTAAACGTGTAAATCAGGTTGTGGCCGTTCTGACTTTTGCCTATGCATTGAAAACTTTTATTCTCTTCTCAAGCAGTTATTTTTCCTTTCATCCCCAAATAAAATCAGGTCTTATCGGAATACTTGTTTTTTCCCTTATTATTTTGATCTGTAGTTTACTTTCCAAAGCAAAGCTTGCGAGTTAATTGTCAATTGTTAATTGTTAATTATTAACGAGAATGACGCAATTCATCGTGCCAGCACACTCCAGCGTTAACAATTAACAATTGACTAGTAGTGCCCCTGAATCAACCTGGCA
>Ga0209863_10000060_pt1 | contig 65083 bp, 49 predicted proteins | sample OrgsoiDNA2013046_FD_185796 | JGI IMG/M metagenome (GOLD analysis project Ga0209863, IMG submission 185796) | Permafrost soil microbial communities from the Arctic, to analyse light accelerated degradation of dissolved organic matter (DOM) -... | ecosystem: Environmental > Terrestrial > Soil >...
CAAGTCCTTATAAATGAATGGTTTTCTTGGAGAATACGAGGTAACGCTCGATGCAAAAGGGCGGTTTCTCCTGCCGGCTTCGCTCAAAAAGCAAACCGGCGAGGAAGCGGGTTCCTTCGTCATAAACCGGGGTTTTGAAAAATGTCTGGGTCTGTATCCCATGAAAAGCTGGGAGCCCATATTTGAACAAGTCAGCAAACTGAATGATTTTGACCCGAAGGTAAGGTCATTCCGGAGATATTTTTTAAACGGGGCCACGATGATGGAGCTGGACGGGGCGGGCAGGTTACTGATACCCCAGAACCTGAAGGAATATGCTGGACTCGAAAAAGATATCGTGCTGGTTACGGCAGTGAACAAGATAGAAATCTGGGATAAAATTAAGTACCAACAGTTCTTTGAAACCTTTTCACCGGATGATTTCAGCGGCCTGGCCAATGAAGTGATGAATGGCAAACCTGAAAAATGAACTATATGAGGGATTCCAATCCCGCATATCATATACCCGTATTGCTTTCAGAAGCGATGGACGGTTTGAATATCAGGGCGAACGGGATCTATGTTGATTGCACCTTTGGCGGAGGTGGCCATTCAACAGAGATCCTCGCTCTCCTGAAAAATGAGGGCCGCCTGTATGGATTTGATCAGGACATCGATGCAAAGAGGAATAGTTTGGCGGACAAAAGATTTGTTTTTATGCCGCACAACTTTCGTCATATGCAGAGATTTCTCAGGCTTCAGGGTGTGACGGCTGTGGATGGCATCCTCGCTGATCTGGGCGTAAGCAGTCACCAGTTTGATGAACCCACCCGCGGATTTTCTACCCGCCAGGAAGCAAACCTGGATATGCGCATGGACAACAGGCAATCGCTCACCGCAGAAATTGTACTGAACACGTATGGAGAACAGAAACTGCAGGATATGTTTAGCATGAATGGTGAAGTAACGAATTCACGTACGCTGGCCAAAGCCATTGTGAGTCTGAGAAACAAAACGCCCTTCCGTACGATCTACGGATTTAAACAGGCGATCGCTAATCTGGTAAAAGGTAATCCTAACAAGTATCTGGCACAGGTATTCCAGGCTTTGCGAATAGAAGTAAATGATGAAACCGGTGCACTGAGGGAAATGCTCGAACAGGTTCCGGTTTTATTGAAACCCGGAGGACGGATCGTGATCATCAGCTTTCATTCCCTGGAAGACAGGATGGTGAAACATTTTTTTAGAAACGGCCATTTTGAAGAAAAAGACGAACAGGACCCATATGGATCCCCCTCAACCAACAGCCCGTTCCGGACGCTCACTAAAAAACCGATTACCCCCTCCGAAAAAGAGCTCAAACTGAATCCGCGTGCAAGAAGCGCTAAACTACGAATCGCAGAAAAAATATAAAAGATCTATCCCAACCTAAGAAATCTCAGTATGATAATCGTACCCTACTTTTTTTATTCATCACACTGGAATTATGAATGCCTCCGGAAACAAAAAAAATAAAGTGAGAAGCCTGATCCGCTATCAGTGGATGGTCCGTCACCTGCCTTTTTTTCTTTTCCTCGCCTTCCTTGCAGTGATTTATATATACAATGGTCATTACGCTGACCGGGTCGTTCGTGATATCGGAAAAACAGGCAGGGAGCTGCAGGAACTGCAGTATGAATTTAAAAGCCTGAAGAGTGAAGTCATGTTTCGCAGCAAACAAAGTGAACTGGCCAAAGCGGTTGAACCATTTGGATTAAAACCTCTGTCTTCACCCCCTCTGGTCCTCAGCGACAGTTTAATCAAATGAAATAATTTTTATCACGCATATCCCGATACCTGGTGGAACTAAGAAGAGATATACTTTGGAGGGTTTACCTGTGTTTCCTGGGCATGGTGCTGATATGTGTGGCTGTATTGGGCAGGGTCTTTTATATCCAGCACATACAGGGAAAATACTGGAGAGCCCTGAGTGATAGTCTGCATCAGAAATATGTGGACCTCAGTGCGGAAAGAGGAACGATCTACAGTGAAGACGGAAACATGTTAAGCACCTCGGTCCCTTATTTTAATATCTATATTGACTTCGTTGCCGAAGGGCTTCGCGAGAAAAACGGAAAACGTTTCAAAGAAAACCTGGACTCCCTCTGTCTTTGTCTCTCCAATCTTTTCAGAGACCAGTCCGTCGCCGCTTATAAAAAACAATTGCTGCAGGGATACAGGGCCGAGGACCGGTATTACCTGCTGCATAAAAATCTCAGTTTCGAACAATACAAACAACTCAGGTCCTTTCCCCTCGTGCGCCAGGGCAGGAATAAAAGCGGATTTATCACGGACGCTTTGAGTAAAAGGCTGAACCCTTTCGGATTGCTCGCCAACCGCACAATCGGTTTATCGCGTGACAATGCCCAGAATGTTGGGTTGGAAAGAACCTACGACAGCCTGCTGCGCGGGGAAAATGGCCGGAGACTGGTTCGTTACCTGAATGCCGGTACCTATATACCGGTTGAAGGATATGAAATTGATCCCGAAAACGGGAAAGATATAATAACCACCATCGATGTAAACACGCAGGATATAGCGGAGAACGCACTGCTTTCCATGCTGACCGAAAATGAATGTGAACATGGAACCTGCATCGTCATGGAAACGGCCACGGGAAAAATAAAAGCCATGGCCAATCTTGGCAGACAACCGGATGGCAGTTATTGGGAAGATTTAAATTACGCGATTCGGGCTTCTGAACCAGGGTCCACTTTTAAACTGGCCACGCTTTTATCATTACTGGAAGATCATGAAGTGCGTTTAACCGATCACCTGAATATCGAAGGAGGTACCTGGAAAATAGGAACACGCACGGTGCATGATTCCGAAAAACAGGAGGTGAGCGATGTAACGGTGGAACAAGCATTCGAGCACAGTTCCAATGTGGGAATGGCTAAACTTGTTGTTGCGCATTATTCACAGCATCCGCAAAAATTTGTGGATGATCTCAAAAAATTAAGACTAAATCAGGTAACGGGTATCGACCTGGCCGGGGAAACATCGCCCATCATCAAATCTCCGAAGTCACGTACCTGGAGCGCCAGCACGCTGCCCTGGATGGCTTTCGGATATGAAGTGCTGGTCAGCCCGCTGCAAACACTCACTTTATATAATGCCGTAGCCAATAACGGTAGAATGATGAAACCCTGGCTTGTGAATTCGGTACAATACGCCGGAGGGATTGACAGGCAGAACCAGCCCGTGGTGTTGATAGATAAAATCTGCAGTGATGAAACCCTGGCTGAATTGAAAACCTGTCTGGAAGGTGTTTGTATCCGGGGAACGGGCAAAACGGCATTTAAAAATACCTTTTATCCCGTTGCGGGTAAAACGGGAACGGCCCTGGTTGCCAATGGCAACCGCGGATATGCGGATCATATTTACCAGTCTTCCTTTGCAGGTTATTTTCCGGCTACTCATCCCCGTTATACCTGTATCGTCGTGATTAAGAATAAACCTTTCTCAAAAAAATATCTCGGAGCCGCCGTGGCCGGACCCGTATTCCGTGAAGTAGCGGATAAACTCATGAGTATGGAAGCCGTTTTGCCCGACAGCAACCAGCTCGCTTCCTACACGTGGCTATTGAAAAAAGACAGCACAGCTTATTATTATGCCGGTTCTGCGGATGGAATAAAAAATATAATGCAAACCATTCATCTGCCCTATGCAGATTCATCCCACGATAATAAATGGGCGGGTGTTTACAGGGAAAATGATCATCCCGTCGTGCGGGCAAAAATACAGGAACAGAAACACGTTCCGGATGTCAGGGGCATGGGCTTGAAAGATGCTTTGTTCCTGCTGGAATCGAACAATATTCAGGTCGCTGCCAGGGGTGCGGGAAAAGTGAAACAACAAAGTATACCGGCTGGAACCATCGTATCAAAAAATCAAAAACTCATCCTGGACCTAAACTGATGATTTTACAGGAAATATTATATAAGGTCCGCATTCGCTCCGTTCACGGCAAACTGGACGTGGAAGTAAAGGACCTGCAACTGGATTCACGTAAAGTAAACCCCGGTTCTGCTTTTATTGCAGTAAAGGGCACACACCTGGATGGGCATCAGTTTATCGAAACCGTATCGGAATCACATCCTGCTGCCATCATTTGCGAACGGATACCAGCCCATATAAAAGAGGGCATAACATACATCGAGGTGGAGGACAGCGCTGCCGCCGCCGGATTACTGGCGCATAATTTTTTTGGCCAGCCCTCTGAAAAAATGAAACTGGTGGGTGTCACGGGCACCAATGGAAAAACAACCATCGTCACCCTGCTCTATAAATTATTTACTTCCCTGGGCTATACCTGCGGTATGCTCAGTACGGTGCAGAATCATATCGGCAGCCGTGTTCTGCCCGCCACGCATACGACACCAGATCCCATATTACTGAATCAACTGCTGCACGATATGCTGCAGGTCGGTTGCACGCACGTTTTTATGGAAACCAGTTCCCACGCCATTCATCAGCACCGCATTGGCGGATTGTATTATACTGGCGGGATTTTCAGCAATATCACACACGATCACCTCGACTACCACAAAACGTTTGACGAATATATCCGTGTCAAGAAAATATTTTTCGACGGACTTTCCTCTGCAGCTTTTGCTTTAACCAATGCGGATGATAAACGGGGAGATGTCATGTTGCAAAATACCCCAGCCGTAAAATATACTTATAGTCTGAAGACCACCGCGGACTTTAAAGGAAAGATCCTCGAAAACAACCTGACCGGCCTCGTAATGCTGGTGAATGACCAGGAAGTGCACTTCAGGCTGATCGGTGAATTCAATGCGTACAACCTGCTGGCGGTTTTTGGCGCGGCCATTTGCCTGGGCGAAGAAAAAGCAGAAGTCCTGCGAAATCTTAGCGTGCTAAGCGGGGCGGAAGGAAGGTTTGACTACCTGATTTCACCCAAAGAAAAAATTATGGGCATCGTGGATTATGCCCACACCCCGGATGCTCTGGAAAATGTGCTGAGCACAATACGCAAACTGCGGAAGAATGATGAACGAATCATTACTGTAGTGGGCTGCGGCGGCGACCGGGATAAAACCAAACGGCCGGTTATGGGCGAAGTAGCCTGCCAGCTCAGCGACCAGGTGGTTTTCACTTCGGACAATCCGAGATCAGAAGACGCGCAATCGATACTGAAAGATATGGAAACGGGTCTCAATACGGCTGCGAGAAGAAAATTCCTTTCGATCAGTGACCGGAAGGAGGCCATCAAAACAGCGGTAAGGCTCTCGCACCAATCAGATATCGTGCTGGTGGCGGGCAAGGGACACGAAAAATATCAGGAGATAAAGGGTGTAAAATATCCATTCGACGATAAGGCGGTATTGAAAGAAATATTTGAGATACTGAACAAATAGGATTGGGATCGTATCCCGTAAACAGCGTTAAACAGCCGGATCAGCAACATGTTGTATCATCTATTCGATTGGCTTAAACAAACCGGCGTTAAGGTACCCGGAGGAACCTTATTCCAGTTCATTACTTTTCGTGTACTGCTGGCCGTTATCATGTCGCTGGTGATCACGATGCTTTTCGGAAGGAGGCTCATCAACTATCTGCGGAACCTGCAGGTGGGGGAAACGGTGCGCGAACTGGGCCTCGAAGGGGAACAACAGAAAAAAGGAACGCCAACCATGGGAGGCATTATCATTATACTCGCCATCCTGATTCCGACCCTGCTGCTCGCCAACCTGAACAAGGCCTATATCCGGCTTATGATATTCAGTACACTGTGGATGGGCATGATCGGTTTCATTGATGATTACCTGAAACTTCGCGCAAAAAGGATCGCACAAAAGCAGGGAATTCATTATAAAAAAGGAGACAAGGACGGGCTGGCCGGATGGTTTAAGGTACTCGGACAGGTTGTGCTGGGATTTGTAGTCGCCGCCACGCTCTATTTCAACAGCAACACCAAAGTATGGCGTGAATTCGTGGGCGACAAAAAGCCGACGGATACCATTGGTATGAAGAAAGTTATTCTGGACGGAAAGGAAAAACTTTTTTTTGAAGCCGGGGAACCCATCACAACTATTCCGTTTGTAAAGAATCACGAGTTCAATTATTCCAAACTTTTACCGCCTGCGTTGCGCGGCGCAACCTGGATCCTGTATATCGTGATCGTTATTTTCATCATTACGGCCGTGTCGAACGGCGCCAATATAACAGACGGGATTGACGGACTGGCCACAGGAGTGAGTGCGGTGATCGGGGCCTGTCTGGGCGTATTCGCATATGCGAGCGGCAACCTGCGTTTTGCCGAATACCTGAACATCATGTATATCCCCAACCTCGGCGAATTGTCCATTTTCATCGGGGCGTTGATCGGAGCCTGTCTCGGTTTTCTCTGGTACAACGCGTATCCGGCTACTGTATTTATGGGCGATACGGGTAGTCTCACCCTGGGAGGTATCATCGGTGCCCTGGCCGTAATCGTGCGGAAAGAATTGCTGATCCCGATTTTCTGCGGAGTGTTCCTGGTTGAAAGCATCAGCGTGGTATTGCAGGTAAGTTTTTTTAAATATACGAAGCGAAAGTATGGAGAAGGCAGGCGGGTCTTTCTGATGAGTCCCCTGCATCACCATTATCAAAAACTCGGATATAACGAAAGTAAGATAGTGACGCGGTTCTGGATTGTGACGATTCTGTGCGTCGTGTTTGCTATTGTGACTTTGAAGATAAGATAGGGTGGTGGATGGCTTATAGAATTGTGGTGCAGTATTTATCTATGCTTTTGAAGAACCCAGATCCTACCTGCATTGAACGCCGTTCCGTTGATGGCGGATGACGGATGACAGATGACCGATGAAAAAAGCGTTGGACGTTTTTCCTTAAGAGTAAAAGAGTATGTTGAAAAAATTAATAATACTGGGAGCGGGCGAAAGCGGTGTGGGTGCAGCCATCCTGGCTGCCAAAGAAGGCTACCTGGTATTCGTTTCGGACGCGGGAAAGATCGCTGAGAAATATAAATCGGTTTTGGTAGGGAAAGGAATTGAATATGAAGAAGGGAAACATACGGAAGAAAGAATTTTTGAAGCGGACGAAGTGATGAAGAGCCCGGGAATACCGGAAAAAAGTTCTTTGGTAATCCGGATCAGGAGTAAAGGGATTCCCGTGATCAGCGAAATCGAACTGGCCTACCGCCATAAGGGAAGCAGCCGGATCCTGGGAATTACCGGCAGCAACGGAAAAACGACGACCACTTCACTGGCTTTTCATATCTGTAAGCATGGTGGGTTGGATTGTGCGCTGGTCGGGAATATCGGCGTCTCGATCGCAAAACAGGTAGCGGAAGATCCAAAGGAATGGTATATCGCGGAGATCAGCAGTTTTCAGCTGGATGATATCCGTGAATTCAGACCAGATATCGCTGTACTGACAAATATCACAGAGGATCATCTGGACAGATATGAATACAAGTTTGAGAATTATATCAGGAGCAAATTCAGTATTGTAAAAAACCAAAAGAAAACCGATTTTTTTATTTTTTGTGCAGATGATCCCGTGATTGAGCAACATATAAAAGAATACCCTTTTCAATCTAACCCATTACCATATACCATGCAAAAGGAACCAAACCAGGGCGGCTTTATCAGGAACGGACAAATGAATTTGCAGGCGGGGAATGAGACCCTCAGGATGAGTATATATGATTTCGCGTTGAAGGGGATCCATAATCAGTATAATACCATGGCAGCCGGACTCGCCGCTGTGACAATCGGTATTCGAAAGGAAAAAATTCGTGAAGCCGTTCAGAGTTTTGCATCGTTGGAACACCGGATGGAATACGTCAGTACAGTGCGGGGGGTAGAATTTATCAACGACAGCAAGGCCACCAATGTGAACTCTACCTGGTATGCATTGGAAAGCATGCAGAAACCCGTGGTCCTGATACTGGGGGGTATAGATAAAGGGAATGATTATTCCCTTATGCGTAACCTGGTGAAAGAAAAAGTCAAAGCCATCGTATGCATGGGTCTGGATAACCGGAAGATTCATGAAGCATTTCAAAACGACGTACCGGTGATTGTCAATACCGTTTCGGCGAAAGAAGCTGTTAAAAGTAGCTTTCATCTGGCAGACAAAGGCGATGTTGTTTTACTGAGCCCGGCCTGCGCCAGTTTTGACCTTTTTAAAAATTATGAGGACCGGGGCAATCAGTTTAAAGAAGCGGTGAGGGACTTATAAAAGTATGGAAGTATGGAAGTATGGGAGTATGGGAATATTAGAACGATAGCAAAAAAATAAAACTTTTGCAAGATAGCAGTACCATAGAAATGCGCGCATTTAAACACCTGGGTTCCAGAACCAAAGGTGATAAAGTGATTTGGGCAGTCGTCGTATTGCTTGCATTGATGTCGTTGCTGGCAGTTTATAGTTCTACCGGTTTATTGGCGTACAGATTGTATAAGGGTAATACGGAGATCTACCTGTTTAAACAATTTGCATTTATCATTGCCGGCGTGATGATCATATATTTCGCCCACCAGGTCAATTATATAATTTATGCCCGGGTGGCGAAAATTCTTTTTCTTATTTCCATTCCCTTATTATTCTACACTTTATTCTTCGGCGTGAAATTGAATGAAGGAAGCCGGTGGATCCGTCTTCCGATCGTAAATATGACTTTTCAAACTTCCGATCTGGCCAAACTAGCGCTGATTATGTATATCAGCCACCTGCTAAGCAGGAAACAGGACCAGATCAAAGATTTTAAAAAAGGATTTCTGCCTGTGATCCTTCCGGTGGCAGTGGTTTGTCTGTTGATCGCACCTGCGAATCTTTCCACTGCCCTGCTCATCGGGGCAACCTGTTTGATGCTGATGTTTATCGGGAGGGTCAGTGGCAAACATCTGTTACTTACGCTCGGAATTATTATGATTCCCACGGCGATCCTGATCATGGCTGCAATAGTTCGTCATCGCGCAGCCGAACCGGTAACCGTCATCCGTCAACCGTCATCCCATTCACGCCTGTTTATCCGTGTGGATACCTGGATCAACCGGGTGGAGAATTTCATGTATGGTACAAAGGCGGATAAGGATGATGATAATTACCAGGTGAACCAGGCAAAAATTGCCGTGGCCAATGGCGGATGGATCGGGCTCGGTCCGGGTAATAGTCGCCAGCGAAATTTTCTGCCTCATCCCTATTCCGATTTTATTTATGCGATAATCATTGAAGAGTATGGACTGATCGGAGGGGCCATCATCATGTTTATATACCTGGTCTTTCTATTCAGAAGTATACGCATTTTTAAGAAATGTCCTTTTGCTTTCGGTGCTTTCCTGGCCCTGGGCCTGAGTTTCACGCTCATGATCCAGGCAATAGCCAATATGGCGGTGAACGTAAACCTGTTCCCTGTAACCGGCGTTACACTGCCCCTGATCAGTATGGGCGGCAGCTCGTTTTTATTTACCTGCCTGGCTATTGGGATCATATTAAGTGTGGCGAGAAATGCGGAACGCGTAGAGGGAGAAGGAACGGAAGAAAAATTAGAAAATTTGGAGATTTGAAAATTTGAAAATAAGAATGATGAAGAGAATGTTTGTCATTAATAAACCTTTACAGATCGGATGGTTGATTCAACATTTCCAAATTTCCAAATTTCCAAATTTCCAAATTTGAGCAGGCGAATAATCATAGCAGGCGGTGGCACGGGCGGACATATTTTCCCTGCCCTGGCGATTGCCAATGCATTAAGAAAAAAAGAACCGGACATGGATATCCTTTTTGTGGGCGCAAATGGGAAAATGGAAATGGAAAAGATTCCCGAAGCAGGATATCTGATCCGGGGGATTGATATTGCCGGCTACAACAGAAGTTCGCTGATAAAAAATTTCTCTCTTCCCTATAAACTGATCAAAAGTTTTCTACAGGTAAGGAACATTTTCAAAGCATTTCACCCTCAGGCTGCTATTGGTGTGGGTGGATACAGCACATTCCCGGTACTTCGATACGCGCAGGCGAGGGGAATACCTACTTTTATTCATGAAGCGAATTCCCTGGCTGGCAAGGCCAATATACTTCTGGGTAAAAAAGCCACGCGCATTTTTGCGGCGAGCGACGGAATGCAAAAATATTTTCCTGCTGACCGTTTGTTATATACCGGAAACCCCGTGAGGAAAAATGTAGTGGCCAGCCAGCTTTCAAGAGAGGAGGGTATTGTATTTTTTGACCTGGATCCGAAATATACCACCGTACTGATCACCGGCGGCAGCCTGGGAGCCAAATCGATCAATGAAGCCATTGATGCCGGTATTCCCTTACTCATAAAAAATCAGATCCAGTTGATCTGGCAGACCGGAAAATCATACACAGAAAAAGCAGCGACGCAGGCAGTCGAATCGAAACTGATCTGGACTGGCGAATTTATCTCCAAAATGGGATATGCATATGCGGCGGCGGATATCGTTGTATCCCGGTCCGGTAGTACGTTATATGAACTGTGCGCGGTAAAAAAACCCGTGATTTTCATACCCTACCCCCACGCGACAGAAGATCATCAGACGGTTAACGCTCAAAACCTGGTCAAAAAAAATGCGGCCATTATGATTGCAGATAAGGATGCGCGCGATAACCTGGTCCCGGAAATACTGAGGCTGGCGCGGAACAAACCGGAACAGGAAAAATTAAAAGAAAATATTGGCAAACTGGCCATCATGGACGCCGATGAGAAAATTGCAAATGAAATTTTGAAAACGCTGAATGCCTGATCTGAAAAACATACATAAAATCTATTTCATCGGTATCGGTGGAATCGGGATGAGTGCCCTGGCGCGTTATTTCCGTCTCCAGGGAAAAACGGTTAGCGGATACGACAGAGCGGAGACAACATTAACAAGAACTTTGATCGAAGAAGGCATCCCCGTTTCTTACATTGATGATCCGGCGACCATTCCGAAAGATGTACAGCTGGTAGTTTATACGCCCGCTATTCCGGAGAGTCACCAGGGTCTGAATTACTACCGGGAGCATCGCTTTGAGCTCATGAAGAGAAGCGAAGTACTGGGACTAATTACCGAAAATTCCCTGAACGTATGCGTGGCCGGTACACATGGTAAAACAACTATCAGTACGATGATTGCCCATATCCTCCGGGATAGTGGCATGGGATCCAATGCTTTCCTGGGTGGTATCTCCGCAAATTATAATACTAATTTCTGGAGCCATGAAAACAATATATGTGTTGTGGAAGCGGACGAGTATGACCGCAGTTTTCTGAAACTCCATCCGGATATTGCAGTGATCAGTTCTATGGATGCCGACCACCTGGATATTTATGGAACAGGAGAAGCCGTAAAAGAAGCATTCATAGCCTTTAGCAAAAAAATTAAATCGGGCGGCACCCTAGTACAGAAACATGGATTGCCAATTCCCAAACCCGCAGGGGACATCGAACAACTCAGCTATCATCTCACCGATGGTAACGCCGATATATATACGAAAAACCTACGGATACAGGCAGGAAATTACGTTTTCGACGTGGCAGGAAAAGAAGGAAAACTTTCGGACGTCCGTTTGAACGTGGGCGGCTGGCACAATGTCGAAAATGCCCTGGCTGCAATCGCCGCCTGCAGGAAACTGGGTTTGGCCGGGGAGAAGATAGTCCCTGCGCTGAATAATTTCCGGGGGGTAAGAAGAAGATTTGAATATCATGTTCAGGGTAAAGGGCCGGTATATATTGACGACTATGCTCACCACCCACGGGAACTCGAGGTGTTGATCAGCAGTGCAAGAGAACTTTTTCCGGATAGAAAGCTGGTCATTATTTTTCAACCGCATTTGTTCAGCCGGACAAAGGATTTCGCGGATGGTTTTGCATCGGTACTGGACAAAGCCGATGAAGTGATTTTATTGCCGGTGTATCCTGCCAGGGAATTGCCTATCGAAGGGATCAGCAGTTCGACCATTTTGAATAAAATGGAAATGGCAAAAAGACAGATCATGCAAAAACAGGAAGTCCTGGACCGGGTGCGGGCGATTCAACCGGGAGAAAGAACGGTATTGATCACAGCGGGCGCCGGAGATATTGATGAATTGGTTAAACCGATTACAGATTTGTTAAAAGCAAAATGAATATTAAAAGCCCATTGAAAAAAGTTTTTATGGTACTACTCTGGGGCCTGCTGGGCGGATCCGGACTGGCCCTGCTGATTGCCGCCATGAATGCTAAAAACAGTAGCCTGTGCAATGGCCTCGATGTGGAAATCAATGGCGGAAACAAAGCTTTTTTCCTAAGCAAAAAGGATGTGGCTGCCATGCTGGAGAATGAAGGAATCAGGGATTTGCGCAGCAGGAAAATGTTATCCTTTGACCTGCTCAAAATGGAGGGCGTTCTCCGGAAAAATAATTGGATCAGAGAAGCGCAATTGTACTTTGACAATAACCAGATCTTAAAAGTCCGTATCCAGGAAAGACAACCGGTTGCCAGATTGTTTACGGTTTCAGGGAATAGTTATCTGATCGACAGTAATGGAATTCAGATGGCGCTGACGGATAGAAGTGTTTTCCGCTTGCCCGTTTTCACGGGCTTTCCGGGAGAGAAATTCGGGTTGCGTAAAGACAGCGCATTGAGTCACCAGATAAAAGATCTGGCAGTTTTTCTGAATCATGATCCTTTCTGGTCCGGCCAGATTCAGGAAGTGAATATCAGCGCCGGAAAAACTTTTGTAATGACGCCGCTGCTCGGAAATCAGCAGATTGAATTCGGTGATGGGAGCGAGTATGAAAATAAGTTTCACCGGCTTCTGGTTTTTTACAAAGCGATTATTGCAAAAACCGGATTTGAAAAATATACGGGTATCAATCTCGCTTACGCGGGCCAGGTGATCGCCACACGTAAGCAGGGGATTATTTCGAGGGCGGATTCTGTCCAGGCCCGCAAAAATATAATGGAAATGATCCGGCTCGCGCAAAAAATGGAAACGGATACGTCGAAGATCAGGGAAGTGAAACCGCTGGAAAGAAATACACTTACCGAGCAGAATCTTAAGGGTTATGACCTTCCGGAAGAAAACGAAAGCAATGATCAGACAGGCAATAAACATCAAAAACAACAATAAATTAAACCAAACCATGAACCAGGAACAACCCATTATTGTAGGACTTGACATAGGCACAACAAAAATTGCCGCTATCGCCGGCCGAAAAAATGAATACGGAAAATTAGAAATTCTTGGTTTCGGCCGGGCCAATTCCAATGGCGTTAAACACGGACAGGTCCTGAATATTGATGAAACCATTAAGGCCATCCGGATGGCGCTCGATAATTGTTATGCTTCCAATCCCAACCTGAGCATTTCGGAAGTATACGTTGGCATTGCGGGTCATCATATTAAAAGTTTGCAGACGCGGGGCGACATCGTTCGGCACAGCAACGAAGACGAGATAACGCAAAAAGAAATTGACCAGCTCGTGGCGGATCAGTACAAAACGTATATTCCGGCTGGCGACCAGATCATTGACGTGATTCCCCAGGAATTTGCTGTTGATAATTTTCAGAACATCATCAGTCCGATCGGATACGGCGGAGTAAAAGTGGGCGCTAACTTTCATATCATCACCGGTGATAAAAATGCCATCAAGAATATCAGTCGCGCTGTGGAGAAAAGCGGATTGCAAACCAAGGATCTTGTATTACAGCCGCTGGCATCAGCCGCTGCTGTGATGGGGCAGGAGGACCTGGAAGCCGGTGTTGCCATTGTGGATATCGGGGGCGGCACGACGGACCTGGCTGTTTTTTACGAGGGTATCCTCAAACATACGGCTGTGATCCCTTTCGGCGGAGAAAATATTACAAACGATATAAAAACCGGTCTTGGAGTTTTAAAAACCCAGGCCGAACAAATGAAGGTTCAGTTTGGATCCGCACTTTCGAATGAAGCGAAGGGTAACGCATTCATTACGATTCCGGGATTGAGGGGAATGCCTGCAAAAGAAATTAGCGTGAAAAACCTGGCCAATATCATTCAGGCCCGCATGAGCGAGATTATGGATTTTGTTTCTTATCATCTAAAGCAGGTAGGGCTCGATAATAAAATGCTGAATGGCGGTATTGTCCTTACGGGTGGAGGGGCGCAATTAAAACACCTGATACAGTTAACAGAATATGTAACCGGCTTAAACGCAAGAATTGGTTATCCGAATGAACACCTGGCTTCCGGGCAAATCGAAGAGCTGGCCCGGCCGACCTATTCCACCTGTATCGGCTTAATATTAAAAGGATACAGCGACTATGAACATAATCGGAAACAATTTGAAATGACCCATGTTCAGGTTGACATTCCGATCTCGTTAAAAACCGAACCAGTAAAAGAAGAAGTTCTGATTTCTGAAGAAGAGAAGCAGGTGAGACGCGTAACAAACCGGAAAGGCATTAAGGATTTCTGGGGCAAGTTCAAAGACGGTATTATTGATCTGTTTAAAGAAGAAGAAGATCACGCACTATAAAAAATTCCATACTAACCATTAATTCTATTTTATGATCCAGTTTGATTTACCCAAGGAAAGATCGTCCATCATTAAAGTGATCGGTGTGGGTGGAGGAGGAAGCAATGCTGTAAACCACATGTTTGGCCAGCATATTGAAGGAGTCAATTTTATAATCTGCAATACGGATGCGCAGGCGCTTGCTCAGAGCCGCGTTGCAAATAAGATTCAGCTCGGTCCTCTGCTGACCCAGGGACTTGGCGCCGGCGCTAACCCGGACATAGGTCGTCAGGCCACGGAGGAAAGTCTGGAGGAAATTAAATCCATCCTGGAAGTAAATACCAAAATGGCCTTTATCACCGCCGGCATGGGTGGTGGAACGGGAACGGGTGGCGCACCCATCCTCGCCAAAATCTGCAAGGACCTTGGAATACTTACCGTGGGCATCGTAACAACCCCTTTTTCTTATGAAGGCAAAAAAAGGCAATTGCAGGCTGAAGAAGGAATTCAACTGTTAAAGGATTATGTGGATACTTTACTTGTAATCAGTAATGATAAACTGCGCCATCAATTTGGAAATTTAAAAATGAAGGAAGCATTTTCAAGAGCCGACAATGTACTGGCAACGGCTGCAAAATGTATCACAGATGTGATTAACAGTACCGGTCAGATCAATGTGGATTTTGCAGATGTATGCACCGTCATGAGGAGCGGCGGAGTTGCCATTCTCGGAAGCGCTGCCGCTTCAGGAAATAACAGGGCACAGCAGGCGATTGAAGAAGCCCTGAATTCACCCCTACTCAACGATAACGATATTCGCGGGGCCAAATGGATACTCATCAATATTAATTCGGCAGAAGGAGATCATGAATTCACAATGGATGAAGTTGAAATTATCCAGCATCACCTGATCAGCCAGGCCGGAGAGGATACTGATGTGATCCTGGGATTGGGATATGACGCAGCGTTGGGGGATAAGATCGGCATTACGATCATCGCTACCGGATTTGAATATAAGGATCCCTTTAAACGCGAAGAAAAACCGGTGGCGCCGAAAAAGGAAGAGAAAATTGTGATGCCCCTGCAAATGCCCGTTCAGCAGATAGTTAAGCCGATGGAAAGCCCGCTTGTTGAAATGTTGTCTAATGAAAAACCCTTAGTCGATGCCGTTAGTCTAAATAAAATGGCCGTTCCGGTTGCCAGCCGTTCGCAGGAACTGGAACCCAGGCTGGTCGCGGGTTCGGGGAAGATGGAACAGGCAAGAAAAACAGCACCCGTCGTGGTTATGCCCGCAAAAGTGGAAAGACGGGTGGAAACAGAAGCGATCGTGGAAAAAAAGATCATTGCAGAACCAATAGAATGGATATTTTCGCAAGACATCGTTCCCACGCCGACTTCGGGTGGTTACCTGATCAGGCCTGCTAATATTTATGATGAAGAACCGTCGGCATCGGAATCCCACCCTGAAGAAATTCCATTGAAGGACCAAATAATCATTACTGCGATTGCAAAAAATCCGGCTCAGGATGAAAATCTTTCCGCGGATATGCAGCTCGTATTTAAAGATGATATTCCAGCGGCGGATGTGCCTCGGGCCCATCAAACACAACCGGTATCTATGGCGGATCAGCCTGCAGAGGAGCCTGCCCAGCAGGACGAAGCAGAAGGCCTGAGACGCCGTGCAGCAGAAAGGATCAACAAATTGCGCAACTTGTCGTTCAATATGAATGCTGCGGATCCCAACAATGAGTTTGAAACTGTGCCGGCCTACATCCGCCGAAATCTGGAATTGTATAACACGGTGACCAGTGTAGAGAGTTTTTACAGTCAGTATGAAGTTAAATCCGATAATAATAATCAGGGGGAGATCAGTACCATCAATAGTTTTCTGGACGGGAAAAAACCTGACTGATCAATTCGGAATCGTTTGTTTTTAGTTGTTTATTCCCTTCTCCATCTGGGCTAAGCCGGGACGGGAGAAGGGTTTTTTCGTTCGAACATAATGGCGGCCAATGGAAACAGTGATCTTAACGGGAGGAACAGGTCTTATCGGCACGGCGTTGTCCGGATTCCTTGTATCCCGTGGAAATCAGGTCATCATTTTTACCAGGAATCCAAAAGAATACCGAAGCTCATCTCCCGGCATTTCATATGCAGCCTGGAATATTGATGAACAGTCTGTCAATGAAGAGGCTTTTCGAAAAGCGAAATATGTCATTCACCTGGCAGGTGCGGGGGTTGCAGATAAACCCTGGACAGAAAAAAGAAAAAGGGAAATTGTTGAGAGCCGGACGCGAAGCAGCGAATTGCTGATAAAAGCAATTAGCCAAATCCCCAATGAAATCGTTTCGGTTGTGAGCGCCTCCGCCATCGGTTGGTATAAACCCAATCTTTCCAAGCCAGCGGTAGAAACTGACCCGCCCGATACTGGTTTTCTTGGTGAAACTTGCCGGGCCTGGGAAAACTCCATTCAACCCGTTAAGGAGCTTGGCAAAAAACTGGTTATACTGCGAACCGGCATTGTTTTAAGTAATGAAGGCGGCGCTTTTCCCGCACTGGCCAAACCAGTCAGATTTGGTATTGCAGGAATTTTGGGAACCGGAAAACAGATCATCAGCTGGATCCATATAGAAGATATATGCCGCTTATATATGGAGGCCATGATCAATTCCTCCTGGTCCGGTGTCTATAATGCGGTTACGCCCAATCCGGTTAGCAACAGAACATTTACCCTGGAGCTTGCAAAAAAAATGAAAGGAAGTTTTTTTATACCGATCCCCGTTCCAAACTTCTTACTCCGGATGAATCTCGGGGATAGAAGTGAAGAGATCCTGAAAAGCAGCAATATCAGCGCAAATAAATTGAAACAGCAGGGCTTTCAATTTATTTATCCTACGATAGATGCTGCTTTCAGGGAACTCATTCAACGTTGATTAATTTTTATTTCCATTGTTTATCTTGCTTTCCGGCAATTTCGAATTTGACGGCATGGCCGTGTACAGGGCTGGAGTTACTTTGCTGGTATCTCCCTGGTAAACCCAGGAAATGTCTTTTACATATTTATTAAATGCCTTATTAACATCTTCCGGACTCACTTTTTTTAGGTCGTCATTGATCGTAATGGACCGGCGCCAGTCATTAAATAAAACTTCGTTTGACGCCAGTGAAGCCGCCTGCGCGGAATTGGTTTCCATTTTATAATAGAAGGAGGTTACATAACCGGTTTTTGAATTCTTAACTTCTTCCGGTGTAAAACCATCCGTATGCGTTTTGACCAACAACTGATCAATGACCCCTATATATTTATCCGGATTGGTCGTGGATACCTGTATCGTAGAATAGGGAGATAACCCGCCATTAAAACGACTTTGTGGCGCATAAGACAAACCGTTGTTGGTCCTGACTTCCAGGAACTGCCGGTCGAAGAAAATATTCATGGCAATGGTAAATGCGTTGTAATCAGCCGTTCCCGGTTGCGGTCCGCTGGTAATGCCCTGAATATAATTGGTCGCCAATGCTTTCTTTTGATCGGTGAAAGTATTTTTAGCCGGTATATAACTGTAGCGGTTCAACTTGACCGTCTTACCAGCGGGAATATCATCAGTCAGTTCTTTTACTTTTTTCTCAATTGTAGCGCGATCCAGTTCTGCCACCACAACGATCAGCATTCTCGAACGGGTGAGTATGGATGAATAATAAGCTTTGGTTTCGGAAGCGCTCAGTCTACCAACGGTTTCCTCTTCACCTGAAGGGGATTTGGCATAATCCTTTCCTTTGAATGCTGTTTCCTTGGCAAATTTTGAGATGGCAAAATCCGGACGGGATGCCTGGGATTTCAATCCGCTGATCGCATCCTGCTTGATACGGTCGAATTCGCTGCTGTCAAAAAGTGGGATGTTGATTGCATCTACATAGAGTGGCCAAACCTGGTCCAGGTCGCTCTTGATGCAATTGAGTGTAACTGTGGAAAAATCCATACCGGCTGATCCGCCAATTTCCGCACTCACCTTATCGAGTTTATCCTTAAAACTGTTTTTAGATTCTTTTTTTGTTCCACATTCTGTAAGCGCCGTGATCGAGAGGCTCTCAATTCCTGCCTTATCCGCCGGATAATTCTGAACGCCGCCTTTGAAAACAGTCAATACTTCCACAATTTCATTACCGCTGGGTTGAACGATTACCTGGATACCATTTACCGTCATCTCGTAAGCCGGTTTATTCTGGGCCAGGGCTGGTAAAAAAAGGGTCGCCAGAAATATGGCGCCTGAAAGTTTTTTTATAGAAGATAACATACGATTGATTTAAATTTTAAAATTAGAGACCGGGTTTGAAAGTTTCAGACGCGTTCAATTTTTTATTCATGTCCGGATTGATAATCATTCCGGCAACATAGGGTTTGCCTGTAACATATTTATTGACAAACCTTTTGATATCCTCCCGGGTTATTTTTTCGCAGTTCATTTCATAATCCGTCATGTAATCCAGACTGGTACTGCACCAGGAATAGGTTACCGAGCTGGCCAGGGCGGATGGTTTCTCTTTCTGCCGGATGGCCTGGCGGCGTAAAATTTCCTTCGCGTCCTTCAATTGTTCATCGGTATAATAGTCATCATTTCCCCATTGTTTAATCTGATTCAGGACTTCATCTGTGCATGCCTTTAATTTAGCCGGATTGGGCGTAAGAAAAATTCGTATCGGTCCAACATATTTTTCGGTCTGGTATGCAGCCGCGGCGAAAGGGGTAAGCCCTTTATCCACCAGGGCCTGCTGCCATTTGGAAGAATTCATTCCAAGTATGGTAAAAAAAACGTCTGCTGCAACGGTTCCTGCCGAATCGTTGCGGGTATCCGGTCCCTGCCACATATACATGGCGATGGGTGTTTGGGCGAGTGTGGATTCCATCACAAAATAATCCGTGGAGACCAGCGGCAAAAATTCCGGAATCGGATATTTTGTCTGCGGATCGAAACCACTGCTTTCCCAATTTCCGAAAATATTTTTTGCCTTGGCAAACGCGTCTTCATGTTTTACGTCCCCACAAATCACCAGGATGGAATTATTAGGGAAATAGTATTTGTTTTTGATGATCATCATTTTTTCCGGCGTAGCCGTATTGATCACTTCATGAATTCCGATTGGATTTTTCCTGGTTATAAGATCTCCCCAGAGTTTTTTCTGGCTCGCAAAAAATAATTGGGTTCCCGGGTCACTTTCCGCACGTTGAAACTCGCCGTCAACCACGGGTCTTTCTTTTTTCATGTCCTCAACGCGGTAAATGGGAAAACGAATCGCAGCGTTCATAAACTTAAGACCGGCATTCAGACTGTCCTTATCAAAAGTAAAAAAATAATTCACCCGTTCGTCGCCGGTCGTTCCGTTCCAGATGGCGCCAAGTTCTTTGGTTCTTTTCAGGAATTTTTCCTGGTCAGGGTAATCCTGGTTTGCCTTGAAGAACATGTGTTCAAACAGATGGGAAAGGCCGCTGTATTCCGGACCCTCCGTGTAAGCCCCATTTTTTACGGCAATTTCAATGGTTGCCAGTGGGACCTTATCATTTTCTATAACGACTATTTCCAATCCGTTGGGAAGTTTTTCCCAGTAATAGTGTTCAGGAAGCCTGGGTTGGGCAAAACCTGCCGTTGTTAAAAGGGCCATCGTCAGGGCGCAAATAAGTTTTTTCATTAATCCAAATTTTAGTTTACCGAATACTGTTAGAAAAATAAGTTCTCAGAGGTCTGATTTCCGGAACCGCCAGCTTACAACAAATATATAAATGATGATGTACAAAAGGGCTATAGAAAGATACAGAGGAACATGCTTTTCCCAAAGGGCATTATTGACAGGCGTTATCATTCGGCGCCCGAACGGTTGCGGGATCAGCCGGTCCGCTACTTCTTCCGGCAAATAATCCACCCAGGTTACTTTATATTTATTCCTGCCAAGAGAAACAACGAATTGTTCGATAATCATGTAGAGGAAAAATATACCCATGGCCAGTCCGGCCCGCCGGATCAACATCGCGAAAAGAACGGCAATCAGCGAATAGTCGAGCATTTCCACAAAAAAATACAGGATATACCGCGTTTGACGCCAACCCACGCCAGGTTCTGAAGTTTTGTGTGTCAGCCAGCCAAAATACAGACAGGTTAAGGCCACCACACCGGTTACAAAAATAGTCAGCAAAAAAACTTCCGTGAGTTTGACGGCAATAAAACGGTTGCGGCTCCAGCCATCAATAATATTCTGCCGGTGCGTCCGGTAAGAATATTCGTTTGTGAACAGGGTTATGATCAATATGGCTGGCATAAATATGAGTATTCCCGCATTATAGGGTACCGTATTCCATACAAAGGGAAAGGAGAACGGATTTCCAAGAAGGTTCTGGCCATTTATTTTCGGAAAATTATTATCCGTAAAATCATAAATCACATAATTAAAAGCCGGAATGCATACCACGATAACAGCGAGCAGGATCCAAAAAGTTCTGTAGTATTTCACCTTCAGCCATTCAATACGCAGGGTATTTAAAAAATCGCGCATAATCAGTTACTTACATTATTGGTGAGTTCGATAAATGCCGATTCCAGGCTTTTCTTTCTGGGCTGTAAATAATTCAGCACGATTCCCTGCTCAAAACAAAAACGGTTCAACCAGGAGGCTTCTGGTGAAGGTGTATTGAAAAAAACCTGAAAATGATTTCCGGACCGGATTATTTCTTTAACGCCGGGTATACGGTCCAGGACCTCCCTGAGTTTTTCCGTTTCATCCGAACCCAGTTCCAGCCATTCTTCCTGGCTCAGGGCGGAAGACACTTCACCAGATTTTATTAAAACGCCCTGTTGCAGGATGGCAACATGAGTGCATACTTTTTCAACTTCTGCAAGAAGATGACTGGCCAGGATGATTGTTTTGCCCGCTGCTGCCAGTTCTATGATCAATTCCCGGATCTCAGCAATGCCTGATGGATCAAGGCCGTTTGTCGGTTCATCAAAAACTAAAACGGATGGATCCCCGAGCAGGCAGGCAGCGATGGCCAGCCGTTGTTTCATGCCCAACGAATAGGTCTGAAATTTCGAATCCTTTCTTTCATACAGTCTGACCAGCTTCAGGACACGATCGATATCCGAAACAGGTTTTTGTTTTATTGCAGCTGCAATTTCAAGATTGTGTTTTGCAGATAAATAATGATAAAAATTGGGCGTCTCCAGCAGGGTGCCGATTTTCTTTCTTTGTTTTTCTGTTGGCGGATTCCCGAACCAGCGGTAACTGCCCGCGTTGGTTACCAGCACATCCATGACGATGCCAAGCAACGTGGTTTTACCACTCCCGTTGGGTCCCAGAATTCCGAATACGGAGCCATCGGGAACATCGAATGAAACGTCTTGCAATGCCTTTATCCGGCCGTAAGATTTACTGATATTTTTTAAAGAAAGAATCGGGGCCATAGATGGGTGGCTAAATTAGCGAATATAATGGCGAAGATCCGATCTATGGATGGGGATGTTCTTTCCCGTGATAGATGCTTGAAAAATCTCCAAGAACGGCAAAACCGGCGGAGTTCCAACTCAGTTTATGGAGCCGGAGCAGGTCGATATCCGATTGTAATACTTTTCGGGTAAAGGGATTGATAGTGCCACCCGGTGTAAGCGGCTCCGCCGCCGGATCATACTGGTATACCGGATCACAAACCGTTCCCCGGGGATACATTATACCGGGCTGCCCCATGCCACGGATATCCAGGATCGCGGGATGATCCAGGCCAAGGGTATGACCGTATTCATGGGCAGCCGTTGTGGAATTATGTAAAAGATTATCCAGTTTGAAATAACCGGTATTACAATTAATCCCATCGACAAAAGATACATGAACAGGCGATATTTCTTCAATGCGGAAATAATTATTCCGGGGATCAGTATTGAACCAAACGGTTTCCGGGGGCAGGTCCTTTTCATAAAATCCCCGGATGACAAATGCGACGGCGTGCGGAATATGCTTCATCATAACGTTTCCACCTGGTTCATTCCAGTGATTGGCGATATCTGCTGCAATGGTTCCGGCAAGTTCCTGTGAACCGGCGTCTCCATAAAAATAAAAATTGGAATGGATCCGGATTGTTGATTCTGTTTTTAACCACTCGGCTTCACCCATAAAAAAATATAAGGTACAGATCAGTGCAGTAATGCAGCCAGTTTACCATCTAGTTCGTCGCCACGCAAACCCTTGGCTACAATGATCCCGTTTTTATCGATCAGGAAATTCATTGGAATGCCCTTGACTCCATAGAGAGACGCGGCATCGTTCTGCCAGCCTTTCAGATCCGAAACCTGCGTCCAGTTCAGTCCGTCTTTTTTAATTGCCAGTAGCCAGTCCGCCATCGTATCGTCGAGTGAAACACCAAAGATGTCAAACCCTTTGTCGTGAAATTTGTGATATGCGTTCACAATATTCGGATTTTCCAGCCGGCAGGGTCCGCACCAGCTGGCCCAGAAATCCAGCAATACATATTTTCCTTTGAAGGAAGCCAGGGACACGGGTTTACCCTTTGCATCATTACTTGCAAAATCGGGGGCCGGCTTTCCAATTGATGTTAATTTTGTTTTCTCAATGATGTTTTGAATCTCTTTCCCAAAATAAGTTGACCGAACAGAAGCATCCAGTCCCTGGTATAAACTATCAATCTGCCCCAGGCGCGCGTTGTAGGAAAAGTTATTAAAAATTAGAAATACTGAAACGATTGAAGCAGGATGTGATTTTGAATAATCTGCAACCAGTTGCTTCTGTTCAAGATCCAACGCATCGTACACTTTATCCAGACTATCCGTTGCCCTTTTATCCTTTTTATTATTGGCATCGTTATATGCTTTTTCAACCGCTGCCATCCGGTCGGTCAAGGGTTTGCTGGTCTGATTTAAAAAATAGTTGTATTCATCCTGTGTTTTGGTTCCGGAAATCAGCGCATAACGAAACGAATCTTTTTTGATCAGCATCGAAATCTTTCCATTTTCCAGAAAAAAAATTTTTGACTTATCATCCAGACTTATCCTGCACAATTCAGCCGTATCTGCTTTCCCGCTGAATTTAAAATATCCGTGATCCAATGCGGCTGAATCAATTTTTCCGGATTGCCCGTGAATGATGTAAACCTTCCCCGAATCCAGGCCGGTAACTTTCCCGATAATGGCATAGGAAGAATCTGTTTTTCCCGGGATCTTTTTTGCTGAATCATTATTGTTACAGGCAAACACAAAAAATAATAGCATGCCGGTAAGTCCGAAGATAATTTTTTTCATATACTTTTAATTTCTGACTGGTTTACCGGATTTTATAACGCTTTGCAATCTTTCCAGTGTTTTCTTTTCTCCGCATAGGGATAGGAAGGCCTGTCTTTCCAGGTCAAGCAGATATTGTTCCGATACCTGCGTGGGTTCGCTCAGGTCCCCGCCGCACATGACGTAGGCCAGTTTTCTTGCCACAAGCACGTCGTGGTCCGAAGCATAATTACCTCTCCACATACCATGAATCCCGGCATACAAGGCGCCCAACGCGGAACGTCCCAAAACTTTTATGTCTGTCCGTAGAGTGGGTGTCGTGTATCCGTCCTGGTACATTTCCAATACGGCTGTTTTTGCGTCCGCAATCCTGCGGTCGGGATTGATGGAAATAAAATCCCTTCCTTTTTTCAAAATACCCAGGTCAAACGCCTCCATCGCCGAAGTGGAAACTCTGGCCGTTGCAATGGTGAAGAACCGGTTTTTCAATGTGATGGTTTCCGGTTCATCGGGATGCAATTCGTCGGAGGCTCTCAGCGCAAATTCTTTTGATCCGCCGCCCCCCGGTATCAGACCCACGCCGAGTTCAACCAGGCCAATATAGGATTCCGCCGCGGGCACCACTTTATCCGCGTGCAGGCTCAGCTCACAGGCACCACCCAGCGTAAGTCCCTGCGGAGCCACCACTACCGGTACCGCTGAATACCTGGCGCGCATCATCGTATTCTGAAATAACCGTACGGCCATATCCAGCTCTTCAAATTCCTGGTCAACGGCCAGCATGAAGATCATGCCGACATTGGCGCCAGCAGAAAAATTCTGCGCTTCATTGGCAATAACGAGCCCCTTGTATTTTTCTTCGGCGATGCCGATGGACCGCTGGATTCCTTCCAGCACTTCTCCCCCGATGGTTCCCAGTTTGGTATACCATTCCAGACCCAGCACTTCGTCTCCGATATGATATAAACGGGCCGCGGCATTTTTCCAGATGGTCTGGTTTTCGAAATTCCGCATCACGATAAATGCCCGCGGATCACCTGTTACAGCAGATATATATTTCTTGTTTCCCGGTGAATAAGAAAGTTTTTCTCCTTTTTCCACCCTGTAAAAATCGGTATTGCCATTACTCAGCATTTCTTTAACCCACGAAGCAACTACATATCCGGAAGCTTCCATTTTTTTTGCCGTTTCCGCTACTCCAAACAGATCCCAGGTTTCAAAAGCTCCGATCTCCCAGCCAAATCCGGCACGCATGGCATCGTCCACCCGGTAAATTTCATCACTGATCTCTGGAATCCGGTGTGAAACATAGGCAAAAAGTGCATAGTGAAACTGCCGGTAAAAATCGCCCGACTTATCCCTGCCCTGTATTAATATTTTTAATCTTTCTTTCAGATCATCCTGCGGTTTAGCGGCCTCCAATCCGGGAAATGATGCTCTCTCGCGGGGTTTATATTCAAAGGAATCGAGATGGAGTGTATATATTTCGCGTTCTCCCAAAGCAGATTTTTTTTTGGAGAAAAATCCCTGACCGGTTTTATCACCGAGCCAGTTATTGGTTATCATTTTATCGAGCCAGGCCGGAATCAGAAAAGTATCCCTCGCTTCATCCGATGGACAATTTTCATATACTCCTTTGGCAACCTTTACCAGCGTATCCAGACCCACGACATCCGCCGTGCGGAATGTGGCTGATTTTGGTCTGCCGATAATGGGCCCCGTAAGCGCTTCGACCTGGTCAATACTCAATCCCAGTTTATCCATCAGCTTAAATATGGCCAGGATACTGAAAACACCCACCCGGTTAGCGATGAATGCGGGGCTATCCTTACAAAGCACCGTGGTTTTACCGAGATGAAGATCCCCGTACCCGAGCAGGAATTGAACCACTTCCGGATCGGTATCTGGTGTTGGAATAATTTCAAGCAGGCGCAGGTACCGGGGCGGATTAAAAAAATGCGTTCCGCAAAAATGTTTTTTAAAATCATTCGAACGTCCTTCATTCATCAGGTGAATGGGGATCCCGGACGTATTTGAACTGACAAGTGTTCCCGGCTTGCGCCATTTCTCAACTTCGTTAAAGATGCCTGTTTTAATGTCCAGCCTTTCCACCACCACCTCAATGATCCAATCACAGGCAGAGATATCTTTCATATTGTCAGTAAAGTTTCCGGTCTGAATTCGTTTTATGACTTCCGCCGTGTATACGGGTGAAGGATTTGATTTAATAGCCGCCGCCAGCGCCTCGTTAACGATCCTGTTTTTAACAGCCGGATGATCAGGAGAAAGTTTTTTTGTTTTTTCTGTTTCACTCAGTTCTGCGGGGGTGCGATCGAGTAACAGAACCTGCACACCGGTACCTGCAAAATGACAGGCAATACGCGAACCCATTACACCACTTCCCAACACGGCCACTTTACGAATGATTCTTTTCATAATGGAATCAGTTTTTTATTCAGCTCACAGAACCAGCGGTTTACGCCAGTAAAAATATTACCTCACTTCGGATCCTGTTGAGATTTTTTCATCCGGGGCCACAAAAATCAACCTGCCTGCAGGGTCTTCCGCCATCAGGATCATGCCGTTGCTTTCAATGCCCTTCATTTTACGGGGGGCGAGGTTGGCAACCACAACGACTTGTTTGCCAATGATATCTTCGGATCTAAAATGGAGGGCAATTCCGGAAACGATCGTTCGTTTCTCCACACCTATATCCACTTCGAGTTTCAGGAGTTTATCTGTTTTGGCAACTTTTTCTGCTGCCAGAATGATGCCCGACCGCAGTTCCAGCTTATCAAAATCAGTATACGCGATTTCCGGTTTTTTTTCCGCAGGCACCGGCGCCAGTTCTTCGGATGCATTTGGCTTTACGGCATTCCGTTGCAGCTTATCCATTTGTTTTTGTATTTCTTCGTCTTCCATCTTTCTGAATAATAATTCCGGTGCGCGCAGGCTGTACCCCGTTTTCAACAGGTCCGTTTTGCCCGCGTTTTCCCAATCCAGCATTCTTTCCACCACTTTCATCATGAGCAGCATTTTTTTTGCCGTAGACGGAAGAAAAGGATTTATCAGGATGGACAGATTGGCCGTTAACTGCAGACACAGGAACAGGCAATTATCAATTTTTTCCTGATCTTCCACTGTTGTTGCATCCTTGCCTGCTTTTTTCCAGGGTTCCTTATCCTGCAGGTATTTATTACCTTTTCTTGCGAGGTCTATAATCGTATACAGCGCATCCCGGAATTTATAGGTCTCCAGCAAATTTTCGACCGTGATTTTCGTCTGTTCAATCTGATGGATCAGGTCCGTATCGGCTGTGTCTTTTATTTTCTCGTGCCATACAGGAACTTTGCCTTTGGAGAGTTTATGCATCAGAACAAAGCAGCGGTTTACGAAATTCCCGAATATCGATACGAGTTCGCTGTTATTTCTGTCCTGAAAATCTTTCCAGGTAAAGTCATTGTCCTTGGTTTCGGGTGCATTCGCGCAGAGAACGTACCGCAGCACGTCCTCACAGCCCGGAAAATCCTCGAGGTATTCGTGCACCCAGACCGCCCAGTTGCGGCTGGTGGATACTTTTTCTCCTTCAATATTTAGAAATTCATTGGCCGGTACATTGTCGGGCAGCACATAATGCCCATGTGCCTTGAGCATAGCGGGAAAAATAATACAGTGAAACACGATATTGTCTTTCCCGATAAAATGCACAAGTTTGGTATCAGCCTGCTGCCAATAATCAGCCCATTTCGGTGTCAGTTCCTTGGTGGCCGAAATATAACCAATGGGTGCGTCGAACCATACATACAAAACTTTTCCTTCCGCACCGGGCAGGGGCACTTTAATGCCCCAGTTACTGTCACGCGTCATCGCGCGGGATTGCAATCCATTGTCGAGCCAGCTTTTGCACTGTCCATAAACATTATTCTTCCACTCGGTATGTCCGTTGAGTATCCATTCTTTCAAAAACAATTCATAATGCTGTAATGGGAAAAACCAGTGTTTCGTTTTCTTTTTAACCGGAACGGCGTCGCTGAGGGTACTGCGCGGATTGATGAGTATCTCCGGACTTAAAGATGAACCGCAACGCTCACACTGGTCGCCGAATGCGTTGGGATTGCCGCAGACCGGACAGGTACCGGTAATATATCGGTCGGCCAGAAATGTTTTAGCAGCCTCGTCATAATATTGTTCGGTTTCTTTTTCCTCAAAAATCTGGTCGTCATATAATTTTTTGAAGAAACCCGCAGCTGTTTCATGATGTACGGGACTGGTCGTTCGCGAGTAGATATCGAATGAAATAAACATCTGCTCAAAACTTTTTTTGATCAGGGCATGATATTTATCAACGACCTGTTGGGGCGTAATACCCTCTTTCATGGCCCGGATGGTAATCGGTACACCGTGTTCATCACTTCCCCCGATAAAAAGAATATCTTTTTTTTGCGCTCTTTGATAGCGCACATAAATATCTGCGGGAATATAGCAGCCGGCCAAATGACCGATATGGACGGGGCCATTTGCATAGGGAAGTGCGGCAGTAACCAGGATGCGGTTGTATTCTTTCATAGTTTGAAGGCGGAGCCTGCTCCGCAAGGACTGCAAAAATACGTTAAAGAGGCCTAAAGCCTGAGGCCTAAAGCCGAAAGCTTTAAATTCCACTTCATCCTTTAACTTTAATTGATGAAGAGAAAGTCTTTCCTGGGATCCCTGCTGGGTGGTCCTTTGCTGGCTACGTCGGCATTCCAATCTGATCAGGGGTATAAAACAAGGATATTGGATGAGCTGCCCTGGCGTATTCCTCCCTATCTGAAACCCGGCGATACGATTGGCATCACCTGTCCGGCAGGGTTTATGACCCTGGCCGAACTCCAGCCTGCAATGCAGACAATGAAAAGCTGGGGATTTAATTTGCGCATAGGCAAGACCGTGGGGGAACGGGATTTTATTTTCGGAGGAACGGACTCCGAACGACTTTCCGATCTGCAGCAAATGCTCGACGATCCGTCCATCCAGGCCATCATGTGTGCCCGGGGTGGTTATGGCTGTGTACGGATCATAGATCAGCTGGATTTCCGGAAATTTATCGAGAGACCAAAATGGATTATCGGATTCAGTGATATAACGGTCATTCACGCCCAGCTCAACCATAACTTTCACATCGCCTCCATACATTCAAAAATGTGCAATAGTTTTCCGGAGCATCCGGAACAGACTGAGAAAGGGCAATGGGAGAGTATTTTATCCATTCAATCTGCTTTAACCGGCAGGCCGATTGATTACCCGGTGGTGTTTGATCCGGCAAACCGGAGTGGTAACGGCCAGGGCATACTCGCCGGTGGTAATCTGAAAACGATTGAAACCCTTGCGGGTTCTGCGTCGGATCTGCGCACGGATGGCATGATCCTTTTTCTCGAAGACGTCGGCGAGTACCTGTATAGCATTGACCGGATGTTTTATAACCTGAAGCGAACAGGTAAACTGGAAAACCTGAACGGCTTGCTGATTGGTGCATTCCGCGTGAAACCCGACGATCCGGGTGATGAATTTGGAAAAAGTGTGTACAATATCGTTCTGGACCGTGTCGCAGCTTATAAATATCCCGTTTGTTTTAATTTCCCCGTCGGTCATGTGAAAACAAATTATGCACTGAAATGCGGTGTGAAACATGAATTAAGCATATTTAATGAGAAAGTGATTTTTAAAGAAGCGTCTTAAGCCTAAAGCGGAAAGCTTAAAGCCTAAAACTTCTTTTTAAATTCAAAAATATCGTAAACTGTTTTATCAATATTTTATAAGTTAATTACTACATTGGTTTTAGGCTTTAAGCTTTCCGCTTTAGGCTTATAAGAGGTGCTCATAAAAAATTAATATGTCAAATGCGGTTCCTTCTTATTTAACAGCCGGCGATACCATTGGTATCGTTTGTCCGGCGGGTTTTATGGCTGCTGAAAGAATTGTACCCTGCGTCAATATCCTGAAATCATGGGGATTCCGGGTCAGGATCGGAAGAACCGTCGGGGGCGTTTCATCCAATTATTTTTCAGGCTCGGATGCCGACAGGCTGGACGATTTGCAGGAAATGCTTGATGACGAGGAAGTCCGCGCGATCTTATTTGGTCGTGGAGGGTATGGCCTGAGCCGAATCATTGACCAGATCAGTTTTAAGAGATTCCGAAAATCACCAAAATGGATACTGGGTTATAGTGATATCAGTTTGCTTCATGCGCACATTTATTCGAATTATAAAATTGCCACGGCTCACGCGCCCATGGCCGGAGCTTTCCGGGACGGCGGACTGGAGGATCCCTATATTAATTCCGTCAGGAATCTTTTAACAGGCTCGAAACTGAGCTATTCCTGCGATCCGCATCCTTTTAACCGCAGAGGGGAAGTGGAAGGCGTGGTGATGGGTGGTAACCTCACCTTGTTGGCTCACGCAATAGGAGGGGCCTCAGATTTTAAAACCAAGGGCTTAATATTATTTTTTGAAGATATCGGTGAGTACCTGTATAATGTTGACCGGATGTTATACCAGTTGAAAAGAGCCGGCAAATTTCAGAAGCCCGCGGCACTGATCATCGGAAGTTTTACTGATTTGAAAAATACGGACAGACCATTTGGCAAGGATGCCTATGAAATTATTCGTGACATTCAGGATGAATACGACTATCCCATCTGCTACGGGTTTCCCGTCGGTCATGTGAAAGAAAACTATGCGCTGAAATGCGGCATGGAGTACCGGTTGAAAATTAACAAAGAAAGAGTATTACTGGAGGAAGTATGACATATAATAAAATGTACAAACGATATGGGTGGTCAAAATAGAACACCCACCGTATCAATAGCGGACATTTCAGTGTTAAACGCTTATTTAAATTATTGAATAATAGCACCTTAATAATCTGGCATTGGGTTGGCCCCTGGATATGCATTCTTTCTTCCATGATTTTTTTTCACAAAAAGGTAATATGGTATCGCATAATAAGTAGTCCATGTTTAAAAACTATATCAAAATCGCTTACCGAAACCTGAAAAGGAATAAAGCGTTTTCTTTTATCAATATCCTTGGCCTGGCGGTTGGTCTGGCCACCTGTATCTTAATGATCACTTATATATTTAGTGAGCTAGGTTATGACACGCATAACAAAAATGCCGACCGCATATACAGAATCGCATACAAAGCCGATAAAAAAACAACTCCGAATGAAAAATCCTGGGCTGCTACCGCGGCTCCCATTGCCTGGGGTTTAAAAACGGATATTCCGGAAGTAGAACAGGCAACCCGGCTTCTCAAATTTCCATCACTTGATAAAATGCTTTTGAAATATGAACATGGTGGAGACAACAAATTTTTTTATGAAGCAAATGGTTATTACGTCGACTCTACATTTTTCCAGGTTTTTACTTACGATTTTATATATGGAAATGCTTTAACATCTCTCAATGAACCAAACAGCATGGTCATTTCGAAAGAGATTGCCCAAAAAATGTTTGGAAATGAGAACCCGGTAAATAAATCGGTTATTATCGGATTACCCTATGGCAATTTTAATTATACAGTAAAAGGCGTTTTCAAAGATGCAAATATCAAATCTCATATTCCTGCTCATTTCTTTCTTTCCATGCGTAATGGCGATATAGGAACCTGGGTCGAAAACCAGACAAACTGGGCCACCAATAATATTTTTCACACCTATGTAAAGTTAAAAGAGGGGGCTGAATCAAAAACCTTTGAAAAAAAATTGCAGCCGTTTATCGATCGCAGGGCCGGTACAGATTTGAAGGCTTTCGGCATATCCAGGCAATTGTTTATCCAGCCGTTGCTGGATATATACCTGCATTCTGATTTGGACAGTGAAATCGCTCCTAATGGAAATATTACCTATCTCTATATACTTGGAAGCATCGCCTTATTCGTATTGTTCATTGCGTGCATCAATTTTATGAATCTCTCAACGGCCCGATCCCTGAAAAGGGCAAAAGAAGTGGGTGTAAGAAAGGTGCTGGGTGCGGAGAAAAGATCATTGATATATCAATTTCTGGGAGAATCAACAGGGATGAGTTTTGTTGCATTAATACTGGCCCTCGTCATGGCTTCGGTTCTTCTGCCCGTTTTTAATAACCTGATACAAAAAAACCTCACGCTTTTTGATCAGCCGGCGGTTTGGTTTTGGATTGTGGCGCTTACGTTAGGTACAGGAGTTTTATCGGGAGTCTATCCGGCTTTTTATTTGTCATCTTTCAAACCCATTTCGGTGCTCAAGGGAAAGTTGTTAAATAATTTTTCCGGCGCAGCCATTCGGAAGGGACTGGTCATTTTTCAATTTGTAATTTCCATTTGTCTTATTTTAGGTGCGATAGTAATTCAACGGCAGTTACAGTTTATGGACGATCAGGAGCTTGGTTTTAATAAAAACCAGCAAATTATTTTGCCACTCCAGAGTCCCGGTGCGATAAAAAATTACCAGGCGCTTAAGAATGAACTATTGAAAAATCCTGCCATAAAGACCGTAACCAGCGGATCAACCTATCCTGGTAAAACGAATATTGATGACATGCTTTTTTATGCGGAAAGAAAATCCGTAAAGGATGTGGTGGATATTCAACTTGCCAATATAGAAAATGATTATTTTGAAACATTGGGCCTGAAGCTGATAGCCGGAAGGGGGTTTTCAAAAGAATTTACGGCAGATTCAAACAGTATGGTACTGAATGAGGCCGCCGTTCAGGAATTGGGATACCATGTGAATTCGGCTGTCGGAAAAAAATTGTATTTTGATTTTCAGGGTAGTCATAATACCATGCTGATTGTTGGGGTTGTGAAGAATTTCAATTTCGAAAGTTTATACAATTCAATAAAGCCATTTGCATTCAATACTATTATGGGTAACAAGCACAGTTATGTGATTGCCAATATTTCCACAAAGAATTATGCCGGAATTTTGAATGAAATGGCGCGATCCTGGAATAAGATCAATCCCGGAATGCCATTTGTGTATTCATTTTTGGATAAGGATTTCCAAAAGAATTATGAAAAAGATCAGCGCGCGTCGGGCATCGTCGGGTACTTTACGGTCATTGCCATAATGATTGCCTGCCTGGGATTATTTGGATTGTCTGCTTTTGCTGCCGAACAACGCATTAAAGAAATAGGCATAAGAAAAGTTTTGGGCGCCTCGGTGGTTAGCATTGTAACCTTACTGTCGCTGGATTTTATCAGGATTGTAATAGTTGCCATTCTTATCGCCTCACCAATAGGATGGTATTTTATGAACAAATGGTTAGCAGGCTTTGCTTATAAAGTCCCAATCAATTGGTGGCTATTTGTATTAACCGGATTCCTGGCGATTTTAATAGCATTGATCACGGTTAGTTTCCAGGCGATCAGGGCCGCAATCGCTAACCAGGTGACCAGCTTACGCTCTGAATAAGCCTAAAGCGTAAAGCGTAAGGCCTAAAACTAATTTTTAAATTGTATAATTTACAAATGCGAAAATTAAAATTCAATCGTTGCATGGTACTTTCAGTAGTTTTAGGCTTTGGGCTTTAAGCTTTTGGCTTAAACGGCTTTAAGCTTTTGGCTTAAACGGCTTTAAGCTTTTGGCTTAAACGGCTTTAAGCTTTCGCTCCTTCAGCGTGCATTTTCGGTATAGCATTTTCCGGATTGATACCAAGCGCACTTGCGATGGCCATTCCCAGGCCGATATCGGCGCGGAAGAAATGACAAAGCTGACGGTTGACGATCTCATCTTTTTTAGGTCCGCTGATTCCACTCATGGAACCTGCAATATTTTTTACCAGTTCTTTTTTGTCATAGTCACTTAAAACCTGCCGATAAAAAATGCCGGGTTGCGAATAGTGATCATTTTCACCGGTCGCATTGCGATCGAACCATCCGGATCTATTTGTTTCTTCTTCCGGCGGAACATTTCTATAGGAGTCATCAGGTTTGATCTGATCAAAACTATTCGGAAAGTAGTTCGGACTGCTTCCGCCGTTTCCATCCACGCGCATGGTGCCATCGCGTTCGTAGTTATTGACGGCATACGGACAGCGATTAACGGGAATCTGTTCGTAATTGGGTCCGAGCCGGTGACGATGGGCATCGGGATATGAAAGAATGCGACCCTGCAGCATTTTATCCGGCGAATAGTCTATCCCATTTACGATATGGGCGGGCGCAAACGCGGCTTGTTCCACTTCGGCAAAATAATTCCTTGGATTTTCATTCAATTCCAAAACACCGGCATCTATCAACGGGAATTCCTTGTGCGGCCAGACCTTGGTGAGGTCAAAGGGATTGAACCTGAAATTTTTCGCTTCTTCCAAACTCATTACCTGTATTTTCACATTCCATTTAGGAAACTCCTTGCGGTCGATGGCTTCGAGCAGGTCCCGCTGTGCAAAATCCGGATCCATCCCTTTCATTGCAGCTGCCTCATCGTTGGTGAAGTTTTTAATTCCCTGTGCGGTTTTAAAATGAAATTTCACCCACACGCGTTCATTGGATGCATTGACTAAACTGAATGTATGACTCCCAAATCCATGCATATGCCGGTAACCATAAGGCGTACCACGGTCAGACATTAAAAACAACACCTGATGGAGACTCTCTGGGTTCAGACTCCAGAAATCCCACATCATTGCCGGGCTTTTACAATTGGTATACGGATCGCGTTTCTGGGTATGAATAAAATCGCTAAATTTTTTCGGGTCCTTGATAAAGAATATGGGTGTATTATTTCCTACCAGGTCCCAGTTTCCGTCTTCCGTATAAAATTTTAGGGCAAATCCGCGCGGATCTCTTTCGGTATCTGCTGAACCTTTTTCACCACCGACCGTTGAAAAGCGAAGCAGGGTACGGGTTTGTTTTCCTACAGCACTGAATATCTTCGCTTTTGTGTAGCGGGTTATGTCATTTGTCACCGTAAAGATTCCATAGGCCGCACTGCCCTTTGCGTGTACAACTCTTTCCGGGATCCGTTCCCGGTTAAAATGGGCCATCTTTTCATGCAAAATAAAATCCTGTAACAACAAGGGCCCACGAGGGCCCTGGCTCATTGTATCCTCATTATAATAATAAGGAATGCCGGATGCGGTGGTTAATCTTTCTTCTTCGTTCATAAAATGATTTTATTTATTAAAAGCAATCAAATATCAAACTTTTATCTGATTGATATAATTGATTAAATTTATGTTCTGATAGATTAAATCGATTCGTATGACATTTACTCAACTGGAATATATCCTGGCTATTGATACCCACCGTCACTTTGCAAAAGCTGCGGATGCCTGTTTCGTTACACAACCCACGTTGAGTATGCAGGTCGGCAAATTGGAGAAAACACTGGGCGTTAAAATTTTTGATCGTTCACATTCTCCCGTCGTACCTACGGAAGCCGGAAAACAAATCCTGGAGCAGGCAAAAAAAATTCTTCTGGAGAAAAGCCGTGTGTCGGAAATTATTTCATTGAAAAAGGGCCTCGTAGAAGGCGAACTGCGTATCGGCATCATTCCAACCCTGGCACCCTATCTCCTGCCCCTATTCGTACAGTCATTCCTGCTAAAATATCCGCAGGTCAAACTGGTGGTGTATGAAAAAACAACCGAATCCCTGCTGGAAGGAATTCGGGACTCGAGTCTGGATACCGGCATTCTGGTCAGTCCGCTGAATGAAAAGGGCTTTCACGAAGAAGTGCTCTTTTATGAAGAGCTGCTTGTATTTGTGTCGGAAAAAAACGCCATTTATAAAAAAAATTACGTGTTGGCCAAAGAGATTGATCCGAATAAATTGTGGTTGCTGGAAGAAGGACATTGTTTCCGTGCCCAGATGATCCATCTCTGTGAATTGTTTAAAGCGAGTCGCCGGAATAGTCATTTTGACTACGAAGCAGGCAGTTTTGAAACGCTACGCCGAATGGTGGAACTCAATGATGGTATAACGATACTGCCCGAGCTCGCCACCCTGGATTTCTCCAAGAAACAACAGGGACAGTTGCGTCGTTTCAGGAGACCTTCTCCCATGCGTGAAGTGAGTTTGGTCGTCAGGCGTGATTTTGTAAAAGAGCGTCTTGTCAAGGCGCTCAAAGAAGAGATTTTGAATAGTATGCCGGACAAGATCAAAAAAAACAAAGAAGCCTATATTGTACCTTTGTAATTAACATTACCAGATGAGCCGTATCAGAAAGATGCTTCTTTATTCACTTGGCGAAAAACGATATCTGCGACTGCTGGCCAGTTCATTTCAAAGATTATATAAAACAGGCCGCCTGGGGGTGGATTATCAGGATATTTATTTTTTAAAGAACCTGGTACGGCCGGGCGATAATTGCATTGACATTGGCGCCCATCTGGGATATTTTACAATTGAAATGAGCCGGCTCACAGGAACCAGCGGTCATGTATATGCGATTGAGCCGATGTCGAAATTTTTCAATACGCTGAAAGGCATCGTTGAAAACAAAAAGCTTAAAAACGTAACACTCTATCGATTTGCGATGGGGGGAGAGGAGGAATTTGTGGAAATGGGCATTCCCAGGGTAAATAATATGAAGAAGTTCGCATACGCGCGTGTAATCCGAACCAGTGCTTTTCTCGAATACGTGGAATCCGAAAAGGTAAAAAATGTAAAGGGGGATGAATTGTTCCGCTCTTTACCGGCTGTGGATTTCATCAAGTGCGATGTGGAGGGGCTGGAGCTCGCCGTTTTTCAGTCATTTCTGGAAATTATCCGCAAACACAGGCCCATCGTGCTTTGTGAGCTCGGCGATCCCGGGGAAAGGAAACGATTGCTGGATCTGCTGGAAGGATTTGGTTACCAGTTGTATTACCTGGAAAATAAAAAGCTGAAAAGTTTAGAAACTGAGAGCCCCGTTCGGCCCGTTTCGCACAATCACTATTTCATTCCGCAGGATCGTTTAGAAATATTAAAAGACCTCATTGAATAGTATGAATTCATGGATATTAAAATGCCTTTTAATTACATGGGCTCAGATAAATTTACCACACTCCCATACTCCCATACTTTCACACTTGCCCTAGCCTTCCCCAATTCTTTTGAGACTTAAGTCCGGCAGTGGTGATACAATAAGCGGGAATTTCTCGATGAGTACGTTGGATGGATCGAGTCCGAATCCTCTTTCTTCAGAGAGACTGGCTTCCTTCAGCCAGAAATATAATTTCATGATCACCCGTTCGAAGAAAGAAAGTTCATTATCCTGGCTCAGGTATTTTTCCATCACCACGACCTGGAAATCGCCGACCACATTGTTTCTTTCCAGCGATTCATAACGGCTGGTGATATTCACTTCCCTGTTTTTTACCAGGTCTTCCACCACCTTCCGGATCATGAGATTAATCCGGGGTTCAATTCTGAATCCCAACCTGAATTCCACGCGGATAATATCGTTGGGAATAATATGATCCACAGAATATTCCGAGGTATACGGTTCATCCAGCGTATCTATATGAACGAACCAGTAAATGTCTGCACGTTTGGGTTTTTTATTGAGAATGGAATAAATGATTTTATGTTCAATTTCCTTGGGGTTGTTTGCGCTGGTCATATACATCAGGTGGGTAGCGAATTTTGGAACGGTGCGGTCCGTACTCAGTTCCTGGATCTGCGGTATATAATTTTCCATCCGCACAAATTCAACATAGCGGTTTTTGATTTTTCTCGAGCGGTACCAAACATACATGATACCGAACAACATGCCACCAACGATCAGGGTCACAAAACCACCGTGCGGGAACTTATCCAGGTTAGCGAAAAGAAAACTGAATTCAATGATCAGGTATACGGTCAGGTACAGGTAAATCAATACCGTAGGAGCGCGCCGGGATATCAGGTAATTGGCGAATAAAATGGAGGTTGCCAGCATACATAAGGTGATAGCCAGTCCGTAAGCAGCTTCCATATGGGAAGAGGACCTGAAGTAAATGGTGATACCGCAACATCCGATGAATAATAGAAAATTGATTGCCGGAATATATAGCTGGCCTTTTTGTTCGGTGGGATAACTGATTCGGAACTTGGGCCAGAGGTTCAGTCGCATGCTTTCGCTGATCAGAGTAAAAGACCCGCTGATCAGGGCCTGGCTGGCGATAATGGCGGCCGCGGTGGCGATCAGGATGCCCGGTATCAGGAACCAGTCGGGCATAATGCTGTAGAATACATTATTGTGCGCTGTATCGAATACTTTACCCATCTGGTTATGGAGGAGCCAGGCGCCTTGTCCGAGATAATTCAGAATCAGGCAGCTTTTAACATAAATCCACGAAATACGGATATTGCTTTTGCCACAGTGACCCAGGTCGGAATACAGGGCTTCGGCTCCGGTCGTACAAAGAAAAACTGCACCCAGGAGCCAGAATCCCTTCGGATACAGGGTCAGCAACTCGATGGCATATACCGGATTCAACGCTTTGAAAATATGGAGATCGTCCAGCAGATGATTGGAACCCAGAACGGCCATCATGCCGAACCAGATAAACATGATGGGGCCGAAAAGTTTTCCGATGTAATCTGTTCCGAACTGCTGGAGGAAAAACAAAACAACCAAAATCCCCAAAACAATATAGATGATGGTGTCCTGCGGAATATAATTCAGGTTGGGTAATTGTCTTAATCCTTCAATGGCAGATGTAATAGAGATAGGCGGAGTGATCATTCCATCAGCAAGCAGGGCCGCGCCCCCAATCATAGCGGGCAGAACCAGCCAGCGCCGCTGTCGGCGGACCAACGCGTATAAAGAAAATATTCCTCCCTCTCCCTTATTATCGGCTTTGAGTGTTAGCCAAACGTATTTAACAGTAGTTTGAAGAGTAAGTGTCCAGATAATACAGGAAAGGCTTCCTATAATTAACATTTCGCTAATAGCGCGACCATTGATGATAGCGTTGAGTACATAGAGCGGAGACGTTCCGATATCTCCGTAAATAATACCTAAAGCAATAACCAGGTTGCCGAGCGTAACCTTATCAATTTGTCTGCTCACTAAAGTGCAAGTTATATTGGTTTCGAAACGAGCGGATTTCTATATGGCAACCAATGGCATTCGTAAAAAGCAATCGGCACAAAGATATAGGGAATAGGATGAAATTAACAGATTCTCATCGGAGTTTTGAGTAACTTGTCTTTAGTACCAATCTATACAAGCGTTTTTTATATGAATTTAAGATTATTAGGCCTGGCGCTTCTCCTGCCCGTTTTTATGAACGCCCAGCATATAGTGTATTCCGAACCGGAACAGGACGATAACCACAAAACAGATTTTGAAATCATTGGAAGAGTTGCCGGAAATATCCTGGTTTTTAAGAATAACCGGACAGAGAATGCTATTTCGATCTACAATACGGACATGAAACTGATTCAACGCGTTATGCTCCCGTTTTTACCCGAGAAATACGTAAATGTTGATTTTGTTCAATACCCCGACTTTTTCTACCTGCTTTGCGAATACCAGAAGAAGAATATCGTTCATCTGACGGCCTTCAAGATGGACGGACAGGGCCAGAAAACAGGCGAACCGGTTGAATTGGACACCACCCAGGTGAATGGCTCGAACAATGGGAAGATCTACACGAATGTCGTCAGTGAGGATAAGCAGCACATCATCGCTTTAAAGATCAACACAAAAAACCCAAAAAACTTTACTTTCACGACTTTTTTGTACGATAAAAACCTGGAATTGCAGGACCGTCACCGTATTTCCATGCAGGTACAGGACCATGCTGATATTTTTACAAATTTTGAACTGGATAATGAAGGACAGCTGGTATTCACCCGTTCTGCCCGGATGGGAAACGGTGAATATTTAACCCATGTCGCCTTTGTTACCAAGGGCCCGCAGTCCGACACTTTTGCAGTCCGCGATATCGGTGCCGGCGAAAGGATTTTGGACGATGTGAAACTGAAGGTGGATAATTACAATAAGCGCTACCTGCTTTCAGCATTCTACTATAAGCAGCGCAAAGGAAATATTGAAGGACTTTATACCATGATATGGGATAAGGTTTCAGATTCGAAATACAAGGAGGCCGTGACCGTTTTTAGCGACGATTTAAGAACCATGGCCAAAAGTTCCGAATCAAATGTGAAATTGGCCTTTAACGACTATTTTATAAAAAAGATAGTCGTTAAAAAAGACGGCGGATACCTCATCATCAGCGAATCGGAGTTCACTACAACCCGCGGTTCGGCATTTAGCCGCTCCGATTATATGTGGGGACCTATGTCGCCTATTGATTATTATTCTCCATATTATAATCCGTATAGTCCATATTCTCCATATGGCCGTTACGGAAACGGAACGATCAACCGGTATAACGCAGAAAATATCATGGTTCTTTCATTTGACAAGAGCAGTAATATGGAATGGAGCAATGTCATTCCGAAAAGCCAGTTTGATGACGAAGGATCGAACCAGATTTCCTATCAAACGGTGAATACCGGCGGGGAACTTCATTTTTTGTATAATCAGTTTGAGAAAAGAACCTTATTGCTGATGGATCAAAGCATTTCAGCAGATGGGAAAATAACCAGGTTGCCAACTTTTCATAACCTGGATAAGGGATATACTTTTATGCCAAGGATTGGAAAACAGGTGGCGAGTAATCAAATAGTGATACCTTGCCTGTACAAGAATTATCTTTGCTTCGCAAAAGTAGATTTTTAAAACCCCTCAGGTGATCGGCATCTTTAAACAAAAAGCACCTACCAATGCTTTGCTGCTCTTTGTGTATGCTTTAGTGTTGAAGTTTCCCCTTTTCCTGCATCCCTTTCTCCCGGTCCTGCATGCAGAAGACAATTATTTATACCGGTTTGTTTTAACGGTGCTCAATTCCCTTTTCGGACAGGCGTCTCTTCCATATACGATCCTCAGTTTTGTCGTTCTTTTTTCACAGGCAACACTACTCAACAGTATTTGTAATTACCATAAGATGCTGCCCCAGGCCAATTACCTGCCGGGCATGTGTTATATCCTGGTTACTTCCTTATTGCCGGACTGGGGTCATTTTTCAGCCCCCCTTCTCATCAATTCTATCCTGATCTGGTGCTGGTACCGGATGGTTGCTTTATACAATAGCCATTCCCCGATAACCGCCATATTCAATATTGGGCTTTTTCTTGGCCTTGCCACACTGCTTTACGTTCCGGCTATTGCGTTTCTGATATCCCTGTTTTTTGCGCTGCTTATTATGCGCCCCTTCAGGATACAGGAGTGGTTTGTTGGATTACTTGGATTTACCTCGCCCTACTATTTCTTAATCCTGATTTTATATTTTGTCCATCAGTTGCATTGGACAAACCTGGTTCCCCGGATCAGCTTTACGTTTCCCGCCATACCGGAATCTGTCTGGATCATCGCCGCCATCAGCCTCCTCGTGATCCCCTTTATTATCGGGGGAATTTATGTGCAGAATAACCTGAATAAAATGCTGATCCATGTCAGGAAAAGCTGGAGTCTGCTGCTGGTTTTTTTGATTGCTGCCATACTCGTGATTATAATAAATAAAGCGGGATCTTATGAAAACTGGATCGTTACGGCCATGCCCTTCGCCGTTTTTCATTCTGCCGCCTATTATTATTCCGGAAATAAATTCTTAATCCGGGCCCTGCACTGGTTGTGTTTCAGCGTCGCGATTGGGATTAATTACTTTATGTAATGGTTAATTGTCAATTGTTAACGGGTAATTCTTTACGACTGCCGCTCCGTGTATTTTCAGGCTTTTCCAATTCGACGATGACCATTGACCATTGACAATTAACAATTATCTTTGTGGTTCAAATTCAGTGAATGAAATTTGGCGTCATCGTTTTTCCGGGTTCAAATTGCGACAGGGACATGCAGTTTGCACTTCAGGAGGACCTGGGTTATGAAGTGATCATGTTATGGCACAAGGATACCGATCTGAGTATGTTTTCAACCCAGGATTGTATTGTGCTTCCGGGCGGATTTTCATATGGAGATTACCTTCGCTGCGGCGCGATCGCCAGGTTCAGTCCGCTGATGCAACCCCTGATCCGCTTTGCCGAAAAAGGCGGTATGGTACTCGGCATTTGTAATGGCTTCCAGGTTCTGTGTGAATCCCACTTGCTGCCCGGCGTTTTATTAAGAAATGCGAACCGGCAGTTTATAGGGAAAAATATTTACCTGAAACAGGAAAACGGCCCAGCCCTGAAAATTCCCATTGCCCACGGCGAAGGAAGATACTACGCCGATGACAGGTTACTGGATGAAATGGAATCGAATGGGCAGGTGATCTGGAAATATTGTGATGCCGAAGGAAATATATCACCCGAATCGAATCCGAACGGTAGTACGCGCAGCATCGCGGGTATTTGTAATAAGGATCGAAACGTTTTCGGACTCATGCCACATCCAGAAAGGGCTGTTTCGGAATATCTGGGAAATACTGACGGTCGTAAATTGTTTCAACAAATCTTTAACAGCAGGAACGTTCAGTCAACTATGCGACAATCTGCAATGGCAATACCTTAGTATCTTCATCGGCTATGCACATAAGGTCCGGACTTTTATTTCTGCTACTCAGTTTATTTATCTTTCAGGGGAGAAGTCAGGATAGTACAGCTGTCTCCTGGGAAATCCATTCTTTAAAATCAGGAAGTAATTACCAGCTTATTTTTAATGTTCACGTCAAACCCGGATGGCAGTTATATGGCCCCAACCAGGACCTGAACGGAACTCCTTCCATGGAACTGAACTTCGCAGACAGCTCCTTTTCAATAAATTCTCCTTTCATAACAGAAGGTATTTCGGTAAAACATGAAGTCGCGCTGTTCAACAATGCTTCCTATTTTTTATATCCCGACGACGCGAAATTTTCCCTGCCCTTACTGATTAAAGGAACAGTACCTGCGCAGTTGTTCGGAACCCTGAATTTCTATTATGGGAAGGCTGATTCATTTTATTCCGGAAATTATGGTTTCCATGTTCCTCTTGAAGGTGGGGTGAATAAGATTTCCCGGATCCGGATCAATAGTTTTGACCTAAAACACCCGGTCAGTTCCTGCGGTGACACGGGCACGGCCGGAAAGGGATTGCTCAGCATTTTTCTGCTGGGTCTGTTGGGCGGATTTATTGCCTTGCTTACGCCCTGTGTATTTCCACTGATCCCACTGACGGTTTCTTTTTTTACAAAAAACGGGACCCAGGGTAAGTCACACGCATTTTTATATGGCTTTTTTATTTTCCTGATTTATGTATTACTCAGCCTTCCTTTTCATTTGTTGGATCATACCGATCCGGAGGTCCTGAATAATATTTCAACCAACGTTTGGCTGAACCTGCTCTTTTTTGTGATTTTTGTTGTATTTGCGATTTCATTTTTCGGATATTTTGAAATCACGCTTCCGGGGAGCGTCGCAAATTCCGTGAATAATAAGTCAGGGGGAACCAGCATTGCCGGTATTTTTTTCATGGCCCTGACACTGGCCATTGTGTCTTTTTCCTGCACGGGTCCCATCCTGGGTTCATTGCTGGCCGGAGCGCTTTCAAACCATGGCGGCGCCATACAGCTCACTTTCGGAATGGGTGGATTCGGTATGGGTCTGGCCCTTCCCTTTGCCATTTTTGCCTTGTTCCCGGGCTGGCTGGGAACCCTGCCCAAGTCCGGCGGATGGCTGGGTTCAGTAAAAGTGGTGCTTGGCTTCCTTGAACTGGCCATGGCCATCAAGTTCCTTTCCAATGCCGATCTGGTAGAACAATGGGGATTGGTAAAACGTGAAATCTTCATCGGATTCTGGGTTTTGATCGGCTTGCTGATTACTCTTTATCTGATGGGCAGAATACGGTTTCCCCATGATAGTCCCGTTAAAAAACTCAGCGGTCCCAGGATGGGATTCCTCCTGTTTTTCGCGCTTGCTACTGTTTACCTCATTCCCGGACTGACCAATACGACCGCCGCTAATCTTACCCTGATCAGTGGGTTTCCTCCACCCTTATGTTATTCAGTTTATAAAAATCCGGTAAACTGCGGCCGGGGTGTGGAGCCTTTAAGGGATTATGAAGAAGCGGTGGCGCTGGCGAAAAAATTGAACAAACCGGTTCTGATCGACTTCACGGGTTGGGCCTGTGTGAACTGTCGGCGGATGGAGGAAAATGTATGGACTGATCCGGAAGTGAAGAAAAGAATGCTGGATTCTTTTGTGGTAGTTTCTTTATACGTTGATGAACGCCGGCTCCTGCCGGCGGCTGCGCAAATGGTTTATCCTACCCGGGACGGGGCGCAGAAGAACATCATTACGGTAGGGGATAAATGGGCCACTTTCCAATCTGAAAATTTCAGCGCCGTTTCCCAGCCCCAATACGCGATCGTGAGTCCGGAAGAGAAAATCTTAACTTATACCAAGGGATATACGCCCAAAGCATCGGAATTTGCCGGATGGCTTGACTGCGGGCTGGCTGCATCCCGGATCCGGTAAACCGACCAGATAAAACACGGACGTCAAAACTACCGCTAAGCCATAACTTTAGATTGGGTAGTAAGCAAACAAAAAAGCGTCTTGGCTCAGCCGAGACGCTTTTTGTTTTAGTGTAAAATTTTGTTAGAGGGCGATCCTTTTTTCGACCATCATTTTGCGCAGGTTGATCAAACCATACCGCATACGGCCCAGGGCCGTGTTGATGCTGCAGTTGGTCAGGGAGGCGATCTCCTTAAAACTCAGGTCGGCATAGTGCCGCAGGATGATCACTTCGCGCTGATCCTCAGGAAGAAGGTCCAGCATCCGTCGTACACGGTCGTGGCTTTGCCTCTTCATGATTTTTACGTCAGCACCATCTTCGGTAAAATTGATAACTTCGAAAATGTCCCGGTCATCGCTGGTTTTAATAGCGGGGGTCCTTTTCACCTTGCGGAAATGATCTACGCAGAGGTTGTGTGCAATGCGCATTGCCCAGGGAAGAAATTTGCCTTCTTCGGTATACCGTCCACCCCGAATGGTGTCGATAATCTTAATCAGAACGTCCTGGAAAATGTCCTCTGCCAGGTACTTGTCCTTGACGAGGAAGAGAATGGAAGTGTACAGTTTGTCCTTGTGGCGGATTACGAGGGCTTCAAGAGCCTGTAAGTCGCCGTCGCGAAACGAATGGATTAATTCATGATCGGTTTTCGTGCGTAGCGAATTCATAAACTTCTACGGTTTTTAAAAGGTGATAGGATATATGTTGGATTTTTGAACGCTTGGCTTTTCGGTGTAGAAGTGCTTACTCTATAAAATTATTTTATTGTGTTGTGAAATGTTAATCAGCATTTAAAGATATACAATTTTTGGAAAAAACAACATTTTGGGAAAACTATTTGTTATACAGGTCGTCCCCGGACTTTCCAGTAATGGGAAACTGACCTCTAATCGTTTCACTTCCAATATATTTGTTTTCCCAATTATGCCAACTACCACCAGAGCCAAAAAGGCTCCATCCATACCTGACCCTCCTTTTAGCCGAAATTCCATCCAAATAAAAGGGGCGAGGGTACATAATCTGAAGAATATATCAGTCGATTTTCCACGCAATAAATTTATAGTGGTGACGGGTGTATCGGGTTCAGGAAAATCTTCGTTGACGATTGACACCCTTTTTGCCGAAGGCCAGCGCCGGTATGCTGAAAGCCTGAGCGCTTATGCCCGCCAGTTTATGGCCCGCATGGATAAACCGGACGTGGACTTTATCAAAGGGCTCTGCCCGGCCATCGCCATCGAACAGAAAGTGACCACCCGTACGCCTCGATCCACGGTTGGCAGCATGACCGAACTCTACGATTATCTCCGTCTGCTTTTTGCCCGGGTAGGAATCACGTATTCACCCGTTTCCGGAAGGGAGGTAAAAAAGAACGATGTCCAGGATGTCATTCGGGCCATGCAGTCCCAGCCGCCCGGCGATAAGGTTTTGATTCTGGTTCCATTTAAACAACACGCCAACCGGGATATCGTAGAAGAATTGAATATCCTGCTCCAGAAGGGATTCAGCCGGCTTTATATCAATAAGGAAACGGTCCGCATAGAGGAGTTACTCCCAACATCCTCCGCCGAAGGCGTAAAGACAAAAAAACAGGAACCAAAGCTTCCCAAAAATGATTCCTGGCTCCTGATCGACCGGATCATCGTAAAGGATTTTGATGAAGACGATCAGCACCGGCTCGCTGATTCCATCGGAACGGCTTTTTATGAGGGCGAAGGGCAGATGTTACTCGAGATCAACGGGGATGAAAAGCTCTCATTCAGCAACCGGTTTGAAATGGACGGGATCCGGTTCGAAGAACCCGTGCCAAACCTTTTTTCTTTCAACAATCCCTATGGCGCCTGCCCAACCTGTGAAGGATTCGGACAGGTGCTTGGTATTGACGCCGACCTCGTCATCCCGGATAAACGGCTGAGTGTATTTGAAGGAGCCATTGCACCCTGGAAAGGGGAGAAACTGAGTGCCTGGAAAGATCATTTTATAAAAAGCTCCCGGAAATTTGATTTTCCGATCCATAAGCCCATCATCGATTTGACCAAAGCACAGTATCAGCTACTCTGGCAGGGTAGTAAAGAGGTAAACGGAATCGATGATTTTTTTAAGGAAGTGGAAAGGAATCTATACAAGGTTCAATACCGTGTCCTGCTCTCCCGTTATCGTGGCCGGACCAGCTGTCCGGATTGTAAGGGATACCGCCTGCGGCCCGAAGCGCTGTATGTGAAAATCGGGGGATTGCATATCGGGGAGCTCTGCGAAATGCCCGTCGATAAATTATCCGAATGGTTCGGTGCCCTTGTTCTCACTGGTTTTCAACTGCAGGTTGCCAAACGGATTTTAATAGAAATCCACAACCGGCTGAAAACCTTGCTGGACGTGGGTCTTGGTTATCTGACCCTGAACCGGCTCGCCAATTCGCTGAGCGGGGGAGAGAGCCAGCGTATCCAGTTGACGCGTTCACTGGGAAGCAACCTGACCAACTCATTATATATACTGGATGAGCCTTCCATCGGACTGCACGCCAGGGACACCAAACGGCTGATCGGCGTATTGAAGGAATTGCGTGACCTGGGAAATACGGTTATTGTCGTGGAACACGATGAGATGATGATGCGCGAAGCCGATTATATCATTGATATGGGCCCGCTCGCCAGTCACCAGGGTGGAGAAGTGGTAGCAGCGGGGAATTACGAGGCCATCATAAAAAATGAAAATAGCCTCACGGGAAAATATCTGCGCGGGGATTTACAGATTGAACCGCCAAAAAATATCCGGAAAGCCAGGCATTTTATAAATGTTAATGGCGCCCGGCAGCATAATCTGAAAAATATTACGGTTTCATTTCCACTGAATGTGCTTTGCGTGGTCAGTGGTGTCAGCGGAAGTGGTAAAACGACCCTGGTGAAACAGATCCTTTACCCCGCCCTGCAGAAGATGAAAGGAGAATTTGCCGATAAAGTAGGAATGCATTTGTCTATTACGGGTGACATTGATTCCGTCAGCCAGATTGAACTCGTGGACCAAAATCCGATCGGTAAATCTTCGCGTAGCAATCCCGTGACCTATGTAAAGGCTTACGATGAGATCCGGGAATTATATTCGAAACAACCGCTGAGCAAACTGCGCGGCTTCCAGCCAAAACATTTTTCATTTAATGTGGATGGGGGTCGTTGTGATACCTGCAAAGGGGAAGGGGAACAGGTGGTGGAAATGCAATTTCTGGCTGACGTGCACCTGACCTGTGAGGTTTGCGGTGGAAAACGGTTTAAAGATGAAGTGCTGGAGGTATACTACCGGAATAAAAATATTCACGACGTGCTGGAAATGAGTGTGGATGATGCGCTGGAATTTTTTAAGGATGAAAAGGATATTTTGCAAAAGCTAAGGCCTTTGAGCAGTGTGGGTCTTGGTTATATTAAACTGGGCCAGTCCTCCGATACCTTGTCCGGCGGGGAGGCACAGCGTGTGAAACTGGCCTCCTTCCTGGGGAAAGGCAGGAGTCTGGGTCATATCCTTTTTATTTTTGATGAACCGACAACAGGCCTACATTTTCACGATATTAAAAAATTGCTCACCTCCTTCAGTGCGCTGATTGATCAGGGCCATTCCGTACTTGTGGTGGAACATAATACGGACGTGATCCGTTCGGCCGACTGGGTCATCGACCTGGGTCCTGAGGCGGGTAATGCCGGCGGAAACCTGGTCTACGAGGGCGTTCCGGCCGGGTTGAAGAAAGTAAAGGAGAGTTATACGGGGAAATACCTTTAGGAATTTGGAAATTTGGAAATTTGAAAATTTGGAAATGCTAACTATGAAAGAATTCTACATGCCGGGGAATTGCTAAAGTTGAGTCAAAACCTTATTAACTGTAGTTGAATTTCCAAATTTTCAAATTTCCAAATTACCTAAGCCGGTCCAGGCTCTTCACCAGTTTTTGATCCCGGTAGATTCCACGGACGGCGAGAAAAAAGAAAATGGGAATTAGAAACACGAATATGGAACTGATGGTATGACTACCCTGGTGTTCTACAAACCGGTGGATTTCCTTTAAATACAGGAAGATATTCAGCAGGGAAAGGATGATCCCCAGGATGGCAAGGCGGCCCTGTAGTCTCCTGTTTTTATACAAAAAGATATCAATGGCTGCAACACAAACCAGGGCGATCGTAACGATGAGTATCCAGATATTAAAAGTGGCGGTCAAATACTGAAAACTGGCCGGCTGTCCGGGCGTTTCCAAATTACCACTATAAAAAGAAAATTTGATGGTAAGAAAAGCGCTGACAGCAGCGAGCAGGAGCCAGATGGATTGCATTCTTTGCAGCATAAAACTGGGATTAATTCAGTTACAAGTTATTTAATATTATTCACTTCATTAGCCGGAAGCCGGGTGAAGGCTTTTCTTTCTTATGTTCAGGTTTTCCGGAATGACATTATTTTTTCAGTAAAAACTAAAAATAATTCCCGGGAATAACCTTACTGCTTTACTGTCTACTATTAATTAATGCGATCATCTTGAAGGAATTATCTTCAGGTTGTTTATATTTACCAAGCCTGGTCCCTTCAAATACTGGTAGAGATCACCCTATTAATTCTCATAATATATTAAAATAAAGTGCAGGGACTGTTTCCCCTGCCTGCCGGAATACGACTAAATAATAGCGAGCGTTCAAGAAGTTGAACACGTTCAATGCAAACCTGTTTTTCTTTTTAGCAATCCCCGGTAAAAACAGATCCGCCCAATGACGACATCGTTGCGAATAAATCCCTAATCAGGTTGTGCAAAAAGATTTGGATGGAGGGGAGCCACACCGAAATCGTGAAGGAAATTGTAATTCTATTATATCACCTTAAACCCTTTGTTATGAACACGAGATTATTCCTGCCAATGAGGCCCTTTTTTTATCAAATAAATAAACTGGCCATTCTTTCCTTTCTCATTCTTTTTTACAGCTCATGTAATCAGGCTCCCAAGGACAGTGTATCATCGCTCACGGATACTTCGAAAATAACTACAGCCACCTGGAATGTTAATTTCAAAACAGATACAACAGATTTAATAAAAGAGCTGTATTTGTATTCTGTTGAAAAAGCACTAATGGATTCGGTTTATCTGGTAAAAAAGAATATGAATAAGGATTTCCATGTCACATTATCTAGGGTTCAAAACCCGTTTGGCAATAAAAAGAATTACCAGGTCAGATTGGAATTTTCGGGAAATGACGCTGGATATTTTAATGATCATCCTATAATCCTTCCCCAGGATTCTATCATATTAAAAATTCCCGCACATGGCCCACCACCCCACCAACCACAATCAAATGGAAGTCTGGCGATTGCATCACTTGCAAAACCTATTCAAGATACAATTATCATCAATGTTTTTATGTTTAAAGGTGCCTCAACTATTCCTTGTCCAACAATGCCTTGTCCCGTTGAATAAGTGAATTGCAGATAGGGAGAAGTACAAGGCCTATAATTGCAAAAAGCATATTTATTGCTCATGCGAATATCTCTTGTTCTGTTTTGCTTTGCGATAATAACGCCCGAATTAATTTCGGCCCAGTGTCCGGAAAAGAGCTTTTTGCAAAAAAGACTTGCTATTCTTCAACAGGCGACAAATCCTGGTCCGAGAGTGCGATTAAATGAGTTATTGCAGTTTGAGAGGATCATGAAGGATTGTTCTTATAAAAAGGATTCCACATATATTTTATTGATTCAAACTATTTCGGACACGTACTACAAACTGGGTGACTTTTTACATGCCATTCAGTACATCCGGCATGCCATTGATATTTCTAATGGCGGTTATGGCCTTAATATTAATTTTCTTTCCAGGTACTACTATAATCTGAATATATACTACGACTCGCTGAATTTATTAGTTCAAAAATATGAAGCCATTGATAGTTGCATAGCAAATGAGAAGAGAGTTGGCGATGACTATCATTACACAAGTATTGTGCTTAGGGATAAGGTTAAATCTCTTTATTATCTCGGAGATTATCATTCCTGTCTTAATTATGCTTCACTGGGGGAAAAGTTAATTCCGAGGTATTATCATTCCGCTGACAGTCTGGATTATCTTCTTTTTTTTGTAAACTACCAAACAGATGCACTTTATAGTCTGGGAAATTTTGCTCTTGCAGAGCAATTGTTGAAAAACAGGATGGTTTATTTTCTAAAATTAAAAAATAATTATTATACAGGCATAATGTATGGGTTGTTCGCATTTATAAATAAGAGTAAGACGGACTACAATAAAGCGATACAATACTTTCTAAAGGCCAATCAGTCATTTTTACTCACGAATAAAAGAGAGTTTGTTGCCCAGATGTTATACCAGACCGGAAGGGTATACTTCGAAAACCTAAATAAGACAAACGAGGCCCTCGGATATTATTTGCGAGCACTTAATTATTCAAATCATGTGGATTCAGTCTATATGTATGGAAATATCGCCAGGATATTTGTTAAATTAAAAAAATATGATTCGGCGTTTCAATATTTTCAGAAAGCGTTTGACAAAATAAATCCGGGTATCAATGAGAAAGAATTGCTCTCGCATATGAGCGAATATGTAAATGCCAATGTTACAGAATATGTGGTAAATATTGTATTAGATAAGGCAGATGCTTTTTTACAACGGTATAAGGATGAAAAAAAGCTAAATAATCTACAGGAAGCAATAGCTGTTTATAAAACGGCAGACCATTTGCTCAGAAATATCAAAGAACAACAGACTGGACTTGAATCGAAATTATTCTGGCCGGCATATGCGCGCCGCTTATATGAGCATGCGATTGAAGCTTCGTGGCTGGGAAAAAACACTGAGGACGCTTTTTATTTTTTTGAAAGGAGCCGCGCTTCAATCTTGTACGATCAGTTGAATCAACAGAGTAAAATCAGCAAGGAGGACATATTAGCCGGGGCTCAATTAAATAAGGAGATATTAATGTTAAAAAAGGAACAATTCATAACCGCCGCATCTTCGCAGAGGTTTATAGAAATTCAAGCTGAAATTTTAGCCCATAATCAACAAATGATGAAGTTGGAGCAAAACATCAAAAAACGTAATCCATTATATTACCAGAGTGTTTTGGACACCTCCTTTATCACACTGAATGATGTGAGAAAGAACCTTTTAAAAGATAATCAGATTTTACTCGAATTGTTTACGGGAGATAGTGCAGTCTATTCACTTCAAATTACTTCGGGTGATACATATTTGAACAAAATTGGGAAAATTGAATTTGACGGCACGACTACTGCCTATATTAATTACATTTCTAACTTGGTTTTACTGAACAGCAGCTTTGCAGGTTATATCGAAACAGCCAGCCATTTGTATCGATTGATCTTTCGAAATAATCGGGTACCTGCCGGCCGTATCATTATTTCACCTGATGGGAACTATTTCCCTTTTGAAGCATTAGTTACGAATGCTTCAAATCCGGCGTCTCCTGTTTATTTTTTGAATGATTATATCATCAGTTATACCTATTCTGCCCGATACCTGATGAATAATTTTAGCGTTAAGACATCTACCGGCCGGGGTAATTTTTTGGGTATTGCACCAGTAAATTATGCAAACGCATCTTTTTTGTCGGCTTTACAGGGCAGCGATCTTTCATTAGCTCATATAGAAACTTATTACAGCAATTCGCACAATCTGATTGCCGCTGAAGCTACGAGAAATAATTTTCTACAGCAGTTTTCGGACTTTAAAATTATCCAGTTATATACACATGCTTCAGACAGCAGTAGTCATGGCGAGCCAGTGATCTATTTTGTTGATTCACCCCTTTATCTATCCGATTTGATCCCTGAAAATATTCCACAGGCCCGACTGATCGTATTGTCTGCCTGTGAAACAGGTAATGGGAAAAATTATCAGGGTGAGGGTGTATTCAGTTTTAACCGGGCATTTGCATCAATGGGTATACCCGCTTCGATTACCAATTTATGGTCGGTTGACAATAAATCCACTTACCGGATTACCGAATTGTTTTACAAATATCTTTCTGCTGGTTTGCCGATGGACATTGCGCTTCAAAAAGCCAAACTGGAATTCATGGAGCATTCTTCAAAAGAAAAAAAATTGCCGTATTACTGGGCAGCGAGCATTCTTGTGGGCAAATCAGATGCTATTAACTATCGTAAAATTTTTCCATGGAAGGATATCGTGACTATTCTTTGCCTGATAGGGTTTTCTCTTATAGTCTGGCAAAAATGGGGCAAGAGTAAAGGTTAAAATTCGGGCATCAAGCTGACAAACGGTTAACCTAACTCCGGATAAAGGGGAAATTGCTTCATATAGCTATTTACTTTTATCCGGATTTCTGACAGGACGGTTTCCTGTTCGGCGTTCCGGAGTGCTTCATCAATAAAATCAACTATGGAAGCCATATGTTGTTCCGCCATGCCTCTCGAAGTAATGGCCGGCACACCTACGCGGATCCCGGAAGTAACAAATGCGGATTTATCATCGAAGGGGACCATGTTTTTATTGACCGTAATATCTGCCTTGCCCAGTGCGATCTCGGCTTTTTTTCCACTGATGTTTTTATTTCTCAGATCGATCAGCATTAAATGATTGTCCGTTCCGCCGGAAACTATATCATATCCTTTTTTTGTAAAACTGGCGCTCATGGCTTTCGCATTGGTGATGACCTGCTTTGCATAATCTGTAAATTCAAAAGTCATTATCTCTCCGAAAGCAATGGCTTTGGCGGCGATGATATGTTCGAGCGGACCTCCCTGGGTGCCCGGGAAAACACCCATATCCAACAGGTTGCTCATGGGACGGATATTTCCTTTATTGTCTTTTAATCCGAATGGATTGTCAAAGTCTTTCTTCATCATAATGATACCGCCCCGCGGACCGCGAAGTGTTTTATGTGTGGTAGAAGTTACAATCTGACAATGGTCGAATGGAGAACTTAATAATTGTTTTGCGATGAGTCCGGCCGGATGCGCCATATCGCACATGACGAGTGCGCCGACTTTGTCCGCAATCTGGCGGATTCTGGGATAATCCCAATCGCGGCTATATGCAGAGGCGCCGCAGATAATGAGCTTCGGTTTTTCCTGCAGGGCTACTTTTTCCATATGATCATAATCCACCCTGCCATCTTCTTTCTTTACACCATAAAAATGGGGCTGGTAAAGTTTGCCCGAAAAATTCACCGCCGAGCCGTGCGTCAAATGTCCGCCCATACTCAGGTCGAGACCCAGAATTTTATCTCCCGGCTGCAATACGGCCAGGCAAACGGCCGCATTGGCCTGGGCGCCACTATGCGGTTGCACGTTGGCGTATTCACAGTCAAATATTTTTTTCAGGCGGTCAATGGCCAGCTGTTCCGTCTGATCCACGATCTCACAACCGCCATAATACCGGCGACCGGGATAACCCTCGGCATATTTGTTGGTCATCACGTTTCCCATGGCCTGAATCACCTGCACGGAAGTAAAATTTTCGGAGGCAATCAGTTCAATGCCATGCCTTTGGCGTTCAAGTTCTTTTTGAATGAGGTCGAATACGAGCTGGTCTCTTTGCATGGCGCAAAAATAGGCCAACTATGAATAAAAGATTCAAGAGGTGCTGATTTGATAAAATAATTATCGGGTATGGAAAGGATTTGATTAATCTGACTCACCAGTTCTTCCAGGTCGATATCCGACCGGTTGGAGAAAATGCTGATACAGTAATCCTGTATGGGAATCATAAAGACAACCGAACGGAAACCTCCGTTTGAACCCGTGTGATAAACCGTTTTTGGATAACCGGGAGCCTCGTGGATAAACCAGCCGCATCCATACCATAGTGCATGCAGGGTATCAATACAGGTCTGTCCCTGCCAGGCCCTCCGAATGGAAGGGTTTCCTGAAAATTCTCCGGATTCCACAGCGGTACACCACTTCAGATAATTATTCATGGAAATATATATACCCCCGTCGGCTTCCGTAGAAAAGAAAATGGATTCAGCTGCATCAGATTTAATAAATTTTCCATCCTTTGCCCTGTCATATCCCGTCACCCGTTGCTTTATGGAATGGTTTACCTGGAATACCGTGGCATTCCGTATTCCAAGAGGTGCAAATATTTCCTGTTGAATAAAATCCGGATATGACAAACCGCTAAGTTTTTCTATCAGCAGACCCAGCAGACAATACGCCGTGTTGCTATAACGGTAATGCGTACCTGAAGTGAAATACAGGAAGCTGGCATTTTGAACCGCTGCCAGTACATCTTTGTCTGTTGCGTGTTTTATCTTGTTCGTATCCGTAAAGGCATAATGATCCGGAATACCGGAAGAATGACTGAGCAACTGGCTGATCCGGATCGAAGCGAGTGGAAAAGGCAGTTTAAAAAATTTTCCGATGGGATCGGTCAATGAAAATTTTCCTTTATAGTAAAGCTCCAGTACGGCAAATGCAGTAAACTGTTTGGTGAGGGAACCGATATTGAAGTTGTCGTCGGCTGTCAGGGTTTTGCGGGAAACAAGATCCGCCAGGCCATAGCCTTTTTTAAAAATCATCTGGCTGTGTTGTTGTATGGCGATCACGGCACCTGGGTCTGAGGGCATATAAAGCGACTTCATCAGAGAATCAATCCGGTCTGCGGCGGTCTGGCCAAAAATACGGGTCCGCGGAAACAGAATGATTAAAAACAGGAGCCATAGTCTCATAATTGAAAGTTGACTTGGAACATTTAATTTATGAAGTAAAATAGAATTTTCGTTCTTTTGCCTGTTTTTTCCTGAACTTTACCACAACAGGATCAGCCATAGTAGCAGAACCAAAGAGTTCGTCTAGCTGGCATGGCAAATACTGAATATGAAAGCAATTATTCCCGTAGCAGGCGCCGGTACCAAACTAAGGCCGCATACATACACTCAACCCAAGGCGCTGATTCCGCTCGCCGGAAAAACGATTCTAAGTATTATCGTTGACCAGTTACTGGAAGGAGGTATAACAGAATTTATTTTTATTGTCGGATACCTGGGTACAAAAATTCAGGACTATGTAAAGGATAAATATCCCCAGCTGAAAACGAGTTTCGTTTTTCAAACGGAAAGACATGGCATCGGCCAGGCAGTATTGCTTACTAAAGAACTCGTGGCGAATGATGAAGTTTTCATCCAGCTGGGGGATACGATTTGTGAATATGATATCAGGCCGATCCTGGAAAATCCGGTTTCAAACCTGGGAGTAAAACGGGTGGATGATCCCCGTGATTTTGGCGTCGCGGAAATTGAAGATAACGGCATCATCGGCCGGGTGGTGGAAAAACCGCAGATTCCCAAATCGAATATGGCGCTGGTTGGCATTTATAAAATACGTGAGACGGAGGCCCTTTTTTCCTGCCTGGAAAATAATATCCGGAACCAGCTTACGAGTTATGGGGAATATAATTTAACGGATGCCATTGAGTGTATGATCCGCAATGGTGTAAAATTTGAATCCTTCAAAGTGCAGAACTGGTTTGACTGCGGAAAGAAGGAAACCCTGCTGGAGTCCAATGCCAAGCTGCTAAAGAAATTTGGAAGTAATATTGCCCCGGACCACCTCCTGGAAAATACGATTGTGATTCACCCGGTGAATATTGCTTCGGGCTGCACAATAAAAAATTCAATCATCGGTCCCAATGTGGCCATCGGGGAAAAGACCACGGTAAATTATTCGATACTAAAAGACTCCATCATCGGATCCTTCGCTAATCTGTATGATATCGTTCTTACTCATTCACTAATCGGCAGCGATACAGAAGTGCGGGGTGAGAGCCGGAGCCTCAACATTGGTGACAATACGGAGATTGATCTGGGGGAAAGCTAGAAGAAAGTATGGGAGTATGGGAGTATGGGAGTATGGGAATGGATCACATTCTTCAACTATATATTTTCAACATTCAGAAATCTAAAAAGAAGTTTTAAGCTTTGGGCTTTAAGCTTTAGGCTTGGAAAGGTTATTTCATTCCAAGAATTCGCAAAAGGGGATATTCCGAATCATCGGGTGTGAGTTCTGAACTGCTGTCAGGTAAAACTTCCACATTTACCTTAACGGTCTTTTTTTCCTGGATCTCGATCATTTCCTGGTATTTAAACTTCTGATAACCTTTTTTCTCAAAACGCAGGTTAACATGGGAGGCAGGAAGTTGTTTGAAATAATAATAACCGTCAACATCAGTAACGGCTTCCAGTGAAGAAGGGTCTCCAGGCACAATGGCGGAAACGACTACGCCGGAAACAGGTTTTTTCGTTATGGCGTCAAGCACCTGTCCCTTGATCAAACAAGGATCTGTTTTGCCGTCGCTGGCATAGAGTCCGCATGAAACCAGACAGGTTAAAACAAAAAATACTAGGTAAAAAGAAATTTTCATGTTACTTGCAAGTTACAAGGTAAAGGTTCAGCCCAGGTTTTCCTAAATTCTGACCATAAATTTTCTATAATCTCTGCGGCCGGAAGGATGTCCCTGATCAGGGCGCTGACCTGTCCGATTTCCAACTCCCCTTCCTCCAGATCACCTTCATACATGCCTTTTTTTGCTCTTCCTTTGCCCAACAGCTTTTTAAGGGTTTCTGTTGAATCGCCAGCCTGTTCGGCCACTGCCACCTCTTTAAAAAAATGATTTTTCAATATTCTGACGGGCATCAGGGATTTCATTGTCAGCATCGTGTCTCCCTCCCCTGCCTTCAAAACAAAATCCTTAAAAGCCGCATGGGAACTGGCTTCCGTACTCATCACAAACCGCGTTCCGACCTGCACTCCGGCGGCACCCAGGGCCATGGCCGCGAACATTTGCCGTCCCGTTCCGATACCGCCCGCGGCGATCACCGGGATCTGTACGGCATCCACGACAGCCGGGATCAAAACCATCGATGTCGTTTCTTCGCGTCCATTGTGACCGCCTGCTTCAAAGCCTTCTGCTACCACGGCATCACAACCGGCATCGGCGGCTTTCCGGGCAAAACGGCTGCTGCTAACCACATGCACCACTTGGATGCCCTTTTCTTTTAAGACGCCGGTCCATGCCTGCGGGTTACCGGCTGAAGTAAAAACAATGGGAATTTTTTCTTCAATCACAATATCGATATGCTTTTGTATTTCCGGAGATATCAGGGGGATATTCACCCCGAATGGGTGAGTGGTGGCAGCCCGGCATTTTTTGATATGTTCGCGCAAAATGTCGGGATACATGCTGCCGCTGCCGATCAGGCCGAGACCGCCGGCATTACTTACAGCAGAAGCCAGCCTCCAGCCGCTGTTCCACACCATGCCGGCCTGAATGATCGGATAACGGATGCTAAACAAACTGGTAATCGAATTGGAAAATTCCATCCGGTTAAAGGTAAGAAGGGGGGTAGTTTGTTTTTTTAATTCCTTATAAAAAAACTATATTTATGTATTAACTTCAAGATTACGGCATGCATAAACCTTTGCTGCTTCTTATCGGCGCGGGTTGTCTGATTTCCTGCCATAAAGAAGCGTCAAACCCGGTTAATAGTTGGAACTGGTTCGGAACGCAGAACAGCGCTGTTTACAATTATGTTTTGATTAATGCTAATCAGGTTATCAATAACAGCGACAGCGAAGAATTACATATTGGAGTAAGTGCTGCCTTTATTGACAGTAATAACCACCAGGTAACCGCTGTACGGGCATTGACTGTCAATAACCTGGTCATATCACCCGGACAGGATTCGACCTACAACTATGATTATACAAACAGTGAAATCAACAAAGGATTTCAGTTATTCGGAACCCAGGTTTTAGTTACCATTCATGGCATGGCTGAAGAAGATACGGTGAGCAGTTCCATTTATCTTCCCAAACAGCTTACGGGAGATATTGGAAATTATCCCAGTGTGGTTTCACTCAGTAATGGTTTGCAACTCCATTGGACTACGGATGTCAACAATACCTGGGGTAATGTTCTGATCCAGCTATTTTATTACAATACCTTAAGCAGAAAGGCCGACTCCACTTTGCCGGCAACTATTTCAACCGTTAATCTGACGGTGCCGGATAATGGTAATTATTATTTATCGAAATATGACCTCAGTCCCTTTCCACTAAAAGCATTTATAGGAATAACCATCGCCCGTGGAACTCAAAATGAGGCCATACTTCCGCTATCCCGAAAGAGAGTTTATTATTTTTCCAGCGCTTCTGTCAGCACGCCGCCTGTTAGGCTGATACAATAACGCCTTTTTTAAGCGTAAAGCTTAAAACTAATGCTGGAATTTTCAATTTTTCAATTTTTCAATTTTTCAAATCTCCAAATTGCTTTAAGCTTTAGGCTTTACGCTTTAAGCTTTGAAAGCCCATTTCAGCATATTCTTCCAGGTTGGTTTTTTCCCATAGAGCAATATGCCTGTTCGATAAATTCTTCCCGCCATCCAGGTAGTAAATAAAAATCCGCCCGCCAGCAGGCCGATACTCAATAATAGCTGCCAGTACGGAACCGTGGTCGGTACACCATAGGGTATCCGGGCCATCATCACAATCGGCGAACTGAAGGGGATCATGCTAGCCCATACAGCCAGCGAACCTCCGGGATCCTGGATAGCGATGGTCATGATGATCCATGAAAAAATGATGGGCATCGTTATGGGTAACAGTAGGGACTGGGCTTCCTGCGGATCTTCATTGACTACCGAACCTATGGCTGCGAACAGGGAAGCATAGAATAAAAAGCCCCCGATAAAATAAAATATAAAACAACCGATGATGAGCGCCCAGTTGGTATGATGTATGGATTGTTTTACATCAAAGATCTGCTTTGCTGCTTCACTTCCCTGGGCCATTTGAGCGTTCCCCATGGCATTGGCGCTTTGCATATTATTTACTTCCATCATTAATTCATGCGGAATGAATGCCTGTGCAACTATGGCGAGTATAACGATGAGCCCGATCCATAATAAGAACTGGGTTAAACCCACCGCACCTATCCCAATGATTTTACCAAGCATCAATGGAAAAGGTCGCACAGAACTTACGATTACCTCGGCCACCCGACTGGTCTTTTCTTCCATAACACCGCGCATGACCATGGCACCATAAATAAAAGTGAGCAGGTAGATCAAAAACCCGCAGGCCCACCCGACGCCATAGGAAAGACCCTGACTGGATGCCTCCGATTTTTTTCCTTCATCAGAAAAAGTTTTCAGTTCCGCAATGTCCGACGCTGAGCGTATGGAATCCAGGCGACCACGCGAAATATTTGTTTTGGTAAAAATGAGATGATCCGTAATGGCAGAAGAAACCCGTTTTTCCAGGTCGTCAATATTGGCCAGGCCCAGTTGTTTTTTATATTTGAGACGATAGATTGTTTTTTCTCCTTCATTGAGTACGGGAATGATCAACACCGCGCTGCAATTTTTTTCGGCATAGTTGACGGTATCAATAGCAGGTGAAAAATCAAAGAAGATGGAAGAGTCACTTTTTAAATAGTCTTTGAAATATCCATTCTGATCCGAAACGGCAATCCGGTGATTGGTCCGACCCTTGATAGCCAGATAAACGGTACCTGCAATGAAAAGTACGATCATGATGGGCAGGAGGAAGGTGGAAATCAGAAAAGTTTTGTTTCTGATCCGGGTGAGGTATTCCCTGCGAATGATCAGGCCGATCTTATTCATAGATTAAGATTGAGTGGGTTGAAACTGGCGGGAAAGGGACGTACCCTCTACCAGTTTGATAAAAATTTCATTTAATGAAGGAAGCGATTCTGTAAACGACGAAATATTCGATTGCTGATCGATGAAATAACGGAGCACATCATTGGGCTTATATCCCTCTTTGATCCGGATAGTCATGCCATCATCGTATTTTGCAATCACATCGAATAGTTCCGGCGTTGCCTGTTTTGGAAACGGCGTAGCGCTAATGCGGAAAAGATTCTCCTTAAATTCCTGTTTTACGTTTGCAACCGTTCCATCAAGAATTTTTTTCCCCTTGTTCAGTAAAATGATATGATTACATATTTCTTCCACCTGTTCCATCCGGTGGGTACTGAAGATGATGGAGGAACCCTGGGCAGCGAGACGAAAGATTTCATCCTTGATCAGGTTGGCGTTTACCGGATCGAGTCCGCTGAAGGGTTCATCGAGTATGATGAGTTCCGGTCTGTGCAGCACGGTGATGACGAACTGAAGTTTTTGCGCCATACCCTTACTCAGGTCCTCGATTTTTTTGTTCCACCAGCTCTGCATTTCAAAACGCACAAACCAATCCTTGACCTGAATAACCGCCTCGGAAGCGGATAGTCCTTTCAGTCGCGCGAAGTAAAGGGCCTGCTCCCCTATTTTCATTTTTTTATAAAGACCCCTTTCTTCCGGCATGTACCCGATATGAGAGGAATCTTCATCAGGGTTGAATTTTTTTCCATTGAGCCGGATGCTGCCTTCATCAGGATAAAAAATTCCTGTGATCATCCTGATCAGCGTGGTTTTCCCCGCGCCGTTCGGTCCGAGCAATCCGAAGATGGTTCCTTTTTCTACTGAGAAGCTGATATCATCCACCGCTTTTTGCGTTGTAAAATATTTCTTCAGCCGGGTTACTTCAAGCATTGACATGAATAATCGATTTGGGTGAAAAAATTTCCGCGATCTTTTCGGCAACACGTTCGCCATCCATCGCTGCGCTCATTATGCCGCCCGCATAACCGGCCCCTTCGCCACAGGGAAATAGATTCTTGATTTGCGGATGAGCCAGGGTTTTATCATCCCTGGGAATCCGAACGGGGGATGAAGTTCTGGATTCTGTCGCAACAATGACGGACTCTTCTGTAAAATATCCTTTCATTTTCTTACCGAATGCGGGAAATGCTTTTTGAAGACTGCTGCCAATGCTTTTTGGAAATAGGGTTGTGATGTTTGCTGATTCGATTCCGGGCACGTAAGAACATGATGGGAGGGAAGCAGAAACCCTGCCCATGGCAAAATCCGTCATTCTTTGTGCCGGGGCCCTGAATGAACCCCCGCCCTGGATAAACGCTTTTTGCTCTATGGATGACTGAAAGTACATGGCTGCCAGGGGACCATGTTTTGAATATGCCTGCCAGTCTTTTTCTTCGATATTTACCACGATGCCCGAATTGGCAAACGGGTTATTTCGTTTCGAAGGGGACCATCCATTAACGACCAGTTCTCCACCAGCGGTGGACGCCGGCGCGATGATGCCACCCGGACACATACAAAAAGAAAAAACAGATCGTTTATGTTCGGTATGAACAAGCTGATAGGCTGCGGGCGGCAACCCCGTTACCCGGGGACCTTCTTCTTTTAAATAATGATATTGAATCGAATTGATGAGTTCCTGCGGATGTTCCACTCGTACACCCAGGGCGAAGGGTTTTGCATGGATCTCCTTTTTTTTCCGATGCAGCAATAAAAATATATCACGGGCGGAATGACCCGTAGACAGAATGACTGCATCTGCCCGGAAGCTGTCTCCATCTGCTGAATTGATCTCCGTCATCTTTTCACGGTGCTCGGACCAGCCGGTCAGTTTTTTATTAAAATGTATTACCCCACCGCATGCAATAATATAGTCCCGCATGGCGCTGATGATGCCGGGTAGTTTATTCGTTCCGATATGGGGATGAGCCTCGGAGAGAATGTTCTCATCCGCACCAAAACGGACAAAGAGATCCAGTATACGTTGGACATTGCCTCTCTTATTACTTCTTGTATAGAGTTTGCCATCGCTATACGTGCCAGCGCCTCCTTCTCCGAAACAATAATTGCTTTCAGGATTGATAATGCCATCCTTGTTCAGGCTGGCAAGGTCTCTTCGGCGGGCACGGATGTCCTTACCTCTTTCCAGGATGATGGGCTGTATGCCCGAACGGATCAGGCTAAGGGCTGCGAATAGTCCCGCGGGACCCGCACCTATTATAATGACTGATTTTGTGGCACGTGAAACATCCCGGATGGGTTGTTCAATCCCGATGCGCGTCTGGAAGGGTTCGTTTATAAAAACGGATGCGGTCATAAGGACATGCGGATATCTTGAGCGCGCGTCCAGGGATCTTTTAATAACTTGAAAACCGGTTATACTGGTTAGGGCACAACCCGCTTCTTTTGCCAGTAGTCCCCGGATCAATTGTTCATCTGCCGCAGTGGGCATGGGAACCTTTATCTGAATTTTTTTTTGCATCCGGAACAGCAGCTAGCAGAAAGTACTAAAATTTTTTGTGGCTGGTAAAACTATGCTAAGTAATTTTCAAAAAAAATTATCCGTGCAGTTTTTGATCAGGTAGTTTCCCTGAACTGGCTGGTATACCGTGCTTTAATCTATGACAGATTTACCGGGTTGGAAAGGGCCTAAATTTTTTTTTAAAAAAACTTATCTTAAAACTGAATGCTGTCAAAATATCTGTATCTTCAATCGTGTCACAACAACATCATATGGAGAAATATTTTAAATTAATGTTTTCAAAAATCCGCCTCTCCATTTTATTTCTTTCTAAACCCGCGTCCTTGTTGTGTTTTGTTGATCCTTCTCTTTATGCCTGTAACAGGATGAAGGCGGTTCATCGATACCCGTTGCGAAGTACGGATGGCCGAAGTTCGGGTTAAGCAGACCACTGCATTTTTACAGCAAATTTGATCTTTTTGAATTACTGAAGAAATTTTTTTTATGTCTTGCTGTGCTTCTGAAGGCTACGTGAAAATACCCATGAATAAAAAATTTTTTATTCCCGAATTAATATTGATATTCGTCCCCCTGCAAAAAATCCGTCCGCGAAAATCCTCCGAAAAACTGAACTTAAAACGATTCTTAACCAGCCGTAAACTGTTTTTTTTGTAATGCCGAAAACCTTTGAAAAAGTCTGGTCCAATTGTCTTGAGATCATAAAAGATATTGTTGAATGGCAGCATTATAAAACCTGGTTTGAGCCCATTCATCCGGTTGAGTTGAAAGTGAATGTTTTGGTTATCCAGGTACCGAGCCAGTTTTTTTATGAGTACCTGGAAGAACACTACGTAAATTTATTGGCAAAAACTTTGCGGAGGATATTGGGGAAAGATGCACGGCTTGAATACCGGATCATGGTAGACAGTGGTAACCAGCAAAACAAACCTTTGACAATGGACGTACCCGCACATAATTATAAGACGATTTCCAATAACGAAATGGATTTCCCACTGATCATCAACAATCCGGTAAAGAATCCCTTTGTAATTCCCGGGCTGAAGAAGATGCAGATCGACTCCCAGCTGAATCCGGTATATACATTTGATGTATTTATAGAAGGCGATTGTAACCGGGTGGCCCGCCGGGCAGGCAAAACCGTTGCTGAAAAGCCGGGCGCTAATTCCTTTAATCCCCTGGTCATTTATGGAGGCGTGGGACTCGGGAAAACCCATTTGGCCCAGGCCATTGGCAACGAAGTACGTCGCACCCACCATAATAAAGTGGTTTTATACGTTAGCTCCGAAAAATTCATCAATCAGTTTATTGATCACGGCCGCAACAATGCGATCAATGATTTCATCCATTTCTACCAGTTGGTGGACGTACTGATCATTGATGACGTGCAGTTTTTCAACCGGGCCGAAAAATCCCAGGACGCGTTTTTCGCCATCTTCAACCACCTGCATCAGAGTGGCAAACAGTTGATTCTCACATCCGACAAACCCCCGAAGGACCTGGAAGGGGTGCAGGAAAGACTGCTCAGCCGGTTCCGTTGGGGACTGAGTGCCGACCTGCAGGTGCCTGATTACGACACTCGGATTGAGATCCTGGAGCGCAAGATGAAGAATGACGGGTTGGAAATGCCTAAAGAAGTGGTAAAATACCTGGCCTATAATATTAACAGTAATGTGCGGGAACTGGAAGGCGCGTTGATATCCCTTCTGGCACAGTCTTCGCTTAACAAGAGGGAAATTGACCTGGAATTGTCGAAGAAAGTCTTGAGAAATTTTGTAAAAACGAGCAGTAAGGAAATAACCATTGAAACCATACAGCGCATGGTATGTGAGTATTTTGATCTGCCCTACGATAAACTCCTGCAGAAGACAAGGAAGCGGGAGATCGTCCAGGCACGACAGATCACGATGTACCTGGCAAAAGCATTCACGAAGAACTCTTTAAAAACCATCGGCGAACATTTCGGCGGCCGCGATCACACCACCGTGATCCATTCCTGCCAGACGGTAAAGGATCTGATGGATACGGATAGTTTGTTCCGCGAAAATGTAACCGAATTGCAGCAGAAAGTACAACTGGCGGCTATGTGATTCAAAGCAAAAATTAAAAATAAAAAGACCCATTTCCAAGTGGGTCTTTTGCTTTAAGCACTATGCGTTAGAAAGAAATCGAACGGGTTTTTATACGGGAGATCTTCCGGCGAAGGCGTAACAGATTTGTAGTCCTTTTTCTGTCCCTGAAAATGATCGATTGTAAGGTTTTAATCAGGTTCATAATCCTTGTATAATTGAGTTCAGGAATTGATGCACCTGCACGCTAAAAAAGGTAAAGAAAAGGATTGCCAGAATATAGCCGGAGATAAAACAGGTAAACAGCAATTTAGGGGATAGGGGCTGTACATTTTCAATAACAGCGGACAGGAATTTCTTCATGTTCGGTTTTTTCAGATCATTGGATAGGGTTAGAACTCCGCATAGACCTGGTTTATTGTACTGTACGAAGAGTTTTTGTTTAGGTTGTTGAAAATGCGGACGGTTTACAATTAATCTTTATTTTTGCATCCCTCCTGGGGGGATATACGGAGAGGTGCCTGAGTGGCCGAAAGGGCCGGTTTGCTAAACCGTTATACGAGCTTAAACTTGTATCGAGGGTTCGAATCCCTCCCTCTCCGCTGAGTAGCATATCAAAACACAACAA
>Ga0209863_10000061_pt1 | contig 64666 bp, 60 predicted proteins | sample OrgsoiDNA2013046_FD_185796 | JGI IMG/M metagenome (GOLD analysis project Ga0209863, IMG submission 185796) | Permafrost soil microbial communities from the Arctic, to analyse light accelerated degradation of dissolved organic matter (DOM) -... | ecosystem: Environmental > Terrestrial > Soil >...
GAGGCTAGATTGAAGAGCTACTGTAGTTTAATGGACTCATCCGGGGTTGGCAACTTCAGCATTTTAATACTTATTATGCCGATTTCGTGACGGGTCATCGCCACGATCTTCGTAAATCCTTTGGCTTCCGGCCATCCATCCGTCTGGGTGCGCTCGGCGTCATTTACTTCTTGCGCGACTTTCCCGTCGCATTGCCATTGGCTGAAGAATCCGCGTTGCCGGAAGCATTCACGTCGGTTAATCGAACGTATAGCAAACTGGAGACATTATCGGTCGGCGCTGCGGCGTTAGCCACTACCACTCTTTGCCGCCCGTCGGCCTCAATCACCACGCCCACCGAAGAAACCACCGTAAGCGTCACCGTAAGGCTGCCTTGGGCCCGGCCGGCGCCCGCCGCGCTGGCTGCTGCATTGGCATGTTGCCCGAAACCCAGATAGCTGCCCAGAAGCACCATTCCCAGTACCGCTGCGAATTTGAATTTCAATATACGCATCCCTGATCCCTTTGCTACCCGGAAGAACTTGCCGCCTTCCGGTAGCAATTTCCTATCGGCATGTTTTTCCCATGCCTTCAGCCTTCCACGGCCTCTGGGCGATGTTGGGTTGATGGCGCGGACACTCAGGTTCCCAACCTGATTTTCTAGATGACTAATGTACTCGCGCGGTTGTCGGGCTCGGGAATGGCGATCGACGAGTTGGTGGTTTGAGGGCTCAACTGGAGGATGAATACGCGATTGCTGGATTACTTTTGTCGTCCACGGTCGTTGCGGGATTTTTCCATCAGTCTCGGCAACCAGCGACTATCATGTCCGGAGAAGAGGCTGATGGAAGAGATTGAGTGGTTGCCGGTCGGTCGCACGCAGTTCATCGCGTGGCTGGTCTTTTATGGCCTCATTCTGTTTTATCTGGCCGCACATTTCAGCCAGCCCACGCTTCTCGACAACATCCACCTGGTCACTCATGAAGCCGGACACCTTCTGTTCGGCTGGTTCGGGCAGACTCTCGGACTCTGGGGCGGAACGTTGCTCCAGCTTCTGGTGCCGGCATTGCTGGCAGTGACTTTCGCTGTTCGGGCGGAAATTCCCGGCGTCGTCTTTTGTTCCTTCGCCTTTTTTCACAGCCTCACCGGCGTGGCCACTTACATGATTGACGCACTTCGTCTTGAGCTTCCTCTGGTTACCGTGGGTGCTCCGGCTGACGAGGCGGAGCATGACTGGGTTCGTATCTTCGCGCAGCTAGGCGTACTTCCCCACGCCATCCAGATCGGAACTACCGTCCGCTTCATCGCGTGGCTGGGTATGTTCGCCACCATCGCTTGGTTATGCTGGCAGTTTTACCGTCAGCAAAATGAGTCTGCGTGATTCCCCCCTCTTAAACCCTCTCTCTGCGCTTACAATCTATTTACCTGCTTCTTACACCGCCATGACGAGAGCGCCATCGCGTGCGTGCTTAGATTGTCTTAAGACTCCAAGCCAAGTAAGAACCGAAACGAGACCCCATGACGCGTTTTAGTCTGCGCAACATTTTCTTATCAGTCGTTTGTCTGTCCTCTCTTTTTCTTTTTACTCTTCACTTCCACGGTCAGCAGGATTCCGGAACTTATTCAGTCAAAGTAAAAGTGGTGAACGTACCGGTCACCGTGCGTGACAAACATGGCGTGATCAAAAAGGACCTGGCAAAAGATGATTTTGTTCTGGAAGAAGATGGTCATGTCCAGTCCATTCGTTATTTTTCCCGGGAGACGGACCTTCCTCTCACCCTGGGACTGCTGGTTGACACAAGCCTGAGCCAGCGCCGCGTGCTCGATGATGAGCGCCAGGCCAGCTACACCTTCCTGAGCCGTATCCTTCGCGAAGATAAAGACAAGGCATTCATCATCCACTTTGATCGTGAAGTGGAGTTGTCACAGGACCTGACCTCGTCTCGAGACAAGCTCTCTTCCGCGTTGCAGGCTTTACACACGCCGGCAAATGATGAACGCGCCAGCAGCGGAGGCAATGGTGGCGGCGGAAACGGTGGCGGTGGCGGAACCGGCGGTGGTGGCGGTACCGGCGGTGGTAATCCCGGAGGAGGAGGAGTTGGCTTTCCCGGCGGTGGCGGAATTGGCTTCCCTGGTGGACGCCGCGGCGGTGGCTATCCTGGCGGTAGCGGTGGCGGCGGCGGTCGAGGTGGCAACGGCGGCGGTGGCGGTGGTCGCGCATCGCGCATACCCGGCACCCTTCTTTATGACGCTGTCTTTCTCGGCTCTGATGAAATGATGAGCAAGCAGCAGGGTCGCAAGGCAGTCATTATTCTTTCTGACGGTGTTGATACCGGCAGCAAGTTCCCTCTGGAGCGCGCCGTGGAGTCTTCGCAACGCGCGGACACCATTGTCTACTCAATCCTGTTCTCTGACGAATCAGCTTATGGTGGCGGAGGTCTGGGCGGCTTCGGACGCCGTGGCGGACGCCAGGACCATCCCGATGGCAAGAAAGTTCTGGATCGTATCTCCAAAGAGACCGGCGGAAGGATGTTTGAAGTCTCGAAAAAACTGCCGCTGGAAAAGATTTATTCCCAGATTGAGGAAGAATTGCGCAGCCAGTACAGCCTTGGCTATTCCCCTGACCGGGCGGATATCTCAGCCGGATACCACAAGATCGTCGTCAAGACCAAGGCGAAAGATCTAATCGTTCAGGCGCGCGACGGATATTATCTCGACCGTTAATCGTGTAAGGCGGCTTAACCCCGGAGAAATTTTCCCAGCAGCGATGACACCACGCCAAGGCCAAGGATGGCCACTGGTCCGTGGTTGGATTGCAGCGCCGCACCAAAATCAGCGGATTGGGTATAAAGATAGGCCGCCCAGCACAGTCCGCCCACAATGCAGGCTGCGCCAAGGTTTTTCAGGATTGGCGACCCAGGTTCGGGACGCCGTTCACGCTTCACAGGGTTATGAACGCCCTTGTCTTCATATCCCTCGCGGGCGCCGGTTCCCCAATCATCTTCATAGACTTTTGGCTTGATTGGCTGGGTATCTCGCATATAGCTCCAATTTGACCAATTTATCTGAAAATTTCAATCTTGAAAAACACCTAGTATTCCGTTTATTCGTGCTGTTTACGCACCCGCCATACAAAAGTGCGATGCGGCCAAACCGCTGAGTTCACCATTTACAATCTTTCTTTATCCACCACTATGGCTAATCTCTTTGAACCCCTCCGTTTGCGTGAAGTTGAGTTTCCCAATCGAATTTTTGTCTCCCCCATGTGCCAGTACTCCTGCCGTGATGGTATGGCCAATGATTGGCACTTTGTGCATCTCGGATCACGCGCCGTCGGCCGCGCCGCTGCAATCCTCACGGAAGCCTCCGCCGTAACGCCTGAAGGCCGCATCAGCCCTGACGATCTCGGCCTATGGAGTGACGCGCATATTGAGCCTTTGCGCAGGATCTTTGCCTTCCTTACTGAACAGGGTTCCGTGCCCGGCATGCAACTGGCCCATGCTGGACGCAAAGCCAGCACCAGCGCTCCCTTTAAGGGCGGTAAGCCTCTGCCCGTCGAACAGGGTGGATGGACGCCCATCCTGGCGCCGTCGCCAATCCCTTTTGCCGATGGATATCAAACACCAGCAGAACTCGCCAAACCGGAGATCAAGCGCATTATTGCGGCCTTTGCCGAGTGTGCCAGGCGGGCTGAAGCTGCTGGCGCAAAAGTAATCGAACTTCATGGCGCCCACGGCTATCTGCTCCATGAGTTTCTTTCTCCAATCAGCAACCAGCGCAAAGACGAGTACGGCGGCTCGTTTGAAAACCGCATTCGCTTTGTTTGTGAGCTGGTCGACGCCGTGAGGAACGTATGGCCGGAGAAGTACCCTCTCTTCATGCGTATCTCCGCTACTGACTGGACAGAAGGCGGATGGACGCCTGAGGAATCAGTTCAGCTTGCGCGCATCTTGAAGGGGCAGGGTGTGGACCTTTTTGATTGCTCGTCCGGCGGCAACGTGTCCCGTGCCAAAATTCCCGTCGGATCCGGTTATCAGGTGGAATTTGCTGAGAAAGTGCGTCGTGAAGCTGGTGTGGCCACAGGTGCGGTCGGCATGATCGTGGATCCGGCGCAAGCCGATCAGATTATCCGTTCATCGCAGGCGGATGTGGTGTTTCTTGCGCGCCAATTCCTGCGTGATCCTTATTGGCCGCTGAAGGCGGCCAGGGCCCTGGGCCATGACATGCAGTGGCCGCCGCAATATGATCGCGCCAAATAGCGCAGAGTAAAAGTCGAATGCTTGATCTCCGCTACTTTTTGGGAGCCGCCTGCGCGGAGGCTGCCGGAGCCTCAGCTTCAACTTCAACTTCTTCCGGCTTCTGAATTTCACGTCGCTGCACGGGCGAAGACAGCACAATTGACGTGGACGTGGTCCCAAACGGTGTCAGACGGTCAATCAGCGATTCCAGGTGCTCCACGGAACGCACATGCACTTTCATGATGAAGGAGTCAGCGCCGGTGCCGCGATGGCATTCCACCACTTCAGGACAACTCTTTACCGCAGCCGTAATACGGCTGAATACGTCTCCCACCACGGACATCCGTATGAAAGCCGTAATCGGCATCCCGACCCGCATGGGATCAATATCAGCGTGGTAGCCCACGATGATCCCTGCCTCTTCCATGCGCTTTACGCGTTCCACCACCGCAGGTGTCGTCAGACCAACCCGTCGGCCAAGCTCAGCGTAGGAAAGCCGACCGTTGATCTGGAGTTCGTTCAATAACTTCCAACCGATTTGGTCTAATAGCTTGTCGTTTTTTAGATTGGAGTCCATTTTAGGGGGTCATCGTTAACACAGAGATTGCATCCTTAGAGTGCACCCTCTGTCATCAAAAAATTAGGAAAAACTTAATTTCCCGAATTGAGAATACATTAAATCATCCCCGCAAGACTTCTTACCACAAAAATCGCTTAAAACCTTCGGAGTAACTCATAATCTAAGTCGAAAGTTGAATTTCAGCCATTTCCCCAGACGAAAAGAGCCGCTCGCTCTCGTCCACATTCTACATCTTTCTGGCGATTGCTTAATCCAGTTTAGGTAGGTCCCAAAACAGCCAGATGTCGGCGGGGGCTGGCCGGCATCACGGGTCTGGTTTACGTCTTTTTTCCAACCATCTCTCAGGTTCCACGATCTTCCTCGGGCTGACGACCTGTTTTGACCGAACCAAAACTGCGCAGCTTTGGTCAAATCTTGAATTCACGTTTTGCTCAAAGAAAAAAACGTAAAGTCATGCGGCGTCCCTGCACAACATTTGCGGATCTTGTAGCCGCACGCTTCGCAACGCTGGCAGCATTCTCGTATTCACCAAGCCTCGGCCGCGATTTTTTGCGCGTACTTGCAGAAAATTTCCTTTTGAGAGTTACCTTCCAGGTTACTTGAGTGCAATTGAAGCCTGGGAAATTTCTATCCTTGGGAGGGTGCCGTGCCGTTTCGGGAATTCGAAACACATCAGCGCACTTCATGGTTAAAAATAATTCTTCTGATTTTCCTTCACAGAGAACCAGTAGAATGCGGTTTTATCCGCATAAACAAAGGCTGCGCGATGCCTGCACGAATTTGATGAGGAAACACATTGTGTGTGAGTTGCATCGTGAACTCTAAAATTTTTTGGGTGCGTGCCAATTCGGGAGAGCGCTTTTCTGTTTGCGCTTCTCGACTTTGCTGTACACTCCTTCCACGTCAAAATGCTTCAGGTGCTTCCGGGTAATAGGGCGAAGGTGAAGGTAGTTCAGCAAGCAAGACAAAATCATAGAAACGGACTTACGAAAAAGATCTTGCGAAAAACCATCATCCTTACTCGGCTTCCTCTGTTTATTTCCATTCAGGACAGATGTTGCAAACATCAACTCAGTGAGGTCACAGAATGACAGCTCCCTTTGGAAAAGTACGGTTTGCATTGGCATTTCTCTTTGTAATCCTCGCCGTGAATTTCATGGCAGCACAGGCAGTTCGTCCCGGCGCAAGCAATGGTAATGATCCGGTTCCGGACGATGTCACCCACTCCCACAAAGGCAATCCTAATCAGACTCTGCCTGCGGTGACTGGCCCGGTCGGTCAGGCAGTGGTTACCGGCAACGGCATTAATTACCACAACGGCCCCGTCATGAAGGGCACGCCCAACGTTTATGTGATCTGGTACGGAAACTGGAATGGCACGGGCTCCAACACTGCCGCAACCCGTGGTGCAATCGAGCATTTTTTCAGCACCATCGGTGGCTCAGCCCTCGAATTGGTTAACAGCACCTACGGTGACACCACCGGTAACGTCACTGGCGCTGTTCGTTTCGGTGGCAGCACCATCGTCAGCTCAAGCTCAAATCTCAGTGACTCCAGCTTGCAAACCACGGTCAGCAACGCGCTCAACAGTGGTGCGTTGCCACGTGATTCCAACGGCGTTTACTTTGTCTTGACCTCCTCCAACATCAATGAAACCTCTGGATTCTGTACCCAATACTGCGGCTTCCACACTCGCGCAACCTTGGGCGGCGTGGACATCAAGTACGCCTTCGTCGGCAACGTGGATCGTTGCCCCTCTGGCTGCGAAATCCAGTCCACTGGCCCGAACAGTCCGGCAACCAACGTAGGCGGAATTGACGGAATGGCAAACACGATCTCGCATGAACTCGAAGAAGCCATTTCCGATCCTGACCTGAATGCATGGTTTGACTCCAGCGGACAGGAAAATGCCGACAAGTGCAACTTCAACTTCGGCGCAACCTCCACCTGCAACGCCAACGGACTGTGCACCGCTTCCGGCACTTCAGCCAGAGCCAGGTACAACCAGACGTTCGGTAGCCACAACTACATGCTCCAGCAGAATTGGAGAAATTCCGGTGGCGGCGCTTGCGCACAGCACCTCTAATTCTCTAGCCTCGAAATGAAAGCCGTCTGAAGATCAGGCGGCTTTCTTTTTGACCATTAAACTCATAATGAAATTGGAGTTCTGATGAAGCGCAGAGTTTTCCTGATTTCCACCCTGGCGATTTGCACCTGGGGACTGCTTGCAGCACAGACAAAAAAGACCGCCAGGCCGGCGCCTTCACCCGCCGCACAACCGACTGACCCGCTGCAGGGATCGCGCAAAGTGATTACAGCAACCAGGACGGTTGGTGCATTCTGGGACCTGGAACTGTCACTGGCAGAAGCTTTCTCGAAGAAAGACACGCCTGGCCTGAATAAGTTGCTGGCGGAAGAATTCAAGGTCTGGCGACCGAACCAGACAGGAAGCGCGATCGGGCGGGAAGATTGGCTTGCCTCGGGTAAAGGTAACCCGAAGCCCACCCGCATCGTTCAGATGTCAGTGGAAAGTTATCCCGATCTGGCGATTGTGCACTTTCTGGGTGCCGTTTCTGCTTCGGGATCAAAGGGCAAAGCCAGGCAATTCTTTGTGGTTGATACCTGGGAAAACCATGATGGCAATTGGCAGCTTGTGACACGTTATCAGGCGGAGATTGCACCCATTATCATGCCCGCGCGCCCTACCGGCAAAGAGTAAGAAGAAACCAGCATGATTCGCAGATGAGAATTCGTGGCAGGTCGCGGAATTATAACTGCTTCAACCGCGCCTTGAGTTCTGTCTCCCAGATGACGTTGCTGGGCTCCAGGGACTCCACGCCAACCTGACTGGCGTGTGGCGTATCGGGCTTACCAATCCACGCTACTTTGTAGCGTGCGCGCCGGTTATGGCGCTGTATAAAGATGATCTGACCCACTAGTTTAATTCCGGGCAGTGACGCAATACGTGCGCCATATGGAGAAATCTCATAGGTGCAGCAGGTCTGTGACTCAAAACTCTTGACGTCTGGGAAGACCTTCACCGGGACTGCGATGTGCAGGCGCTGCTCATCGCGACGTGAATCCAAGACCAGGGCCTCTGAACCGCTAACAGCTTTCGAAGGGATACCGTTTGACATTACCTGACGAGTATCAGAGTACTCCTCTAAGGCGTCAACATTACTTTCGTGCGAGTCTTCTTTGTCGCCAATCAGGGCAGAATTTCTTCACTACGTTAAGGCCATGTCGCTCAAAAACATACGATTAACCTGCCTCTGCTGACGGCCCGCCCCAAACCATTTACAATTAAATTTCAGCCCTCCTTCGAGATAAAAATATGATTCATTTTCCAGTTCCAGAGGCTTTGACCTTCGATGACGTATTACTTCTACCTTCCCACTCGGATGTAGTCCCGGCGGAAGTCATCACGCAGACCCAGCTTTCCCGCAATATACGGTTGAATATCCCCATCATCAGTGCGGCCATGGATACGGTAACTGAATCGCGCCTGGCGATAGCTATTGCGCAACAGGGTGGTTTGGGCATCGTTCATCGCAATCTCTCCATTGAGCAACAAGCCGACGAGGTGGATAAGGTAAAACGCTCAGAAAGCGGGATGATCATGGATCCCATTACGCTTTCACCCGATCACCGGATTGCCGACGCCCTGGACCTGATGCGGCGCTACAAGATCTCCGGTGTCCCGATCACCAAGAACAAGAAACTGGTTGGCATTCTTACCAATCGCGATCTGCGCTTTGAAACCCGGGCAGATGTTCCCATCAGCCAGGTCATGACCAAGGACAACCTGATCACCGTGCCGGTAGGCACCCGGTTGGAAGATGCAGAAAAAATCCTGCATGAACACCGCGTGGAAAAGCTGCTGGTAGTAGACGAAAAATACAACCTCAAGGGCCTGATCACGGTAAAAGACATCCAGAAAAAGCTGAAATATCCCAACGCCGCAAAAGACGAGCACGGACGCCTGCGTGTGGGAGCCGCCATTGGCGCTACCGGAGACTACCTTGAGCGTGCGCAGGAAATGGTCAAGAACAAGGTGGATGCGCTGGCCATTGACGCTGCCCATGGACATCAGGCCCGTGTGATTGAAGCCGTAAAAATGATCAAATCCAAGCTGCCCGAAGTGGACTTGCTCGCCGGCAACGTGGGTACGCATGAAGGCGCATGCGCCCTGGTGAAGGCGGGCGCGGACGCCATTAAAGTTGGCATCGGGCCGGGATCGATTTGTACCACCCGCATCGTCACCGGCACAGGCGTTCCCCAGATTACTGCCATCGCTGAAGCCTCGCGCGCGTGCCGTGATGCCGGCGTACCGGTGATTGCCGATGGCGGCATCAAGTATTCGGGCGACATTACCAAGGCAATCGCCGCCGGCGCTTCAGTAGTGATGATTGGTTCCCTGTTCGCCGGAACCGATGAAAGTCCAGGAGAAACCATCCTTTACCAGGGCCGCTCTTTCAAGACATATCGCGGGATGGGATCACTCTCCGCCATGGCGGCAGGTTCGAGCGAACGCTATTCTCAGAATGTGGATGACTTCGCGTTGGAATCGAACAATGAAGACGGTGACAGCAGCAGCGGCGGCAACCGTCTCAACAAGCTGGTTCCGGAAGGAATCGAGGGCCGCGTACCCTATCGCGGGACCCTGGCTGCCATGGTGTACCAACTGGTCGGCGGCCTTCGTTCAGGCATGGGATACTGCGGCACCAAGACCATTCCAGACCTGCAACAGAGAGCAAAATTCATCCGCATCAGCGGCGCCGGCCTGCGTGAAAGCCACGTGCATGATGTCATCATCACGCGCGAAGCTCCCAATTACAGGATTGAGTAGGTAAATCGATTTGTCAGTTTCCAGTATTCAAGCTTCCGCGCCGCCCGTGAGGCGCAACTTTTTTCTTGCATGGATCCCAACCGTGGCATGGCTCTGCGTGCTGGCGGCTTTTTCCACTGATGTATTTTCCGCCGAGCACACCGGCAGCGTTCTGGAAAAAGTGCTGCGTGCCCTGTTCGGAGAAATCTCCCGCCAGTGGTTTGACCAGATCCATTTCCTCATTCGCAAGACCGCGCACTTCTGCAGCTACGGAACTCTCAGCGCCTTTGCATTCTTTTCCTGGCGTGCCACGTTCCCTGCTTTCAAAGCCTGGACTATTCGCTGGTGCGGACTGGCACTACTGCTGACCTTATTCGCTGCCAGCGCAGATGAGTTTCACCAGAGCTTTATTCCCTCGCGCACCGCAAGCCCGCGTGACGTGCTGCTGGATATGGTGGGAGCCATATTTTTTCAGATCGCGATTGCGATTGTGCTGCGGTTGTTCTGGCGAAACAAAGCCGTGGTGGAATAAAGGGTTAAGCAAACCCTGTTGCTGCGGGCTTCGCGCCTGTAGGGTATCACCCTCAACCCGGCTGCACTTGTCATCTGGTGGCCAAACTTTCAGCCCCTGTCATCTTGAGCGCAGCCGGAGCGGATGCGACGGCGCAGTCGAGAGATCCCGAGAATGCGAATCGAAACCATGCGGACGCAGGCAATTCTCACGAGACAAGTTCCTTACGCGCCTACGCACGAAGCGTCGCGCCACGAAAATTTCCAGGAAATAGCAAACCCCGCAGGAACTCTGCGGGGTTGCCGGTATAGCTGTTGGGATTGGCTGAAGGCGCGCTGGCCTTGTGCGAATCACAACCTTCGCTAGGACTTAAAGACTTGCGCCTTAAGCCTCAGCCACCTCACGTATATGACTACAATCAGAACTTTTCATTTATAGGATCGCCCTCCTTTCCCGTGTAAACGCAGAATAGCGCCGGCTAATTTAAAAGTCAACAGTCTCGCCGCACCGAAGGGAAAAAATATTTTTTGAATCCTATTTCTTTTGAGCGGCGGGTAGTTTCTTCCCAGTCAGCTCATCCGCCGTCACAAACTTTGGCTCAATGTCTGTCGGCAGAGATTTCAAGCTCTCAATCGCTTTGGCAACCTCGGGCCTGATAGTCATGAGCTGGTCCATCATCTTTTTGGCACCGGCGTAATCGCCTGTCGCCTCCAGCGTTAGAAACTCGTGATCGAGTGAATTGACCGCGTCTTTGATCTTGCTGAAGTCCACGTGGAAGGTACCGTCGGAGTCGGCAACAAATGCGCCCTTGTCGAGGAAGTAATTGAACTGTATGGCCATTCCCTTGGCATGCGAATCTTGAAGGCCAAAACGCAGCGTTCGAAACGCCGAGGCAAGGTAGGTGTTGTAGAGTTGCTTCTCCGCCGCTGGACCGTGAGGCAAAGGCATGGTAATGGCGCCCTTGTCAGCCTGTGTCATCAGAAATTGGAGGGCGAACAATCCGGTTACGTCAGCCTTGGCTTCTTCAATGGAACTGTAAAGTTCTTTCAATTCGAACCGCGGATTCGTGTCGCGCCCGCTGACCTTGATCTGGTGTGGCCCCAGGCCATGGCAGAGTTCATGCGCCACGATATGAGTGAAGAACAAATTAAAGCTCAGGTCTTTCTGCGCGTCCGGTTTGAGCACCACTTTCGAGATCGGCTCCAGAATGGTCTTGAACTTTGCCTCCTGAACATTCTTGAGCATCACGCGCTTGGCACCTTTTTCCTGCACCACTTTGTCGTCGTTGGGCAAGTTGTAGGCCGCAGTCTGGACGCCGTGAGCGCCATCTCCGGCAGCGAATACTTCATTCACCACGCGCAGAGGCGCAGCCGCACCCAGCTTGGCCACGCGATACTGCGGATCTTCTGGAAGATTGTTCTCAATGTCTTGAAGGTGCTGGCCCAGGAATGCCAGTCGCGCCGATTCTTTCTCGTCGCGAAGATTTACGTAAGCTTCAAACGCGGCCTTGTAGCCGAAGATTTCGTCGTTGTACGTTTCGTACGGACCAATCGTGATGTCCAGCGGTGCGTCCAGGTCCATCCATGCCACATCGCTCTCGTAGTAATCGTTGGAGCTGAATGCTGCGGCGCGCGTGGTGAGGAATTTCTTGAGCGTCGCGTTGTCTGTGAGCGCGGCGGCTTCATTCAGCAGCTTGGCGGCTTGAGAAAGATCGGCCTTGTATTCCTCGCTGTACGGGATGAGCTCTAGTTTCTTATTGGCATCGCGGCGAACCACGGTAAAGAATCCAAGCGCCTGAGCTTTCTCCTGATCGGAAAGCGTTTTCACCCAGGCTTCAAATTCTTCCTTGGTCATGTCTTCCGGATAGAAGTTTGCCCCCGCTGGTTTGTGTTCCGGCACATTCGGCAGGAACGCCTTGTGCTGGTCGATCTCCGACCACGGGCCTTTGTTGATCCAGAAATAATTAAGGCGGGCTTTACCCAGGGGCGATTGGTCCTGCTTCAGCTTGTTGTACAACGCCAGATCGCCGGACCAGAACTGCTGCATGAATAGATGGTCCACAATGTGAGATGCTTCAATCAGCTTCACCAGCGCCTTCTTGTCGCCGGCTGAAAGTGAGGATGTGTCCACTTTCATCTGCGTGGGTGCAAAACGCGCGGCCATTTTGTTAAGTTCGGCGGCGTCAGGAAAAGACGTAGCAGCGGTCTTCTGGGATGAAGATTTCTGGGCAAGAGACATAGTGGCACACACCATCAGGAACAGGAAAAGCTTGCGCATAGTTGGCAAATTCCTCGCAAGCAAGGATATCGCGATTGCGCAGTCCTGTGGAATGCGATCCGGAAAAGGTAAGGCGGCGTCTGGCCTACGCTCTGGCCAGCAGCACGCAGAACCATTCCTTCGGGTCAGTCCAGCTCTTCTCCAGTTGAAATCCGCTTTCATGCAGCAGCCTGGCAATCGACTTGGGCGTGAACTTGTAGCTGTTTTCCGTATGAATTCGCTCGTTGCGGTCAAAATGAAATGCTCGGTTCAGGTCGCGGATGTTTACCGTCTGGGCCACACGGCTCTCCAGGTGCATTTCAATGCGTGAAGCGCCGGCGTTCCAGAAAGCAATATGCTTGAACAGCCGAACGTCAAAGTCACCGCCCAGCTCGCGATTGATGCGTGCCAGCACGTTGCGGTTGAAACGTTCCGTCACCAGCGCCGCGTCATTATAAGCTTCATTCAATACGCGAGCGTCTTTCACCAGGTCGATTCCAAGCAGGAACGCGTCGCCGGGCTCAAGTGACTGGCGAATATCTCTCAGGAACTGCGCTGCGTCACTGGTTTCGAAGTTGCCGATAGTGGATCCGATAAAGAGCACCAGCTTGCGTCCCGGCAGGGACTTCAGCACCGGGAAGTTCGCCGTGTAATCAGCCACGATCGGGCTCACCTGCAGGTGCGGATAGTCACCATTCAGACTGGTAACTGCATCCCGCAAGGCAGCCGGAGAGACATCTACGGGATGAAATTCCAGGCGCAGCTGGCGCCGCAGGATGGCTTCAATCAGCGCGCGAGTTTTTGTCGCGCTGCCGGCGCCCAGTTCCACCAGCGTCAGATTGGAACCTGCCGTTGCTGCAATCTCGCCCGCATATTCCTTGAGGATGGAAAACTCTGTCCGCGTTGGATAGTACTCTGCGGTCTGGGTGATCTCCTCAAACAGGCGCGAGCCTTCCGCGTCATAGAAAAGTTTGGCGGGAAGCCGTTTCGGATTTGCGCTCAGCCCCTGCCGTACATCTTCCGCAATGGGACTGCCAAGTACTGCGGGCGTTCTAAATGCTGTCATCGGCTAGCCTGATGCCTGAAAACTGCCATCTTGTTTCCGGCGGGAAGAAATTGCGGTAAGTAGCACGTATGTGGGATTGCGGGGTGACGCATGATCCGCCACGCAACACCATTTGACTGCTCATGAATTTGCCGTTGTATTCACCCAGCGCACCGTCCGCTGGTTTAAATCCAGGGTAGGGAAGGTAGGCACTACCGGTCCATTCCCATACGTCGCCAAAAAGTTGCACCGGGCGATTGTGATCTACGGCCGCAGCCGGCTGCGGATGAAACGCATTGCTTTCCAGCAGATTGCCCTTCACCGGCGTCGATGCCGCCACGAGCTCCCATTCAGCCTCCGTTGGCAGCCGAGCGCCCGCCCAGCGAGCGAAGGCGTCCGCTTCAAAAAGACTCACGTGGGTCACAGGTTCGTTTTCTTCCACTCGACGCAGCCCGGAACAGGTGAATTGGAACCAGTCATTCCCTTGCTTTTCCCAATACAAAGGAGCCACCCAACGGTTCTCCTGTACTGCCTGCCATCCCTCTGACAGCCAGAGTTCAGGACGGTGATAAGCGCGATCAGCCATGAAAGCCAGATATTCGCCCGAGGTGATCAACCGCGTAGCAAAGCGAAATGGCTGGACAAAAACTTTATGCCGCGGCGCTTCATTGTCAAAACGGAAGCCTGTTCCCTCGGCCCCCATTTCCATCACTCCACCTTCAAACGTTTGCGGTTTCTGCACGACCACTGTTTCTGTCTTGGTGGCAACTGCATCGGGCTGGTAGGCCGGATGCAGCGGATTGCTCCAGAAACCGTGCTTGATGTCCGTAATCAGAAGCTCTTGATGCTGTTGCTCGTGATTCCGGCCGAGTTCAGCCAGTGCCAGCACTGTCTCTGAAGCGTGATTCGATCCCAGAAGCTGCTGCATGTTTTCATCCACATGGCGGCGGTACTTCTGCACTTCATCCAGCCCTGGACGCGAAAACGTATTGCGGAGTGCCTTTTCCGGCTGAGGTCCAACAGCGTTGTAATAGGAGTTAAAAAGATCGCGGAAGATGGGATTAAACGGCCGGTAACCCGGCATGTGCTGGGAAAGGATAAAAGTCTCAAAAAACCACGTGGTATGCGCCAGATGCCACTTGGCTGGGCTCGCCTCCGGACAGGACTGCACCATTTGATCTTCTGCGCTTAGATTGGCAACCAGAGCGTCCGTTTGATTGCGCACCGCAGCATACAAATCGGCCGGAGTGAGCAGATCCAGCGCTGGCTCATCGGCGTTCGGAAAGCTGAGAATCGACTTAAGTTGAGCCATTGCAACAAACCGCCAAGGGGTTCAGGAGTAAGTAGAAAATACTACTCCCACCCGAGCCAAATTGATAGAACCCACCCCGATCATAGTAGCCGTTTTAGGCGTTTTGATTGGATGCCAGCCAGCCGTGGGAGTTTCGCCGATTTCAGTTTTTTTGATGTAATGTTGAGGCCGTGCTTTCATCTGACAGAACTATCTTTCACGTCGATATGGACGCTTTTTTCGTCTCCGTGGAAGAGCTTGGCGATCCCAGCCTGAAGGGCAAGGCAGTGGTGGTGGGTGGCCAGAGAAACGAGCGTGGCGTGGTCTCTGCCGCCTCTTACGAGGCAAGAAGATTCGGCGTGCATTCCGCTATGCCCCTCCGAACAGCGGCCAAACTCTGTCCGCATGCAATTTTTCTCGACGGCCATCCTGATCTTTATCGCGAATCTTCGCGCAAGGCCCGCACCGTTCTTGAAATGTTCTCACCTGCCGTTGAGATGGCGTCCATTGATGAAGCGTACCTCGACATGACAGGCACAGAAAAACTGCACGGACCGCCTTTACGTTCAGCCCATAAATTGCATACTGCCATGAAAGAACACACCGGGCTGAACTGCTCGGTTGGAATCGGCACGTCCAGGCTGATGGCCAAGATCTGTTCTGATCAGGCCAAGCCAAACGGCGTGCTCTTCGTTCTGCCAGGACAGGAGCAGACCTTTCTTGCTCCATTGGACGTTGGCAAGATTCCCGGCGTGGGCAAAGTGACCAAGTCACACCTGAACTCCATGGGAATCCAAAGCATAGGAGATCTACAGCGCCTTGAGCCTGACGTTCTCGAAAGTACCCTGGGCAAGTGGGGCTTGGCCCTGGCTGGCAAAGCGAAGGGCGAAGACGCCGGCGCCTGGTTTGCCGGCGAAGTGGGAGCCGATGACCAGGCCAAATCAGTGAGCCACGAGCACACCTTTAATGAAGATACCGCTGACCTGGAAAAGCTTGAGTCAACCCTGTTTCGTCTCTGTGAAATGGTCGCTCGCCGTCTTCGCGAGCAGGACCTTTCCGGACGCACATGGCACCTGAAACTGCGCTATTCCGATTTCAGCACCTTTACCCGCGCTCATTCCCTGCACGCTCCAACTACCGTGGATAGTGAGATCTTCGTCACCATGCGTAAGCTCTTTCGCGACAACTGGCAAAGAGGTCGTGCCATAAGACTGTTGGGAGTACAGGCTTCCAACTTTGACGATGCTCCTCAACAAATGGACCTCTTGCAGGATGAAAACCGACAAAAGTGGGCGCGCGCGCTGTCCGCTACAGACAAATTGCGGGACAAATACGGCGATTCTGCTGTTTTCCTGGCCAAAGGAATGCGTGGCACCTTCCGCGAAAGAGTTCATGAGAATCCGGCGGAAAATCATGAAAAGAAGAAGCTAACGGAGTAAAAACGGCTGTTGATCCTATTTGGCACGCCAAATGCTAGTATTTTCTCTTTTCTTTTACCGAATCTAATGAAATAGGCTTAACATACTCGGAATGTCAGGAACCAGAGATCTTGATGTTCACTGCTTCCGCCGCCCTTGGGGACAGTCCTTAAAGTGCTAGAGGGGACGAGCTCATGCCTTATCGGTTCGAACAAATCCTTGATTTTTGCGTGTTCGGTATCCTGGTGGGTTTGTTCGCCTGGATATACCTGCGCAACCGTGAAAGAAAATCAGGATTATGGCTGCTGGGTTGGATCGCCATTCTCGTCCACTTCGCTGCGCCCCTGGTGGCCGCGTCAGTCCCAGCATGGCCTGAGGCTCTCGCTTTCTGGATCAACCGTGCCTGCCTGATCGTAGCGGGTTCTTGTTTTCTGTTTTCCGTTTCCGCCATCCAGTCCTTCGCCCGCCGCACGTCTCCCGTTGTCATCGGCATTTCCCTTACGGGCTTAACTTATCTGACCCTGTTTACACTCGACTTCCGGCAGCGCTGGGTTTATCTGGCTCTTCTGGCGCCCAGCATAGCGGTGGCCGTCATTCGCGCATTTTGGAAGAATGGCCGCAAGAGCAGATTCTCCTGGTTCCTGTTCGTCGCGATTGTGCCTTACGCCACATGGGCTGGCGTTCAACTCTTTCACGGCAAACTTATTTTCGGACTCGACGTATTCCTCTACTCAGCATTCGCCACCACCGGCGCAATGTACTATCGCCATTTCCGGCGGCTGAGTCCCGGCGTGATCCTGACCGCATTCTCGTTTCTTGCCTGGGGCGCGGTCTTCCCTGTTGCCGCATTTCTTGCCGGACAACAGATATTCCTGCGGGATTTGATCTGGGACCTGCCTAAGTATTTTGTCGCCTTTGGCATGATTCTCACGCTGTTTGAGAATGAAGCGGAAGTCGCCTTGGAAGCCGCGCAAAAATATCAGGCGCTCTTTGAACACAATCTGGCGGCGGTCTATGTCTCAGCTCTGGATGGAAGCCTGCTGGATTGCAACAGTGCCTTCATCAGGATGTACGGCTTCTCGTCAAAGGAAGAAGCAGTTGCCAACATGAATTCCCTGCCTGCCTGTGACGTCCAGGAACGTGAGAACTTTATCAGCCGTCTGCTCAATCAGGGCCAGGTGGTGAACCATGAATGTCGCCATCGCCGCAAAGATGGTACTCCGTTCTGGATCCTGGAGCGCGCCACCATCGTCAAGGCTGGCGGCCATGACTTGATTGAAGGCACCGCCATTGAAATCACGGAAAGAAAGCAGGCGGAACTGGCGCTAAAACAATCTGAAGAAAGGTTCAGCAAAATCTTCCGCCAGAGTCCCATGGGGTGCGCCATCGTTTCTCTGGAAGGTGTGTTCCTTGACGTGAATGACAATCTGCTAAAGCTTTTGCGAAGAAACGCCAATGAAGTGATTGGCAAAACCGGCACAGACCTGGGTTTGTGGAGAACTCAGGGAAACCGCGAGAGGTTCTATCAGGAATTGAGAAAGACCGGCTCCATTCGTAGCCTGCCCGTTGAATTTAATGATGCTGAAGGCACGCACCGAGAAGGGGACTATTTCGCAACTCTGGTCCGCGTCGGCGACAAGGAATGTATCTTTGGCATGTTGCTGGATCGGACTGACCAGCGTGAACTGGAAGCAAAATTCCTACAGGCCCATAAAATGGAAGCCCTGGGACGCCTTGCCGGCGGTATTGCCCATGACTTCAACAACCTTCTCGGCGTGATTGGCGGTTTTGCGGAATTGCTGGAGACCAAACTGGAACATCACGAGCACCTGCGCCGTTATTGTTCCAAAATATTGGACACCACCCAGCGCGCCGGCGGCTTGACCCGGCAGTTGCTGACCTTCAGCAGAAAAGAGATCACCCGGCCCATGCCGCTGCGTCCTGACCAGGCCATTCAGGATCTGGCGGGCTTGCTGCCACGCATGATCGGTGAGGATATTGAGATTTCTCTCGACCTTCGTTCCATCGGAATAGTGGTAATCGACCAGACACACTTTGAACAGATTGTAATCAACGTGGTGGTGAATTCTCGCGACGCCATGCCTAAAGGCGGCCAGATGTCTATCACCACTCAAGACGTTTGGCGTCGGGCTCCCGGTGACGACAACGCGGAGTTGAAGCCTTTCGTCAGTATCTGTTTGCGGGATACCGGTTGCGGCATGTCGACAGAAACCGTGGCGCACGCCTTCGAGCCTTTCTTCACGACGAAAGAGATTGGCCGTGGAACAGGCCTGGGCCTGGCCACCGTTTACGGCATCGTGGAGCAGATAAAAGGGGAAATAGACCTTGAGTCCACACCCGGCGTGGGTACCGCCATTACCATTCTCTTGCCTGCCAGCAATGACTCTGAAATTTACACCTCTGAAGGCGGGGGCAAGGTAGTGATCGCTGATTCTGGCAACATCCTGCTGGTGGAAGATGAAGTTGAATTGCGTAACAATAATGCGGAATTTCTCCGCTCCATTGGCTATTCCGTTTATTGCGCCGGTAGCGGTCCGGAGGCGCTGGCCATAATGAAGGGCTGCGAAGCCATCGACCTTGTCATCAGTGATGTGATCATGCACAAAATGAACGGTCGTGAATTCGCCGAACACCTCCTGGACGCGCGGCCCGACACGAAGATCCTTTTCGTTTCCGGCTATGCGAATGACGTTTTGCAACAGAGCGGCATTTCCAGTGAGTCCACACCCTTTCTGCAAAAGCCATATTCACTTCGACAATTGGGCATTAAAGTCCAGGAGTTATTGCATGCTCAGAGCGGTATTACCGCCGGTGCAGACTGATTCCGGCTGGTCACTGATGCTTAAAAGTCGCTAACGTTTAGATTACTATCCCCGCCCACTTGCTTCCGCCAGGCGTCCCAGGTTACTAAGGCCTTTCCTTGCCCCTTTAAGGGCAATTCTGGATTGTTCTCCGCCTGTTCACATAGTACAAACGTCCTACCTATAACACTTTGCGGCGAAACTTGATGACTATCGTAATGTTTCCCGCAAGCCCCGGCGCCATTAGAATCGACCCATCATTTGTAACCAAAGTTGTTTGAACTGCTGTTCCATAGGTCAGTGCCCAACAGGTCAACAAAGATGTTTCTAAAGATGACATCTTTTGTACCGATTCAGCTCTGGACGACAGTATGACGGAGAAGTGATCTGGCAGTGCGGCCACTAATCCGCTGCCGGGAATTATGAAGATCATTCGCACTTTCGGGCCATGCAAAACTGGTTTAGCTTTGTGCTTGTTGATGGTTGCCGTAACGGTCGCCGTACCTGCAGTGGCTCAGACCGGTTCGGCCCAGCTTGCCATCAGCATGCAAGTGCAATCTTCCATCACGCTGGTTTTCAATAACAGCAATTCCGTTGGATCACAAGGATTCTGCCCGCTGGGCAACGCGGGGTCCAACGCTGCTTCACTCGATCTGGGCAGCGCCTCGTATAACGGTGGCGATAGTCTCAACTGCATTCTCTTTTTTCAACTCGGTAACTCTTACCTGGTGGCCAGTGCCTTTGATGTGCTGGTTACCAAATCCAACACCAGCAGCGCTAACTACCAACTTGCGGCAAAAATTTCCACCGTGCCTCCGGCGAATGTGCAATGGAACATGAACCTCACGCCGCTTAACACCGCGTTCACGGTTTTGCAGAACGCAAACAATTACGGGCAGCCTGTTACTGAGACTCTGAGCGTGTTGGTCAGGAATGACGTCCCTGCACAGAGTCTTCAGGAGACGATTACATTTCTGGCTACGGCCAATTGATCCGATAAAGAAGTTAAGAGCTAAGACATATGAAGAGCCTGTACAAATCGATTTCGCGCACGGCCCTGGTAATGTTTCTGTTGGGCGGCGTCGCGCTCTTCGCCCAGAGTCCAACTGCGACCGGAACCATCAACGCTACGCTCAACAATCGCAACGGCATCGCGCTGGTCTTTGACACCGATCCTGCCGGCGCTGCATTGGGTGCCACCGGCACTTCGGCTGTGACAGTCAACTTCGGCAACATCTCTGCATTTGGTCCTTTGTCCGCGGGCGTCGCACGGCCCACCGTGACCGCAGCCAGCTTTACGGTGCGTACGGTATTCGACGTGAAAGTGACCCAGGGCGGATTGAACAGCAATGGCTATCGCCTGTTGGCGAATCTTGCTGCCGTGGCGCCCACTGGCTTCAGCTACAAGATTGATGCCGTCACGCTCAACACGGCCCAGCAGACCATTCAGAATAACGCGACTTATGGAAATGATATTGCGCACAACCTGGACCTGGTGGTTTCCACCGCGGCCCCGGGCGCGGGTGGTCCGGCAGTGGGAACACCACTGACCACCACGATTAATTTTACGGCCACAGCCAACTGATTTTGGCAGGACATTGACTTTGGGCTTTGTGTTGATTTTGCCCGCATTCGATTTTGGAAGCAGACAAGTTTTTTAACGTAGTAAAAATCTCGAGCAGCAATAAATTTCAGGAGGAACCATGAAGAAACTAATAACTCTCGTATTTGCCGCAGTGATGATGACCTCATTCGCTGCAGCTCAAGCTGGAAGCACCGCCACTGGCACTTTGTCAGTGACTGCGACCGTCACCGGATCCATCAGCCTGGTCTTCAACTCCGACGCCGGCGCTGGTGTGCCTCTGTCAACAGGAAACGGAACCTTCGCCGCCTCCCTGGCGTTCGGTAACGTTTCGGCGTTCGGACCGCTTGCAGCGAACATCACCCGTACGGTGGCTGCCAACAACTTCACCGTTAGCACTCCAGTGGATGTCTTCGTCAGCAAATTCAATTCAACCAGTGCCACATACAAATTGACTGCGCAGTTGAGCACAGCGGATGCCGTGAACACGTGGTCCGTAGGCGGCGTTGCCGTAAGCAACGCGGCTGCTGCCACGGTGACTGCCACAGGCGCCTATGCCACCAATAACGCCTTGGCTGTGGCCATTACCGTCCCGTTCACCACGGCCAGCGGAACTAACATCAGCAACACGATCAACTACACCGCGACCTCGAACTAACGTCGCTATAGTTGACCGCAACCGCCGCTGTGCGGCGCGTACAAGGAGACACAGAACTGGGTGAGGGTGTGTTAATCAAACTGCGCTTTATCTTGCCGTTATTGGCAATCGGTTCCTCCCTCGTCACCGACGGATGGGCGCAGAGTAAGGCTGCGAAAAAACGCACCCCCACCCCAGTTTTAAAAATGGACTCACAGGTTTCCGGCACACTTGCGGTGCAGTTGGTCAGTTCCGCAAGTGGCGCGTCCATAAAAGGCGTAACCAGCGCCCAGCGCTCCCTGGACCTTGGCACCGTTTCCTACCAGAACGGATCCAACATGCTGAATGTAGGTGCACAAAAGCGTTCCACCAGCTTTGTGGTTTCCACCAGCTTCGGTCTGGAAGTGGATGACAGCACGGGAAAAGTCAGCACGGTGACCGTGCGTGCCGCTTTGGCCGCGCCTGATGTTTTTATCTTTCGTGTGGATGGATTTCAACTGGGAACAACGCCGCAGCTGATCCAGACCCAGGTCAAGCCCGGCGCCACGTTGCAGCACCTGCTGGAAATTGAGGTTCCAACCAGCCTCACAGAAAAAAATTCACAATTACAAAACACCATTCTGTTTCAGGTAGTAGCCAATTAATTTGTTTGCGGATTCGGAGAGTCAGACAGTGTTTCAGCCAGAACCAAAAGCTTCAGCTAAACGAGTTTCAAGAAGGTTGTTAGTACAAACCCTGATCGTGATCTTTGTCACGTCAGTGCTCGCGTGTGCGCAAACACCAGAGGCCCAACAGCCTTCCGTTCCCATGCAGGGGGCGCAAAGTGCGCCACCATCGATTTCGCTCAGTCCCGCTGTGGTGATGGCCAAGGGAAATCCCGGACAAGGCCTTACGCAAACGCTGACCCTCACCAACCAGACTGGCCGTGAGTTCGCCTTTGAACTTATTGCCGAAGATGTGGTGATCAAGGATGGTAAGCGCGTTTTTGTTCCTGCCGGTGAAACGCCGGATGGTATAGCTGCCACGGCTGTGTTCTCGCAAAAGATGGTCCTGGTGAAAGCGTTCAGCAGCGCATCTGCTGACATCCGCGTAACCTTGCCGGCGCACACCAATGTTCGTGCGGTTGTGGCTATGTTCCGCGGAACAGATAAGCTGCCCACGTCGACTGGGGCGGTTGGCATGACGGCTTCACTCGGCACCCTGATTACCTTCAATCTCACTGAGAACATCAAGCTGGAGCAGGAGGTGGCGCACGTAACCCCGGCTTCTGCAAGCGCCAACATGACCATTACGCAGTTCATCGCCAACAAGGGCACAGAGCCCGTGCTGCCCGAAGGCGCAGCTGCCGTGCTCGATGCGAAAGGCGCGCTCGTGGGCAAGGCCATATTCAGCCCGCAGCGTCTGCTGCCTGGTGAGCGCGTGGAATTTGTGGCGGATTATCCTGACCAGTTACAGCCCGGCGACTACCGCGTGCTCTGCTCTTTTCAATTCGAAGGCAAAACACTTACCAACTCCACGGACTTCAAGGTCCCATAACTTAAAGACGACACAATCATTCGCATGAGAAAAGCCGCGGTAAGTTTGGTCTTGTTTCTGGTCACGAGCGCATTCTGCTTCGCGCTTCAGGGACAGAGCACGCTCACCGTCGGTTATCAGAAGCGCGTGGAGATCGCTCTCAGCGGCGCCACCGCTGCTTACACACTGGATTCCAATATCGCGGAAGCCACCGCCGCGAACGGTATGGTTCAGGTCATCGGCAAACTTCCTGGGACCACGAACGTAGTGATAGTTACCCAAAGCGGCGTGCAGACGCTTTCAGTCACTGTGAGTGCCCCGGTCTCGGTATTGCCACAGGGCTTTGATCCTCCGCACCCGGAAAACGGTGAAAGCGGCACCTACGAATTCCGTTACAACTCCGATCCCGGACAGATTACCAACTCTCTGGAAATGAAACGGACACAAGGCCCGTCCTTTGATCGGTTTCAAATGGTGAACGCCAATCTTTTCTCTGCGGGCTCATCTACTTCGGCAATCGGTTTTCCTTATCTCTCTTATGAAAACTATCGGCCACTCCGTGACTATACGTTTCTTGATCAGACGGTGGTCAATTCACCGCTGACGCTTGATAGCTACATGGTCCGCGGATTCCACATGCGCGAAGGCGACTGGCAGTTTCATGGCGGCTTTACATCAGTAGCCACATTTCAGGGGTTGTTCCTGGCCACGGACCGCGAGTATGTGATCGGCGGGTCGCGCTCTTACTCCATCGACAAGAACAGTTCGCTCCAGGCGAACGCCTACTATTTCAGCAATCCTGATTCGCAGCAGCTTGTCTCCTCCAATGGCGCTGCCGGATCTCTGGTCTACCGTTTTAAACGCAAAGACCGCATCAACTTTCTTTCCGAACTGGGGCTCAGTCATGGCCTGGGCTTTGCGGCGCGGGGAAGTTATGATGATGAGAATAATCACGTCACCGGCAACTTCCGCTCGCAATCACGCAGCTTTGCCTCGCTCGCCGTTAACAACCAGCACGGCACCTTCGCTGACTTTGCCGGCACACGCAAGTTGTCTAAACGCCTGTATGCCTCCCTTGACTTGAATGAATCCAATTTCAACCTGCGCACGTTGCAGCAGGACACATTCACCACCAGCGGCCAGTTGAACTTTCGAATCACTCGTAATTTTTCGCTCACCGGTGGAGCCGCTTATGCCACGTTCCAGTCAAAAGTGCCTTTGGGGCAGCGCATTGATACTCTCAATATCCCTGCGGGAATCGATTTCTCTTCCCGCCATTTTGGCAGTGGCTTTCAATATCAGCGCACTATCAATTTTGATGGCAGCGGCGGCAATGACTATTCCGCAACCGTCCGCGGGACGGTGAAAGGTTTTCAGGTAAACGCGTTTTACCGGCATGACGTGCAGGTACCCACACTGGCCGCCGTTTTTTCCCAGGTTCCCGGATTACAAGATGCGCTCGATCGCGCGGGCATTGTCGCCGATACCCCTGACCAGTTGGCCCAGCTTTTGCGCAATACGGCGCTGCTGGAGACGCTTGGCTTCACCAATCTGCTCACCGTGAATCTTGCGCCATCGCGCGATGACTTTGGCGGATCGGTCAACTGGACATCTCACACCTCGCGTCGTGAACAGGTCGACTTCACCTATTTCAATAGCAGCACACAGTTATTGCAGGGCAGCCTTAAGCTTTCCACTTCAACCCTCAGCTATTCGCAGAAGCTAAATGCCACTAACAGCTTGGTCGGTTCTGCCGCCATCATCCACAGCAACAACAACGGAGTTCCGGATACGCATCCGTTGTTCAGCCTTTCGCTTCAGCATCGTTTTTACAGCGTACCCAGCTTTATCCTTCCCGGACGCCATGGAGTGATTGAGGGCCACATCTTTCGCGATGACGATTCGTCCGGCCTTTACAGCGGGAATCAACCCTCGCTCGCAGGAGTGGAAATCAAACTCGACGATGAACGCACCACGCATACTGACGAGAATGGCTACTATTCCTTCCATCATGTGCCCTATGGGGTCCACCGTCTGGAAGCGCTTTACCAGAGCGGCGAACCGTTCTTTTACACTACAGATTCTCCGGCCACCACCGATATCAACAACACGGTCAACTTTGGCGTTAACTTTGCCAAGGGCCAGGTCTTTGGATATTTATTGAATGATTCTGGCAAAGGCATCAGTGGGATCGCGGTGGAATTGCGCGGTGAAGCCAACCCGCGGCAGGTGAGCACAGCGGGCAACGGTAAGTTTTCCTTCCCGGGATTGAAAGCCGGAACCTACACGGTTGCCGTGCTCCCGGAAAGCTTCCCCCCGGGTTACTCACTGCAGGCGCTGGAATCTCAACTTGCATCCGTTGATTCCGGCAAGCCATCCAGCGTGCAATTCAGCGTAAAGGCGCTGCGTTCCGTCGCCGGTAAAGTCACTGTCTATGACAAGACCGCGCTGCAAACAGTTCCCCTCCCGGGCGCCATCGTTCACCTGAAAGAGCTGCCAATGCAGACCGTCGCCGCCGAGAACGGCGCCTACATTTTCCGCAACCTGCCGGCTGGTGTTTTCACGATATCAGTTGAGTATCAAGGCAAGGAATTTACGCAGACCGTGATCGTGCCTGTCGATCCGGCCATCATTCGCGACATCGATCTGAGCGCCGGCGCGAAATAGGAGCACCGCAGGATAGAAGGATAGAAGGATTAAAGCGTAACCGTTGCAGCCTCTGTTCGTTCGCCCGCCAATACGGCGGTGACATGCTCAAAGTCATTGGTCAGCGTCATGAGCTTTCCCTCTTTGAGCACCAGTTGCAGATTGCAGTTCTCAATGGCGCTCAGCCGGTGCGCAATCACAAACGTGGTACGTCCACGGACAAGCTGTTCGGTGGCCTGCATGATCTCATGCTCTGTGTGTATGTCCACGGCGCTGGTGGGCTCGTCAAAAATCAGGATGGGCGCATCCTTCAAGAAGGCCTGAGCAATCGCAATGCGCTGCCGTTGGCCTCCCGAAAGCCGGCAACTGCCTTCGCCGATTTTAGTGTCGTATCCGTCTGGGAGATTCATGATGAAATCGTGTGCGCGCGCCGCCTTGGCCGCATCCATGATTTCTTCACGCGTGGCGCTGTTACGCCCATAAGCGATGTTCTCTGCCACTGTCGCCGAAAATACGACCGGCTCCTGCAAGATGATGGAAAACTGTTGCCGCAGGCTGCTAGGGCCTTTGCTGTAGCTGTCTCCCGGTCTGCCTTTTCCTACGCAACCTTGATGACCACCAGAGTCATGTCATCGTGCTGCTTTGCGCCGTCCGCAAAGCAGTCCGCATCGCGCATGAGCTGATCAAGAATTTCATGGGCAGCAAGCTGGCTGCATGCTTTCACCGCTTCGGTAAATCGGTCTTCGCCCCATTCTTCGTCGGCAAGATTCATCGCCTCGCTGATACCGTCAGTAAAGATGATGAGAAGGTCGCCCGGCAGAATCGACAGCTTCTCCTGTTCATAGGGGAAGCTTTCCAGTAAGCCAACCACCGTGCCACCCGCTTCCAATCGCAGCACCTGCCAGTCACCTCCCTGTCGGCGGAACAACATGGGCGGGTTGTGGCCGGCGTTTACGTAAGTCAGCACGTGACGCGCTGGATCATACTGCGCGTAAAAGAATGTCGCGTAACGATTGCTGGTGGAAGCCTGATAGACCAGGCGGTTCACGTTGGTCACGATAGGAGCGATATCTTCGAGTGCGCGCGCAGCTTCAGAGCGTAATGACGCCTGCAGGCTCGCCATCAATAGGGCTGCCCCAATTCCCTTGCCGGAAACATCACCCACCGCAATGCCAAGCTGGCCTTCCGGCAGAGCGAGAAAATCATAGTAGTCACCGCCTACGCCGAGGGCTGGACGGCATGCCCCGAAGTAGTCAAGTCCGGAGATTGCCGGCAACTCCTGCGGAAAGAGCCGCTCCTGGACTTCACGCGCTATCTCCACTTCCCTGTTCAGCCGTTCACGCTTGGTGATTTCCTCCGTGATGGCCGCCACTAATTGCGCGTTTTCCAGCGCCAGCCCGGTTTGCGTCGCCACCGATTTCAATAGCCTAAGATCACTTCCGGTGAATGGCTCTTCTGATCTCTTGGGCCCCAGGCTGATAAAACCCAGAAGCTTGTCTCGCGACGAAAGAGGTAAGAGCAGTTCCGCGCTGAGCCGGACCAATTCCTCGCGCTCCTCGTCCGTGACATCCTTTTCGCGATAGAGCCAGGAGTTTTCATCGTCAGGATAGACCCGCAAAGGCTCATTTTCCGCCTTGAGCAGCTTCACGCTACCGGAACCGGGAGCAAATTGGAGTTGCGGCATATGGCCATACCCGAGGGCATACACCGGCCGAAACGGGCTGCCGGAGTCCAACAGTACCGCGATTTTGGCAACATGCAGGGTCTCAGAAATGCGAGTGACCACCGTCTCCAGCAGCGACTGCGGCTGGACCATGGTGCGCACCTGATCACTCAACTCGTTGAGAACATTTTCGGCGTTGTACGCTTCGCGGAAAAAGCGGGTATCCACCCAGTGGCGCAGGCGGTCTGCCCCGCTCTGGATGAGAGGAATGAGTCCCAGACCACCGCCGATGATCAACAGTTTCAACCATGAGTTGCTGCCGCTATTCGAAATCAGTCTCACCGCTGCCAGCAATGCGATTGCCGTAATGATGAACTGGATCACCCGGACGCCGTTCTTCGCCAGAGCATACTGCAACCCCTGACGAACGACAAAACGCACATCCATGGCGCGGTGAACCACGATCACATAGGCGAGAACAATTGGGAACAAAAAGAAGAGAACGTCTACGCCAAACCAGACGACTTTGGGGAATGCCAGTTCCGGGTTCACTCCACGGATAATTGCAACAGCCTGTTCCAGAAAAAACGGCGCCAGGGTGATGGCCGCGCCAACAGCCAGCAGCCGTAAGCGGCGTTTCGCGTCGGCAGAGACGGCAGCCCTGTACTTGGACGCAATCAGCGTAATTGCCAGCCCCTCGCTGCTATACATCAGGCAGACGTCCATGATATTGAAACCAGCCGGCAAACGCGCCAACCAGCGAGCAAGTGCGAGGTCCTCCAGAAATGCGACTGAAGACGCCATGTGAATGATCGCAAACGCGGCCAGGGGAAAGATGAATATCCACTTCAACTTCAGCCACCTGGCGTGCGGACTGGACGCGGGGAGTGGTTCAGGAAAATAAATTCCAAACAACAAAAGCCAGATGGCGAACAGCGAATTGCAGGCGGCACGGAACAGAACGCACAGATCGCGAAGGTAGCGCGGCCAGGTCATTGCGTTGGGATCACCAAACGCAACATAGGTCAACATGAGGGCCATTACCAGCCAACCCAGGGGATCCTGGGGACGAAGCGCGGCAATCCAGAAACCCATCAGCACGGCAAGCACGGGCAGAAAAATAAGCAGAGTGTCCTGCGATAGATAGTCGAGCCACCTCCCACTTTCCTGCGTGGTCAACTGAAAAGAGGCAGTACGTTCTTCCGGCTGCGTTTTGGCGTTCGAACCATTCTGACGCGGTGCAAGCCTGGCGAACTTCACGGTCATCGTGTCGCCGTCCTTCGACTTACGTAGCGCTTCGCCCAACACCGCGGCTCCGGTTACCTTTCGTCCATTCACTTGCAGCAGAGCGTCATCTTCCTTGAGTCCGGCCTCGCGAGGAGCGGAAATAAGAAAACTGATACGTGGATAGACGTCTGGACCAAACGCAGCCATCTCTCCTACAAAGAACGGACGTGAAACCGGGTGCCAACCGAACCAGCGCGGCTCGCGATACATAACCACGCGGGTGAAGTAGGCCGACGACGCCACAAAGAGCAGCGCAAGAAGTACCAACCGCCCCACCGGACGATTCAACAATGAACGAGGACGAATCTGTTGAGCAGAACCAGTTTTTAACATCACAGAGATAGTGGCCCCTCGGCTGGCAAACGATTTGAGAGCGATTTTACAGGGTTAAGCACGTTTGGAGTAGAAGGTTTATGGCCCGGTGAACCAAAGTCTGCTCGGGACGAATCGTACTCAAAACCTGCTTCGGTGTCATACTAAAGCCGCGTACTATAGCGGCAGGTGCCTGTAACGGCGATAACTGCACAGTCACTAAACTAAGTTGTCTGCAATGCACTCAGAGGAGGCACCATGGCACATTTTCGAGGTATTGGTGGACTGGCTACCATCGTGGCCGGAGAAACTCAGTTCTGGCAATATTCTTATGGCTCAGTCGGAAAAGATGTGGGCATTGCTTACGCTGCACCGAATCTGCTGGAGGGCAACATCAACATCGAACTGGTGGCGCTGGAGCAAGGGGTGACTGAACGCAACGCGGGCGAAGCAGCGGGAATCGTCTACACCGTCCGTGTCCAGGCGAATGGTGAATCAGAGATGAGCTACAACCTGAATATCGAGGACTGGCAATGAGCACGCAAAAGATGATCGTTATCAGCCAGCGTGGGAAACTGGTGGGCACATATCTCCCGGCCAAGCCTCCCGCAGAACCCAACGCACCGCGTGGAACAGTCGTCGCCGGACCAGGGCAGCGCCTGCACGAAATCGAGATCGAAGATGCCGAAGGCTTTCACAAACGGCGCGCGATCCCTGACCTACACAAGCTGATCAGGAAAAAGCTCAAGCTTAAATAGATTATCGGTGACGTAGCCGATTTCGTGATCGCCTTCGTCTTCTGCTTCGAAATGACAGTTGGAGCACAGGCAATCCTGCGTGTGCTGATTCTTCACCCCTTTTCAGTTCGTTCGAATTACAACTTTGTGCCCGATGACGCGCGTTGACGTAACGATCCCGCGCCGTGCAATCCATGTGTGTCTCTCCTCCACCCACTCTGTATCCAACCAACCCGCTCTTACTTCTGCAAGAAAACCCTTGAAACCAGCATCCTTCAATGAAATCAACAACATCGCGTTTTGGTACGCGGCTTGCCCTTATATACGCCAAGACCGGAGCAGCGAAAAGCCTCCGGTGACTTTAGGGCACAGGCTTTGGGGCAGCGGCCTTTTATGCAACTGGCCGTAAAGTAAACGAGCATTAGGGCAACGACCCCACAGGTCGTCTTAAAAAAATCCTGTGGCGCTGCGTGAAATCCAGCGAAGGCAAAAGGCGCAGCGAATGAGGGGGGTTCAAATGAGAGCGTTATCGTTCAGAGCATTATTCATCGCGTTGATGTTGATGATCAGCAAGCCGGTGTTCCCGCAGGCGGACTTGGGTATACAAAAAGGTTTCACCGAGTTTGAAACGGTGCAGGGCACGGTGAATTCAGACAGTCGTCTGTTCAAGATTGATTCCACGCTTGGCTGGGACTTTAATAAGCACTTTGGCGTGTATGGCGGGGTTCCGTTTTACATGGCAAATTTTCCTGGCGCCTCAGCCACGCCGACTACGGCGTCAACACCGTCCAGCAACGTTCACGGCATTGGCAACGCTTATTTAGGCATGGCATTCCGTGCGCCGAATCCCACGCTGGGATACACCGGCGCGCTGACGCTTACAGCGCCGACGGGCAGCACCACGAACGGCACCAGCACCGGTCGCATGGGCGTGGATTTCACCAACCACTTTGATCATTCTTATTCCCGCTTCACGCCGTTTGTGGATGCCGGAGTCAGCAACACCGTTCCTGACTCCAACCTCTTCGCGCGGCCGTTTACCTCGCTGGGCGCGATTACCCATTTTGAAGAGGGTGCTGACTACGAAATCGTAAAACGCACCTACATTGGCGCGTCTGCGTATGAAATTGTCCCCTTCGGCAACCAGAAGATTTTCAGCAAACTGGTGGGCAAAGGCGGCCAGGGAGGCGGCAAAGGAAAAGGCAACAATACTTTTGACAACAACGCCGTCACCAGCGGAGCCGACCTGACCAGGGAAAACGGTTTCAACGGCTGGGTTGCATTTGAACCTACTCCGTTGTGGCGGGTGGAACTGGGTTTCACCCGGAGCGCCACCTTCGATCTGAACAGCTTTGCCTTCAATCTGCGTTTCAACGTAGGCAAGATGTTGCGTTCCAGAAAGTCTTCGTAAGGAGGAACTACTCACATGAAATTTAAATTTATTCTTACTTTGGTGGCGATGGCGGGCTTCTCTGCACTTCCCGCATTCGCCCAGCACGGGAACGGTGGAGGTTCAGGCGGAGGCGGCGGTCATGACTCCCATGCATCATCCGCCAGCAGCCATGGCGGCGACCATGGCAAGAGCGGAGATAAAGACGGTGACGGCCATGGTGGTGGTGGTCACGGCCATGGAAACATCGCGGCCAAGCTTGCTGCCAATCCTGCACTCAGCGCCAAGCTCTCGGCCTTACTGCCTCCGGGAACTAACCTGACGACGGCGTCGGCCGGCTTCAAGAACCTTGGCCAGTTCGTGGCCGCGGTACACGTCTCGAAAAACCTGGGCATTCCTTTCGATCAGTTGAAGGCCACGATGACCGGTCCGCCGCCGGTGAGTCTGGGCAAAGCAATCACGACTCTTGCTCCTACAACCAACGCCAAGATGGCGCTGAAGACGGCTGAGAAACAAGCCAAGGCAGACTTGCACAGCACGGACACTGATGGTGACCATGATGGTGCAAAGAATGCTTCCGCCGGCACGGCCGGCACGCACGACGCGGACGACAAAACCAAGACTCCGTAACGGAAATGAGTTGAAAGGTTTTTGGTTGCGGTAGGTAGGGCGGCCTTGTCAGGGGCCGCCTTTTTTATTGATCAACAGGCCATCGGCAATGCGCTTGCAGTCTCCAGCCACGCGAACCCCTCAAAGGGACAAATAGATCGCGACGTGAAAAGCCAAGTGCTCTCTTCTTAGGTTAAGGGTACGTTAGCGTCGGTCGTTTGAGTGCCTTTTGAGTGCTTGCCGCCGAAGGTGACTTGAGGTATAAATCAACATCCCTTCAAGACCATCCTTATAACTTTTGAGGCGTCCCATGCGGCATCTACGTTTAGCAGCGTTCATCGTGACAGTTGTGTCTGTTCTCACTATCTCTCAAAAGATGCACGCTCTGGATGACTGGCAACCCGTGACCCAGGAGGAACTCAACATCAAGTATGACGCGGCGCATCCGTATCCCGCGGTGATTTTGTACCACGAGGAAACGTCTGACGATAATCGCAAACACATGGTTGCCTATTACAAGCTGAAGATTCTCAATGATGCTGGTCGTGAGCTAGCAAACCGCTTCATCTATTATCGCGACGATTTCACCAAGATCATTGACGTAAAGGGTCGCACAATTTCGCCTTCCGGCGTCATTACTCCATTTGAAGGTAAACCATTTGATACCACGGTGATAAAGGGCAAAGGTCTAAGACTCAAGGCAAAGAGCTTTACCCTGCCGAATGTCGAGGTTGGGAGCATTATCGAATATCGCTACACGGAATACTGGGACAGATGGTTGCTGGCTCCAAGCTGGACACTTCAGGACGAGCTGCCGCAACTGCATGCCAAATTTACATTCCTTCCCTATCATGGCAGCAATGACATTGTGGATGAAGACGGCGGTTCTATGAACCGTGTCTATAGCTATGTATCAGGCGACGTTCCAAAGGGTACGGTGGTCAAGCGAACACCGCAGGACAATTTGGAATTGGATTTGAGAGATCTGCCGGCTTTCCAGGAGGAAGATCTGGCGCCTCCATCACATCTCCTGAAAATGCGCGTGGACTTCTACTATGGCGACAACAATATGGGTAAGCCTTCTGACTTCTGGAAGGCGCGCGGCAAGGAGTGGAACAAGCGAGTCGAGAAGTTTATTGGTCACTCCGGTGACATTGCGTCGGCAACACGAGCGATACTGCAGCCCTCTGACACTCCTGAGCAGAAGGCAAAGAAGATTTATGCCCGCGTGCAGAAAATGAAAAATCTTACCTACACTCCGGAGCTGGTTTCGAGCACTGCAAAAGAAAAGGAATACACAGCCGAAGATATCCTCCATAAAGAGAGTGGTGACCGCACCCAGTTGACGCGGCTCTTTGTCGCCATGGCTCGGTCTGCGGATTTGAAGGCTTACGTCATGCGCGTTGCGCGTCGGGACAAGACTTTTTTCCAGTCTGAAGTGCCAAACTCCCAGCAGCTATCAGAGGAAATCGCGATCGTGGGCCTGCCGGATGGCAAGGAAACCTTTCTTGATCCGGGGACGCCATCCTGCCCTTTTGGCCTGCTTGACTGGCGGCACACCATCAGCGAAGGAATGCGCCAGACTCCTGATGGCGCAACCGTGATGGTAAGGACGCCGCAAGCAAACTACACCGAGGCCATTACACAGCGTATTGCACGACTGTCACTTTCCGGAGAAGGGACCGCCACTGGTAAAGTCAGGCTGGTATGGATGGGACAGGAAGCACTGACCCGCAGGTTAAGCGCCTTCCAAACGGATGAAGCCGGGCGCAAAAAAGAATTTGAGGACGAATTAAAAGGCTTGCTGCCAGCAGGCGCCAGCGTGATGATGGAGTCTGCTACGGGCATTGATAGCCCCAATGAAAACCTTTCCGTACTATTCAAAGTGGAATTGCCCGGGTTCGCGTCCCAGGTAGGTAAGCGGATGCTGTTTCCGACCGGACTGTTTCAATCCAACAGCAAAAACCTCTTTGCCAGTGAATTGCGCAAATTCCCGGTTTACCTCAGCTATCCATATAGGGCCATTGATGATATTCAGGTCACTGTTCCGGCGGAATACACGCTGGAAGGAATGCCGCAGACAAATCCTCTAAAGACCGAATTTGCCATCTACACGTGTCAAAGGAACGTGAAAGGCAACATGGTTTCAATGACCCGCGATTTTGCCATCGCCGGCGTCGGTTTCCCGGTGAAGGATTATCCTGAGTTGCGCAAGTTCTTTAGCGGGGTGGCAGATGGTGATGGACAGCAGGTTGCGTTGACTTCGGCCAAACAATAGATTTGGGAAACTGCCTATGGCTCCGGCTGATTGGCATCCTGAATGGCTTTTTCCAGATCACTGATAGTCGCCTTTACCTCGGCGGCCTGGCTGCCTTCCGGCGCCAGTTTCAGGTACGTGCGGAATTCAACCAGCGCAGTCTGCGCGTCGCCAGCCTGCAATGCGATGTTGCCCAGCAATACGTGTGGCCCGGCATATTCTGGATTCAGTTCTATTGAGCGCCTGACATGCGGTTCAGCGGTATCCCACTTGCCCATGGCTCCGAGACAGCGCGCAAGCTCATAATGGGCCTCCGCGGAATCTTCACGGATTTCCAGGCTTTGCTCCAGGGCTTTACGAGCTGCCAGATAGCTATGTTGCTCGTTCAACGCCGAACCAACGCCAAGGTAGCCACGCGCATTCCCAGGCTCCACCTTGGTCGATTCCTCAAACGCCCACTGCGCATCACTCCAATTACCCAGTTGCATCTGCGCCAGCCCGAGCAACAAATATCCTGGACCGTACCAGGGATCCAGTTTTACCGCCTTCTTCAGCAGGTCCACGCTACCTTTCACATCGTTCTTGCGGAACAGTAAATCCTGGGCCTGCTGCATGGCTTCCTGTGCCTGCGGATTTTTTGATGGACGTGAAGGGGAAAGCGCCGCAACCGCCGGTGTGGGTGATGGACGCGCACTTACCGGATTCCTCTCCGGCGTAAGCCTGCGCAAATTCAGGTCAGCATCCGCCTTTGTTTCCGTGGTCAAATCAACCACTTTCACGTCGCCATCGTAACCAAAGTAGACGGCACTGACCGCATATGCCTCTTTGCCCTCGTTATCGCCCAGAAATTCGAGATGGGGGAAAATAAATTTTCCCGATTCGTCGGTTTCCGTACGCGCCACAATTTCGCCTGAGCCCTTATCTTCCGGACTGAATGCAATTTGCAATGACACTTTCACGCCTTTAGGGGCTGGCTGCGCGGCAAGCTTTACTGAGCCTCTGATCTGGCGCTGCTCTGCAGGCGTGGGCGTGGGAGTTTGGCCCAGGGCAGCGCAGTTGATGAATGGCGCCAGCACCATCGCGGTGATGAAGGCTCGTATCGGCATAGCGCGCGCTCTCCGGGCAGCAGGGTTCACAACGAACGAACGGCGCCTCGCTCTTATTTTGCAGTCTTTCACTGGATTATTGCTTTAGTGTAACTCACCGCTAAAGGAAAAAACCCGCTTTCAGATGAAAGCGGGTCAGATTAAAGTTGATGGAGTCTGAACTAGAAGGTTAGCTTCAGCCCGAACTCAATCACGCGCGGCGCCCCCAGATCAAATACTCCGGAGCCTGGCACAACGCGTGTTGTGCGGGTGGCTGATGTGGTGCCATTGACGGCGCCGGTAGTACAGGTTGTTGGCGACGTCACGCATGAATTGTTTGCACCGTTTAGAACTCCACTCAGCGTGTTGCCAGGCAAGTCAAAGTTGGAGTTGTTGAACGCATTGAAAATTGATGCGCTAGGTTCAATTACCAATCCCTCGGCAATCTTTTTTGGATAGGCAAATTTGAAGTCAAAGGTTTTGAGCCAACCCATTGAAACCTCGCCGGCCGGAGGCGCTGCCAATTGGGGTAGCACCCCACCCAGGGACTGCAACTGCGATTGGGTAAATAAGCCGTTCTGAATCAGCGCTTGCCCAGCTGGTGTTGCGTTTCCAGCCTGGGTACTGTTGTAATTGGCAATGAAAGTTGCCAGATCGCCAGGTTTGATACTGCGTCCAAACGCTCCGATCTTGGTGCCTGGCACCAGGTCTCCAGTGGGGTAGACACCGCTGCCATCTCCTGAACCGTCACCGGTAGTATCGCTGACGAATATACCTCCGGGTCCCGGTGCGGGCAGGGTCAAGCTCACCGGCAACGGGCTGTAAACGTGACCGATTACGCTGAACCTGATCGACGCCGGGAAGTCGAATGTTCCGCCAAAAGAGAATTGATGCGTGCGATCAAGCCCGTTTGGCCCCAGAGCTCCGACTGGATGGTTGTTGTCAATTGCCGAGTTGATGAAGTCCGAGTCCAGCGCCGAGCCCACATACCTTGAAAACGCATACGAGACTTGCCAGTTGAGGGCTTTAACCCCTGTAAAGGGAGAGTTCACATTCGCTTTCAGGGATGTTTGCAATGCGTTGTAGACCGAGCGCCCGGATGGGAAGAGCATCTGATTTACGCCCAGATTGCCGTTTTTTCCCGGGAAAGCGGCTGCCGGGCAAGGTAACCCGCCGCAAAGGTTAGTACCTGAATCCAGGCCGTTTCCGGCGAAATCGCCGATGGTCGCGCCGGCGGCGATTGCACAATTAATGGCAGCGGCGCTAGCGGTTGAACCGCAGCCAAAAGCCGAGTTCGTGGCGGCGATTGCGGCGGTTGCGTTTGCCTTATTGAAAAACTGTACGTCGCCGACATGATTGACGTCAATCGCCAGCAGGGTATGGGTTCCCACGTTTCTGATGTAGTCGGCTGTCAGCACCACACCTTTTGAAAGTTGGCGCTCAAAGCCAATGTTCATCTGGACCGAGCGAGGAGTCTGATAGTTGGGCGCAAACAGGTTGATGCCGTTTACGCCGCCACCGGCCGCCAGCGTGTTACCGATAAAACCGCCGTTGCTGGCTGGTCCCACGGCCAGGGTTGCGGCCTGATACGCAGCTTGCAATTGCGCCAGTTGGTTAGTCACTGTTCCCACCGGAGCGCCGCAAATTGCCGCCAGGTTAAGACCTCCCGGCAGTGGCGTGTTGCCGGGCAGGCTGAACCCAGAAACGGGAGCCCCGCCCGCGCACGGTATGGCTTCATTCAGGAACAAACCTTGTGCCAGCCGCCCTGGACGGTTAAACAGGTTGTTATTAAAGATGGAGTTCTCGTAGAAAAGGCCCATTCCGGCACGGATGACCATCTTTCCACTCTTGGTCGGATCCCAGACTGCGCCGATCTGGGGAGCGAAGTTCATTCCCGGGTCCCGTATTCGATTGCCGAGTCCCGCGCCGAAAAGATCAAGAATGTTCGTCGTGCAGGGAGTGCCGGCAGATGCCAGCGTTGCCGCAAGAGCAGGATCAAGTTGGGAACAGCCGATCGGCCCCAAATCGCTATCGGTTCTGCCGGTATCGTGGACGTAGCGCAATCCAAACGTCAGAGTTAAGTTAGAACGTATTTTCCATGAATCGCCCACGTACCACTGAATGCGATTATCAGGGCCAAGGCCGCCGCCCGGTAATCCAAAAGCTGGCTTTTCTGAGGAGAATCCCTGGCCATTCCCCATGACGACTAACTGCGCCGGGTAATTCAGAGGATTGGCTGCTCCTCCCGCGAACGGGGCAGCCGCGGCGTTGAAATCAGTCAAGTCCGCATTGACTGTGGGAGCCAGGGAGAAGAACTTGGCAAACCCGCCTCCCTGAATATGGTTGAATCCGATCCCGTAACGGAGGATATGCGAACCAATCGGTTTACTTCCGTCATACTTGCCCTGGGCATTCTGTTGGAATGTCTTTTGCGGTGCCAACAGGTTGGGACCGGAGCAGAACGAATCTGCGCCGCCCGTCAAGCAGAATGGGTCCGACCCAATACTGAGGCTCACTTGTGGAGCAGGGTTGAAGACGCCACTTTGCGTTGCATCGCCAATTTCATTGCGGAACTTCGTAAATCCGAAGCGTATTGCGTGTGTATAGCTTCCGGTGTTGAAGTCCAGTCCTAAAGCGTGTACGGGAGTATTGTTCACGTTGGCAAAAGGCTGGAAGCTGTTGGGAACAAAACCTTTGATGCTCCGGTTTTGTTCGTAAGTGAAACGGTAGTACATCTTGTAGTTAGGAGATATCTGCCAATCCAGCTTGGCGACAAGCTCCGTGTCCCGGAAAGGCGAATTGAATCCGGCATTGAGGGCTCCAAACGGACCTCCGTTGGCTACCGTCTCAATCAAATCCTGCTTTAGCCGTTCAGCATCGAGGAAGAAAAATACCTTGTCTTTGATGATCGGACCGCCCAGGCTGCCGCCGAAATTATTACGCTGAAACGGCACATCATGGTCAGCGATATCCGCACCCAACGTGTGGTCGCGGAACAGATAAAAGCCCTGGCCATGAAACTTGTTGGTTCCGGACTTCGTAACCACGTTCACCGCTCCAGAAGACGTCAATTCAGTTGAGAGATCCAGAGATGACTGGCTCACCTGAAATTCCTGAATTGCGCTGGCAGGCAGGTTCTGGGTGGTCGTACCTACTGTCTCATCGCTGATGTCGATGCCATCCACTTCAATGCGAGCCGTGCGTCCGAAACGGCCGCCAAAGGAAATCGAAGAAAACCCATTCTTGGTGGGATCGAAGTTTCCGCCGTCCTGAATCTGTACTCCCGGTTCAAGTTGCGCCAGGTCCAGGAAATTGCGCCCGTTAATCGGCAGGTTTTCAATTTGCTCCGTCGTCAAAACGCCCTGGACAGTAGCCTGCTCCGTATTGATTACCACTCCGCTGGCAGCCACTTCGACGACCGTCGAAGCCTGGCCGATGGTCAACTTCGCGTTGGCTGAACTGGTAACTCCCACCTGGACCGGCAGAGTTAGAGCCTGAGTTTGGAATCCCTTCGCGGTTACGCGAACTTCGTACGTTCCCGGCTGTAAAGCACCCGAAGCGAAACTCCCGCTGGAGGAACTCGTGATTTTCACGGTTTGGCCGTTGGCCTTGTTAGTGATAACTACGTCGGCATTCGTCACCACTGCGCCATTAGGGTCAGTGACTGTGCCTTGGATGCTGCCGGTTGATACGGTCGATTGAGCGTGAACTGACTGTTTCAGGATTGCGATTGTTGAAACAAGGAGAAGGAGAAGGAGGAGGAACAGCGTTTTCTGGGGCTTCATTCGATTCTCTCCGGGGACATCGCGTGTTATTTTGAGATCAGTCCTGGTTTTGCGACCCAGGCCTACAGAGAATTCAACTGCCTAACCCTGCAAGTAAGATTCCACATTATGAGAAATCTAAGTGCTTTGTCTTATATCAGATAAATGCCCCTACTCGATTCTGGCATTCACGTCCTACATTTTTCAGGAGGCAGAACCTCTGAATAGACATATTTTCATAGATTCAGGAGTTTGCGCCCTTCTTCCCCAATATGTTACCTTCCGCTCAGAACCACAATCTCAAGCGAAGTTGTACCCGGAGGGGAAATGATCGGCATTATCGTGCTACTGGTCATTGTTGGGCTCGCGGTGCTCGTCCTTGCCGGCATGTACAACAGCTTGGTGCAGCTCCGCGTTCGCGCGGACTCGGCATGGTCGGATATCGACATCCAGCTCAAGCGCCGCCATGACCTGATTCCCAATCTAGTTGAGACCGTTAAAGGATATGCCGCCCACGAAAAGGGCACGTTCGAAAATATCGCCAAGTTCCGCTCCCAGGCCATGCAGGCCACCACACCGGGCGATAAGGCCGCTGCCGAGACACAACTCTCCGGCGCTCTGAAAAGCCTCTTTGCCGTGGCTGAAAATTATCCGGAATTGAAGGCCTCTGAACAATTCACCAGCCTGCAGAGCTCGCTCAATTCCGTGGAAGACAATATCCAGAACGCTCGCCGTTACTACAACGCGGTTGTGCGTGACTACAACACCCGCGTGCAATCATTCCCCACGAATATCCTGGCCGGGATGTTCGGCTTCAGCACGCGACAGTTCTTTGAAATGGAATCCCCGGCCGACCGTGAAAATGTCCAGGTGAAGTTCTAAGCAGCATCCACGGACATGAGCAAAAATCCCAGCACGCGACTGCTTCGTTACGTTGTGTCTATCGCCGCGCTCTTTTTGCTTTTTGCCTCGCCCGCAATGGCGCGCAATATCACTATTCCACGCTGGGTTGACACCATTCATGTGGATGATAGCGGTTCGGCGCGCGTCTCTGAACAGATTACCTACACCTTTAACGGCGCTTACAACGGTATTATCCGCACCATCCCCATTGAATATCCCGGTCCACGGGGCAGCAATTACACGCTGTTTGTAAACGTGGACCGCGTTACGGACTCGCTGGGGACTCCGCTTAAATATGAAAAGAAGGTCAGCAACGGATATCTCAGGCTGAAGGTCACGGTGCCGGGCGCCTCCAACGCGGACAAGATGGTCAACATTGAATACACCGTCTCTGACGCGGCCAAGTTCTTTGATGACCATGAGGAGTTCTACTGGAACGTCACCGGCAATGATTCCCCGCTACCCATTCAATATGCCGCCGCCGACGTTTACTTTCCTCCGGAAACCTCAGGGTCTCTCAAGGCACAATCCTGGACGGGTGTTTACGGTTCCTCTCAGCCCGCCAAATCATCCGTACAGGGTGCAGTCGCCAGCGCTGAAACCGCCGGTCCGTTGCCGATGCACGGCGGACTAACGATTGACGTCTATATTCCCAAAGGCCTGCTCCATGAACCTGGTGCGCTGACCAAGCTATTCCGGTTCATACGCAGCAATCCGGTTGTTACGCTGCCGTTATGGGCATTTGCAGTGATGTTCAGCCTGTGGTGGCTGAAAGGTCGCGATCCCGATCCCGGCATGTCAGTGGCTCCGATGTATGAGCCACCGGAAAATATGCGGCCCGCGGAAGTGGGCACGCTGATCGACGATAGCGTGGACCCGCGCGACATCACCGCCATCATGGTGGACCTGGCGGTCCGCGGATACCTGAAGATCACTGAAGTCCAGCACAAGGGCCTGGTGTTTACCAGTAAGGATTATCAACTCGATCTGCTGAAGGACCAGGCATCGTGGGGCGATGTTTCTGACTATGAACGCGTGATGCTGGAACAGATCTTCGGCGGCGGAAAAGTGACGCTGCTGTCCGACCTGAAAAATCATTTCTATACGGCGCTTCCTACCATCAAGGGCGAGATCCTGGGCGCACTCAAAACCAAGGGTATGTATTCGGTGGATCCGCAATCCGCCGGCGGATTGTGGGTGCTCGGCGGCATCCTTATCATTGCTCCGTACGCCTTCCTTCAATGGACCGGCTTTGCCAACTTCACCGATGCGGCGGGGCCGGCGGTGGTTTGCGGCGCTATCGCCCTGGTGATCCTCGTCCTGTTTGGCCGGCAGCTCACGGCCACCAGCCTCAAGGGGGCGCGCACAAGGGTTCAGATTCTTGGCTTCCAGGAATTTATGAACCGAGTGGATTCTGATCGCCTCAAGCGCATGCCCCCAGACACTTTTGAGAAGTTCCTTCCCTATGCCATGGCGTTGGGTGTGGAACATCGGTGGGCCAAGGCGTTTGAAGGCATCATCCAGAATCCGCCAACCTGGTATGCGGGTGACTGGAACACTTTTAATACCTTTTACCTCGTTAATAGCCTGGGCAGCATGTCCCAACAGGCGACCAGTACGTTTGTCTCTGCACCACGTGCCAGTTCCAGTTCTTCTGGTTTCACCGGCGGTGGCGGTTCCAGCGGAGGCTTCTCCGGAGGGGGATTTGGCGGCGGCGGCACCTCTGGCTGGTAGCTGCTCTGTTTCAGCGCAACTCGGTCAGCTCTCATTCCAGAGCTGCTTACAAACCTTGGCTTTCTGCAAACGCGGCAGGCAGATTCGTCATCTTAGTTACTGAACATAGTGAGTCAACGACTAAGGTGAAGGCATAACCGTGCCAGGGGGCGCCGCTCATGTCCGAAGCAAGATACAGCAGTTCAGATATTCCAAACTTTGACACTTACCCTTCCACCACGCCGCTGCCGAATGCGTCGCGGGTTGTTCCGGAAATCGCACGGCGATCCGATCTGGAAATCAGGGCAGCGCGGATTGGCGCTGCTTTGGGGCAGTTCGCGCTTCTTCTCCGCAATCAGAAAGAAGTAGCTGCGCAAAAACTCAGCATCGTTACCGAAGATGCCACGGCGGTCCTTAACCAAAAGGCGGACGCCGTGAAAGCCCGGGCGGAAGAAGCCGGCCAGTTCGCCAGCAACAAAGCACAGGAGCTCTGGGCGGAGGCCGAGCGTCGCGCTGCGGCGGTGCGCGAGCGGGCCGTGCTGAATCTCAAGCGGGCTCAGCTTCGCGCCCAGGAGATCGAACGCGATTATCCCGAGCGCGTGGCCATTGGCGTTGGAACGTTGGGCCTGGCAGTGGGTGTTGGCCTGAGAATCTGGAGGGCACGCCGTGCATAACGAAAAATCCATAGGCACCGTACTGGCTGAAACCAAGGAAGAGCTCAAGAATTTTATCCAAACGCGCCTTGCCATCCTTAAGACTGAGCTCTCCGATAAGATTAAGAGTTGGAAGGCCGTGCTTCCCATGATGATTGCGGGCGGCTTGCTGCTTTTGACAGCGTGGCTCGGCGTGACATTTACGCTGGTGGCCCTTCTGGCAGCAGTGTTCCAGCCGAACCCGTTTGCGTGGTTCTTTGGCGGGGCCATAGTATCGGTCGTCTATCTGGTGATTGGCGCTGCCCTCGCAAAATCGGCAGTCAATCGCCTGAAGGCCGTTCAAATGGTTCCCACGCGCACTCTTGAGGTATTGAAACAGGACCAGATCTGGATCCAGAAAGAGACAAAAGCGGCATGAACTCAGCACTTCCAGTGGAAATTCTTGAAAAACAGGCGGCAGAACAACGCCAGCAGCTTCACCACTCAGTGGCTGAGCTGAAAGACAGTGTGCGTGAGCGTCTGGACGTAAAACGCAATGTCCGGAACCACCTTTGGGGCATTTCCGGGGGACTGGCATTGGTGGGCCTGGTCCTGGGCTATGCCGTGGCGGGTGTTTTTACTACCGATTAGCTTTACCATTCACTTCTATAAGTAAGGGCATCCGGCAGAAACCGGGTGCCCTTTTTCCCGGACCTGAGTTCCTGGGTGGGTGCTTTAAAGGCCACCGCCTAAGTAGATGAATCCGCTGTTATGCCCCACAATTTCGTGATATAAACCAGAATTGTTCTTCTCCACCAAACTATAGAGCCCTTACTATTGCGGGCGGCGGGTGTTTTTTCGAGGAGGCACTTTGTCATCAGAAGCTAGGACGGGAAAACGATTCCCACTGGAACTGCCCATCAAGATCCATGGCAAGCGCGGAGCCGATAGCGCTACCACGGCCAATATGAGCGCAGCCGGCGTATATATTCAGGCGGATCTTGATCTCAACATCGGATCCTCCATTGAGTTCGACATCACCCTCCCCGCCAAAGTTCTGGGGACACCCACGGACGTTGAAGTCCGCTGCACAGGACGAGTGGTCCGCAAGGATGGCGCCGCGGTAGCCGCCGCAGCCAATTCCAGCAAACGCAAAAAAACCAAGAGCGGAATCGCCTGCGTGATTGACCAGTACAAGTTCATTCGTAAAGGTAAAGGGACTAAATAGATGCAGAAGATCATTTTGGCTGACAATCAGGCAATCTTCCGCACCGGAGCCGCCAAAGTTCTTGCCGTTGAAGACGATTTGCGCATTGTCGCCCAGGCTGAGAACTCAGAAAAGATGTTGATGGCGCTGGAGAAATTTCATGCCACAGTCATGATTTTTGGCGCGGACATGCATACCAGCCTCCAGGAAGTGGTGGACGCGGCCCGCAAGTATAAAACGCGGCTGGTGATCATTGCGGAGACCGGGCAGGACTCCCGCCATTACCTGACCAACGGCATCAGTGGCGTTATTTACCGCAATGTAAGCGGCGAATCACTTACCCAGTGTGTGCGCAAGGTCAGCAAGGGTGAGACCTGGGTGCAGGACACGCAGGAAAGCAAGGAGACCGCGGAGAACGACCTAGTGGGTGCCCGCGTCCGTGATCGCCTTACGGCTAAGGAATTGAAGATTGTTGCGCTGATCGTCCAGGGATATAAGAACAAGGAAATCGCCACGCAGCTTGGCACCACCGAGCAGGTAATCAAGAACTACCTGCGCAACGTGTATGACAAGATTGGCGTGTCTGACCGGTTGGAACTGGCGCTGTTCACCATCCATCACCGGATTCTGGCGGAAGCGGCAGCCACATCCGTGGCCGCAGCCAGCCAGCGATCATAGAAAGTCTTTCAGGATTGAAAGCTGACTACCGGGGAGTAGCGCGTTCGCTGCTCTTCAGCAGCTCATTCACAATGGTGACCAGCTCTTCCGGATTGACCGGCTTTTCCAGATAAAGGTCCGCCAGCGGTTCAGCCGCCTGGAACGCCTCCGCCACATACCCTGAAACCACAACCACGGGCATGGTGGTATTGTTCTTGGCCGCCTGCACCACGGCCCGGCCATTGGCGTCACCCAGTCTCCAGTCAGTGACAACTGCGTCATAGGTATTGTTCTGGAGTTTTTCCATCGCGTCCCGGGCAGAGGTGGACGCGGTTACGGTGTGGCCCGCAGCTTCAAGAATGGCGCACTTCAGGGTAACTACGTGTGGTTCATCGTCGACACACAGGATCCTGGCCATATTGAGGTCCTTATTCAGCGGCACCCGCTCCACCCTGCGCCTCAAGGAGGATGCGGCTTATTAAGCCGCTCACTAAACAGTCTATTCTGAGCCAGCCGCAATCGTAAGTCAAATAAGCACTTTAGGAATGATTTCCGGGCCTTAGTACGGAACAAAACAAGCCGTCGACGGGAACCCATCGACGGCCGGTGTTTCTGATGACCGTTTAGAAGCGCCAGACCAGTCCGATGGAAGGCTGCGCGGTGTGCGTGAACGCGTTGGAAGCGAGTCCGGGAATCTGGAAGTCTGGAATCTTGTAAACCAGTCCGCGATACTCTGCACGAAACGCGACGTTGTGTGCGATATCAAAATCCACGCCACCTCCGTAAACAAATGCGGCCTTGGTCTGGTTATTGCCGGTGTTGTTTCCCACGCCGGCGAAGGAATTGCTCAGGCTGTTGGTGGGGCGAAAGAATAATCCACCAATTCCTGCCAGAGCGTATGGCCGCACGCGGGCGTGGGTGGGAGCGGTGATAACAGCTTCACCGGTCAACTGTTGTACGTTGGCCTGTATGCCGGTGAATCCAAAGACAGGATCAAAATATTTCTGCGTGTTGCGCGTGTAGCCATAGTCGCCCTGAACGGCAAACCATGGCTTGAGGTGGTAGCGATAGCCTAAAAGAAAGCCTCCACTCTTGGTGGCCTCGTAGGGAATATCAAGGTTGTCAGAGTTTTTGGTGATGTTGGCTGTGCCCTGAATGCTGATTTCCGAACGCTGGTCCTGCGCGAAACCGGAGCCCACGCCAGATCCAAAGACAGAAAGAATAAATAACGATACAGGTAAGAAGAACTTCTTACTCATAAACCGGTAACTCCCATTTGTGATTTGAGCTACTCAGTAAGACGCAGGTGCGGCAGGCAAAGTCGCGAGCACGGAGATGAATTGAGCTTTCTTAACGTTGTGTAAAAAGATTGTCAGCAACTTGGCGTTTGCTGACACACGCCCAATTATTCGCGAGGAAATAAAAAGGCCGAAGCTTTTGGGCTCCGGCCTGAGTTGAGAAACAAATCTTGCTAACGCGAAGGCTCGGCCTTCTCCGTCATGTCATGGCTGATGGGGCCGGCTTCGCCAACCTTTTCTGCCACAGACTTGGCCTGCGTGAAGAGCAGCAGATAATCCGGGCCGCCCGCTTTTGAATCGGTGCCTGACATGTTGAAGCCGCCGAACGGATGCGCGCCGACCATGGCGCCAGTGCACTTGCGATTGAAATACAGGTTGCCTACATGGAACTCATTGCGTGCACGCTCCAGCTTTTCCCGCGACGTGCTGTACACCGCGCCGGTCAATCCGAATTCGGTGTTGTTGGCGATCTGGAGAGCATCGTCATAATTGCGTGACTTGATGATTGCCAGCACAGGGCCAAAGATTTCTTCCTGCGCAATGCGGGCATTCGGAGCAACGTCAGCAATCACGGTTGGTTGGATAAAGTATCCATCGCCGGCTTCCTTCGCAGGTCCTCCGCCGTTGATCACGCGTCCTTCTTTCTTGCCCACTTCAATGTATTGAAGGATGCTCTTGTACGCCTTCTCACTGACCACGGGACCCATCGGTGGATTGGTGACTGGATCGCCGACCGTGATCTTTGCCACGCGATCACGCAGACGTCCGATGAAGACGTCATAAATGTTTTCGTCAACGATGGCCCGCGAACAGGCTGAGCATTTCTGTCCGGAGAAACCAAACGCCGCCTGGGCCACGCCTTCCACGGCCGCGTCCAGATTGGCGTCTGAGTCCACAATGATGGAATCCTTGCCGCCCATTTCCAGCACGGTGCGCTTGATCCACTTCTGTCCAGGGCGCGGAGTTGCCGCACGCAGGTTGATATCGAGACCAACTTCTTTTGATCCGGTGAAGGCGATAAAGCGCATCAACGGGTGTTCCACCAGTCCGGCGCCAAAGCTGGAACCAGATCCTGGACAGAAATTCACCACGCCATCAGGAATGCCGACTTCCTGCAACACTTCAAAGAATTTTGCGGCGATGGCTGGTGAATCATGCGACGGCTTCAGCACCACGGTGTTGCCGGTGACGATGGCTGCCATGGTCATGCCTGCCATAATGGCACAGGGAAAATTCCATGGTGGAATCACCGCGCCAACGCCGAGAGGAATGTAACTGAGCGTGTCATGCTCGCCGGGAAGCTGGACGGGCGTCTGTGACTTGGCCAGCCGCAGAGCTTCGCGCGCATAAAATTCCGCGAAGTCGATGGTCTCAGCGATGTCTGCATCCGCTTCAGCCCAGTTCTTGCCCACTTCGTAAACCATCCAGGCGGCAAATTCAAACTTGCGCTCGCGCAAAATGGTGGCCACGGCGTGAATCATGGACGCGCGCTGCTCCACCGTGGTGCGCTTCCAGCTTTCAAAGGCCGTGGTGGCCGCCTGAATGGCTGCTTCCACATGCTCCTTGCCAGCGCTCTGGAAGATGCCAATCACTTCTGACGGTTTGGCGGGATTGGTGGACTTGTTCTTCTCCGTGGTGCGAATCATCTTGTCGCCGATGACCATGTCATATTCGCGGCCCAGTTCGGCACGTACCTTGCTCAGAGCCTGCTGCATGCGCCGCGCGGTTTCTGAGTTGGTGAAATCCGTAAGCGGTTCGTTCCGGAATGCGTCAGTGGGGACGTGCAAAGTCGGTGTGGAGATTTCGAGGGTCGCTGCCATAGTTTTCCTTTAACGCTCAAGAGGTGAGCAGATGGTGTAAGTGAACCTTTTATTTTAACGCGTCCGGCGGTGGTTGTGCCTGAGCGGGACAAGGGCGAAGAGGCCGCGAACTTCGGCTGGTACAATTCCTCTCGACTCAGGAGAAACCATGCCCGCAGGGAACACAGTGCTAAATGCCACCATCGCAGCGGATTTTGTGCAGTTTTATCGTGAGAAGGCCGCGAAAATCCATGAGCTGCTGGCACCTTTGTCAGATGAACAGCTCTGGATTCGCCCTTACCCCTACGGCAACACCATCGGACATCTTCTGCTGCACCTGACCGGCAACCTGAATTATTACATCGGCACGGAGATCGCCAGGACCGGATACGTGCGTGACCGTCCCCTGGAGTTCAGCGATCCAACACATCATTCCAAGGAACATCTGCTGAGGAATCTGGAGCAGGCCATTGGCATGGTGGAAGCCGCATTAAATGTCCAGACTGAGAATGACTGGTCGGCGGCATATTCCGGCAAGGGGCTGGAGCAGGCGGGCGACCGGTTCTATGTCTTCCTGAACTGCGCGTCTCACCTTGGCCACCACACCGGACAGATCATTTATCTTTGCAGAGAATTGGAACGGCGGGCGGCGGCATATAATTCGTCACGATAGAACGAGGGGCAATTCCCGACTGGCCCTGGGCTTCGCAAGGAGAACTCCTGGTAGTGAAGAGGCTTACCATTTCGCTGATCGCGCTTTTTATTTCTTTCACCGGCTGGGGCACTGTTGCTCCCAGCCAAGCCCAGACCACGCCCGGCTATTCCACTATTTCCATCCACGTCCATAAGGCAGGCATGTTTTCCGCTTTCGCCCATAACCACGAAATCACCGCGCCCGTGACAACGGCTGAGATTGATGCCAAGGCGATGACAGCTTCCATCCTTGTTCATGCCGCCGATTTGAAAGTGGTGGATACCGAACTCTCCGAGAAAGATCGGGACGGCGTGCAGCAGAACATGGTAGGCGCGAAGGTACTGGATGCCAATAAATATCCTGATATCAAGTTTCAATCCACACGCATTGAGCAAACTTCGCCACAGCATTTTCGCGTGACGGGCACACTGGAACTCCATGGAGTAAAGAAAGTGATCACGTTCGAGATGACGGGCGGTCCGCAGGAATACAAAGGCAACGTGAAACTGAAACAGACTGACTACGGCATTGAACCCGTGTCAGTGGGGAGTGGGACAATCAAGGTGAAGGACGAGATAGATCTGGAAATGGATATCTACCCTGGAGAGCCGTCCCGTGGCAGCCGCTGATCCACTTCCCAGTCTCCATGCCCGCGATATTCGCGATCACTATGATGATTTCTCCTGGGTTTATCGCCTGTGCTGGGGAGAGCACATACACCACGGCCTCTTCACCAATGGTGAGAATGCGCATGATGCCCAGGTGGCCCTGCTTCATTACTGTGCATCGCTTGCGGGGATTGAGAAAGGAATGCGTGTGGCTGACGTCGGCTGCGGACACGGCGGTACCGCCCGCTTTCTTGCGACCGAATATGCCTGCGATGTTCTTGGACTCAGTATCAGTCCAACCCAGATTGAAGTGGCGCGGAAGCTTTCCCGTTCGCTGCCCGGACGCTTATCAGGCGCATCCAGCCAGGGATCCGCAACATTCCTGCTTGCCGACGCGGAAAAGCATCAGTTCCCTGCCAGTCATTTTGACGTGGTTTGGAACATGGAATCTTCCGAGCATTTCTTCAACAAGGCAGCTTATTTCAAGAAGGTAGCGACAGCCCTCAAGCCTGGGGGAACGTTCATGGTAGCGGCGTGGACTGGCTCCATGCAGCATGCGGTGGTCCGTGAAATCGCCGAGGTGTTTCTCTGTCCTGAACTACTGACCGCAGCCGACTACAGAGAACTGATTGAGGCCGCAGGCTTGTCCGTGACCAGCGTGGAAAACGTTGGCCCCAAAGTGGCGCGCACGTGGGACATATGCGCCGGCCAGGCAAGGCTCATGTCGCCGGTAACAGCGGTCTTGCCGCCGAAGTTTCGCAGTTTTGCCCAGGGAATTGATGTAATGCGCAGGGGTTACCGGACGGGCGAACTAAATTATTCAATTCTTGTAGCCAAAAAGTAAGTCGCGCATCTGATTGGTATGAACAAAGTGTTCGCAGTTGTGCTGGTTTTCTCGGCCGTCATTTTTGCCGTGCTGGTCCCCAGACCCTCGGCCACAACCGCTGCTCCGTCCAATCCCACGCGAAAAACTGTGGTGGTGGAACTGTTTACCTCGGAAGGCTGCTCAAGCTGTCCTCCGGCGGACGCGCTGCTGATGAAGTTCCACGAACAACATCGTGATGATGGAGTGGAGATTATTCCCCTTGGCTTCCATGTGGACTACTGGAACCGACTGGGCTGGAAGGACCGCTTCTCTTCGGCAGCCTACAGCAAGCGACAGGAAGATTATGCCGACCAGTTGAAGACTGACGGGCCCTACACGCCACAGATGATCGTGGACGGTGACACGCAGTTTGTGGGCAACAACGCTCAGAGCGCCGGTGATGCCATTGCACAGGCTGCCGGCCGCGCTCCGCAAGCGAACATCACGGTCACGCGTACGGCTGGCGACAAGCTGCATGTCAAAATCACTTCCCTGTCGAAGAACGCGGCGGATGTTTTGCTGGCCATCACAGAAGACAACCTGGCCAACAGCGTGAAATCCGGTGAAAACAACGGACACGTTTTGCATCATGCTGCGGTGGTGCGCGATTTCCGCACCATCGGCCAGATCAACAGTGGCGGATTTGAATCCGATGTGACGTTGAACGTTAGTAAAGAATGGAAACGAGCGGACCTGAGGGCGGTTGTTTTCGTGCAGCAAAAACCTGTGGGCAAAATCCTGGGAGCCGCAGCCACATCAATGGCTGCCGGGACCAACTGAACGCGCCGTCTGATCTATCTTCGCCATTTCCTGCGGAAAGAGCGGGTTGCCGGGAAACTGGTCATGCAGGCTGGCAAATATCTTGCGCGCGTCCGTCGTCTTGTTGTGACGTAGATCGTCAAAGGCGAGCAGGATACGCGCAAAGGGTGCAAGATAATGCCCATTTTCGGCGGCGAGGGTAAGCTCCTTCAAGCCTTCCGCCTGGTCGCCCTTGATCCCGCCAATTCGCAGCACCCAACGCACTGGCGCTGCTTTCCCGCCGATCACATACTTACCCATGCCGGTGGCCACGTAGGCGTCGTAGTAATCAGGCCAGCGCGACAGCAGGCGATCAGCGTATCCATTGGCGGTCTTGATATCGCTGAGAGCTGCCATGTTCTTCTTGCTGATGAGTGCGGCATCGTCCGCACGAAGGCCATGCGTAAGCGCCAGCGCAAACAGCGCAACGGCATCTTCTCTATTCTGCGTCAGGCGGTCCTGCGCCAGTTTTTCCGCGCCGGTTAAAGCCGCTTCAAACTGCTGCCGTGTTTGCGGGTTCCATTTATAGGCCTCACGCGCGTCAAAGGTTTCGTCGGACGCAAACATCTCACTGCGCAGGATGTGCAGCCGGTCAAATTCACGGAAGAGCCCCGCACAAGCCTGCGCCACCCACGGCATGGGATCGTCTTTGGCAAAGGCCTTGGCCTGCTCGGCTTTCTGGAAAGCTACCTCAAAATTCAGGTTGTACATGGCCGCGTAGGACTGGTCCAGAAGAACCTGTGACGGCGGTACGCCCACGCTTTGCGCGTGAATCGGCGAGGCGAGCAGAGTTGCTGCCAGCACTACGCCGGCAACTGCAATCATTTTTACTGGTCGAAATCTGATCATCGGCAGATGCATGTACTCTGGCTCCCCTATGTGCTTGATGTTACCAGCTTGGATGCAAGTTCCTTTAAGAGTGACATGGAGAGTACCGGGAAGGAATCATATGTCTGTAAAAGTTTGTGAATAAGCTGCGGCTCTGGCTGACCATGACACAAGTTAAACAGAAAGCTTAGTGTGACGAGCCTTAATATTTTTGTCGCTCCGCTCCACACCGGTTTGAGCGCATGGCTTGTGGTTGCAACGCGAAGGCGCCTGTTGCAGCGAGTTCGGCGCGTGTTCGGCCTCGCCCTTATCTATGCTCTCATCCTCTTGTCATCTTGAGCGTAGCCAAAGGGCAGCCATGGTTACAGGCCGCAGACCCGCTCTTCCGCCCCTGAATCCCCTCGGGAATAAACTACGCGCCCCTCAGTTATCTCCATTGCAGGACGGCTTGCACTGAAAATCAGCTAAGGAGAATGCCATGGCAACCCACAAGAAAGACGAACTTGAGCACGACCACAATCATGACGGCGTTGACCGTCGCGGGTTTCTCAAATGTATGGCCTGGGCAGGGACAGGAGCATTCTGCGTCATCAAGGGCGGAGTGCTGCAATCCTACAGCCTGAGCCGCCTCTCAGAAATGGACGAACAAATGGCCAAAGGCGATTTCAGCTTTGTCCAGATCAGTGACAGTCACATGGGCTTTGACAAGGCAGCAAACCCTGACGTGGTGGGCACGCTGAAGGCTGCCATTGAAAAGATCAACGCAGTTCCGGGGTCGCCGGCGTTCATGCTCCACACCGGCGACATTACTCACCTCTCCAAGCCTGCCGAGTTTGATACCACCGAGCAACTCCTCAAAGAAGCGAAGCCGAAAGATATCTTTTACGTTCCCGGCGAGCACGATCTCCTGGACGAAGGCGCGCAGTTCAAGGACCGCTTTGGCAAGATTTCCAAGGGACAAGGCTGGTACAGCTTTGAGCAGAAGGGCGTTCACTTTATCGGCCTGAACAACGTGATGAACCTGAAGGCCGGCGGCCTTGGCAACCTGGGCAATGAACAATTGGAGTGGATGGAAAAGGACGTGAAGCATCTTTCCAAGAGCACGCCGATCGTTGTCTTTGCCCACATTCCGTTGTGGTCTGTTTATCCGGAATGGGGCTGGGGCACTGACGATGGCGCACAGGCTCTGAGCTACCTCAAGAAATTTGGCTCCGTCACGGTCCTCAACGGACATATCCACCAGACCATGCAGAAGGTGGAAGGCAACATTACGTTTCATACCGCAGCGTCCACGGCGTTTCCACAACCCAAGCCGGGTGCTGCGCCATCGCCCGGACCAATGAAGGTGCCGGCAGAACAGCTCCGCAGTTTGCTGGGCGTGACCGACGTGAACTTTGTGCGCGGCAAGAACGCTCTTGCCGTGGTGGATTCGAATCTCGGCTAAACGATTCAAACAGGCACGCATTCGATAACGACGACAACGACTGAAGACAAACATGACGACGGATGAGCCTTCCGGGCAGTCGCAATAGAAAATGAACCTTGGGATTGGGGTCAGGAAAAATGACGAAGCAAATGATGACAAAGAAATATCTGTTGATTGCAGCTATGGTTGTAATTTTTTCGGGTGTGGCGCTGATGGCCGGCGCCACGCACGCATCCGCTCTGGCGGATGACGGGAAGACAAACGTGAAGATCGATAATTTCACTTTCAATCCTGCCACCGTGACGGTGAAAGCCGGATCCACTGTTCACTGGACCAACGGTGACGACATTCCACACACGGTGGCGAGCACGGACAAGCTCTTCAAGTCCAAGGTGATGGACACGAACGAGGAATTTGAGTTCAAGTTCGACAAACCGGGAACGTACGAATACTTCTGCTCGCTTCATCCCAAGATGACGGCGAAAGTTATCGTGCAATAAAGCGAAGAATGTGGAATCATCTGATCTGAGAATCGCTGGTCCAGAAGGCGTCAGGCCGAAAACCGAGGCTACGCGGCCTGCGGTCAGGATCACCCTTCTGCAGGGCAGACGTAAACGCAGCATGCAGGTATTCCAACGGCTGGTCGAGGGGACGTTGAGCGGAATTTCCAGGCAAGAGTTCGAAAAGTTGGCGCTTCCGCTTCTGGATCCGCTGTATAACTTCGCCCGCTGGATGAGCGGCGACCCGGACGAGGCACGCGATCTGGTGCAGGAGACGTTTGCCAAAGCGCTGAAAGCCACCAACAGCTTCCGTGAAGGCACCAACTTCCGGGCATGGATGTTTCGCATTCTGCGCAACACGTTCCTCACCAGCCGCACCGGTCTGGAACGCCGCCACACTGAGCAGGAAAGTGAACAAGGATTTGAAGACTCCGTGGTTACGCAGGAGACTCCGGAGCTGGCGCTGATCCGCCGAGCGGATACCGAACTGGTGCAGCAAGGCATCGCCAGCCTGCAACATGGCTTTCAGGAAGTGCTGATCCTGGCGGACCTGGAAGAGATGAAATATCAGGAGATTGCCGCGGTGCTGGATATTCCCATCGGGACCGTGATGTCACGGCTGGCCAGGGCGCGCAAACAGTTGCGGCAGTTTTTGGTCGACGCCTTGCAGGGCAGGCCGGGAGACAGGAAGTTGGGAGCAAAATCATGAATTGTGAATGGCGGGAAAAAGTCGCCTTGTTTGCGGACGATGAGCTGGATGCCACGGCACTGCAGGAAGCCGAGGCCCACCTCTCCGGCTGTGCGGAGTGTACGGCCGCAGTAGCCGACCACATGGCGCTGAAGAAAGCCGTGCGCGTGGCCGGCAACAAGTATGCTGCGCCGCCGGAGTTGCATGCGTCCATTTATCGCCAGTTGCACCCGCATGCGCGTGTTAGTCCGTGGTGGAAGTGGGGTATGTCCGCAGTCAGCCTGCTACTGGTGATGACGTTGGGCGTTGTGTTGTGGACCAGGGGAACACCGAAAGACCCGATGGTGGCGGGGCTGGTTGACCAGCATGTGATCGCGCTTTCCAGTGCGAATCCGGTCGACATCCTCAACAGCAACATGCACGTGGTGAAGCCGTGGTTCCAGGGGAAAGTCCCCTTCACGTTTAACCTGCCGGAGATTGGCGGCACGAAGTTTACGCTGATCGGCGGCAAACTGGCCTATGCGCAACAGGCGCCGGGCGCGGAGTTGCTCTACCAGGTAGGCCAGCACAAAGTGTCAGTGTTCATTTTCCAGGCCACTGACTCGCGCGATAAATCTCCGGTGAAGGTCCGCAGCATGTCCTTCAACTCAACGTCATGGCAGCAGGATGGGCTTCGCTTCTACATGCTGACTGACTCACATGATGAAGCTGATCCGCTGGTAGGAAAGTTCCGCGAAGTCAACGGCAACTGATTACCAGCCGCCGCTGCCCGCGCCTTATTGCTTTCCGGTTGGCCGTACTGGGCCGGTGGGTAGAACGGGCGTTGATCCGACTTTGCAGACATAACGATCGGCGAGCTTCCATGTGTCTCCGTCTTTCTTCCACACATCCACCACGTAAAATTCGCCGCCGTCCTGCTTCCCCTTGTCTGTTGAGTCCTGGATCCGGTCATAGCCGACCACCGCCGCGGTTCCCAGATCGGTAACATTCACCTGCCGTACCACAAAAGACTTCAGGCTGAAGTCCTTGCTCATCACGGATTCCACCCAGTCATCGCCGGGCAATGGGTCTGCATCGGGCAAGTTGATGAACGTTTCATCCGTGAGCATTGCCTGCAGCGCCGCTTTATCTTTCTTCCTTACCGCCTCAAGCATTTGCTTTTCCAGCGCGGAAAACATGCTGACTTGTCTTGTTGCGGTGACGATTCTGGGATTGAGTGGCGGCTTGACCGGCTCCTGGCCTACGGCCAGAGGCATGAGGAGAAGGGGAAAAGCAGCAAGGAACCCAAAGACACGGAGCATCGCGATTGTACTCTCCTGTAATGATCGGTGATTTAAAAAAGCCGTCCGGCGAACCGGACGGCCTTTGACTTCCAAATAAAAGTTAGTTGGTGAAGAACGGTCCGCCGAGGGTCTGGTCGCAACCGCCACCGCGGCTGTTTTCCCATTCCATCTGGATCATCCAGTTATGGCCGCCAAAGGTCTGGTTGAACTTGGCTCCGTTTGCAGCCGTCTTGGTTGGACCAAACTTGAAGTTGCACTTGTCGGCATCTTCATTGCCGCTGGCATCAAACCAGGCGTTGAGGTCCGGATCAGTAATGGCTTCTTCGGTTTCGTGAGTAATGGTGTTGGTCATGCCGTCCGCGCCGCCTACACCGGTCGAGGGGCTGTTGGGGCCGGTGGATTGAATTTCACAACCTGCGGGGCACTGGTCCACGTTTCCAACGAAAGCGTATTTGATGTCCGCGCCGCCAATCGTGGCGTGAGTGTGGAACCCGCAATAGGTTCTACAGAAGCCTGAGGATTCCTTGACATCAGAAGAGGTGAGCACAAGGTAAACACCGCTTGCATCCAAAGGCAGGCCATGGCCTGCATGGGTGCTAACGATGGTTGTCAGGTTCCTGTCACCAAACCTGGTTCCCTGGGAGTAGTTGTCAAAAACTGCGCCGGAGAAATTCAGGTGGCCGCTGACGTTACCCGTGGTATCTCCATAGGTGGTATTGATGGCCTCATAGCCGGAGCCGCCAAGAGAACTGCTGCTGAGAAATCCCTGAATCAAACTCACAGTGGCCTGGCTGTCTGAAGGCTTGGCGCCGCCATTCCAGTTACCGTACCAGATGATGTAAATCGGAACTGGACTGGCTTTGAGCACAGTTCCTCCGGTGTGGTAATTGATTCCGTTACCCTGAACAACGGTCTGGCCGATTGGGCCGGCTGCCGTCAGCGTCTGGCCTGATTGGCCGTGCTTGCCGTCAGGCGCCTTATCTTCACCCGAGCGAAGGCTCTGGGCCATCAAAAAGCTGGCAGTTAAAAACATAAACAGGATTACTGCTGCATTCCTGACTCTTCGTTGTGCTAGTGCCATTTTGAACGACCTCACTTTATCGCTTTGAATTTGCCGTATCTGTCGTGCCTTGAACAGAAGAAGCCGGAATACAAATAAATATTGACGAACAGACGTGCTGCTAGACGACCGAGCAATGAAAGAGGTTGTTAAGCGCATGAGCAAATGCGTTTTGCCCCGATACAGCAGAGTTGCAGCAGTTTACAACGAGTTTAAGACTTGAACAATGGACATAATTTAGAATTTCCCAAAATGGAACGCGGCAGCGCATCCAGCCGCTTTGGCGCTTCGGAAAGTTATTTCACACGATATTTAATATCTGAAGGCGAATGGAAGAAAAGTTCCTCTGGTAAGGCTGTGGAGTTCATCTTCCGGCAGCAATCCAAAGTTGCATGATTCTGCTACTTGCACTCGTAATTGAAAATGAATTTGACGGGTTCAAAATGGGAATGCCCCGAACATAAACCCTTTTTGTTAGACAACCACGGCGTAGCTCGTGTTATGTGCCTCGTGGCAACGTGAGAAGGACGAGGTGGAAGCGACGGAATTGTGCAACGGGGAAGGCCATATGCTGCAAGCGCAGATGGCCCTCCCGGTAGATGTTAGTGTGCCGGCGCTGGTGTTGGTGAGGCCGTGGCTGAAGGCCGCACGCCGCCGAAGTCAACCTTGGGAGCCGTCCTTGCGCCTTCATTGGCGGCAAAGTAAGCGTCATTGCGTTTGAAGCCTGCTATGCCGGCCCAGAAACTATTGGGGAACAGGCCGATGTAGGTGTTGTAGTCCTGAAGCGAATCGTTGTAGCGCTTGCGCTCTACGGCGATGCGGTTTTCCGTGCCTGCCAGTTCATCCTGGAGGCGCAGAAAATTTTCATTGGACTTAAGCTGCGGGTAATTCTCCACCACTACCAGCAGGCGTCCGATGGCACCATCCAGCTGCCCGTTGGCGGCGATTTTGTCTGAGGGTGAGGTGGCAGAAAGCAGCCGCGAACGTGCCTTGGCGATGTCACCAAAAACGGTTTGCTCCTGCAAGGCAAAACCTTTTACGGTTTCCACCAGGTTGGGAATCAGGTCAGCGCGGCGCTGCAACACAATATCCACCTGTGACCAAGCCGCCTTGACTGCTTCATTCTTGGTGACCATCTGATTTTTGGCGCCGATATAACTGCTGCCGCACACAAACAAGAGCAGCACCACGATGCCGATTGCTATCAACGCTTTCATATCTTCTCCCTGTCTTTTATTCCCGTACTGTGAATGATGCGGGCGATTCAAAATCAGAACCGTCCAATGTCTTTCCGCTTACAGCGCGTCCACCGCCTGAATCACTTTATCGATCCCATCCAGATATTGAGCAAAGGCCGTGTGCGGTTCCAGGTCATTTTCTTTGGCTGTCCCGGTGCGCACCTGCAGCAAACGGGCAAAGACTGCCGGATCAAAATGGATACGCGCAGCCAGCTTGTCTATGTTCTGCTGTTTGGTTTCCGAGGGCTGCTCTCCCATGGCAATGAGCGCATGGCGGAAGAGGGTGGCGAAATTGGAGACCGAATCCAGCATCAGCCGCCGAACGCGCCGGTCATCATCGGCAAATTCGGCGTACATCTGGCGCAGGGTCAGCAGCTTGGTGCGCAGGTTGTGCTCCAACTGCACACGGTGCAGGTCCATGGGCACATTCAGGTTGGTGAACAGGTCTTCGCCATGCAGCAGGCGATGGCGCTGGCGCATGTCGAGCAACTCAATGGCAAAGACGTCTGCGGAACGCTCCAGCTCCGTGCGGGTGAACAGCAGCGGCGCAGGAAACTTCTGTTTCGTCCACCAGCGCATGAGCGGCGTTAATTGCGCCAGAACAGGGCCGGATAGTTCACGAAAAACACAGATGATGTTGATGTCAGAAAAATTCTCATGGAACTCACGCGTGACTGCCGATCCGAACAACGCCACGCACGCGAGGTTCTCGCCAGCCGCTTGCCGTAGCCGCTCCACCAGTTCTGTGATCTGCTTTTCTGTATCCATAATGTTGCTGCATGCGGCGAGGGTTACCAGTCGCCGCTTGCGCCTCCTCCGCCGGAACTACCACCGCCAAAACCACCGAATCCGCCGCCACCACCAAAACCACCGCCACCACCCCAACTGCTTCCACCACCACGACCGCCACCGCCCGATGACATGAATATGTTCAGGATGAACAGAACCAGGTTTAAGAGCCCGCCAAAGCCGAGGAAACGAAGAAAAACGGCGACCACAATGAAGCCGACAATGGCGATGATGATGATGGCTGCGGCAGGAATGGGAGTGGTGTCATCGACACGGCGGTATGTAGGCGAACCAGAGGTTGGCGTGGGTGCCGCCTCATCCAAACCATTAATCTGTACCTTGGCGTCTGCGGCAATCACGCTGGCAACGCGGCGCGTCATCAACAGCAACGCAGCACCAAACTGGTTTTGCCGGAGCAGAGGGACTGCTTCACGTCCAAAGCCGCCGACCTTGCCATCAGGCAGGATCGGTTCCAGGCCGTAACCGACTTCGATGCGGTAGTGATGCTCATCCACCACCACGAGTATCAGCACACCGCGATTGTCTGACTTGGGCCCGATGCCCCAGGCCTTGTACAGGTCGGATGCGTAGGTTTCAACGTCAGCGCCATCCAGCGTATGGATGGTCACCACGGCGATCTGCGCTTTGGCGGCGTGGTCCACCTGTTCACACAGGCTGCGCATGGCTTCAGCCGAAGCCGGGTCAATGACTCCGGCAAAATCGTTGATATATCCGGTGGGATGAAGGTTCTTGATGGGCTCAGCACGCAGCGTGGAAACCAGACAGGCCAGGGCAAAGACCCAGTGCAGAGCCTGACGAATTTTCTGGGGAGCCATTCACCATCATTATAAGCAGAGAGGACATCGGACCAAACTTTCCAACGATAGTTAACGAACCTGACAAGGATAGGTAAACGGGCGATTTCGCTGGCCGGACCGCGGCATCCAAACTCCTTGTTTGGAAAATAGTCCACCTAAGGGATAATGAATCAATGCTGGAGCAGCCACGCCCTGGTTCCGTGACAACCTCTCCTGCCGCTGTCGTCGGTCAGGGAGAGATGGCGGATCGAATCCGCGCCTATAGATGGGGATCTACGGGTATCGGGGCCATTTCTACATGGTCTGAGACTCTGCTCGCCATGGTGAACATGATGCTCTCCACCCGGCATCCCATCCTGCTGCTGTGGGGCCCGGACATGGTTCTTATTTACAACGACGCTTTTCGTCCCATTTTGACTGACCGGCACCCGGAAGCTCTAGGCAGCTTTGGGCGAGACTTCTGGACAGACGTCTGGCCGGTTGTGGGCGAACAACTTGAGGGCGTTTTGCGCGACGGAAAAGATGTCTTTTTTGAGAGCGCGCTGGTGCCAATTCTCCGCAGCGGTATTGTGGAAGACGCATACTTCAACTACAGCTACAGTCCTGTGTACGGCGGGAATGGAAGCATTGCAGGCATCATCACGATTTGCCAGGATGTCACCGCCACCATCGTAGCTGGGAAAGAACGGACGCTGGCCCAGGAAGAGCTTAGTTTGCGCCAGCAGGAGTTGGACAAGACCCTTCGCGCTCTGCGTGCGGAACGCGCCCGGTTGCTCAGCGTGGTCCAGCAGGCGCCGGTTTTTTTTGCTCTCCTGGAAGGTCCTCAGCACGTGATCTCCATGGTCAACCCCCTGTATATGAAACTGGTGGGAAACCGTGACGTATTGGGAAAACCGGTGGCGGAAGCGTTACCCGAGGCTGCCCGACAAGGCTATGTTGCCTTGTTAGACCAGGTAGTCAGCTCGGGAGTTCCAGTCACAGGGCAAGACGCGCGCTTTGACGTGACCTGGGAGGATGGACGTACGCCTGAAGAACGCTATGTGAACTTCGTGTACCAGCCTCTTCGCGAAGAAGACAATACTGTCTCCGGCATTATCGTGATGGGCGTTGACGTTACAGAAAATAAACGCACGCATGCGGCGCTTCTACAGAGTGAAAAGCTGGCTGCCGTAGGACGGCTGGCAGCATCGATTGCGCATGAGATTAATAATCCGCTGGAGGCAGTGACGAACCTACTCTATCTGGCCCGAACTGCCGATTCAATGGACCAGGCCCAGGGCTACCTGGATATTGCAGAACATGAGCTGAAACGAATGGCCGCAATCACCACGCAGACGCTTGCCTTCAATAAGCAATCGACAAAGCCCAGACCGGTCACTATTGATGAGTTGCTCGACAGCGTCATCATGATTTATCAAAGCCGGTTGCGGAATGCCAGCGTCACTTTGATAGAACGCCTGCGCTCGATGCGGCCCGTGTTGTGCCTGGATGGAGAAATCCGCCAGGTCCTGAACAATCTGGTCAGCAATGCCATTGACGCGATGCAGGCCGGTGGCGGGCAGCTTTGGCTGCGAAGCCGTGACGCAACCAATTGGCAGACGGGAGAAACAGGCATTGTCATCACAGTTGCGGATACGGGAACCGGAATCAGCCGGGAAGTAATCGCAAGAATTTTTGAGCCGTTTTTTACCACCAAGGGAACCAGCGGAACCGGGCTTGGCCTGTGGGTGAGCAATGGCATCGTGGCTCGCCATCATGGCTATTTGCGTGTTCGCAGTTCGCAGCGTCAGGGACGCACCGGCACGGTATTCGCATTGTTCTTACCCTGCGACAGTAAGAGAGCATAAGTCCAATTTACCAGCACTCCGCTTTATCATCAATCCGCGGAAATGGGGCGCCTCCTCGGCGGCCTGTTCTGGCGTTGAAAGAGGCGATCTTCCCTGCTGGAAACGTAAGTAACCTCGATAGGCGGAAAATCCTCTTCGCCTAAGAGAACCACCTTAGTGCATCCTTGGCTTCAACATTCCAGAATCAGCTACTCTGCTTTTACAGGCTGGCCAATGAGCGCAAACTATCCCTATCTCGTCCGCTGTAATGAATGCGATTACGTCAGTGAAGTTTTCATGGATGAAAACCAGGCACTGAATGAACGTGACATCCACTCGTTTGAACACCTGCACGCTGTCTCCATCTGGCGCTATGCCTGGGAGCAGTGGGTCATCGTGACCGAAATGTTGGGCGTGGAGCTGCGGTAAAGAAGCAGGCAAGGAGCCCTTAGCCCTTAGCCCTTAGCCTTTAGCCTTTAGCCTTTAGCTTTAGCCTTTCTCCATGCATGCCCGTGCAATTCTCCTTCTTGTTATTTTTTTTCAAAGAGTCTGATCCGTTTCCAAGACGCTCAAGTGCTGAATGCCGAGTGCTAACGGCTCAGTGCTAATGGCTGATCTCCCCGCATTGCCCGCCTGATTCCCTGCGTGTTAGCCTCTAAGTTCTTACACATATGCTGCGCGCTTACCAGGGAATATCACCTCGCATACATGAAAGCTGCTATATCGACGAGTCCGCCCAGATCATTGGCGACGTGGAGATTGGCGAAAACTCCAGCGTCTGGATGAACGCGGTGATTCGCGGCGACGTCTTTGCCATACGCATCGGCAAGAACTGTAGCGTGCAGGATTGCAGCGTGCTGCACGGCATGCGCCACAAATATGGCGTGATTATGGGCGACTACGTCACCGTAGGCCACTCCGTCACCTTGCACGGCTGCACCATCGGCGACCGCTGCCTGATCGGCATGGGCTGCGTGATCCTGAACAACGCCAAAATCGGCGAGGGCTCCATCATTGCGGCGGGAACAGTGATTCCGGAAGACACGGTGGTGGAACCTCATTCGCTGTGGATGGGTGTCCCGGGAAAATTCAAGAAGAAGATTGACGACGAAAAGACCCAGCAGACCATCATGATGTACGCCAACAACTATTACGACTACACCCAGATCTATCGCAAAGAGTTCCCCGGCAAGTAATGGCCAACGTGATCAAAGCCGTGCGCGGCACACGCGATATTCTTCCGCCGGACACGGCGCTGTGGCAGCACGTGGAACAGGCATGCCGTCACGTGTTCAATCTTTACAACTTTCACGAGATTCGCACGCCTGTCTTTGAAGACACGCAGCTCTTTGCCCGGGGCGTGGGCGAAGAGACGGACATCGTGTCGAAGGAAATGTTTACCTGGGAAGACCGTGCGCGTGCACAGAGCGAAAAAGCCCAATCGCTCACTTTACGTCCGGAAAATACCGCTGGCGTTGTGCGTGCCTACATCGAGCACAAGCTGGGTGACACCGGAAAGCTGCAAAAGCTCTATTACATTGGTCCGCAGTTTCGTCGTGAGCGTCCGCAGAAAGGGCGTTACCGCCAGTTCTACCAGATTGGCGCAGAGGTGCTTGGGCCCACGGCTTCAGGAAGTGAATCACCGGCGCGCGATGCCGAGATCATTGCCATGCTGGCGCATTTGCTGCGTGAGGTCGGCATCAAAGAGTGGACCTTGCATGTGAACTCCGTGGGCAATGCCGACGACCGTACGCGTTACAACCAGGCGTTGCGCGAAGCGCTGGCCCCGGTGAAGGACAAGATGTGCTTTGATTGCCAGCGCCGCGCGGAAACCAATCCGCTGCGCGTGCTGGACTGCAAAGTGCCGGAAGACCAGCCGATCATTGATGCGCTGCCCAAGATTTCCGCGTATCTCGGAGATGAAAGCCGCGACCACTTTAATGAGGTCAAGAAGATTCTGAACCATGTGGGCATTCAGTACCACGTGAATGAACGCATGGTCCGGGGCCTCGATTACTACACGCGCACGACATTTGAGTTCACGCACGGTGGTTTAGGCTCACAGAGCGCGCTGCTGGGCGGCGGACGCTACGACGGACTTTCTGAGATGCTGGGCGGCCCGAAAGCTCCGGGCATCGGCTTCGCTTTGGGGCTCGACCGATTTGTTCTGGCATTGCAGGCCGAAGAAACCGTTGCCGTCCCCAGCCTGAATCCTGCGGTCTTCATTGCTGCGCTTGGCCAGGGCATGAACGCTGAAGCAGCGGTGATTGCCCGCGAGTTGCGCAAGAACGGCATTGCCGCTGAGTTGGGCGATGACAGCTTTAAGGTAAAGAAATCATTTGAAGCAGCGGAGCGTGCGGGAGCAAAGTACATCTTGTTCGTCGGCGAAAATGAAGTTGCTTCCGGCCAGTACGGTTTGAAGAACCTTGCCAGCGGCGAACAAGTCACCGTGCCGCGACAAGAGATAGCCGATCGGCTGAAGGCGTAGCCTTACGCGCTGGCAACTCTGCCTGGTTGTTCTAAAGGGGTCTTCTGTTCGCGCTTGCCTGCCGTCTTCATCAATACAGGCTTGTTCTTCAGACCCTGATCCAAACTGCCGCCCAGTCTGTTCCCCAAACCGTTCCCCAATCCATTCCAAAGACACATCGCCGCATAAGCACGCCATGGCCGCCAGGGTTCAGCGCGGGCTTCCAGTTCGCGCGGAGACTCTATCGCGGCGGCCTTCAACAATCCCAGATCGCTGGATGGAAATGCGTCCGGATCACGCAGGGCACGCATGGCAACGTACTCGGCCGTCCATGGGCCGATACCCGGAAGCTCGCATAGCTGGCGGCGAAACTCCACGGCATCAACCACTCCGGTGAATGAGATCCGGTTGGCGGCGACGGCACGCGCTATTGCGCGAATACTTTCCGCACGGGCTGCGGGCAGTCCGATGGACGCGACGTCTGCTTCAGCGATGGCTTCCGGCACGGGAAAGATGTGTGTGAGCCCGGGGGTGTCGCCGGCTGCGCTGCGTGACGTTAATCTTCCCGGCGAAGCTGCATGCAATGCCTTGCCGAATTTTTCGACGAGACGTCCGGTGAGTGTAGTGGCGCCTTTTACCGTGACCTGCTGTCCCAGAATCGCGCGCACCGCCAGTTCAAATCCGTTCCAGCATCCGGGCGGACGCAAACCCGGCGATTGCAGCAGCAGCGGACGCAGCAGGGGATCCGTCTTGAGGCACGCGGTAATCTCCCGCCAGTCAGCGTCCAGATCAAACATGCTGCGCATACGCTCAACAATGGCAAAGAGAAGACGCGTCTCAGGGAAATGGATGCTGACCTTGAGGGCGTTGCCGCCAGGATGCAGCGATACTTCGCAAATACCGTTGTGCCCTTCCATGTGAATGGTCCGGCGATAACAGGATGCAGCATGGTCCACGAATTCGACACCCGGCGTGGCGCGTGGCGCAAGGAACGCCAGCATGCCTGGCCAGTCCAGCGGCGGACGAAAGGGCAGCCGGAAGACGTATTCGTTATCCGTATGCCGGGAAGCGATGCGAGACAAGGCGCGGATTTCTCGCGGCGTCCGTTTATAGGTCTTGCGCAGCTCGGCATTGAAGCGGCGCACGCTGCCGTAACCGGCGGCCAGGGCAATCTCTCCCATGGGAAGCCGGGTTTCATCAATCAGCTTCTTGGCGAAGTGCAAACGTCTGGTCTGTTCAACGGCCAGCGGCGTTGCGCCAAGATGGCGAAGAAACAAACGGCGGAGATGGCGCGATCCCAGACCTAGCTTTTCCGCCAGCCTTTCCACGCCACCATGCTCCAATCCGCTTTCACTGATCAGGCGTAGCGCTCGCGAAACCGAGTTGGAAGTGCCCTGCCATGCCGCGGTGCCCGGAGCACATTCCGGACGGCAACGCAGACAGGGCCGGTATCCAGCCTCTGCCGCAGCCGCGGCCGTGGAGTAATAACGAACGTTTTCTTCGTGACAGGTGGGCGCGGGACAGATAGGACGGCAATAAACATGGCTGGTTCTGACGGCGATAAAGAAGCGGCCATCAAAGCGTGCGTCGCGTGAGAGGCGCGCTCGCGACCAGATTTTACCTTTTAATTCCATGGGCTGATTTGAGCCTATCTGAGTGGAAGGAAAAAAAGTAGTCATTTTCGGACATGAATCAGCACCGGGATTCGCGACGGGAAGCGTCCACTCCTCTGATTATTTTTTCTTTGCCGGCGGCTTTGAGGGTATGGCAGCCACGGCTTCCACTTCAATCAGGTAATCGTCCTGCGCAAGAGCGGCCACGCCGACCAATGTGCTGGCGGGAGGATTTTCCTTATTCACATAGAGGTCGCGCACTTCGCGCAACGCGGCAAGGTTTTCCTGCTTGTAGTCTCGGATGTACCAGTTGATTTTCACCACGTCATTGAACGTGGCTCCCGCTGAGGCGAGCGCAGCTTTGATGTTCTCAAACACCTGAACGGTCTGGGCATGCAGATCACCTTTGCCCACCAGATTGCCCTGCTTGTCCCGCGCAACCTGTCCGGAGATAAATACCAGCTTCCCGGGACTGGTGACCACCACGTGCGTATAACCGGTCCC
>Ga0209863_10000062_pt1 | contig 64486 bp, 64 predicted proteins | sample OrgsoiDNA2013046_FD_185796 | JGI IMG/M metagenome (GOLD analysis project Ga0209863, IMG submission 185796) | Permafrost soil microbial communities from the Arctic, to analyse light accelerated degradation of dissolved organic matter (DOM) -... | ecosystem: Environmental > Terrestrial > Soil >...
CGCTTGATCGGCTGGCCCCGCCAGATCCGCAGCTGGAGATATGCGCACGGGATGATCACCGCAACCATCACATAGACCGGCGGTAGCAACAGGGCGATCGGCAGGATCCACACCGTCAGCAGGTCGCGCGAGATGCGGTCTTGGCGGGCTCGCGGCCAGGCCAGCCGCATCGAGATCTCGGCACTGATAACCGCTCCGAGCGCGAAGCCGCCGGTCAGCGCGGCCGACTGCACCAGGTGCCGCCCGGGCGCCGATCCGTCGACGACGCCGATGATGAGCTGCCGCCCCCCGATGGCGACGCCGCCGAGGTAGGCCCCGACCGCCGAGGCGACCAGAATCGCCGCCGGGCGTGGCAATCGCCACACCGCCCAGCCGCTGATTCGGCTCACTCAACACCCCGCTCCGAAGGCTGCCCATCACGCCCAAGGGGCGATGAACCGGACGCCAGGACATCGGACTGTACGCGTGTCGCAACTCGATGTCACCGGGTCGTGCCTATGAATCTGGACAGAATGTAGCGGGTTGCTCACGCAGCGATAACTGCCCCGTTGATAGAGGGCGGATTATCGACTGATAGGCCCACGTTCGCCCCGACATCGAATGATGTGCGAGGAGGTGAGGAGCATGCGCGATTTGCATTGGACCTGAGCCAATATGGGTCCGGCGTGTCAGAAAGCGCTGGACGTTACGGATGGCCGGATGCCGCGTCACGGCGTCCGGCCATCCGTCGGCTCAGGCGGTCGGCAACCGTACGGACGGTTCGGGCGAGCGCCTCACGGTCGCTGCCGGCGCCGATCGCCGCAGACCCGAAGGTGCACCCGATCGCGGCAGTGGGCCGGCCCGCGTAGTCGCGCACGCACGCGGCTACCGAGGCGAACCCGGCGGTCACCTCCCCATCTTCTTCGGCCCAGCCGCGCGCGGCCTCAACAGCAAGGCGATCGCGCAGCTCGATCGGTGTCCGTGGGCCGCGCCCGGTGCGGTCGACGAAGGCGTCGCGGCTGGGATACAGCGCCCGGATCTGGGTGCGCGGCAACGCCGCGAGCATCGCTCGCCCGACCGCGGTCAGCTGCGCCGGCAACCGGACCCCTACGTCGGTGACGAGCCCGACTGGACGTCGCGGTTGTTCCTTGATCAGGTAGAGAGTTTCACGCCCGTGCAGGACGCCGAGGTGTGCCGTGCAGCCGGTCTGCTCAACCAACCGAGCCAACAGCGGCCTGGCCAGCCGCTCAAGCGGATCGCCGCGCAGGTACGCCGAACCCAGCTCGAACGCGCCAAGCCCAAGGCCGTAGGCGCGTGCTTCGGGCAGATGCACAACGACGCCTTCAGCCTCCAGCACGGCGAGCAGGTGGTAGACGGTCGACCGCGGGAGATCGAGGTCTCGGGCCAGCACGGCGGCAGGCACCGGGCCGGTGTGGGTGGCCAGAATCCGCAACAGCCCGATGGCCCTACTGACCGCTGGGACGCTGCTCATCGACGTCCGCCTGTCCTTGCCGAGGCTCGGTGATGTCTGGGATACCAGACACAATCCTAAGGCCGCGCGCGACAACAACCGGCCGGGCACGATGCACTGTGTTCATGGTGCAAAGGCAGCAGGTGACCGTTGGGCGGCAGCCGCTCGAGCCGGGTGAGGTGGTCGCGGTCGCGCGGCACGACGCGAGCGTTGTCATCGACCCGCAGGCGCTTGCTCGGGTCGCAGCGTCGCGCGCCCACATCGAAGCGCTCGCTGAATCAGGCCAGCCCGTTTATGGGGTGTCGACTGGGTTCGGTGCACTTGCCACCCGGCACATCGCCCCCGATCTGCGTGCCCAGTTGCAGCGTTCGCTGGTGCGATCGCACGCGGCGGGCAGCGGCGGCGAGGTCGAGCGCGAGATCGTGCGGGCGATGATGTTGCTGCGGCTGCAAACTCTGGCGACCGGTCGCACTGGGGTGCGGCCGCAGATCGTTTCGGGTTACACCGCCATGCTCAACGCGGGTGTCACTCCTGTCGTGAGGGAATTCGGCTCGCTTGGCTGCTCAGGCGACCTTGCACCACTGGCCCATTGCGCCTTGGCGTTGATCGGCGAGGGCGAGGTGCACGACAGCATCGGTGCGCTGATGCCCGCCGATGTCGCGCTGCGTGCTGCCGGTATCGAGCCGGTGGTCTTGAGTGCGAAGGAAGGTCTCGCGCTCATCAACGGCACCGACGGCATGCTCGGCATGTTGCTACTGGCGTGTCACGACCTCTCGATGCTCGCGAAGAACGCCGACATCGCGGCCGCCATGAGCGTCGAGGCGATCCTCGGTACCGATCAAGTGTTCGCCGCCGATCTGCAGGCGCTGCGGCCGCATCCTGGTCAGGCCGCCTCGGCGGCCAACCTGCGCGCGCTCTTGGCCGGCTCGCCGATCGTCGCGTCGCATCGCGTCGACTGCACGCTTGTGCAAGACGCGTACTCGTTGCGCTGCGCGCCGCAAGTCGCCGGTGCATTTCGCGACACCGTGGCATACGCGCTCACCGTGGCCGGTTACGAGCTGGCAAGTGCGATCGACAACCCGGTCGTGTTGCCCGATGGTCGGGTGGAATCGAACGGTAACTTCCACGGTGCGCCACTGGGGTATGTGCTCGACTTCCTGGCGATTGTCGTGGCCGATCTCGCGTCGATGTCCGAGCGGCGTACTGACAGATTGCTCGACGTCGCGCGCTCGCACGGCCTGCCGGCGTTCCTCGCGGGTGATCCCGGCGTCGATTCAGGTCACATGATTGCGCAGTACACGCAGGCCGCGATCGTCAGCGAACTCAAGCGGCTCGCGGCACCGGCCAGTGTCGACTCGATCCCGTCGTCGGCGATGCAGGAAGACCACGTGTCGATGGGATGGTCGGCGGGGCGCAAGTTGCTGCGTGCTGTCGATGGTCTTACTCGAGTCGTCGCTATCGAAATTCTCACCGCTGCAAGAGCTTTGGACCTTCGGGCGCCGCTCGTGCCTGCTGCGGGTACTGGTTCGGTCGTCGCCGCGCTGCGTACGCGCGTTGCCGGCCCGGGCGTCGACCGATGGCTGTCACCGGAGATCGAGGCGGCCGTTGACCTGACTCGTGCGGGCCGGTTCGTCGAGGCTGCGGAAGCAACTATTGGAACCCTGCAATGAGGAGTCGATCGTGAGCGGACCTCGACCGGTACGGGCGCCGCGCGGCACCACGCTGTCGTGCAAGGGCTGGGCGCAGGAGGCCGCGATGCGGATGCTCATGAACAACCTCGACCCCGAGGTAGCCGAACGGCCCGACGACCTCGTCGTCTACGGCGGCACCGGTAAAGCGGCCCGCGACTGGAACTCCTTCGATGCGATCGTACGCACGTTGCAGGGCTTGAAGGACGACGAGACGATGCTCGTTCAGTCGGGCCGGCCGGTGGGCGTGATGCGCACTCATGAGTGGGCACCGCGGGTGCTGATCGCTAACTCGAACTTGGTCGGCGACTGGGCAACATGGCCCGAGTTTCGCCGGCTCGAACACCTCGGCCTGACGATGTACGGCCAGATGACGGCAGGCTCGTGGATCTACATCGGTACGCAGGGCATCTTGCAGGGCACCTACGAGACGTTCGCGGCGGTGGCGGCAAAGATCGCCGCCCGCAAGGGCGGGCATGAGCGGGGTGGTGGCACATTGGCCGGAACGGTAACGCTGACCGGAGGCTGCGGCGGCATGGGCGGTGCACAACCACTCGCCGTCACGATGAACGGGGGCGTTGCACTCGTCGTCGACGTCGATCCTTCGCGTTTGCAGCGTCGTGTCGAGCAGCGCTACCTCGATGAATGGACCGACGATCTCGACGTCGCGGTGTCGCGCGCGCTTACGGCGAAGCGGGACGGCCACCCGCTGTCGGTTGGTGTCGTCGGCAACTGCGCGACCGTGTTTCCCGAACTGCTACGGCGTGGAATCGCGATCGACATCGTGACCGACCAGACATCGGCGCATGACCCGTTGTCGTATCTGCCTGAAGGCATCGAGCTAGGCGACTGGCACCAGTATGCCGAGGCGAAGCCCGAAGAGTTCACCGAGCGCGCGCGGGCATCAATGGCCAGGCAGGTCGAGGCCATGGTTGGATTCATGGACGCCGGTGCCGAGGTGTTCGACTACGGTAACTCGATTCGCGCTGAGGCGCAGCTGGCCGGCTACGACCGTGCGTTCGCCTTCCCCGGATTTGTGCCCGCCTACATTCGGCCGCTCTTCTGCGAAGGCAAAGGGCCGTTCCGGTGGGCGGCGCTGTCGGGCGATCCGGCCGACATTGCGGTCACTGATCGGGCGGTGCTCGATTTGTTTCCTGACAACGAGCCGCTCGCGCGCTGGATCCATTCCGCGCAAGAGAAGGTCGCGTTTCAAGGACTACCCGCGCGGATCTGCTGGCTCGGCTACGGCGAACGACACCTAGCCGGGCTGCGATTCAACGAACTTGTTGAGCGCGGTGAGATCAGCGCGCCGGTCGTGATTGGGCGAGATCATCTCGATTGCGGTTCGGTCGCGTCGCCCTACCGCGAGACCGAGGCGATGGCCGACGGCTCCGACGCGATCGCCGACTGGCCGTTGCTGAACGCGCTTCTCAATACCGCATCGGGTGCCTCGTGGGTATCGATTCACCACGGCGGTGGCGTGGGTATCGGCCGGTCGATTCACGCCGGTCAGGTGACGGTGGCCGATGGCACCGCGCTTGCCGCGCAGAAACTCGAACGGGTTCTGACCAACGACCCAGGTATGGGCATCATCAGGCACGTCGACGCCGGATACGACATCGCGAACGAGGTCGCGGCGCAGCGCGATGTGCGCATCCCGATGCACGAGACATCTCCCGCGTGAACGCTGCATTCGAGGATCGTGGCGCGACGTTCGACCGGTTGTGGGGGCAGCTCCTACCGATCGGTCGGACGCCGATCGGTGGCTATCGCAGGTTTGCTTGGACCGCCGCCGACCTTCAGGCACGAGCCTGGTTTATGGCCGCGGCCGCCGAGCGCGATCTCGACGTGCAGACCGACCGCAACGGCAACGTGTGGGCGTGGTGGCTGCCGCCGAGCTGGTTGGGCGAGCCGCGTGACGCGTTTGTCACCGGTTCGCATCTCGATTCGGTGCCTGACGGCGGCGCTTACGACGGACCGCTCGGAGTCGTGTCGGCGTTATGTGCGATCGACGCTCTGCGCAGTCGTGGCGTGCAGCCGACGAAGCCGGTGGCGGTCGTGGTGTTCGCCGACGAAGAAGGTGCTCGCTTCGGGCTTGCCTGTGCAGGCTCTCGGCTCGCGGTGGGTGCGCTGCCACCTGACGCTGCTCGTGCCCTGACCGACGTCGACGGCGTCACTCTCGAGAGCGCGATGGGTGCGGCTGGCATTGACACCCGTCGCCTTGGTCGAGACGACGAGACTCTCGCGCGCGTCGGTGTCTTCATCGAGTTGCACATTGAACAAGGCCACGCACTTGTCGACCTCGACGCGGCCGTGGGTATCGGTACCGGGATCTGGCCGCATGGCAGGTGGCGGTTCTCCTTTGAGGGCGTGGCAAATCACGCCGGAACCACTCGGCTCGCAGATCGACACGACCCGATGCTTGCGTTCGCAGCAGCGGCGCTCGCCGCACGTACGGAGGCGAGTCGTCATGACGGAGTCGCGACATTCGGGCGACTGCATGTCGAACCGAACGGCACGAATGCGGTGCCGTCGCGGGTGACCGCTTGGCTCGACGCGCGGGCGCCACGACACGAGGCTGTCGAGGCGATCGTGCATGGTGTCGAACTCATTGCGCGCTCACGTGCGGTCGAGGACGGCGTGCTGCTCACGGTCACGCCCGAGTCACTGTCACCGGTCGTTGACTTCTCGGCCGACGCCCGCAGCCGGTTGCGTGACGTACTCGGCAAGCTGCCCGAGATCGGTACGGGCGCCGGCCACGACGCCGGTGTGCTGTCGCCGGCCGTGCCTACGGCGATGCTCTTCGTGCGAAACCCGACCGGCGTCTCGCATTCGCCGGCCGAGTTCGCCGAGCGCGTCGACTGCCTTGCTGGCATCGATGCGCTGGCCGCCGTGATGGCCGACTGGATTACTCCATGACGGTTTCGGCTACTACCTCGTGGTGGTGCGAGCACGCCTGGTTGCCGCCGGGCATCGTTGTTGCGCGCGTCCTCGTCCGTGTGACTGACGGTCGCATCAGTGGCATCGAGACCGATGTCGATCAGCCGGTCGGCGCGACGCGACTGTCGGGCCTGGTCATCCCTGGTCTCGCCAACGTGCACTCGCACGCATTCCATCGGGCGTTGCGGGGCCGCACGCAGTCGCAGCGGGGTGACTTCTGGACGTGGCGCTCTCAGATGTACGGAGTTGCGAATGAGTTGGAGCCCGATAAGTATCTGGCTTTGGCGCGTGCGACCTATGCTGAAATGGCGCTCGCCGGCATCACCTGCGTTGGTGAGTTCCACTATGTACACCACCAGCAATCGGGCGTGCCGTACGCGGAGCCGAACGTGATGGGGATCGCGCTGGTTGAAGCGGCCGCGCAAGTCGGCGTCCGGCTGACGTTGCTTGATACCTGTTACGTCGCAGGCGGATTCGACGAACCGTTGTCCGATCAGCAGCGACGGTTCGGTGATGGTGACGCAGATGGGTGGGCGGCACGGGTCGAGTCGTTCGGCGTTGTCGCGTCACACGCGAAGCTTGGTGCCGCGATCCACTCGGTTCGAGCGGTGCCCGCTGACCAACTCGGTGTAGTCGCTGCCTGGGCGCAGGGTCGCACGGCACCGCTGCATTTTCATCTGTCGGAGCAGCGGGCCGAAAACCATGCGTGCATGGCGCGCTATGGCGTCACGCCGACGCAGCTGCTCGCCGAGCACGGCGCTCTCGGCAGCGCGGCCGTCGCCGTGCACGCCACCCACCTCCTCGACGCCGACATCGCGACGCTCAGCGCCACCTCGACCGGCGTCTGCCTCTGCCCGACCACCGAACGCGATCTCGCCGACGGCATCGGCCCGGCTGGCGCACTTGCCGCGGCTGGCGTGGCGTTGACGGTCGGCTCCGACGGTCAATCGGTGATCGACCTTCTTCAAGAAGCGCGCGCGATCGAGCTCGACCAGCGACTCGCGACGAATACCCGAGGCATATTCGGCGGACGGCAGTTGCTCGATGCGGCAACGGCGGTCGGCCATCATGCACTCGGGTGGCCCGACGCCGGCACATTGGCGATCGGGATGCGTGCTGATCTGGTGGCCGTCGACCTCGATTCGACGCGCACTGCCGGCTGCGGCGCGAGCGTCGATGCAGTGGTCTTCGCGGCAACGGCGGCGGACGTAACCGACGTCGTCGTCGACGGAACCGTCGTCGTGCGCGACCGCCAGCACGTGCGCATCGACGGCGTCGGCATCGCGTTGCGGGACGCCATTGCCGAGGTGACATGACGACGACCCTGGTCGACAACATCGGATTGCTCGTCACCAACGACCCGACGAACGGCGCTGGCGATGGATCGGTGCTCGGCGTCGTCCACGATGCGGCGATGGTGGTCGATGGGTCGCTTGTCGTGTGGGCCGGACAGCGCGCAGCGGCACCTGACGCCGACGGGCGACTCGACCTCGAAGCGCAGACGGTCGTCCCCGGATTCGTCGACAGCCATACTCACCTGATCTTTGCGGCCGACCGCGCCGATGAGTTCGTCGCTCGGATGGCTGGAACTCCTTACGCCGCAGGCGGTATCGAGTCGACGGTAGGAGCGATGCGCGCGGCGAGTGACAGCGCACTTCGCGCGAATGCACGTCGGTTGCTCGGCGAGATGACGACGTCGGGAACCACCACAATGGAGATCAAGGGCGGGTATGGACTCACCGTCGCAGACGAGGCGCGCGGGCAATTCCTGGCTGCTGAGGTGACGACCGAGTCGACTTACCTCGGCGCGCACGTGGTGCCGGCTGAATATCGCGATCGTCGCGACGACTACGTCGATCTGGTGACCGGGTCGATGCTCGACGCGTGTGCACCCAACGCACGGTGGATCGACGTGTTCTGCGACCGAGGGGCGTTCGACGTCGACGAGGCTCGGGTGATTCTCCGGGCAGGCATCGCGAAAGGGTTGCTACCGCGGCTGCACGGTCATCAACTTTCGCGCACCGGCGCTGTGCAGCTCGGCGTCGAACTCGATGCAGCTTCGGTTGATCACTGCAATCATCTCGACGACTCCGACGTCGAAGCGCTCGCGGGATCGAACACCGTGGCGACGGTTCTGCCGGGCGCCGACTTCTCCACCCGTAGCGCCTACGCCGACGCTAGGCGGCTAGTCGACGCAGGGGTGGTGGTGGCGATCGCCACCGACTGCAATCCGGGGTCGTCGTACACGACCAGCCTGCCGTTCTGTATCGCCGTTGCCGTGCGTGACATGCACCTCACGCCCGCCGAAGCCTTGTGGTCGGCGACAGCGGGTGGCGCTCGAGCGCTGCGCCGTCACGACATCGGCGTGTTGGCAGCGGGCAAGCGGGCCGACTTCGCCGTCATCGGTGCACCGTCGTATGTGCACCTCGCCTACCGACCAGGCGTCCCCTTGGTGACCGCCACCTGGCGGTCGGGACACCGCGTCGATCACGTTCAGGGGGTTTAGGCCCCCGAGGACAGGCGTGCCGGCCTGTCCTGGGAGGTCGGGGCCTGTCCTCGGGTCGGGCGGGTTCGGCGCAGTAGGTGGGCGCGCCTCTTGACGTGATGGTTAGCCCCTTTACGTGTTCAACCGACGGGCAACCGACGGGGGACGACGGGGGACGACGGAACCGACGGGGGACGGCGGCGGGGTCAGGAGTCGCCGAGGTCGAGCTGCCATTCGCGCCATCGCTCAACCGCCCGGTAGCCCAGCGCTTCGTTGATGCCGACCATGTGCCCGTTGACGGCCGCATTCCAGGTATTGAGGTAACGAATGGCCGGGTAGCTGGCGCGCAGGAGTTGCAGGTTCGCCACCTTCACGAGCATGCCGAGTCGATGGCCCCGGTGTTCTTCGGCCACGATGGTGCTCCATTGCGAGGCGAAGGCGGGTTGAGCCGATGCGGTCGCGATGTAGGTGCACGCGACGACTCGCCCTGAGGCATCGTGGCGCGCGGCTGTCGTCATCCGGATCCGGCCTGCCGCGACGATAGCCCGCTCCTGCTCGCGGTAGCGGTCCGCAGTCCATTTCTCCGGCTCCCAATCGAGGTCTTCGAGCGGAGCGTCGGTCGACATCCGTGCCATCAGTGCGGCGAGGTCGTCGACCAATTCGTCGGGCGCCGCACCCGCCCACTGGACTATCGAGTAACCGCTCGAGCGGGCGATCGCGTTATCGCGCAGAAAGGACAGGCGATCTTCGTCGAGATCGTTGATCGTGAGCATTCGCCTGATCTCAGACGTCACTGGTTTGGCGCCGACGGCCACCGCGAAGAGCTGGCCCGCTGAGTGTTCAGCTGATAGTGGATCTCCGGTGGGCAACGGCTCACACACGTCGGCGATCAACCGCGTGCGGCCGTTCGCGGTTGCCCGCCCGATGACGTGCTCGAGCATGAATCGCCCGTAGCCCCGCTGCCGAAAAGCTGGATGCACGCGGACATCGGCACCGGCGGTCGCGAGGTTGTCGAGCATCGGGAGTTCTAACGAGCCGATGACTACCGTCGTGTTGTCGCGCGAACCCAGCCACAGCTCGAAGTGCTGATCGGTGCGCACGTTCTCGATTTGCCCGTAGAGCGCGTTTACCGGGTCGGTTGGCATGTTGAGATAGTCGGCGTCGCTACATGCCGCCGCGACCTCGTGCCAGCGGTCAGCCGCCTCACGGGTGGTGACCTGGTCGATGCGCAGCACGCTCATCGGGCTGTCTTAGCAGGTGGTGACGGCGCATGACGACCGGATTTCGCACCACTCGGCGTCCGGTCGACCTGGCAAGATGACGTTATGACCCGCGAAACGTTGCAAACCGGTGATGGTCGGCAACTGTGCTACGCCGAGTGGGGCGACCCGTTGGGTTCGCCCGTGTTCAGCCTGCATGGCACCCCCGGTTGCCGTCTCAACAGACATCCTGATGATGCCGCCATAGCGGCCGCGGGTGTGCGACTGATCACCTACGACCGCCCGGGCTACGGCTGGTCCGATCGACTGGCCGGACGTCAGGTGGTCGATTGCGTCGATGACGTCGCCGCGATTGCCGATGCGTTAGGCCTCGACACGTTCGCGGTCACCGGCGGTTCGGGTGGCGGCCCACATTCGCTTGCGGTCGCCGCCAGGTTGGCCGACCGGGTCACTCGCGCACGATGTGTCGTCGGCGTCGCACCGGTCGGAGTGCCTGACCTCGACTGGTTCGCCGGCATGGATGCCGAGAACATCAAGGAGTTTGGCTGGGCGGTCGCTGGCGAAGCTGCGTTGCACGAGAAGTTGACCGAGGAAGCCGGAGCGATGATGAAGCGGGTGGCCGAAGATCCGTCAAAGGCGCTAGGCGACGAGTGGCAGTTAGCCGCGGCGGATCGCTCCGTGCTGCGCAACCCGATCGTCATGCAGGTGATGCGTGAGGCGGTGCCGGAGACCTTCGCCAACGGTGTGTGGGGTTGGGTCGACGACGACCTTGCTTTCCTTGCACCGTGGGGGTTCGAGCTGACCGAGATCACGGTGCCGGTGGAAGTGCATTACGGCGTCCAAGACGTTCTCGTTCCTGCTGCACATGGTGCCTGGCTTGCATCGAATGTGCCCGGTGCCGTGGTCGTGGTGAATCACGACCAGGGCCACAGCGACACACCGGAGCACACCTTGGAGCTACTGCGCACACTCGTCAACCCCGCCTGACGTAAGCGCGCTGAGGCCGGGCAGGATCGGGAAGTGAGCGACGATCAACGGATTGGATCAGGTATGCACCACCGACAAGTTGGACGAGGATCCGAGGCGGTGCGGGTCGGCGCGATCGGCTTGGGCGAGATGCCGCTGTCGGTGGCGGGCCGCCCGGATGAGGCTCAGGCGCTGCGCACCATCCACGCCGCGCTCGACGTGGGCATGACACTGATCGATACGGCTGACGCGTACTCCTTTAGCGCCGCCGATGTGGGTCATGGCGAACGACTCATCGTGAAGGCGCTTGCGTCTTACGATGGCGACACCTCGGCGGTCTTGGTCGCGACGAAAGGCGGTCATACCCGTAGTGCCGACGGCTCGTGGGGGTTGAACGGGCGGCCCGAGTACATCAAGCAGGCGGCCGAGGCGTCCTCGACGGCGCTCGGTGGCACCGCTATCGGGCTCTATCAGTTCCACCGGCCCGATCCGAGGGTGCCTTATGGCGACAGTGTCGGTGCGCTGCGCGACTTACTCGATGAAGGCAAGATCCGGTTTGCCGGCATCTCGAACGCGAACGTGGAGCAGATCGAGCTCGCCGATCGGATCCTCGGTGGCCGGTTGGCGGCCGTACAGAACCAATTCGCGCCGAACTTCCGGTCGTCCCAAGGCGAGCTCGACTACACCCGCGACCACGGCATTGCGTTCCTGGCGTGGAGCCCGTTGGGCGGTATCGGTCGGGCCGACGGGATCGAGCGCAGATATCCGGAGTTCGCTACCGTCGGTCGCGAACGCGGTGTGACCGCGCAACAGGTCACGCTTGCCTGGATGCTGGCCAAGGGCGACAACGTCATCCCGATCCCGGGTTCGAGCCGCCCCGAAACTGCGCGAGCGTCGGCCGCTGCCGCCGACATCACCCTCACCCCCGAAGAAATGGCCCGATTGGACGCGTCGTGAAAACCCGTGCCGCGCGGCTCGTCGAGCACGGTAAGCCGCTCGAGGTGCTCGAGCTAGAACTCCCTGAACCGGCGGACGACGAGGTGCTGGTCGAGTTGTCCTACGCCGGCGTGAACCCGGTCGACAGGTACAACCTCGAGGGCTCGGTCGCAGCCGATGGGCCGGTACCGCGGACCCTTGGCGGCGAGGGCTCTGGTCACGTTGCCGGCGTCCCTGTCATCGTCGCGGGCGAGGGTGTTGGCGTCTCGCGCGACGGGGTGTTCGCCGAGGCGGCGGTGGTGCCGCGCGCGAGCATCGTGGAGATTCCGAACGGGGTGTCGCTGCGCGATGCGGCGGCGGTCGGAATCGCCGGCCTCACCGCGCTGCGCGTGGTCGAGATCGCCGAGATCGGCCCAAGCGATCGGGTGCTCGTGCTCGGTGGCAGCGGTGGGGTCGGGCTGTCGGCTATCTCGTTTGCCGCGTCGAAGGGCGCGCAAGTGTGGGGCCAGACCGGCACCGCGAGTAAGGCGGCGGCGATCACCGCGATGGGCGCGACCAATGCCGTCGTCGCCGATGCGGCGGGGTTGGCCGACGCGATTCGAGAATTCAGCCCGACAGCGGTGCTCGATTCGCTCGGCGGCAACTTCACGACGTCCGCGCTTGGTGTTCTCGCGCCGCGGGGTCGGATGGTGGTTTTCGGCGCGAGTTCCGGACCGGAAGCGTCCATCCAGTTGCATCCGTTCTACCGGCGCCAGCTGAAGCTGCTCACGTACGGCGGCGGCCAGGCATCGCGCGACGAACGGCGCGCGGCTCTTAAACGGGTCCTGGCGGCGATGGCCGACGGGTCGTTCCGGGTGACGATCGCGGCCGACGTCGACCTCGACTCCGTTAACGAGGCGTTTGGTCTGCTCACCGATCGCAAAGTCATTGGCAAGGTGCTACTGAAACTGAGCTGACGATGCGGGATTATGGGCCGTGCCCAACGTCGCGCTCAGCTGGCAGGCCTCAGCCCTCATCGGGGCGGCGTGCGTCGTAGGCGCGACCATCGCCGAGCGGCTCGTGCGCCGCGGCGGGTCGGGATTGCTGAGGCTTGCGTCGTTTGGCCGCGAGGTCGGCATCATCCTCGGCCTTTACGCACTGTGGCAGCTGGCTGGCGGGCTGTCGCTCGGGCACACGGGCGAGGCGGTCAACCGCGGACTGCGGCTCTGGAAAATCGAACGGGCGTGGCACTTTCCGAATGAGGCGAGCTTTCAGCACCCGATCCTGCACCATCCGTTTTTGGTGCAGGTGTGCAACATCTACTACGCAACGATGCACTTCGGGATGTTGCTCGCCGTCCTGCTGTGGCTCTATATCCGGCACCGCGACGCCTACCTGCGCACCCGCACACTCGTTGTGCTGACGACCACCGCGTGCCTGCTCGTCGGGCTCGTACCGGTCGCACCGCCGCGGCTGGTAAATGTCGGCATGGTCGACACGGCTGAGCTCTACCACCAGTCGGTGTATGCCGTCACCGCGCACCTCGGATCGGATCAATATGCGGCGATGCCGTCGGTGCATGTCGCGTGGGCGGTGCTCGTCGCGGTCGCGGTGATCGCGGCCACCCGCAGTCGGTGGCGATGGCTAATACTCGTGCACACCGCCGCGACCCTTTACGTCGTGGTGGCGACCGCGAACCACTTCTGGCTCGACGGCGTGGTCGCTGTCGCGCTTCTCGGCGTTTCTCTTGTCGTGCAGGAAATCTCGCGGCGGTTGTTCGAACGCCGTCGCGGTCAGATCATTCCCAACACGGACGCCGCCCAGCTGGTGTCATCGAGCAGTTAGCCGCCGGTCGAGGAGAAGTGCTGGTAGTCGGGCGAAGCTGTCCACCGGCCGCCCCACAGCCACCCCTCCGCCGCGAACGCTTGGACCAGCTGGCCATCCGGCACCGCCATGCCCGAGCGGTACGGCGAGCGCACCCGGTAAGCGGCGCCTTGGCTTGGCAACACCTGACCCCCTAGTACGTAAGGGTTTTCGACCGTGTTGACGTCGATTGCCTGACCGTAGGCATGTGCCGACCATTTCGGTGGGCCAGCTGCCACGGCATAGCGGCAGTTGAATGCGGCCGTGTTGTCAGCAGCAGTCGACAGCTCATCGCTGGCGCCGAAATACACGACAGGCAGCATGGTGCGAATCGGGAAATGCTCAGCGAACAACGTCTCGAACACCTTGGTCATGGCCGGCACTGCGGTGGCCGCGACGACTAGCGCGCCGATGTGGGGCGCGTTATCGAAGCCCCAGTAGGTCAGCGTCAATGTCCGCAGCTGGGCGGGCCCGACCGGGCAGCCCGCGTGCCAGCTCTTGCCCAGCTCGGCAGCGGTGACCGCGGCCGAGCTGGCCGTGAACGTGGATGCCGCAACGGCGGTTTGCTTCGGGACAGGTGGGTTGGTGCTGGCAGCAGGCCGGCTTGGTGAGCTGGTTGGGCTCGGAGTCGGGCTCGGAGTCGCAGTCGGGCTCGGAGTCGGGCTCGGAGTCGAGGTCGCCGGAGCTCGCGTCGATACCGGCGCCGGTGGGAGCGAGCTGACGACCACGGCAGGCGACACCGGCGCTGAGCTGCCGGGTGTCGTGCCGCTCGGTGAGGCGACGCCGGCGAGTAAGGATCCCGACGGCTGGCCTGGCGTCGCGCCGTCGCGGTGGGTCGTCGTGCAGGCGCCGCACCCGATGGAGATCAGCGCGGTGGCAAGGAACGATGCGTTGCGTCGGCGTGGCCGTGATCGCGAGGAATCTCGCCGGGGGGCGGGCACCTGACCAGGCTAGCCGTCGAATTTCGGCACGGTTGCGCCAAGTGCGACACAATCGCGGGTGTGAACCACGAGCACGATCTTGTCGACACCATTGAGATGTATTTGCGCACCATCTTCGAACTCGAAGAAGAAGGTGCCGTGCCCCTGCGGGCGCGGATCGCGGAACGGCTCATGCAAAGCGTCCCGACGGTGTCACAGACGGTGGCTCGGATGGAGCGCGACGGTCTGGTCACTGTCGAGGGTGACCGTCGTCTTGAACTCACGAGCGCGGGTCGCAGCCTCGCGACTCGGGTGATGCGCAAGCACCGGCTGGCGGAATGCCTCCTCGTCGACGTCATCGGCCTCGAATGGGAACTCGTGCACGAAGAGGCCTGCCGCTGGGAGCACGTCATGAGCGAAGCGGTCGAACGCCGGCTGCTCGAGGTCCTCGGCCATCCGCAGGAGTCACCGTACGGAAACCCGATCCCGGGGCTCGCCGAACTAGGCGAAGGTACCGGCGACGTCGGATTTCTCGAGGGGTTGGTCGCGCTGAACGCCGTTCCCGAGACCACACACAGCGTCGTCGTGCGCCGGATCGGTGAGCCGTTGCAGTCCGACACGGCCTTGATGTCGCGGCTGCACCGGGCCGGCATCCGGCCGAATCTCCCGGTGCGGATTTCGCGTGTTGGTGGAAGGCTCGTCGTCGGCCGCGAGGGTGATGGCGCTGAACTCGACGACGTCGTCGCCTCGCACGTGTTCGTGTCGACCGCACCCTGACGTCGTCGGGCTGCTGACCGTCGCGTCCTACGCGAGTGGGCCGGCCCACGGTTCGGGCTCAAGCCCGTCGATCTGGCGCAGGAACTCGCGGTTGTACCAATGGGTGAACGCGACCATCGTCGGGTCACGCGGCAGTGTGAGTAGCCGTTCCAGCCGGCAAAATTCGTCGGCGTCGTCCATGAGAGCGGTGACGCCGATTAAGTCGGCCGCGATGCTCGCCGGCACGTGATAGGTCAGGTCGACGGTCGCGTCGCCGCGCTCGACCGCGGCGTCGCGTTCCATGTCTGCACGCTCCGCGCTTGCGCCGTAGCGGCGTCCGAGCAGGTCGACCAGTTCGTGCAACCGAGGCGGCAACGGGCGCGCGGGCAGCTGCTGCTCCGATTCGCGAATCGCCATCAGGGTGAACTCCCTGACGAGTTCGTCGTGATGTTCGCGCGAGCGCAAGAACAAGGCGGTCGGCAGCCTGAGCAAACGCACGGTGTACAGCGGGCCGTGGTCGGGCAGGTCTGGGGTGTATCGGCCCAGACGCGGACCACCCGCAGGTATGGCGGTCACGCCGGGCCGCGCGCGCGAAGCGACGTCAATGGCATGCCCATAGGTGTATTTCACCACCACCGGAGCTGACATGGGTGCGACATGCGGGGAGGGGCCGAACTGGCGTCCGGTCCCTCCTCGGCTTAGGCGCGGTTACTTGAACGCGTCCTTCACTTTCTCACCGGCCTGCTTCAGGGAGCCGACCGCCTGATCGGTCTTGCCTTCGGCTTCCATGTCACGGTCGCCTGCCACGCGACCGGCGGTCTCCTTGATATTGCCCTTGGCGGACTGCGCCGCGTTCTTCACCTTGTCTGTCGTGCCCATCGAGGTGACCTCCTTCGGTTCGTGCTGGTAAGACGCGCATACCCCGGTGACGGCGTCCTTACGCCCAACTACCGAGACTTCGCTTGGGGCAAGCGCGACACGATCTTCGACCGCTCGCTCGGGTCCCCCCACCCGTCGCAGGCTCACGACACGATCGGCACTACGACCGCCGGACCCAGGTCGGGCAGTCGTCTCCAGGCACCGCTGGAAGTCGCGGTCGCCGTGACGATGAGGGTGGCCCCCATGAGCCTCGGTTCAGACCTCGATGAGCAGCTCGGACCAACCGTGGCCGCAGAGCCCGCCGCGCGGGCACATCCTGGTATGACCAGGGAGGTCATCATCGCCAAGATCGTCGTGCTGGACACGTCGGCACTGATGTCAGACCCGGACGGCATTTTTGATGCTTTTCCCGGTGCCGACATGGTGATCCCGCTGACCGTGGTCCAGGAACTCGACGGCCTGAAGAAACGGCTCGACCCCGCGGGTGGTGCCGCCCGCGACGTCCTTCGGCGGATCGAACAGCTCCGGCTCGACGCCGGCGGTGACCTGCGCAAGCCCCTTGAGCGCCCCCTTGGTGGCACCGTCAGGATGCAGGTCAATGGCGTGCAGTCGGCGCTGCTTCGCGAGCACGGATTGGCGGCGGACACACCCGACAGCAAGATCGTCGGAACCGCGCTCGGGCTGGCGATGGCTGCTCCGGACGACGGCCCGGTGCTTGTCGTCTCGAACGACACGGCGCTGCGGCTGACCGCCGCCGCGGTGGGTCTTGCCGCCATCGAGCACAACCCGCTCGACTTGGTGCCGGCACACGCGCGGCCTGAGGGCTGGGCGACACTCGACGCCGAACAGGCGGTCGTCGACTCGTTGTTCGACAACCATCAGGTGCCGGTCGGCGACGTTGTCGGTGCCGGCGAGCTGGCCGAGAACACCTTCGGGGTGCTGCGATCGGGCACGAGTTCTGCGCTGGGACGGGTGCGCGCGGGCCAGTTGCACCTGCTCGAGCAGCTGGCGCCGGTGTGGGGTTTGAAGGCCGCAAACAAGGAACAACGGTTTGCCCTCGACCTGTTGCTCGACGATGAAGTGAAGGTCATCGTGCTCGATGGTCCGGCGGGCACCGGTAAAACTCTGTGTGCAGTGGCTGCGGCGCTGCACATGGTTGTCGAGCAGCACAGGTTCGAGCGGTTGTCGGTCTACCGCCCGGTAATTCCCGTAGGGCACGCCGATCTTGGCTATCTTCCGGGCACACTCGACGAGAAAATTGATCCCTGGATGGCGGCAATCACCGATGCAGTTGCTGCGTTGTCGGGTGACGGGGCGGCTGATCGCAGGCGCCGCCAGGACGGCGGTCGCGGCAAGGTGGCACAGGATTCACTCGACTACATCAAGGCGCAGGGCTTGCTGACCATGGAGTCCGTGACGCACCTTCGTGGCCGCACACTGCATTCGACGTTTGTGCTCGTCGATGAGGCGATGAACTTGTCTCCGCAGGTCGGCAAGACCCTGCTGACCAGGATCGGTACCGACTCCAAAATTGTCCTGACCGGTGACACCTCGCAGATCGATGCGCCGTTCCTGTCCGAGCACACGAACGCGTTGACCGCGGTCGTGTCGGCCTTCAGCGGGCAGGCCTGCTTCGGGCACGTCCGGTTGACCCGCGGTGAACGGTCCCCGGTCGCTGAACTTGCCGCCCGCCTGATGTAACCCTCAGCTGCCTCGCGCTCCTGGAACCAATCGGCCGGCTGGCCTTAGGTTGCTGCGCCGAACGGCCGAATCACACAGAAGTAGTGGAACCCCTGCTGCTCGTGTGTCTCAAGTGAAATTACAACCGTGTTGTTCAGCGTGGACGCCACGGAGGTGCCCAGAAGAGCTGCTGTGACTGCTGTTACGGGTGTTACTCGAGAGCTATGGTCGGCGGGGGTTTTAGTCAGCCCCCCAACCCTGCTCGTACCTGGTCGTCAACGTCCGATGGAGGCTCGAGTGCGCGACGTCGGCGACGTCCAGCGCGAAGCCGTCTCCCTCGTCGCACCCGTGGGGCGGGTCGCCGGCCGTATTCGGCGGCTCGCGCTGGCCGTGAGTGTGCTCGGTCTCGTCGCGGCCACACTTGGCAGCACCGCCGGCCCGGCGGCGGCGGCTAAGAAGCCGGTCATACCCAGCCAGTCTCAGGTCGACAAGGCGAAGGCCGACGCACAGGCCAAGGCAGCCCAGATCGCAGCTACCCAAGCGCAGCTGGCCGCCGCCAGCGCGAGCCTCGACAAGCTCAACGCACATGTCGAATCTGTCGTCGAGGCGTACGACGGCGCGATGGCCAGGGTTGCCACGGCGCAGCAACAGGTTGCCCAAGCCAGGAGCCAACTCGCCACTGCGAGCAAGGCCCGCGCCGATGCGCAGATCGAGATGAGTGTGTTCGCCGCCGACAGTTACCGCGGTGCCGGCGACCTCGGTCGGCTCAGCGCCCTGATGACGTCTGACTCACCGACCACCTTCTTGACCCGCGCGGCAACATTGTCAGCGCTGGCGCGACACCAGGAGTCCGTCATCACCCAGATGACGACCACGCAGACCAAACAAGTTGCCGCCCAATCGGCTGCAGACCACGCGCTCTCCGATCAAAAAACGGCCGGCACCGCCGCTGCGCAGGCCAAGGATTCGGCTATCGCCGCTGTCGACGCCCAAGCCGGAAGCATTGCCGCGATCACCACCAGCCAGCTTGAGCTTCAAGCCCAACTCGAAGTCTTGCAGGGCACCGCGAAAGACCTGGCAACCGCGCGCATACAGGGGCTGAAGCGACAGGCCGAGGAAGCTGCCGCTGCGGCAGCTGCGGCCAAGGCAGCGAAACTGGCCGCGGAGGCGGCGGCGCGAGCGGCCGAACAGCGTGCGGCCGCGGCAGCCGCGGCGGCCGCAGCAGCAGCGGCGGAAAGCAACAACGGCAACGACGGAAATGGCGGCAGCAGCGGGGGAAGCGGCGGGATTGTTCCGCCGGGGGGACACTCGATTTCGACTGCGGCGCAACGGCAGCAGGCCATTGCCTTTGCCTATTCGCAAGTCGGCATCTGGTACCGCTGGGCCGGAGCCGGCGAGGTCGGACCGACCGTCACGGCGGGTGGTGTTCAGAACATCGCCGGCTACGACTGCTCGGGCCTCACGATGCGCGCCTACCAGATGGCCGGGCTCTCGCTCGCCCACTACACCGGTGCGCAATGGGACAACGGCATCCACGTGTCGCGTGATCAGCTACAACCGGGTGACCTGGTGTTCTTCGCGACAAACACGAACGACCCCAACACGATCCACCACGTCGGGATCTACATCGGCAGCGGCCAGATGATCGACGCTCCGGCCACCGGTGAGCAGATCGGCGTCCACAATGCCTTTCGCCCCGACTACATCGGCGCCGTGCAGCTCTAATCGGTCGGTGACGAACCCCTGAGGCCCGCCGCGCACTAGTGCGCGGTGTGAGACCACCGTTCGCGTGACGCGAGGATCTCGACTTCGGCGTCTGCGCGGTCGGCCCACGTGGCACCCTCGACAGACTTTCCTGGCTCGAGGTCTTTGTAGACCTCGAAGAAGTGCTGTATTTCCAGCCGGTCGAATGGCGGGACGTCGTTGATGTCTTTCAGGTGGCCATGGCGCGGATCGGTCGCGGGTACGCAGAGCACCTTGTCGTCGCCGCCCTTCTCATCGGTCATGCGGAACATGCCGATCGCGCGGCACCTGATGAGGCAACCCGGAAAGGTCGGTTCGTCGAGCAACACGAGCGCATCGAGCGGATCGCCGTCGTTGCCGAGAGTGTCGTCGATGAATCCGTAGTCGGAGGGATAGCGGGTCGCGGTGAACAGCATGCGATCAAGCCTGATCCGGCCGGTCGCGTGATCGAACTCGTACTTGTTGCGATGCCCCTTCGGGATCTCGATCGTGACGTCGAACTCCATCGCTCTCCAGCTCGTGCCGGACGGTGCCGGCGGTCGCGACCGGCACTGGTGTCGCGGTCCTTCGTTAGTGTCGCGTACCGCGGGCCCGATGTCGGGCGAACCCGGCAACGACGGAGGGCGGGTCGATGTCCGACGACGAATTGCCCAGGCCCCGTGGCCGTCGCCGCCTGCTGCCCGCAGCCGTTGCTGTCCTCCTGATAGCGACAAGTGCGGTGGTCGGAAGTGTCGTGCTGTACCGCTCGACCAGCGACGAAGCGGCGAACCCGAGCCCGTCACCGGGGAGTGTCGCAGCGCCGTCGCCGCTCGCACCGCCCACCACGTCCGCGACGCCACCGCCCAGCGCTGCCCCGGTGCCCGCCCTGTGGCAACGCACGCTCCCATCGGCTGCACCGCTCATGAGTGCGCACGTACCGCTGCCCGGCGGTGCGGAAGCCGCGACCCCTGCCGGGCTGCTCGCGAAGCTTGGCCCGCTGGTCGCAGACCCGGCCCTGGCCGGTGATGCGGTTGCGACGGTGGTCGCCGACGCCGCCACCGGGCAGCTGTTGTTCGATCATCTGGGGGCGGACGTCGAGGTGCCGGCGTCGACCGCGAAGCTGGCCGTCGCGGTGGCTGCTCTGCAGGTGCTCGGCCCCGACGATCGCCTGAAGACCCGGGTCGTTGCCGGCCCAAGCCCCGGCGCGATCGTGCTCGTCGGAGGCGGCGACCCGACGCTGGCCGGGCCGGCCGCGATCGGACCGTTCAGCCCGGGCTACCCCGCCCCGGCCAGCCTGACCGACCTCGCCACCCAGACCGCAGCGCAGCTGCATGCTCAGGGCATCACCTCGGTTAGCCTCGGATATGACGCCTCGTTGTTCGGCGGCCCGCAAATGGCGGTCGGCTGGAAGCCCCTCTACTACACCGAGGGCGACGTCGCGCCAGTCACCGCGCTCGAGGTTGACGAAGGCCGCGCCGATCTGGCCAAGCCAGCGCGATCGGCCGATCCGGCCGGCGTCGCGGCGCAGCAATTCGCCGCCTTGCTCACCGCACATGGATTGACCGTCGGCGATCCGGAATCGGTTCGGGCGCGCGCTGGCGCACCAACGATCGCCAGTGTTTTGTCGCCACCGGTCTCTGCCCTCGTCCAGCGCATGCTCGGCCGCAGTGACAACGACCTGGCGGAGGCGCTCTCCCGCCGGGTGGCGCTCGCGGTCGGCGGGCAACCGACCTTCGCCGGCGGCGTCCGGGCAGTGAAGTCCGCGTTGCTCGGGCTTGGTGTCACCGGATTTGCGATGGTCGACGCCAGTGGTCTTTCGCCGAGTGACCGGGTCACCCCGACCGCGCTCGTGCAGGTGCTTCGGTTGGTCGTCGCACCGGGGCACCCACAGCTCGCGGCTATTCTCGACGGCCTACCCGTTGCGGGGTTCTCTGGCACGCTCGGCGCGCGCTTCACCGGGTCGGCGGCCGCCGGCGCCGGGGTGGTGCGGGCGAAGACCGGGACGTTAAACGGGGTCGCGGCGCTCGCCGGCTATCTGGTTGACACCGCTGGGGACACGCTGGTGTTCGCTGCGCTCGCCAATGGTGTCAAGCCGACGGCGGCGGCGATCACCGACGCCGCCCTCGACCGCATCGCGGCCGGCCTTGCCAGCTGCGGCTGCCCACGGTGACATCTGTGCAGCCTTCGGCTGCCACGGAACCATCACGGCGTCGTACGGTAGGGCCATGACCGACACCGTGCGGCTCGTCGACTGGGATCTGGCCACCGCGACCGCTACCAGGTTGGCCCCGCATGGTCCCCGCGTCACGAGGGATGAAGCGTTCGGTGCGGTCCGCCAGCTTCGTCGTCTCGCGGTCGAGGCCGAAGACCACGTCGCTGGCTTTACCGGGCTTTCGGCTCCGCATCCGCACGACGCTGCCAACGTGGTCGATCGCGCCGGCTGGATCGAAGGCAACGTCGGCGGATTTCAGGTGGTGATGCAGCCACTGCTCGACAAGATGGCCGCGACCCAAGCGGCCAGGCTCGGTGCTCCGCTGGTCAGTGCGGTCGGATCGCGGCTCACGGGTGCGCAGGTCGGCCTGTTACTCGCGTATCTTTCCGGCAAGGTACTTGGCCAGTATGAGCTTTTTCTGCCGCCGATGAACGGTCACCCGCGAACCGGTCGGCTCACGTTGGTGGCGCCTAACATCGTGGCCGCGCAACGCGAACTTGGTGCCGATCCGCGCGATTTCCAACTCTGGGTATGCGTGCACGAAGTGACCCACCGCACCCAGTTCACCGCCGTGCCATGGCTACGTGCGCACCTGCAGGATGAGATCAGTGCGTTCCTGCTCGCGAGCGATCTCGATCCCGCGGCGATGCTCGGCCGGTTGCGCGCGGTTGGCGATGCGGTCCGCGACAACATGCGCGACACCGTGCGCAACTACGGCGGCGGTCACCCCGCGGACCCAGCCGACCAGACCACTGACCCAGGGCTGAGCCTGCTCGAAGCGGTGCAAAATCCCGAACAACGGGCGGTACTGAATCGGCTCACGGCCGTCATGACGTTGCTCGAGGGCCATGGCGAATACGTGATGAACGGGGTCGGGCCCTCGGTGATCCCGACCGTCGAGGAGATCGGCCGCAAGTTCAGCCAGCGCCGGCGTGGACAGAACCCGGCCGACCGGTTGGTCCGCAAGCTGTTCGGCCTCGACATGAAAGCCCGGCAGTACGCTGAAGGTGCGGCGTTTGTCCGGGCCGTCGTCGAGCACGCCGGCATGGCGTCGTTCAACCGGGTCTGGACCTCGCCGAACACCCTTCCGACCAAGGCCGAGATCGCGAAGCCGGAGTTGTGGATGAGCCGGGTGCTCCGCACGAAGGTCGACGGCGCAAGTCACGACGACCACGGCGGGCATGGTGACGGCGGCGACTGAAGCCGGACGACGACCAGCGGGCCCGTCGGTCGCGGTGGCCGCCGTCCGATGTGCCGTGCGCGACGTGCTGGTCTCCGTATCAGCAGAGGCTCCTGAAGCGAACGCGGCCGACCAGCCGGCGCTCGTGCTGGTCGCGTGCAGTGGGGGCGCCGATTCGCTCGCCCTTGCGGCGGCGGCTGCGTTCGAAGGACCCCGGCTCGGTCTGCGGGTCGGCGGTGTGACGGTAGACCACGGTTTGCAGGATGGCTCCCCTGACCGCGCTGCGGCCGTCGCCGCCGCGATCGCCGATCTGGGGCTCGACCCGGTAGAAGTTGTCACCGTCGAGGTAACAGGCTCGGGTGGGCCAGAGGCCGCGGCCCGCACCGCCCGGTACTCCGCGCTCGACGCCGTCGCCGAGCGGCTCGGTGCGGCGACCGTGCTGCTCGGCCACACGCTCGACGATCAAGCTGAAACCGTGCTGCTCGGCCTGGCCCGGGGTTCGGGCACCCGATCGCTTGCCGGCATGGCCGCCAGAACGGCCGGGCCGGCCAGGCCGGTAGCGAGGGCCGGCCCTGCCGGTGGCGGCCGCTATCGGCGTCCGTTGTTGTCGATACAACGTGCTGTCACCCGAGCGGCTTGTGCCGATCTCGGGCTCCCGGTCTGGGACGACCCGCACAACGCGGACCCGTCGTTCGCCCGGGCTCGGGTGCGCGCGGACCTGCTGCCGGTGTTGGAGGAGGTGCTCGGCCCCGGGGTCGCGGCCGCACTTGCCCGCACCGCCGACCTCGCGCGCGACGATGCCGATGCCCTCGATCTGTGGGCAGCCACCGAATACGGCTCGATCGTCGACGCTGACAGCTCGCTTGACGCCGCCGCGCTAGCCGCCCTGCCGGCGGCCGTCCGGCGCCGGGTGCTGCGGCTCGCTGCACTGTCGGCCGGCTGCCCGGTCGGGGGGCTTGGAGCGGCGCACCTGGTCGCGATCGATGCGTTGGTTACCGACTGGCACGGGCAGGGGCCGGTGAGCTTGCCGGGCGGTCGTTGCGCGGTGCGGCGGTATGGCAGGCTCTACCTCGCTAGCACGGACCCGCAGTAGTCGCAGCAGCAGAGCTTGTTGAGGGGCACACCGGGTGGACGAGTCCGACGTCGGCGACGACCTGGCCGGAGTTTTGCTGACCGAGAAGGAAATCCAGGTCAAAGTAGCCGAGATGGCCGCGGCCATCGACGCCGACTACGCCGGGAAGGAACTCCTGCTCGTCGGCGTGCTCAAGGGCGCGGTCATGGTGATGGCTGATCTCGCTCGGGCGATACATCTGCCCGTCACGGTCGACTTCATGGCCATCTCGTCGTACGGTTCGGGCTCGTCGTCATCGGGCGTCGTGCGCATCCTGAAGGATCTCGAGCACGCGATCGAGGGTCGGCACGTGCTGGTCATCGAAGACATCGTCGACTCCGGACTCACCTTGTCGTGGTTGGTGGCGAACCTGCGTTCTCGGGGCCCGGCCTCGGTCGAGGTGTGTGCGTTGATGCGCAAGCCCGATGCCATCAAGCAGGACGTCGACGTGCGCTACCTAGGGTTCGATATCCCGCGCGATTTCGTCGTCGGGTATGGGCTCGACTACGGGGAGAAGTACCGCAATCTCCCGTTCGTTGCGACACTCAAGCGGGCGGTGTACGACCCGCACCCGGCCTGACCCGTGACCGACCCCGGGGACGTCCCGGGAACGTCAAGGGCCTTCGGTTGGTTATAGGGACGGTCTCGCGCTCGCTCTCGTGGGAGGCCCCTCACGCTCGCGGTGTACCGTCGAGGGTGGTGTCAGGCATGGTTTCTGGACCTGCGACCTCAATCTGGTAGGAGGGACGGAGCTCGCGCTCCGCATCCATGAACGTGAAAAGGTACGCCCGCGGCCCGTTGTTCTGGGTCCTCCTCGTCGTGCTGATCCTTGTCGTCCTGAACGGCTTATGGGCCGGTGGCAGCACCTTCAAGTCGGTCTCGACGTCGCAGGTGGTCGCCGACATCGAGTCGGGCAACGTCGTGACGGCGGTATTCCATGACAAGGAACAGACTGTTCAGCTCACGCTGAAGAACGCGGTGAACGGGACGACGAAGGAACAGGCTTCGGTCGCGCCGGACCAGGAGCTCCAGCTTGAGAACCGCCTCGACACCGTTGCGGTCGCCCAAAAGCTCGATCGCTCCAAGCTCTACACGGTCAAGGTCAGCCACCCCAGCCTGCTCCTGACCATCCTGGTCAACGCGCTGCCGATTCTGCTGCTCGTCGGGCTGATGATCTTCTTCCTGACCCAGATGCAGGGTGGCGGCTCGCGGGTCATGAACTTTGGCAAGTCCAAGGCCAAGCTGATCAGCAAAGACACCCCGAAGACCACGTTCGCCGACGTCGCGGGTGCTGACGAAGCGATCGAAGAGCTGGTCGAGATCAAGGAATTCCTTGAGAACCCGGCCAAGTTCCAGGCGATCGGCGCAAAGATCCCCAAGGGTGTGCTGCTCTACGGCCCTCCCGGCACCGGCAAGACGTTGCTGGCGCGTGCGGTCGCCGGCGAGGCCGGCGTCCCGTTCTATTCGATTTCCGGCTCTGATTTCGTCGAGATGTTCGTCGGCGTGGGTGCGTCCCGAGTGCGCGATCTTTTCACCCAGGCCAAAGAGAACGCGCCCGCGATCATCTTCATCGACGAGATCGACGCCGTCGGGCGGCACCGCGGCGCAGGTCTCGGTGGCGGTCACGACGAGCGCGAGCAGACCCTCAACCAGCTGCTCGTCGAGATGGACGGCTTCGACGTCAAGGGCGGCGTGATCCTGATCGCGGCCACTAACCGACCCGACATCCTCGACCCCGCGCTGTTGCGACCCGGCCGGTTCGACCGCCAGATCGTCGTCGACCGACCCGACATGGAAGGCCGCAAGGGCATCCTGCGGGTGCACGCCAAGGGCAAGCCGTTCGAGGGTGACGTCGACCTTGATGTCATCGCGCGGCGCACGCCTGGGTTCACTGGCGCCGACCTGGCCAACGTGATCAACGAGGCCGCGCTGCTCACAGCCCGCCACGATCGCCACCAGATCGACATGCTGACGCTCGAGGAAGCGATCGACCGAGTGATGGCCGGCCCCGAACGCAAGAGCCGCATCATGGGCGACAAGGAAAAGAAAATCATCGCCTACCACGAGGGCGGGCACGCGCTGGTCGGTCATGCTCTGCCGAACGCCGACCCCGTGCACAAGGTGACGATCCTGCCCCGCGGGCGTGCTCTCGGTTACACCTTGTCGTTGCCAACAGAAGACAAGTTTCTCGTCACCCGCGCAGAGATGATGGATCAGCTCGCGATGCTGCTGGGTGGGCGCACGGCCGAGGAGCTCGTGTTCCACGAGCCGACCACGGGTGCCGCGAATGACATCGAGAAGGCCACCTCGATCGCGCGCAACATGATCACCCAGTACGGCATGAGCGAGAAGCTCGGCGCGCGCAAGTTCGGCCAGGAGAACGGCGAAGTCTTCCTCGGCCGCGATATGGGCCACCAGCGCGATTACTCCGAAGAGATCGCCTCGACGATCGACGACGAGGTGCGCCGCCTCATCGAGAGCTCGCACGACGAGGCCTGGGAAATTCTCGTCGAGTACCGCGATGTTCTCGACGACCTCGTGCTTGAGCTGATGGAGAAGGAGACGCTGCAAAAGGACGAAGTGCTGCGCATCTTCGCGCGCGTGCAAAAGCGTCCGCACCGTGGCTCCTACACCGGCTACGGCAAGCGGCAGCCATCCGACAAGGCGCCTGTCCTCACTCCGCGCGAACTCGCTGTGCTGGCCTCAGGTGGCGCCGATGCCTCCCACGCCAACGGCTCGACAAACGGTGCCGTCGGCGGTAGCGAGCACAACGCCGAGCACAGTGTTGACCGCACTGTCGAACGTCCTGGCGAGCGGACTGCCGACGCCGGGTCTGACGGCTCCGTCCACCCGGATTGACGCGGATGACGCAAGACAGCGTCGGGGATCCGGTCGACGCGGTCGGCGTCCCGGCGGTAGATCTACCTCGGATCGAGCGCGCGGTGCGCGAGATCTTGACGGCCATCGGCGAAGATCCGACTCGCGACGGGCTCGCCGACACCCCGGCGCGAGTCGCGCGCTCGATGGTCGAGCAATTCGCCGGCCTGCGGCAGCACCCGGCCGACGTCCTGACGACCGTCTTCGACGCAAACCACGACGAGATGATCATCGTGAAGGACATCGAGGTCTACAGCACGTGTGAACACCACCTCGTGCCGTTCCACGGTGTTGCCCACGTCGGATACATCCCGAACGTGAAGGGCGAGATCACCGGCCTGTCGAAGCTCGCCAGACTGGTCGATCTCTACGCGAAGCGGCCGCAGATCCAAGAACGGCTGACCGCGCAGATTGCCGACGCCATGCAAGAGATTCTCGAGCCTCTCGGCGTCATCGTCGTCATCGAGTGCGAGCACCTGTGCATGTCGATGCGTGGCGTGCGCAAGCCCGGTGCCCGCACGGTGACCTCAGCCGTGAGGGGCATTTTCCGCGACTCCGACCGAACCAGGGCCGAAGCGCTCCGCCTCATTGCCGGCCGTTGATTCCGGCCCGCCCTACTCTTGACGGCGTGACCGGAAACCCTGGCCAGCTGCGGGAGAAGGCCGCCGAGCCGCCAGCCGCCGACTCCGGTTTCCGGCTCGGCAAAGAGCGCAGGTCGAACCGGCGTTGGGTGCCAGCAATCGCGGGCGTCCTCACGTTCCTGCTCGGCCTGCGCGACATCGCGATGGTGGTACGCCCCCATCTGTGGGAGCGGGTCAAGGTTATCGACCGTGTTTTGCCGGGCAAGGTCGACCCTGCAGTCGTCCACGGTGCCGTCGGGGCGACGCTGGTCGTGGCGGGCGCGTTGCTCATCCTGCTGTCGCATGCGCTGCGCCGCCGCAAGCGGCGGGCCTGGCGGGCAGTCGTCTTTGTCCTCGTCGTCACCGTGGCCTTGCATTTCTTCCGTGGAGGACACACCTGGCAGGATGCCGCCGACTGGCTGCCGCTCGACGCCGCTTTGCTGGTCGCGCTGCTGGTGTTCCGCAACCAGTTCTTCGCCCGGGGTGATCCGCGCACGAGGTGGCTCGCTTTGTGGGCGCTCATCGGTCTCGGAGTGAGCAGCGTTGTCCTGGGTTCGTTGCTCATCGAGCTGCGGCCGAGTCAGGTGGTCGGCTCGCTGTCGTTCTTAACCGTCGCCAAGCACGTCGTGCTCGGATTGGTGGGCGTCACCGGGCCGCTGCGTTTCCGCGGCGAGCGCACGGGTGACCTAATCTCGCTGACCCTCGCGACGATGGGCGCATTCACAGCGTTGACCACGGTGTATCTGCTGTTTCGGCCGGCCGAGCCTAGAGCGATCCTCGGCGCCGAGGACGAGACGCAGATGCGTGAGCTACTGGCGAAGCACGGCGAACTCGATTCGCTCGGCTATTTTGCCTTGCGCCGCGACAAGAGCGTCATCTGGTCAGCAACCCGTAAGTCATGCATCACCTATCGAGTGCTGTCCGGCGTGATGCTCGCGACCGGAGATCCGCTGGGCGACGTCGAGGCATGGCCTGGCGCCATCAAGGAGTTCATGATCGAGGCGGAACGGCACGCCTGGGTGCCCGCGGTGCTCGCGTGCAGCGAACTCGGTGGTGACGTGTGGACCAGGGAAACCGACATGGCAGCGCTCGAGTTCGGCGACGAGGCCGTCGTCGACGTAGCCGATTTCAGCCTCGACGGTCGCACGATGCGCAATGTCAGGCAGATGGTGAATCGCGTCGAACGCGCGGGCTATCAGACCGAGATCTACCGCATCCGTGAGCTGCCGGCTGGCCTTGCGATGATGTTCAGGAACCAGGCCGAATCGTGGCGCGGTGCCGAAACCGAACGTGGTTATTCCATGGCACTGGGCCGGCTTGGCGACCCCGCCGATGGCAACTGTGTGGCCGTCGCGGCGATGAAGGACGGCATGTTGCGGGCGTTCCTGCACTTCGTGCCGTGGGGTACCGACGGTTTGTCACTCGATCTGATGCGCCGCGATAGGGCGGCCGATCCGGGTTTGAACGAATACTTGATCACCGCCGCGCTGCGGGCCTGCCCCGGCCTCGGTGTGACACGGGTGTCGCTGAACTTCGCCGTCTTCAGGTCGGCGCTTGAGCGGGGCGGCAGACTTGGCGCGGGCCCGATCATCAGGGCGTGGCGCGGCGTGCTGGTGTTTGCGTCGCGGTGGTTCCAGATCGAGTCGCTGTACCGGTTCAACGCCAAGTTCCAGCCCGAGTGGCAGCCGCGCTACATCGTCTTTCCGGGCGCCGGCGACCTGCCGCGCATCGCGATCGCCGCACTCGAAGCCGAGGCATTCATCGTGTGGCCGCATCCACGTATCCGCCAGTTGCGTCGGTTGATGCGGCTCGGCCCCGCGGCGTGAGCGCACTCCCGGTTGTCGAGTTTCCGCCGCTCGTGGGGTTCCGGGAGGTGAGCCGTTGCCGGGTCGTGGGCGTCGTGAACGTCACGCCTGACTCGTTTTCTGATGGCGGCTTGTGGTTCGACTCGCACGCGGCGATCGAGCACGGGTTAACACTGACGGCGGCCGGTGCCGACATCGTCGATGTCGGCGGTGAATCGACCAGGCCAGGCGCGCGGCGGGTCGACGTCGACGAGGAGTTGCGGCGGGTGCTTCCGGTCGTCCGCGAGCTCGCGGCGGCCGGTTCGGTCGTGAGCATTGACACGATGCATGCTGGTGTTGCGCGGCGTGCGGTTGATGCTGGCGCGGTGCTGGTCAACGACGTGAGCGGGGGATTGGCCGACCCCGCGATGGTGCCGTTCATCGCGGCGTCCGGTGTACCTTTCGTGGTGATGCATTGGCGCGGGCACAGTGCAGACATGCAGGCGCGCACTCACTATGACGATGTCGTCGGCGACGTGCGGCGCGAACTCGCGCAGCGACTGTCGGCCGTCGTCGATGCGGGTGTTGGGGTCGATCAGGTCATCCTCGACCCTGGCATTGGGTTCGCGAAGGATCCTGACGCCGATCACAACTGGGCTCTGCTCCGGCATCTCGATCAGCTGCTCGAGCTCGGTCGGCCGGTGTTGGTCGGCGCATCACGCAAGGCGTTCCTCGGCCGGCTGCTGGCAACCGGCGATGAGCTGCGACCTCCTGCTCAACGCGACCACGCCAGTTCCGCCGTGACGGCACTCGTGGCCGTCGCCGGAGCATGGGGAGTCAGGGTGCACGATGTCGGAGCCGACGTCGACGCCGTGCGCGTCGCGGCGCGGTGGCGCGCGGTTCCATGAGCGACCGCATTGCGTTGCGCGGTCTCGTCGTTCGTGGTCACCACGGCGTCTTCGACCACGAGCGCGCCGCCGGCCAGGAGTTCGTCGTCGATGTGGTCCTCGACTTCGATACATCCCGCGCAGCGCACTCCGACGATATCGCCGACACTGTTGACTACGGCACGGTGGCGTCCACGGTTGCGGACATCGTCAGCGGCGGGCCGGTGAATTTGCTTGAGACATTGGCTGAACGCATCGCCCAGGCTTGCCTTGACGACCTGCGGGTCGCGTCGGTCGAGGTCAGCGTGCACAAGCCCTACGCACCGATCCCTCTGACGTTCGGCGACGTCAGCGTGACCATCGTCCGGGCGCGGGGGAATCGGTGAGGGCCGCGCTCGCCTTGGGTGCGAATCTCGGCGACCGCTTCGACACGCTGCAGGCAGCTGTTGATGCGCTCGCCGATGAGACGGCGATCGTCGCGGTGTCGGCCATCTTCGAAACGGAGCCTGTCGGTGGCCCAGCCCAGCCCGATTACTACAACGCCGTCGTGGTGGTCGACACCGACGTGACCGCCGTCGAGTTACTTGAACTTGCGCACCGCATCGAAGCGGCCGCCGGCCGGGTGCGGGGGCAGCGATGGGGACCCCGAACGCTTGACGTCGATGTGCTGACGTATGCCGACCAGCGCAGCGACGATCCCGACCTGACCCTCCCGCACCCGCGCGCCCATGAGCGGGCATTCGTGCTGTTGCCGTGGCTCGACGCCGACCCCGACGCGCGTATCGATGGGTGGGGATCGGTGGCCGAGCTGGCGGGTACGGTCGAGGTGGCCGGCGTACGCCGGCTCGAAACGCCCACGTTGCGATGGAGCCCGTGAAACCGACCAGATCGTCGATGCTGGCCGCGCTGGCGATCGGTGTTGGCGTGCTCAGCTGGCTCGTCGTCCGCCAGCACTACAACTCGATGCCCGCGCTGCCGGTCGTCGGGCCGATCACCCTCGTGCTGCTTGCGGTCTTCGAAGTGCTGTACGCATTCTCCCTGCGTTCGCGATTGCGCAACCCCGGTGGCCGGCCTCTCGACCCACTCTTCGTGGCCAAGATGGCGGTGCTTGCGAAGGCCAGCAGCCACACGGCCGCCATCGTGGCCGGTCTATACGGGGGATTCCTCGTCTACACGCTCGGCAATCTGGGCAAGCCGGGCATCAACAGCGACAGCCGCGCGAGCGGGCTCAGTGTGGTGGCGTCACTCGCCCTTGTCGGTGCGGCACTGTTCTTGGAGTACAACTGCCGGGTGCCGCGCGAGCCTGATGACCGCACTCAATAGCCAACAGTGGGTCGGCGTCTCGCCGCGGTTGCGCGCGATGCGACGTGCCGTGCTCGGAGCTGTTGCCATCCTGGTGGGTGCCGGAGTCGTCATCGGCTTCGCCGCCGCGGGCTCGGTGGTCGGCGCAGTGCTGGGAGCGCTCGGTATCGCGCTTGTTGCCATCGCCGGCTCCATCGTGGTTGGTCGCAACTACGACTCCTGGGGGTACGCCGAACGTGGCGCCGACCTGCTGGTGACACACGGCGTTATGGTTCGCCGGCTCGTTGTCGTCCCCTATGGCCGTATGCAACTCGTCGATGTGACGGCAGGCCCGATCGAACGAAGGTTCGGCATCTCGACCCTGCGGCTGCACACCGCATCGGCCGGCACTGACGCACGGATCCACGGGCTCACGGCGGCCGAGGCCACCCGGCTGCGCGATCGGCTTGCCGCGCTCGGGGAATCCCAGTCGGCCGGGCTGTGACCGCACCCGGCCTCCCCGGAGAGATCCGCGGGCGACGGTTGCATCCGTTGACACCCTTGATCAGGGCGAGTCGGTTGGTCGTCTCATTGGCCGCCGTCGCGGCCTACAACGTCGAAGCGTTGCGCCATCGCCACCCATGGCTGCCCTACGCGGTGCTTGCGTTTGTCGTGCTCGGCGGCGTCGGGAGTGCCCTGTCATGGGCCTTCACGAGGTACCGCATCGTCGGCGGCGACGTGCACGTCGATTCCGGCGTGTTCGTTCGACGATCTCGCCAGGTTCGCATCGACCGCCTGCAAGCCATTGATGTGGTGCAGCCGCTGCTCGCGCGCGCATTCGGGCTGGCCGAGCTGAAACTCGACATGGCCGGTGGGGCCGAAGGCCGGGTGCGGCTCGGGTACTTGCCTCTCGAGGAGGCCCAGGCGTTGCGGGCGTCTCTGCTCGCGATGGCGGCCGGGCTCGACCACCGCACCCCGGAAGCACCGCAGCAGGCGCTGCTGCACTGCTCGGGCGCCGCGATCGTCGGCAGCGCGCTGCTGTCGACGCAAGCGTTTATCGGGTTTATCTGGATCGGCGGCTTCCTGGTCGGTGCCGTCGGCTCGCGGCACCCGGGCGTCTTCACCGGTGCGTTGCCTGGTGCGGTGAGCGTGTTCAGTACGGTCGGGCAGACGATCCAGTTGCACTTCGGTTTCACCGTCGCCGATTCGCCCGACGGTCTTCGATTGCGCCACGGGTTGTTCGAGACTCGTGCCCAAACCGTGCCGCCCGGCCGGGTACAGGCGGTTCGCATCGTGCAACCGGTCCTGTGGCGGATATTCGGGTGGGTGCGGGTCGACGCGAACATCGCCGGCTACGCCGGGCGTCGTGCAGAGGAAGGCCAGCATCGGAACTCGGTCTTACTGCCGGTCGGCTCGCGCGCGCAGGCTCTTCTCGTGGTCAGCCGCGCGCTTCCGGGGGTCGACATCGACGCGGTCGAGATGACGCGGGTGCCGTCGAGGGCGAAATGGCGCTCGCCCCTACGGTGGTGGACCTATCGGGCGGGTGCCGACGACACGGTCGTCGCCGTGCGCAGTGGATTGCTCACGACGGTGCATGCGGTGATGCGGCACGAGAAGGTCCAAAGCGTGCGGCTCACCGCCGGGCCGTGGCAGCGACTGCTTCGGTTGGCAAGCGTCCACATCGACTCCACCAAGGGCCCGGTCGATGTCGTGCTCCGGCATCGCGATGTCGGTGAAGGTCGTCGCATTCTCGACAGCGAGGTGGTCTTGTCCGGTCGGGCCCGAGCTGCTGGCGGGCCGGAACGATGGATGACGACACATCCGAGCAGGCTCGCCGGCGGGTAGGCTCGAACCGTCCGGTACCCGCTCCGCAGGACTGGAACCTAAGGACTGGAACCGCCTCCTCATGAACGTCATGCGCGCTTCTGACACACCTGACCCCGGCGCACGGCCAGGTCGGCTGGCGGTCGGCATCATCTCCGCCGGACGGGTCGGGGTCGTCCTCGGTGCCGCGCTTCGCAACGCCGGCCACCGGGTCATCGCGGTGTCCGCGGTATCGGCCGAATCTCGGCACCGGGCCTCGACAATGCTGCCCGGTGTGGAGATCCGATCCCCGCACAACATCGGGTGGGACGCCGATGTGCTGCTCATCGCGGTACCCGACGACGCGTTGCCTGCACTCATCGAGGGCCTCGTCAGTAACGACGTTGTGCATGCGGGCCAGTTCGTCGTGCACACGTCCGGCCGCTACGGCATCGATGTTTTGGCGCCGGTGATGGCGGTCGGCGCGTTGCCGCTCGCGTTACATCCGGTCATGACCTTCACCGGCAGCAGCATCGATCTCGACCGCATCGTTGGCGTGTGCTTCGGCGTCACGTCGCTGCCCGCGCTGCGTCCGATCGCCGAGACGCTCGTGCTGGAGATGGGTGGTGAGCCGGTGTGGATCGACGAGGCTAACCGTCCGCTGTATCACGCGGCCCTTGCTCACGGCGCCAACCATCTGGTGACCCTTGTTGCATCATCGATGGACCTGCTGCGTGCGGCGGGCGTTGAGGATCCGCAACGACTGCTCGGGCCGTTGTTGTCCGCCGCGCTCGACAACGCGTTGCGATTCGGCGATGCGCGCCTTACCGGGCCCGTCGTGCGGGGCGACGCCGACACGATACGCGCGCATCTCGACGTCCTTGCCCGGGTCTCACCCGAGACGACGGCGGCGTACGTCGCCATGGCGCGACTCACGGCCGATCGTGCGCTGGCCGCGCACCTTTTGTCGCCGGCGGACGCCGCCGCGCTGCTCGGCGTGCTGGCCGTCGGGAGCCGAGGTGCCCCGGCATGACCGACGTTGTGCAGACCCGCGACGAGCTAGCGATTGCGCGTGCAGCGTTGCAGGGGTCGGTGGCGCTGGTGCCGACGATGGGTGCGCTGCATGAGGGGCACCGGTCGCTTTTGCGCGTCGCGAGTGCGGTTGCCGACACCGTCGTCGTCAGCATCTTCGTGAACCCGCTGCAGTTCGCTCCGACCGAAGACCTCGATCGTTACCCGCGTACTCTCGACGCCGATCTCGCCATGTGTGCCGCCGAAGGTGTGGCGTTGATCTTCGCGCCAAGCCGCGACCAGATGTATCCACGCGAGCAGGTGGTGCGGGTCGACGCCGGCCCGATCGGTCGGCTGTACGAGGGCGCGAGCCGGCCAGGCCACTTCGATGGCGTGCTCACGGTCGTCGCCAAACTTTTCGGACTCGTGTGCCCCGACACTGCGGTCTTCGGCCGCAAAGACGCCCAGCAGCTTGCCCTCGTACGGCAGATGGTGACCGACCTCGAACTGCCGGTGCGCATCGAAGCGGCACCGCTCATCAGGGACTCCGACGGGTTGGCGCTGTCGAGCCGCAACCGCTACCTCTCGGCCGAGCAGCGACAATCGGCGCTGGCGTTGTCGCATGCGTTGAACGCGGGATTGCAGGCGGCGAGATCCGGTCTCTCCGCAGCCGAGGTAGTCGCCGCCACTCGCATCGTGCTTGACCAGGCCACCGGGGTCGAGATCGACTACGTGGCCCTGGTCGATGAGGCCAGTTTCGAGCCGGTCGAGCCCACGCCCGCGTGCGGCGATGTGCCGGTATCCGCCGTACTTGCGTTAGCCGCCAGCGTGGGCTCGACGCGGTTGATTGACAATGTGTCGGTGACGATAGGTGAGGTGACGACGTGACGACGGTCGGCAGGCTGATCGGGCGGCTGGCCGCACCGGCGCCGGGCTGGACAGCGCGTGCCGACATCGTCGTGGTCGGCAGCGGCATCGCGGGCCTGACGACCGCACTGAAGGCGAGCCGCACCGGTTCGGTGCTTTTGGTCACCAAGACCGAGCTCGACGCCGGCTCGACGCGCTGGGCGCAAGGTGGCATCGCTGCGGCGCTCGGGCCTGGGGACAGTCCTGACGACCATCTGATCGACACCCTGGTGGCCGGTGCCGGTCTGTGCGACGAAGAAGCCGTACGCGTGCTGGTGACCGAAGGCCCTGACCTCGTGCGTGAGCTGGTCGATCTCGGTACCCGATTCGATCGTGACCACGCCGGCGATCTCGCGCTCACCCGTGAAGGCGGCCATCTCCGCCGGCGCATTGTGCACGCGGGCGGCGATGCAACCGGCGCCGAGATCGAGCGCGCGCTTATCGCCGCGGTCAAGGCGACCCGGGGCATTGAGATCATCGAGCACGCGCTGGTCATCGATTTGTTGAAGACGGCCGGTGGCCGCGCGTGCGGCGTCACCTTGCACGTCATCGGCGCCGGCCGTCGTGACGGTGTCGGAGCAGCGTTGGGCCGGGCCGTGGTGCTGGCCACTGGCGGCCTCGGGCAGGTGTTCGCGTCGACGACAAATCCGCCGGTGGCGACCGGCGACGGCGTCGCGCTCGCACTGCGGGGCGGCGCCGAGGTGACCGATCTCGAGTTTGTCCAGTTCCACCCGACCGTGCTCTGGCTCGGCCCCGGCGCCGCTGGGCAGCAGCCGCTGATTTCGGAGGCGGTGCGCGGTGAGGGAGCGGTCCTCCTCGACGTCCGCGGCGCCCGTTTCATGGTCGGCCAGCATCCGCTGGCGGAGCTTGCTCCGCGCTACGTGGTCGCGCAGGCGATCATTCGCCAGCTGAGAGAGACCGGCGCCGACCATGTCTTGCTCGATGCACGTGGGGTGCCCGACTTTGCGGAGCGCTTCCCGACTATCACCGCCTCGTGTCGCGCCAACGGCATTGATCCGGTGACGATGCCGATCCCGGTGGTGCCGGGTGCGCACCACGCCAGCGGCGGAGTGCGCACCGATCTCGCCGGCCGCACGAATGTGGAGGGCCTGTATGCCTGCGGTGAGGTTGCATGCACCGGCGTGCACGGCGCGAACCGGCTGGCGTCGAACAGCCTGCTCGAGGGACTCGTGTTCGCCGCCCGCATCGCCGACGATCTCGCCCGATCACTACCGCCGTCCGGTGAGCCGGTCACCGATCTACGGGACGCCGACTTGTTAGCGCCGTTGGCATTGGTGGGCGTACAGCGGGCGATGACACTCGGCGCCGGTGTGCTACGCAGCGCGACCAGTCTCGCAGCGACGGCGGCAGCGCTAGCCGACATCGGCGCCGCGACCGCGATGGCCGAGCCGTGTGTCGAGGCGTGGCAGGCGACGAACCTGCACACCGTGGCCAGCGCCCTGGTCGCCGGCGCGCGGTTGCGAGCAGAGACCCGCGGTTGCCACTGGCGCGAGGACTATCCCGAGACCTCGCAGGCATGGCGCGGCCACCTGGTGACGTCGTTGTCGGCCGGTGGCGTACCGACGACGACATTCGAGCCCGCGGCCGAAGGTGCCCTCGCCCTGTGACGCTGCCCGCGGCCCTTGCGCTGCGCCTTCGTGACGCGGGGCTCGACGGCGCGGACGTCGAGCGGTTGGCCGCCGCCGCACTCGCGGAGGATCTCGGCGGGGTGAGCGCTGTTGATGTCACGAGTGTGGCCACGATCGCGGCCAACCACGAGTCGGTCATCGACTTCGTCGCGCGCGCAGCTGGCGTGGTGGCGGGTCTTCCGATCGTCGCAGCGGTGTTGTGGGTGGCGACCGACTCGGCCGTCGTGATCGACGAGCGCGTTGTCGACGGTGCGCACGTCGATCCGGGCACCGTGCTGTTGTCGGCTGCCGGTTCGACCCGCGCGCTACTGACCGCCGAGCGGGTGGCACTGAACCTGCTCGGTCATTTGTCGGGCATCGCGACACTCACCGCTGCGTGGGTCGATGCGATCGCCGGTACCGGGGCCGCGATCCGCGATACCCGAAAGACGACCCCTGGCCTGCGGGCCTTGGAGAAATATGCCGTTCGCTGCGGGGGCGGCGTCAACCATCGCATGTCGCTGTCAGACGCTGCGCTGATCAAGGACAACCACGTGCTTGCGGCGGGTGGCACTACGGCAGCGTTCGAGGCGGTGCGCACAGCTTTTCCCGATCTGCCGGTCGAGGTCGAATGCGACACGATCACTCAGGTCGGCGAAGCGGTCGTCGCCGGAGCTGATCTGGTGTTGCTCGACAACATGTCGATCGATGAGATCCGGTCCGCCGTCGCGATTGTTCGCGAGAGCGGAAGCACCTGCCGGCTCGAGGCCAGCGGCGGGCTCACTCTTGCGCGTGCCGCAGAGGTAGCGGCGACCGGCGTTGACTATCTCGCGGTCGGCGCGCTCACCCACTCGGCGCCGGTTCTCGACATTGGTGCCGACCTACGCTCGTCGCTGTGAGGTCCGTCCCTGTGATGAAGGAGTTGCGATGCTGCTGACGATCGACGTCGGCAACACCCAGACCGTGCTCGGTCTGTTCGAGGGCGAGCGCATCGTCGAACACTGGCGGCTGGCTACTGAGCCGCGCCGGTCTGCCGACGAGCTCGGGCTGCTCGTCACTGGCCTGCTCTCGGCGTCAGGCAATGACGACACCATCGACGGGATCGCGTGTTGCTCGACCGTGCCGTCGGCTCTTCGCGAGATGCGCACCATGTGCGAACGCTGGTTCGGCTCAGTTCCGCTGGTCGTTGTTGAGCCCGGTATCCGCACCGGAGTACCGGTGCTTTACGACAACCCGAAAGAGGTGGGTGCAGACCGGATCGTGAACACGCTCGCGGCCTTCACTTTGCATGGCGGGCCGGCGGTGGTCGTCGACTTCGGCACATCGACCAACTTCGACGTCGTGTCGGCCACCGGTGAGTTCCTCGGTGGGGTGCTCGCGCCGGGCATCGAGATCTCCGTCGACGCGCTTGCCTCGCGGGCCGCGCAACTGATGAAGGTGCAGCTGGTGCGGCCGCGATCGGTCATCGGCAAGAACACCGTCGAATCGTTGCAGTCGGGCATTATCTACGGCTTCGCCGCCCAGGTCGACGGCATTACCGAGCGCATCATCGCCGAACTCGGCACGCCGGCCATCGTGATCGCGACCGGCGGGCTGGCTCCTGTGGTGTTGGAGGAGTGCCAGCTCATCGACGTCCACGAGCCCTGGCTGACGTTGATCGGGCTACGGCTGATGTTCGAGCGGAATACGGGATGAGACCGTTCCCGATCGCCCGATAGCCTTCCCGCTGTGAGAGCGAGCAACAGGTGACCATCGAGAGCACAGGGCCCGGCGGCGATGATTTCGTCGACGACCTGCCCGAGCAGATGCGGGTGCGTCGCGACAAGCTCGACCGGCTGCGTGCGGACGGAATCGAGCCCTACCCGGTTGGCTTCGCCCGCACCGCGACAATCGGGGAGGTTCGCGCAGCGCACCTCGACCTGCCAGCGGACGTAGCGACCGGCGACCGGGTCGGCGTCGTCGGCCGCGTCGTCCTCTCGCGTAACTCGGGCAAGCTGTGCTTCGCGACGATTCGTGACGGGTCGGGCGAGCTCCAGGTCATGTTGTCGTTCGACAAGCTCGGCGACGAATCGCTTGCGCGATGGAAGTCGGTCATTGACCTCGGCGACCACGTCGGGATCGAAGGCGAGGTCATTACGTCGCGCAGTGGTGAACTATCGGTGCTCGCACACTCATGGGCGCTCACCGCGAAAAGCCTGCGGCCGTTGCCCGACAAGCACAAGGGCCTGGCCGATCCCGAAGCCAGAGTCAGGCAGCGCTACGTCGACCTCATCGTCAACCCCGAGGCGCGGGCGATGGTCGCGGCCCGGGCCAGCGTCCTGCAGTCGGTGCGCGACACGATGCGCCGACATGGCTACACCGAGGTCGAGACGCCGTCCTTGCAGACGCTGCACGGCGGCGCGACCGCAAGGCCATTCAAAACCCATCTCAATGCGTTCGACCTTCCGTTGTTCCTGCGCATCGCGCTCGAGCTGTACCTGAAGCGGATCGTGGTCGGCGGTATCGAGCGGGTCTATGAGATGGGCCGGGTGTTCCGCAACGAAGGCGTCGACTCGACCCACAGCCCGGAGTTCACCGAACTTGAGGCATATGAGGCATACGGCGATTACGACACGATGGCCGCGTTGACTCGCGACATCGTGCTCGATGCGGCCGCGGCGGTCGGATCAGCGCTTGTTCCGGACAGTCGTGGCGGCCAGCTCGACCTGACCGCGCCGTGGAGGTCGGTAACGATCCACGAGGTGGTTTCGCAAGCCGTCGGTCAAGAACTCACGATTGACAACGATGTCGAAAGCCTGCGAGCGCTTGCAACGCAATTCGAGGTCGCTCTGCAGCCCGATTGGGATCACGGGCAGGTGCTGCTCGAGTTGTTTGAAAAACTCGTCGAGCACACGTTGATCGAGCCGACATTCGTGCGCGATTATCCGGCGTCTGTTCGACCACTGGCCCGGCCGCATCGACGCGATCCTCGGCTCGTCGAAGCCTGGGATCTCATCATCAACGGCGTCGAACTCGCGCCCGCCTACTCCGAGTTGGTCGACCCGCTCGAGCAACGCCGCCGACTGACCGAACAGTCCTTGCTGGCTGCCGGCGGCGATCCTGAGGCGATGCAACTCGACGAGGATTTCTTGCGCGCACTTGAATATGGCGCGCCGCCGATGGGCGGCATGGGTCTCGGCATCGACCGACTGGTGATGCTGCTGACCGGCGCCAACATTCGCGAGACGATCCTTTTCCCGTTGGTCAGGCCCGAGTAAGAGATGAGGTCGCCTGCCGCTGGCATAACCGTGCGCCGTGCACGAACGCCTGACGTGAAGGCGATTCGCGCATTCGTCGACTCCTACGCGCCCGACCGCAAACTTCTGAACAAACCCACCGTCACCCTCTATGAAGACGTGCAGGAATTCTGGGTCGCGACCCGCGCCGAGGTTGATGCACCGCCGACCGTTGTCGGTTGTGGTGCCCTGCACGTCATGTGGGAGGACTTAGCCGAAATCCGCACGCTCGCCGTTGCGCCCGAAATGCGTGGGCAGGGTGTGGGCCACCTGCTGCTCGACCATTTACTCACCACCGCGCGAAAACTCGGCGTGCACCGCCTGTTCTGCCTGACTTTCGAGGTCGATTTCTTCGCCGCCCACGGTTTTGCCGAGATCGACGGAACACCTGTAGCACCAGAGCTTTTCGCCGAGCTCCTGCGCTCCTATGACGAGGGCATTGCCGAGTTTCTCGACCTTGATCGGGTCAAACCGAACACACTCGGCAACACCCGAATGATCATGCATCTATGAAAGGCTGCCGCCCTATTTGCATTTGCCGCCATGTTCCGGTTGGCTTTCCACAATCCGGTATTACCTCGTGGACGTTGAAAGGACCGCACCCGTGGCACAGAAAGTCCAGGTAACGCTCGTCGATGACCTCGATGGGAGTTCCGCCGACGAGACCCTGACCTTCGGCTTGGACGGCGTTTTGTATGAGATCGACCTCAGCAAGGGAAACGCGAAGAAATTCCGCGATTCGCTGACCGCGTACGTGGGTGCGGCCCGCCGATCGAGCCGAGCGTCTCGCGTCGGCCGCCCTCGTGGTCGCGCTGGTCGAGGGCGTGCGGCCGCCGGCAGTCAGGCGCCGACGTCCGACATCCGGGCCTGGGCCCGCTCGAAGGGCATCAAGGTCAACGAGCGAGGCCGTATCGCCGCCGAGGTCGTTGCCAAGTACGAGGCCGCGCACTAGTCCTGCGCCAGAGTCCTGCACCGGCTCTGAACTAGCCGGGCCCTCGGCGGCGTTGTTCGCTCGGAGCGCAACCCCCGAGCACCGGATATCGGAACAGCGCCGCCGAGGTCACGGTTTGGATTCATGTCGCATTGGCGGCCGGATTTGAGGCCGGATCCGGCGCACCAGTGCGCTGAAAGTCGGAAAGTTGGACGTAAAGGCGCAAGTCCTGCGCCGTTTTGGCGAGAACACTGGCGAGAGTCGATCTTGAGGACCGGCGATCAACGGTTGGACGAGACCTAAGCTGCGCCGAACTCGGGGATACCATGCAGGAAGGCAAGCAGCACCGGATCGCGCGGATCGTGTACTGAGGAGCGAGCCACATGTTCGAGAGATTTACCGACCGGGCCCGACGCGTTGTCGTGCTGGCGCAAGAAGAAGCCCGCATGCTCAACCACAACTACATCGGCACCGAGCACATTCTGCTCGGGCTCATTCACGAGGGCGAAGGCGTAGCCGCCAAGGCGCTCGAGAGTCTCGGCATCTCACTCGAAGGTGTTCGCCAGCAGGTCGAGGAGATCATCGGGCAAGGCCAGCAAGCGCCGTCCGGTCACATTCCTTTCACGCCGCGCGCCAAGAAGGTGCTCGAGCTCTCGCTGCGCGAAGCGCTGCAACTCGGCCACAACTACATCGGCACTGAGCACATCCTGCTCGGGCTGATCCGCGAGGGCGAGGGCGTCGCCGCCCAGGTGCTTGTGAAGCTCGGCGCTGACCTCAACCGGGTGCGCCAGCAGGTCATCCAGCTGCTCTCGGGCTACCAGGGAAAGCAAGAGGCGGCTACCGGCGGCCCCGCAGAGGGCACCCAGTCGACGTCCCTCGTCCTTGATCAGTTCGGCCGCAACCTCACCCAGGCCGCACGCGAGGGAAAGCTCGACCCCGTTATCGGGCGCGAGAAGGAAATCGAGCGGGTCATGCAGGTGTTGTCGCGACGCACCAAGAACAACCCGGTGCTGATCGGCGAGCCCGGCGTTGGCAAGACCGCGATCGTCGAAGGTCTCGCGCAGGCGATCGTCAAGGGCGAGGTGCCCGAGACGCTGAAGGACAAGCAGCTGTACACCCTTGACCTCGGCGCGCTCGTCGCCGGCAGCCGCTACCGCGGTGACTTCGAAGAGCGCCTGAAGAAGGTGCTCAAGGAGATCCGCACCCGAGGCGACATCATCTTGTTCATCGACGAACTGCACACGCTCGTCGGTGCCGGTGCGGCAGAAGGCGCCATCGACGCGGCGTCCATCCTGAAGCCGATGCTCGCGCGCGGCGAACTCCAGACGATCGGTGCCACCACCCTCGACGAATACCGCAAGCACCTCGAGAAAGACGCGGCGCTCGAGCGGCGTTTCCAGCCGATCCAAGTGGCTGAGCCGTCGTTGGCGCACACCATCGAGATCCTCAAGGGCCTGCGCGATCGCTACGAGAGCCATCACCGGGTGTCGATCACCGATGGCGCGCTCGTTGCGGCGGCGACCCTTGCCGACCGCTACATCAGCGACCGGTTCCTGCCCGACAAGGCGATCGACCTCATCGACGAAGCTGGTTCGCGCATGCGCATTCGTCGCATGACCGCACCGCCCGACCTTCGCGAGTTCGACGAGAAGATCGCCGGCGTCCGTCGGGAGAAGGAAAGTGCGATCGACGCGCAAGACTTCGAGAAAGCGGCGTCGCTTCGCGATCGCGAGAAGCAGTTGCTCGCCGCCAAGGCGCAGCGCGAGAAGGAATGGAAGGCCGGCGACATGGACGTCGTCGCCGAGGTCGACGAGGAGCTGATCGCCGAAGTGCTGGCGACCGCCACCGGCATTCCGGTCTTCAAGCTCACCGAGGAAGAGACGTCACGACTGCTGCGCATGGAAGATGAGCTGCACAAGCGGGTCATCGGCCAGGAGCCGGCGATCAAGGCCTTGTCGCAGACGATTCGCCGTACCCGTGCGGGCCTGAAAGACCCCAAGCGTCCGGGTGGCTCGTTCATCTTCGCCGGGCCGTCGGGTGTCGGTAAGACCGAGCTGTCGAAGACGCTGGCCGAGTTCCTCTTCGGCGACGAAGATTCGCTGATCCAGCTCGACATGAGCGAGTTCATGGAGAAGCACACGGTGTCGCGGCTCTTCGGTTCGCCTCCCGGCTACGTCGGTTACGACGAGGGCGGGCAGCTGACCGAAAAGGTGCGGCGCAAGCCGTTCTCCGTCGTGCTGTTCGACGAAGTCGAGAAGGCGCACCCGGACATCTTCAACTCGCTGTTGCAGATCCTCGAGGACGGTCGCCTGACCGACGCCCAGGGTCGGGTGGTCGACTTCAAGAACACCGTCATCATCATGACGACCAACCTCGGCACCCGTGACATCTCCAAGGGCTTCAACATGGGCTTCTCCAAGGAGCACGACGCCCAGGGCAACTACGAGCGCATGAAGGCGAAGGTCAACGACGAGCTCAAGCAGCACTTCCGGCCGGAGTTCCTGAACCGTGTTGACGACACGATCGTCTTCCACCAGCTCACCGAAGAAGAGATCGTGGTCATCGTCGACCTGATGATCGCCAAGGTCGACCAGCGGCTGAAGGATCGGGACATGGGCCTTGAGCTCACGTCCGACGCAAAGAAGGTGCTCGCCAAGAAGGGTTACGACCCGGTACTCGGCGCGCGTCCGCTGCGGCGCACCATCCAGCGTGAGATCGAGGACGTCTTGTCGGAGAAGATTCTGTTCGGCGAACTCAAAGCGGGCCAGATCGTGGTCGTCGACGCCGAAGGAGTTGACACCCCCGAAGCTGCGTTCACGTTCCGTGGTGAGGCCAAGCCGGCCCTAGTTCCCGACATCCCGCTGCTCGGCCCGATCGAATCGCTCGAGGACGCAGGTCCGGCCGGTACGTCGGCCGCCCCCGGCGCCGCGCCAGCAGCGGAGTAGTCCGACCCCGCACCGTCTTCGCATTCCTGGTGGTTGTTCCGGTGGCCGTTTTGTCCGGTTTGAACGACCACCAGGGATGCGAAGAGGTCCGGTGGGCGGCATCAGGTGGGTAGTTGGAAGCGGCCGCGCGTCAACGGCTCGACGAGCCCGTCGGCGACCAGCCCGTCAATCGCCCGAGCGAGCTGGACGTCGTCTGCCCACGCCACCTGTATCCGCGACCGCCCGACCGGCCCGGTATGCGAGCGCAGGATCGCCAGCACGACGCCGCGCGCTTGCCGGTCGGTGCCAACGTATCGCTGGGGGCGACGAGCGGGCGAACTTGGGGGCGGGTATCCGGCGAGCCGCCAGGCGCAATGCCGAGCGATCGGACAGCTGGCGCAGTCGGGGACCCGGGCGCGGCAGATCAACGCGCCGAGTTCCATGAGCGCGACGCTGAAGGTGGCGGCCCGCTCAGGGAACTCGGCGTCCGGCAAGAGCTTGTCGGCGGCGTTGCGCTCGTCGACCGTTACGGCCGACCGTGGGCCCGCCACGCCGGTGGTTACCCGCGCGAGCACCCGACGTACGTTCGTATCGAGGACGGCGTGGCGCTGCCGAAACGCAAACACAGCGACCGCCGCCGCGGTGTAGTCACCGACCCCCGGCAGCGCCCGAAGCGCTGCGAGGTCGTCTGGCACGTCGCCGCCGTGGCGTTCGACGATCGTCGTCGCGGCCTCGTGCAGCCGCAAGGCCCGTCGAGGGTAGCCAAGCCGACCCCAGGCTCGGACCGCCTCGCCCGGTGCTGCCGCGGCAAGTGCGGCCGGCGTCGGCCAGCGGGTCAGCCAGTCTGCGTACAGGGGGAGGACTCGGGCAACCGGGGTCTGCTGAAGCATCACCTCGCTCACGAGCACTCCCCATGGCGTGGTCGCCGGCTCGCGCCACGGTAGCTCGCGGGCAGCTTGGGAGAACCATGCGAGGAGCTCGCCCACCAGCGGCGACTCAGCGGATCGAGGCATCGCGCCCGATCCTGCCACCGCCCGATTCGGGCGTGCGCCTCGGCTGGCGACCTCAAGGAACTCCCCGCATCAGACGACAGGAAAGTGAGTCAGTGGACGAGCCCCGCCGGGCTGGAGACCGAGGAGCGCTCAGGTGTCGGTTGCGCGTAGCGCCTCTGCTGAACCGGCGCTGGTGACCGTCGTCCTCGTCGACGCTTCGGGCATGGAGCGCCGCTTCCTGCGGGCCGCCATCGAGGCCGATCCCGGGCTCAGTGTCGTCGGCGAGGCGCGCACCGGTCGAGATGCGCTCGCACTCATCGAGCGGTTGCGGCCGTCTGCCGTCGTGCTCGATCTCGAACTTCCCGGCATGGCGGCGATCGAGATCATCGAACGGATCATGGCAAGCGTCCCGATCCCCATCCTGGTGTGCTCGACCGAGGGGGACGCCGCGCGCGCGGCCGCAGCCCTCGCCGCCGGCGCCATCGACGTCGTCGCCAGGCCGTCCGATCCAGACGCCGACCGGACGTCGTACGCGGCGGCTCTGCGCAGTGGCGTGCGGGTCGCCTCTCGGGTCAGGGTCATCACGCACCCACGCGGCCGTCTCCGAAACCACACCCGCGGTGCGTCCACAACCCGGCACCATCTTCCTGACGGACACCCGCGAGCGAGCGCCGAGGGGCTCGTCGACCTTGTCGCGATCGGTGCCTCGACCGGCGGCCCGCAAGCGCTCGCGCATCTTCTCGGCGCGCTGCCTCCCGCCTTCGCGCCGGCCGTTGTCGTCGTCCAGCACATGGCCGACGGATTCATCGAGGGGCTGGCGAACTGGCTCGACGGATTGTGTGCGCTCCCGGTCGGCGTCGCATCGTCCGGTGTGCGGCTGCGGCCAGGAACCGTGACGATCGCGCCCAGTGCCCGCAACCTGATCGTCAACGAGCATCTGCGGATCAGTATCGAGCAGCCGCCGACGACCCAGTTTCACGTCCCTGGGGTCGATGCGACCTTCGAAAGCGTTGCTCGCAACATCGGCCCTCGGGCGATCGGCGTGCTACTCACCGGCATGGGTCGCGATGGCGCGGTCGGCCTCAAAGCCATGCGCGACGCAGGAGCCATCACTATCGGGCAGGACGAAGACTCGAGTGCGGTGTGGGGAATGCCGGCTGCAGCGGCTGCGTGCGGTGCCGTGCAACGCCAACTGCCGCTCGTCGAGATCGCGGCTGCGCTTGTCGAGATCCTCGAGGGCGACGTGTTCGGTGCGGACCGATGACCCACCTCATGAGTAACGACGAGTTCGACACGTTGCGCAGAATTCTCGAGAAGTCCGCGGGCTTGGTGCACGACGAGAGTCGGCGAGACGCGCTCGGGTTTGCGATCGCCGGCCGGTTGGCGGTGACGGGCACCGACTCGGTGGCCGCCTATCTCGCTCTGCTGGGCGGCTCGGCGGGCGCGTTCGAGCGTCAGCAGCTCATCGACGTCGTGACGATTCAGGAAACCCATTTCTTCCGTAACCCACCGCAGATCCGCGCGTTGCGTCAGCATGTGCTGCCTGAGTTGCTCCGGAGGTCGATGGCGCAGGGCCGGCCGTTGACGATCTGGAGCGCCGGTTGCTCCACCGGCGAGGAGCCCTACAGCCTGGCGATGCTGGTGCGCGAGCTGATGCCGATGGCGACGCGCGAGCATGTGCGCATCATCGGCTCGGACGTGTCCACAACCGCCCTCGATTTTGCCGAGGCTGCGCGCTACGGCGCGCGCGCCGTGCAGATGGCAGAGCCCATCGACCTCGGCCGCTGGTTCGACGCCGACGGCGATTCGTTCGTGGTGCGGCAGGACGTGCGCGATCTAGTGGATCTGCGACTGCACAACCTGATCACTCAGCCGCCGCCGTTCGACCCTGGCGACATCGACTTGTTGTTGTGCCGCAACGTTACGATCTACTTCAATCGCGCGACGACCAAGGCGCTGATGGGGCGGTTCCACTCGGCGCTCGCTGACGGTGGCTACTTGTTCCTTGGGCATTCTGAGACCTTGTGGCAGCTCAGCGACGCCTTCACGTTGGTGCCTCTTGGCGACGCGTTCGTCTATCGCCGCGACGACGGTCCGCAGGGTCGGGCGACGCTTCCCGACCGGCGCACCGAGGCTGGCGACGCGCCGATCTTGCTGCCCGAACGACGCAGTCACCGCCGCCGCGAGCCAGACCAGACCGGGCCGGTACTACACGGCCGGGGCACCTCGCTGGCGCTGCCGCAGGGCCAGGCGCTGCCTGGAGGGTGGCCGCCGGTCGGCGTCCCGCCCATGACGTTGCCGGCCGGGCAACCGAGCCGCGCGCTACCGTCGCCGCACCTTCCCTCGACCCGGCCGCCGGCCGCGCATACCGCGGACGAGTTGGTCGCCATCGCCAGAGGCGCGCTGGCCGCCGGTCGTTACTCCGATGCGATCGTGGCCGCGGGCCGAGCTGCCAAGTCAGATCCCATGCTGGTCGAGCCGCATCTGATCGGCGGGGAGGCGATGGTCAACTTGGGCCGCGACGGCGATGCCATCAAGGAACTACGCCAGGCGGTGTATCTCCAGACCGATTGCGCGCCGGCGCTGCTGTTGCTCGCCGGCGCCCTCGATCGACACGGTGAGCCCGCGGCTGCGGCGCGTGCGTACCGCTCCGCGGCGGCAACGGTCGGCAGCCTGCCGCCGGAGCAGGTCGCCGGTTTCTTCGGCGGCCGTAACAGTGCCGAGCTCGTGGATGTGTGTCTCCGTCTGGCCGCGCAAGCTGAGCGCACTGCAAAGACGTCAAAAGCGGCGGGTACGGCGCGGACCGCGAGGCCGGCTCGACCCCGGGATCGGGAGACCTGATGATCGGATATGTCATGTTCCGCCTTGCCGATCGTCACCTTGCCTGCCGGCTCGACGAGGTTCGCGAAGTACTTCGTCTCGACGCGCTCGACACGTTGCCCGGCCTCACGCCGCCGATCAGCGGGGTGCTCGAGTTGCGCGGTAATCCACTGCCAGTCGTCGACCTGCGCGCAGGCGACGCAGATGCTCGTTCGACGGTTCGTGGCGACGTTCTTGTCATGGCCGCTGGCGTCGACGCCATCGGTGTGGTCGTTGACCAGGTCATGGCGGTTCTCGACGAGGACGCGTTGTTGCCCGCGGACGACGACCGACCTTCGGGATTGCCGGGGTACGTCATCGAGGTGCGGCGCCTGCGTGATGCCGCCACCGCTCCGATTCTGTTGGTCGACCTACGCAAGTTGGCCGCTGTCACTGCTTAACGTGATGGCTCGCCGACTTTCCGTCCGGGCAGTGTTCAGACGTAGCGCTCGAGGATCGACGACTCGGCAAGGCGCGAGAGACCTTCGCGCACACTGCGCGCACGGGTCTCGCCCACACCCTCGACGGCTTGCAGGTCGTCGATGCCGGCAGCAAGCAGCTTCTGCAGGCCACCGAAGTGTTCAACCAGGCGGTCGACCACGAGGTTCGGCAGCCGAGGAACCTTGGCGAGCAGCCGATAGCCGCGCGGGCTCACCGGTGCATCGAGTGCGTCGGCTCCAGCCGCGTATCCCATGACGCGCGCGATGGTGCTGAGATCGAGCAGCTCCGATGCCGAAAGCGCGTCGAAGTCGCGCAGCACGTCTTCGGGCGACCGGGCCTTCTTGCCTGTGGTCATCGGCAAGTAGTCGCGGACGACGAGCTCGCGCTCGGGTTCGACACCGGCGAGTAACTCGTCGAGCTGGAGGCTGAGCAGCCGGCCGTCGGTGCCGAGCTCGACGACGTAACCTTCGATTTCACTGGCAATGCGGCGGACCATCTCAAGACGCTGGGCGACGGCTGCGGCGTCGCGCACCGTGACGAGGTCTTCGATCTCGAGTGCCGAGAGCGTGCCACTCACTTCGTCGAGCCTCAGTTTGTATCGCTCAAGAGTGGCGAGCGCTTGGTTGGCACGGGACAGGATCGCACCGGAGTCGTCGAGGACGTAGCGCCGGCCGCCGACGTAGAGCGCGACGATGCGCATCGACTGGCTGACCGAGATGACGGGGTATCCAGTTTGTTTGTTGGTGCGCTCGGCGGTGCGATGGCGGGTGCCGGACTCACTCGTCGGAATCGACGGGTCGGGTTGAAGGTGCACGTTGGCCTTGAGGATGCGGGTGCCCGTGTTGTCGAGCACGATCGCGCCGTCCATCTTGGCGATCTCGCGCATCAACGGCGCCGACGTTTCGATGTCGAGACTGAAGCCACCGGTGCACAGCGACTCGACGGTCTTGTCGTAGCCGAGCACGATCAGCCCGCCGGTGTTGCCGCGCAGGATGCGTTCAAGTGCATCGCGTAGGTCGGTACCAGGGGCGATCGTCGCGAGGGTGGTGCGCAACCGCTCGTCGACCGTGCGGTCGGACAGATCGTTGACTGGCACCAGGCTCCCATGCTCCGCAGGGCGATACGGGGATTCTATCGGGTCGGCGACAGTGAGTAGACGATCGCGCGGACGAGGTCGGCGACTTCAACAACGTGGAAGTCGCCGACGCCGTCGGGCAGCGGCCCGCAGTCGGGTGGCACGAGTGCATGAGTGAACCCGAGCCGTGCGGCTTCGGCCAGCCGGCGGCCGACTCCGTCGACCCGGCGTACCTCGCCCGCGAGCCCGACCTCGCCAATGGCGACAAGGCCGGGTGGTAGCGGCCGATCGATCGCCGCACTCGCGACGGCGAGGGCGACGGCCAGGTCGCTCGCCGGTTCGGAGAGCTTGACGCCACCGACGGTCGCGGCGAAAACGTCGGCGCCGAAGAGCACGACCTTGGCCCGACGCTCGGCCACCGCGAGCACCATCGAGACCCGCGCGGCATCGAGGCCCGAGGTGGTGCGCCGGGGCGTTGGCAGCGTCGACTTGGCGACTAACGCTTGCACTTCGGCCACCATCGGGCGGCGGCCGTCGAGAGCAACCGTTACGCAGGTGCCCGACACCGGATCGGGGTGGCGCGATAAGAAGAGCCCGCTGGGATCGACAAGCCCGACGATGCCGTGTTCGGTGAGATCGAAACAGCCGACCTCGTCACACGCGCCGTATCGGTTCTTGACAGCGCGCACGATGCGAAGCCGTGAGTGTCGTTCGCCTTCGAACTGCAAGACGACGTCGACGAGATGTTCGAGCACACGGGGGCCGGCGATGGAACCGTCTTTGGTGACGTGGCCGACAAGGACGGTCGCGATACCGCGCTCTTTGGCCACCGCGATCAAGGCCGCCGCGACTTGCCGCACCTGTGTGACCCCACCGGCCGACCCATCGACGTCGGCGATCGCCATGGTCTGCACCGAGTCGACGATCAGCAAGGTCGGCGCGACGTCGTCGATGTGCTTTAAGACCGCACCGATATCTGTTTCGGCGGCGAGAAAAAGGTGCGCCGACAGCGCGGTGATGCGGCCTGCGCGCAAGCGGATTTGAGCGGTGGACTCTTCGCCGGTGATGTACAACGCGCGACGACCCGGGCCGGCAAATTTCGCGGCGACGTCGAGGAGAAGGGTCGACTTGCCCACTCCAGGTTCGCCGGCGAGCAGCACGACGACACCGGGCACCAGGCCGCCACCAAGGACCCGGTCGAGTTCCTCGACGCCAGTGGGGTGGCTACGGGCCGCTTCTGGATCGATATCGCCGATAGGCCGCGCCGGCGCGGTGACCGGCGACATGGCCACACTGCGCAGGCGAGGCGCCCCGATGATCTCGACCGTGCCCCAGGCCTGACACTCACCGCAGCGGCCAACCCACTTCAGCGACTCCCACCCGCATTCGCCGCATCGGTAGGACTGGCGGGTGGAACCGGGCGGAGCGCTCTTCGGCATGGTTTGCAGGCTAGTGGCGCGACCTGACAGTTGAGGCTGGCGCGCGCCTACCTGGGGAGAATGTTGCTGGAGTGCGGCACGGGCGGTGGAGGTGACGGCGGTGAGTAGGCGGGTTGCGCGTACCCGGTCGGCGGGTTGGCGGGTTGACCGTACCCGGGTGGCGGGTACGCAGGCTGCCCGTAGACCGGCGGCGGCCCGTATCCGGCCGACGCATACACCGGCTGGCTGTAGGCCGCACCGTTCATCGGCGCCTTCGCCGCAGCGTTGCGCCCGATCCGCTCACCGATCGCCATGAGCACGGCGCCGATCACCCAGCTGAGGAACCAGACGAAACCCCAGACGGGGGCCGGCCATCCAAACGGGGTGCGACCGTAGCGCTTGTGAAAGCGATTGGCTTCGCCGTATCCGGCACACCCGAACAGCACGGACCAGACAAGAATGGCGACGGGATTCAACGGTGCTCCTTCGATAGGTGCCCGTCTGAACATCGACGCTTTCGACGGGAGTCTTGAGGGGCCCGGAGGTCGGAGCTAGGTCGGGTCGGCGGGGTGCGGGGCTACCGGGTTGACAGCCGACAGACGGCGTTCGCAATGCTCGACCAGGGCCGCATACCCCGGCGCGCCCATGAGCTCGGTCAGCTCGGGGCCGTACGAGACGTACACGCGGTCGCGCGCGCCGTGCGCCTCGGGTGATGCGGTGCACCACCACGTCAAGTCGTGGCCGCCCGCGCCCCAACCGCGCCGGTCGTACTCGCCGATGGTGACCATCAGCACTCTGGTGTCGTCTGGTCGGTCGACCCAGTCGAAGGTGCGGCGGATCGGTAGCTGCCAGCACACGTCCGGCTTGGTCTCGAGCGGGTGCCGGTCGATCGTCAGCGCGAGACTGTGCAGCGAGCACCCGACACCACCCTCGAACCCCGGGCGGTTCAAAAAGATGCAGGCACCGTCAACTCTGCGGGTGCGGCGCTTGCCATCCTCGACTTCGGTGAAGCCCTTCTGACCCTTCTTGTAGTACTCCCAGTTCTCCGGAGTGAGTTGCTCGGCGAACGTACGTACGCGCTTTTCGTCGGCCTTGCCCGAGTAGAACGCGCCGTGACTGCAACACCCGTCGGACGCGCGCCCAGGCACGATGCCGTGGCAGCCGTTGCCGAAGATGCAGCCCCAGCTGGAGGTCAACCAGGTGAGGTCACACCGGAAGATTTGTTCGGCATCGGCCGGATCGACGAACTCGACCCACTCGCGGGCGAAGTCGAGGCCCTTCTCGGGCACGGGCACAGGGGTCTCGTCGGCCGGCAGGGGCGGCGCTGATGGCTTGCGTGGCATGCGCAAAAGAGTAGGGCAGCGGTACGCAAGACGTAGGCTCGGGGAATGGGCGAGGCACTCGAACGTTCGGCGGCCAGCCCCGCAGTGGCCCTGTCGACGTCGTCCGTGTGGCCGGAATCGACCGCCGTCGCTTTCGAGGTCGCGGCCCGACTGGGCTACGACGGTGTCGAACTCATGGTGTCCGGCGATCCGGTTAGTCAAGATCTCGACACCTTGCGACGGCTCGTCGACTACCACCAGATGCCGGTGCTCTCGGTGCACTCGCCGTGCCTGCTGATCAGCCAGCGGGTCTGGGGCACCGAACCGTGGGCGAAGCTGATGCGTGCGCAGATCGCTGCCGAGCGGCTCGGCGCGAAAGTGGTGGTGACGCATCCGCCCTTTCGCTGGCAGCGCGGCTACGCGAAAGCCTTTACCGCGGGCATCGTCGCCATGCATGACGAGACCGACATTGTGTTTGCCGTCGAGAACATGTTTCCGCAGCGCGGGCCGAGCGGTCTTGAGGTCGGCGCCTACTCGCCGTCCTGGTCGCTGCTCGATGCCGACTATCCGAACGTGACCCTCGACGTGTCCCATGCAGCTGTCGCGCGGGTCGACCCGCTCGCGTTGCTCGAAGGGTTCGGGGATCGGCTCGCCCACGTGCATCTGGCCGACGGCACCGGCTCGCGCAACGACGAACATCTGGTGCCCGGCCGCGGTACTCAACCATGCGCAGAACTTCTGCGGCGGCTGACGGCGCAGCGCTACAGCGGCATCGTTGTGCTCGAGGTGAACACCAGGCGGGCGTCGTCGCACGACGAGCGGGTGTCTGATCTGGCCGAGTCACTTGCCTACACCCGTGACGCACTGGCGACGACGGCCGCATGAGCGGGTCGCGATTCGACGACGTTGCGCGCGAGTATGACGCCGGCCGGCCGGGCTATCCGGATGCTCTCTACGACGCGATCGAGGAGCTGTCGGGAAGCTTTCTTGCGGGTGTCCGTATCGCCGATGTCGGCGCCGGCACCGGCATCTCGACTCGCGGCCTGCTCGATCGTGGTGCGCGGGTCGTCGCGGTTGATCACGGCGCGCGGATGCTGGCCGGCCTGCGGGCACGTTCGCCGGGTGCTTCGATCGTGCTAGCCGACGCAAACGCGCTTCCGTTCGCGACCGCCTCTTTCGATCTCGTGACGTTCGCCCAGTCGTGGCACTGGGTCGATCTTGATCGTGCACCGCGCGATGTGGTGCGTGTCTTGCGACCCGGGGGCGCCGTCGCCATCTGGTGGAATACGGCCGACGACGGCTCGGAGATTTGGCTCGACGAGCATCGCCGTCGTCTGCGGACCGCCGGCCAGCACGCTGTCGGGGCGCGGTTCGAAGCGGCATGGAATTCGATTCCTTCCGCGTTCGTGCATCTCGATGTCGAGACGACCCAGGTCAGCTGGGAACGCACAGTCTCCAAGGACGTGATACTCGACGAGGCTCGATCGAAGTCTTACATCGCTGGACTTGGCACTGCGGGCGCCGCGGCCTTCGTCGAACGGGAGCGCGAATTGATCCCCGACGGTGACCTGCGCGAACCGTTCGTCACCCAGCTCGCCGTCGTTCGTATACCGGCCTGAACTGGGCCGTTCAAGGAGGAGTTCACCGTGTCGCCAGCTGGTCGTCGTCCGGGCAAGACGGACACTCGCAGCGCGATTCTCGATGCAGCCCGCGAGTGTTTCGCCGATTCGGGATATGACGGCACCACGATCAGGGCCATCGCTGCGAAGGCGAGTGTCGATCCGGCGCTCGTGCATCACTTCTTCGGCGCCAAGGCCGAATTATTCGTTGCTGCCGTTGACTTCCCGTTCTCGCCACGAGCGGTCCTGCCGGCCCTGCTCGAGGGCACACCTGGTGATGCAGGCGAGCGGATCCTGCGGCTCTTCCTCGGCCTGTGGGACGAGCAGGCAACGCGTCGGCGACTACTCGCCGTCATCCGCTCGGCAGTTCGGTACGAAGCGGCAGCGGTCATGCTGCGCACCTTTCTCGATCGCGAGCTGATCGGCACCTTCGTGCGCACCCTCGACAGCCCGGACGCCGATCTGCGGGCGACGTTGGTCGGCTCGCAGCTGATCGGCCTGGCGATCGCCCGGTATGTCGTCAAGTTGCCACCGCTTGCGGCCGCGTCAACGGAGCAACTCGTGGTTGCCTACGCCCCAACGCTGCAGCGGTATTTGAGCGGTGACGTCGGCATTGTCTGATTATCGTCCACCTTTGGATCGGCCTTTCGGCTCATCCGTGCCTCTGCGCTCAAGCAACTCGGGTGGCGGTCGATAGCTACGGGCGGAGCGGTCCGCGCTCCACGGCAGGGTCAGTGGAGGCGTGATGGGCTGGCTGGCGGTGGTGTCGTTGGCGGCGCTCGCCCTGGCCGCTGTCGCAGGGGCGATCGCGGTGCGGGATCGCGGCCGCAGTCAGCGGGCGCTCATCAGTACTCTCAGCGCCGTCGCGGCCGGTGACCTAACCCGGTCAATCTCGTTGCCCAAGGGTGGCGGGTGGCCGGCGGTTGAGGCCGCCCTAACCGACCTCGTGGGCACGCTTTCTCTGGCGCTGACGCGTATCGAAGTTGCCAAGACGCGGTTGAACGGCGGCTGGCACGAGGTCGACAGCATGGCGTGGAACACTCTCGAGACCGTGGAGTCGACGTCGTCCCAGGCGATCTCGGCGGCCCGCGCGGCGGACGGTGTTTCGCAGAATCTGCATTTGATCGCCGCCGCGACCGAGGAGCTTGCGTCCACGATCCGCGAGGTTGCGCGCCACGCGTCGGAGGCCTCTGCGGTTGCCTCGGCAGCCACTGCCGAGGTCAATGCGGCGAACGCCACGGTGTCGGATCTGGCCGCCGCGTCGCATCACATCGAAGAGGTGCTCCAGTTCATCGGGAACATCGCGACGCAAACCCACATGCTGTCCTTGAACGCCACGATCGAGGCTGCGCGTGCAGGTGAGGCCGGCCGCGGGTTCGCCGTCGTAGCCGGCGAGGTCAAACAACTGTCCCAGCAGACCGGATCGGCAACCGAGAACGTGCGGGAGTCGGTCAGTTCGATCCAAGGTGGCTCGGTGCAGGCCGCGAGCGCGATGGCGCGGGTCGCCGACACGATGGAGCGAGTGAGCGACAACCAGCACGGCATTGCCTCTGCGGTCGAACAGCAAACCGCGACGACGACCGACATCGGCCGCAATACTGCAAGCGCCGCTGCTGGTTCCGCTGACTTGGCCCAAAGCGTTGCCGCACTTGTAGGAAACATCCGGCTGACGGCCTACGCAGGCGCACATGCCCGCAGCGTTGCGGCGGAATTAGCAGGGATCGAAGCGACATTGGAGACGCTGCTCTCCGACTATCGCTTTGAACGTGCTGCGCTCGAAGCGGTGGCGGACGTCGATACTCGGAGTTCCGGTGTGACGGTCGCGGGTAACACAACGACGGTTCACCACTACATCTTCGGATCGGGAATCAACGAGGTCGACTACTCGCCAGACTGGAGACACTCGAAGGCGAACTTGGAAAGCGGCGGGAGTGATTCGTACTGCGGCATGGCGGACGGCGTCGCCACGGTGCGTTTCGTCGGCACCAGGATCCGCTACTACGGTTTTGCTGAGGCAAACCACGGAATCGTCGCTATCTCAGTGGACGACGGCCCGGAGACACGTGTCGATCAGTACGGCACGTCTCGCGAGAGCAGGATGTTCTGGCAGTCTCCTGCGCTCGCCAGCGGGACGCACACCTTGCGAGTGCGTTCTACCGCTGAGCAAAACCCGCTGTCTCGCTACATCTGGGTGACCCTTGAGAAGGTCGAGATCGACAGGTAGGAACTCGATCGATCTCAGGCTGTGTGCGTGCGCGGCGACCGCTGCCGCAGACGTTCCTGTACCGCATGCTGCACCAACACCGGAATGAACTGTGTCACTCGGGCGCCCTGGTACCGGCTCGCTTCGCGGAACACCGCGTCATGCACTTCACCGGAGTCCGTGCGGTCCGCGTACTTGCGAGTGAGTTGGTCGGCCACTCTGTCGAGGTGCTGCTCGAGCACCTCGCCGCGAAGTTCCTGGCTTACCGACATCGGCCTCCCCCCTCCGTGATCGCCTCGCCTAGCCTCGATGCTGCCCCGTGGGCCCGCTGTCAGGGGAGTGCCTCAGGCTTCTGTTCACCTGAACTTCATCCAAACTTCGGACGAATCAGCGGAAAGTGGCGAACGCCGCGCATTGACAGTGACGACGGCGGGCGGGCATATTCAACGTATGGTGAAATACTGCGAGCTGCGAGGACGCCCGTGACGCACGCGGTCGTCATCCGAGGCCTGGGGGTTAGCAGGGGCGGCCGCGAGATCTTGCACAGCATCGACACAACAGTCGAGGCCGGCAGCATCACCGGACTGTTGGGCCCGAGCGGCTCCGGCAAGACCACCCTGTTGCGCTGCCTGGTGGGTGTCCAGGTCATCGCGGAGGGTTCCGTTGAGGTGCTTGGTCTGCCGGGCGGCGATGTGCGGCTGCGGCGCAGGTTTGGCTACGTGACGCAGGCGCCGTCGGTGTATGGCGATCTCACGGTCACCGAGAACCTGCGCTACTTCGCCGCCGTGCTCGGTACCTCGAGATCGGACATCGCGAATGTCCTGACCGACGTTGGTCTCAACGACCACGCGAGTGATGTCGTCAACCGGTTGTCGGGCGGCCAGCAGGCACGGGTATCGCTCGCGACCGCGCTTCTCGGCAAGCCCGAATTGCTGGTCCTCGACGAACCGACCGTCGGCCTCGATCCGGTGTTGCGTCGCGATTTGTGGCGCCTGTTTGCGGAGCTCGCTGCATCCGGCGTCACACTGATCGTTTCGAGCCATGTGATGCAGGAAGCCCAGCATTGCCAGCGTTTATTGCTGTTGCGCGACGGGCGGATCCTTGCTCAGGGCACTCCCAACGAGCTGCGCCAGCGGGCCGGTGTCGACGACCTGGACGACGTGTTCTTGCGACTGATCGAAAACGAGCAAGGAGCAGACGCGTGAATGCTGCCATCACATTGGCCACCGCGCGTCGGGTCTTGAACCAGCTGCGTCGCGACCCTCGAACAGTTGCTCTGCTGCTCGTCGTCCCGGCTGCTTTGCTCTGTCTCTTGCGTTGGTTGCTTACCAATGAGCGCGCGAACTTCGATCACATTGGCGCGCCGGTTCTTGCCATCTTCCCGTTCGTGCTGATGGTCGTCGTCACCTCGGTTGCTACCTTGCGTGAACGCACGACCGGCACCCTCGAGCGGTTGCTCACGATGCCGATGCACAAACTTGATCTCCTGCTCGGTTACGCACTCGCGTTCGGCACGGTAGCGATCGCGCAGGTCGGCATCTCAGTGGCGCTTGCGCTAGGTCCGTTGGGTCTGCATGTTGCCGGAGCGGGTTGGCTGCTCTTCGTGGTGGGCGTGCTTGATGCGCTGCTCGGAATGGCGCTTGGCTTGTTCCTGTCGGCGTTCGCCCGCACCGAGTTTCAGGCCGTGCAGTTCATGCCCGCCGTCGTATTTCCCCAACTGCTGCTCTGTGGCCTGCTCACGCCACGCTCCTCGATGGACGCCGCGTTGCGAGCGGTCTCCGATGTGCTCCCGTTGACCTATGCGATCGATGCGATGCAGCGGGTGACGAGTTCGAGCGGAGCCGGCCACCGGATCGGCATCGACCTCACGGTGGTGTGCGCGACGATGATCGCGGCTTTGGTGCTCGGCGCCGTCACCCTTCGACGTCGGACCCGCTGATCGGTTTCTCGGGCCTGGGCAGCGTAGCCTTCGGCTATCCCCTAGCCGCACCCGGAGGACGACGTGTTCCGCCGCTTACTGATGTCGGCAGCCGCGAGCTCGCGCGTCAAGCGCGGTGTCGAACTCGCTCCGCTCACCCGCGGCATCGTCAATCGTTTCGTGGCCGGCGAAGACGTCAATTCTGCGTTGGCGGCTAGCCGCCAGCTCGTCGCGTCGGGCCTGCTCGCCAGCATCGATCGACTCGGCGAGGCCGTCATGGAGCCCGAGCAGGCCGCGGTCACCGCGGGCGCCTACGTGAGCTTGCTCAACGCCGTTGCCGAGGCGGGGCTTGCGGAGCTCTGCGAGGTCTCGCTGAAGCTGTCGTCACTTGGCCAGGCACTTGGCGCCGACGGTGAACAGATCGCGCTCGATCACGCTCGCACGGTGTGTGCTGCCGCGCGCGATGCACTCACGACGGTCACGATCGACATGGAAGACCACACGACCACCGATGCCACGCTGTCCGCCGTGCAGGCGCTCCGCACGGATTTCCCAACCGTAGGTGCGGTTGTTCAAGCCCAGCTGCTCCGGACCGAGGCTGACTGCCGAGACCTTGCCGGCGCGGGCAGTCGGGTGCGGTTGTGCAAGGGGGCGTATCGCGAACCGACCTCGGTCGCGCATCAGGAGCGCGGCGCGATCGATCTTTCCTACGTTCGCTGCCTTCGGATCCTGATGCGCGGCAAGGGCTATCCGATGGTCGCCACCCACGATCCGAGACTGATCGGGATCGCTGGCGCAATGGCAGTACAGGCTGCTCGGGCCAAGGGCGACCACGAGTACCAGATGTTGTTCGGTGTCCGCCCCGATGAACAGCACCGACTGGCCGCGCGTGGTGAGAAGATTCGGGTATACCTGCCCTACGGTGGCGAGTGGTATCCGTACCTGATGCGCCGCCTAGCCGAACGACCGGCCAACCTCACCTTCTTCCTTCGAGCGATAGCGAGCAAACGATGATCGCGGTGATCGGCGCCGGAAAGATGGGGGAGGCATTGGTCTCCGGGCTGCTCAAGGCAGGCACGAGTCCTGATGACCTGCTCATCACCGAACGCTACGAAGAACGTGCCCACGAACTCTCCCAGCGCTACGGCGTGAAGTCGGTCAGCAACGCCGACGCCGCCCGGCAGGCAGACACGATCGTGCTTGCGGTGAAGCCCCAGGACATGGACACGCTGCTCACAGAACTCGCGCCCGTCGTCACGCCGGATCGCCTGATCGTGACGATCGCCGCCGGCATCACGACGTCCGCCATCGAGAAGCGGTTGGCTGACGGCGTCCCGGTGGTGCGGGTGATGCCGAACACGCCGGCGCTGGTGGGCGAGGCAATGAGTGCGGTCGCGGCCGGCGCTCATGCATCCGCGGCTCATCTCGAACGGGCCGAAGAACTATTCCGACCCGTCGGCAAGGTCGTGCGGCTGCCAGAGTCGCAACTCGATGCGGTGACCGCCTTGTCGGGCAGCGGCCCGGCGTACGTCTTCTACCTCGTCGAGGCGATGACCGATGCGGGCATCCTGCTCGGTTTGCCGCGCGCGGTCGCCCATGAACTCATCGTGCAAACCATTTTCGGTGCCGCCGTCATGCTGCGCGAAACAGGGGAACACCCCGTTGCCCTGCGTGAAGCAGTGACCTCCCCCGCCGGCACCACGATCGCGGCCATCCGCGAGTTGGAGAATCACGGCGTCCGGGCTGCGTTCCTCTCCGCGCTTGAAGCCGCCCGCGATCGATCTCGCGAGCTCGCCGCCGGTCAATAGGCGCTCACACCGCCGCGTTGTAGACGAAAATTCCACGTCAGACGTGGGAAACGCCCGCCCGTCTGGCCGATGCGGGCGGTCGCAGTAGGTTGGACGTCGTGAGCCAACCGCAATCCCACGAGCTGGCCGTCGTGTGGGACGACGCACTCGCTGACTACAACTTCGGACCCGACCATCCGCTCGCTCCGGTGCGCGTTGAGTTGACCATCGAGTTGGCGCGAGCACTCGGCGTTTTCGATCTGCCGAATGTCCACGTGGTGAAGCCCGACGATGTCGACGACGAACTTCTTCGGCTGGTGCACAGCGGCGAGTACATCGACGCGGTGCGGGCGGAGCAGGCGAACGGCCGCTTCGGTCTTGGCACATCAGATGTTCCGGTCTTTGCCGGCATGCACGAGGCGTCCGCCAACGTTGTGGGCGCAACCCTGGCGGCGGCTCGGGCTGTGCATGAGGGCCGCGCGCTGCATGCCGTGAATGTGGCGGGTGGTCTGCACCATGCCATGCCGGCCAACGCATCAGGCTTCTGCGTCTACAACGATCCCGCGATCGCGATCGCCTGGCTGCTCGGTCAGGGCGTGCACCGGATCGCGTACGTCGACATCGACGTCCACCATGGTGACGGTGTGCAAGCGGTCTTCTACGACGATCCGCGGGTTCTGACGATTTCGCTGCATCAAAGTGGGCGAACGTTGTTTCCGGGTACCGGTTTTCCCGACGAGACAGGCGGCCCGCACGCCGACGGCTCCGCCGTGAATGTGGCGCTGCCGCCTGGTACCACCGATGCCGGCTGGCTGCGCGCTTTCGAGGGCGTTGTCCCACCGTTGCTGCGTGCCTTCGAGCCCGAAATCCTGGTCAGCCAGCACGGCTGTGACAGCCACCGGCTCGACCCGTTGGCGCAACTTGCCCTTACCGTCGATGGGCAGCGTGCCGCCCACGCCGCTCTGCATGAGCTGGCCCACGAGGTGGCTGGCGGCCGATGGGTGGCGACGGGTGGTGGCGGTTACGTCGTGGCCGACGTCGTGCCGCGGAGCTGGACGCACTTGCTCGCGATTGCTGCCGGCGCTCCGATCGATCCGCTCATGGCGACACCACCGACCTGGCGACTGACCGCGACCGCTCGCACTGGCGCTCCGGCTCCCGACTCCATGACCGACGGCGGCTCAGCCGACTATCGGCGTTTCGACGATGGCCACGACCCAGCCGACCCCGTTGATCGGGCCATCATGGCGACGATGCGCGCGAGCTTCCCTGCCCATGGGCTCCTTATCGGCAACGCCGGGTGAGCGCGCCGGCCCTGCCGACGCGTGCTGAACTGGCCGAGCAACTGGCCGACGCTCGAATCGCCGGGCGGGTGGCGACGTCGCGGGAGAACAACCTGGCGAACTTTCGGCTGATGGCGGCGCGCGATCCCGGCTACCTGTTCGGGCTTTGGCCGCGCGGAGTGTGGACGTTCGACGATGTGCTCGCGTTGATGGCCCGCCGGTGTGGCCTGTCGGCTGACCCGTTGCACGAATCGGGTGACGACACGATCGATCCGGTCCTCACGATCGAGCGACTGGAGGCGATGGCCGGCCACCTGCGTGCAGCGGCGGAAGCGAAGGCGCGGGTCCTGGTGGCAACCGGCCATCCGACCGGCTTGCTCGTCGTCCATCTGGAGATTGCCCGAGCCTTGCGGGCCGCTGGCTGCACGATGCTGACGCCACCTGCTCATTGGGAGGACGTCGATCTGTCGGGTCGGCCGCAGCAACGCCACGTGCGGTCGATTCTCGATGTCTGCGTCGCCAGTCAGGGGGCGAACCTCCTGCACACCCACTCATCGGTGCCGATGGAGGTCATGCTGCGTGACCTCGAGGTACGACAGATCGCGCCGCCGGATCTGGTGGTGGCCGATCATGGGTTCGCGGGTGCGGCCGGTCGGTCGGGCATCACCTGCTTGGGGTTCGCCGATACCAACGACCCAGCGTTGTTCGTCGGCGAAGCCGAAGGGGATGTCACTGTTTGCGTGCCGCTCGACGACAACGTGCTCCCGCACCTCTACGAGCCGCTGACGCGGTTCCTGTTGGCGGTTGCATTCGGCGCAGCGACCGGGGATCGGTGGTGAGCAGGCTAACCCTCGACCACATGGTGAGGTTGATGGTCGTTGTCACCGAGCGTTGCCGATTAGGCCGAATGCGCGTTGATACCGCACTAGCCGTCGCCTCGAACGACCAGCCCTTCCCCACTGGCCCCAACATCGCTACCCTCAGTCACGCACGTGCGTGATCGTCTGCCGGTGGGGAAGCCGGCACCCGTCGCGTGCTGAAAGTTCGGTGCGTCATGGGTGCAGTTGAACGGCCGCGCGACAAAGCGTTGGCCGAGGTGCGATTCCTCACGGTCGCGGAGGTCGCCGCGCTGATGCGCGTGTCGAAAATGACCGTGTACCGGCTGGTGCATTCGGGAGAGTTGCCTGCCGTTCGCGTCGGCCGCTCGTTCCGAGTTCCCGAGCAGGCGGTCCATGACTACCTGCGCGACGCGTTCATCGAAGCTGGCTGACCGCTCCCTCGACCGCGACAGTCTGGGTAGTCCCGGGCCCTCCGGCCCGGACTACGCTAGGACGTGGCGCCGTCCCCGTTGTGGTTCGCAAGGTTGTGGTCCGCAGGGCTGCGGGCCGCAAGGCTGCGGGCGGTGAGGGCGTGGGTGGCAAGCGTGTGGCCGCAAGCCCGACAGTAGGTAGCGGGCCGCAAGCCCGACAGTACCGGCGGCCGCGGGGCCGTCGTGGATCGTGGGTCTAGGCCCCGCAGGAAGTGGGTTCGTCGTGGGTTCGGTTATCAAGAAGCGTCGCAAGCGGATGGCGAAGAAGAAGCATCGCAAGCTCCTAAAGCGCACTCGCGTTCAGCGGCGCAACAAGAAGTAGTTTCGGCCGGCGACGGCGCGGCCCACGCTGGTTCAGCTCGGCAGCTGCGACACGACTGTGGCGAAGTTCAGCATCCGGCCGACCGGGTCGCTACCCGTCGTATCGGGGCTCGCGGTCGCAGCGAGATGGGTCTGCAGGGCGGTCGATGCCGGCTCGGCTGACGGTGCTGCTGATGGAGCGGGTGCCGCCACGGTTGAGCCGACGATTGTCGCGGGGCTCACATGCTGAGTGGCCGTCGGTGCCGTCGCGCCCTTGGGCGCGGTCGTAACGGACTTCACGACGGGCTTGGCTGGCACCGGCTTCGCTGGCACCGGCTTGACCGGTGTGACCGGTGCGACCGCGTCGGTCATCGGGCGGCGGAAGTCGACGACGACCCACAGCACCTGACACCCGCACGCCGGATAGATCGAGGTGGCCGACCCGACGCCGACCTGGGTGTACCGGGTGTCGAGGATGTTGGCCCGGTGTGGCGCACTCGCCATGAATGCGGCTTGCACGGTCGGGATGTCCGCCGCGACTCCGACGTTCTCGCCAAGGACGTTCCACGCGGTGACCTGGGTGCGCAGCGCACCGTTGTGTGAGAGCACATTTGCGGCGGCGAGGTGGTTCGCCCACGCTTGGGCGACCGCGGTGAGCTGGGCGTTGACGGTGAGGGCAGGAAGCCCGGCGGCGACTCGCGCGCTGGTGGTCGCGGCCGCCAGATCGGTTGCCGGGCTCGCGAGCGCCGGCGATGCCAGGGCGGCCGAGCCAACGAGCGCCGTGGTGGCCATCGAGACGGCTGCGATCCACCTGGTGACGCGTAGTCCCCCAGTTGTGGCCATGCCAATTGGTCGGCGGACCTTCTCGCGGCCTTGAACGACAAATGGCCTAAAACGGACATGCCACGGCAAGATCACCCTGTCGGCCTAAGGTAAGCCGATGCCACTGATCGAGCCCGCTGACCAGCCCGTTGGTGCGGCGCCTGAGCGTGTCCGCGCCCGCGTGGTGCTGTTCAGTCGCCCCGGTTGTCACCTGTGCGACGCCGCCAGGAGGGTCGTCGAGAAGGTCAGCTCCGATCTAGGCGAGCCGTACGAAGAGTGCGACATCACGCTCGACCCCCAGCAGTTGAGCAGGTACGTCGACTCGATACCGGTCGTGGAGGTCGACGGCGTCCAGGTCGACTTCTGGCGCGTTTCTGAGGATCGGCTCCGGGCAGCTCTGCGTCGCTGAGCGCGCTTTTGTGCGCGTGTTCACAAACACGTACCCTGAGCACGACCCAACGAAGTCCGGAGTCCCGAGTGCGCGCGAGTAGCTCCAACGGCCCGTCTCCGGGCACCGATGCTGCTCCGAGTCAGCCCCGCGGCATCCCCGAAGCCTCGATCGCGCGCCTCCCGTTGTATCTGCGTGCTCTGCAGGCGATGGCCGACCGCGGCATCACGACCGTCTCGTCGGAGGAGTTGGCGGCCGTCTCGGGCGTCAACTCGGCGAAGCTCCGCAAAGACCTGTCGCACCTGGGGTCGTATGGCACCCGCGGGGTCGGCTACGAAGTCGACTACCTCGTTTACCAGATCTCCCGCGAGCTCGGCCTCACCCAAGACTGGTCTGTGGTGATCATCGGGATCGGTAACCTCGGGCGGGCGCTCGCGAATTACGGCGGATTCGCGACCCGCGGGTTTCGAACCGCCTGCCTCGTCGACGCCGACCCCGCTCAGGTCGGCAAGCGAGTCAGCGGTCTGGTCGTCAGGCACCTCAACGATCTCGAGCGCCTGATTGCCGAACACCGCGTGGCGATCGGCGTGATCGCGACGCCGGCAAGCGCAGCGCAGGCGGTTGCTGATCGGCTGGTCGCGGCCGGGATCCGTAGCGTGCTGAACTTCGCGCCCGCGGTGTTGACCGTGCCGCCCGATGTCGAGTTGCGCAAGGTGGATCTTTCGACCGAGTTGCAGATCCTGGCGTTCCACGAGCAACGCAGGGTTTCGTCGGCGGGGGTGGCCGTGGCCGCTGCGGTGGTGGCGTCATGAGCTTGTTGGTCGTGGGGCTATCCC